>Ga0307377_10001115_pt1 | contig 35259 bp, 29 predicted proteins | sample TR3MG_FD_202535 | JGI IMG/M metagenome (GOLD analysis project Ga0307377, IMG submission 202535) | Soil microbial communities from Risofladan, Vaasa, Finland - TR-3 | ecosystem: Environmental > Terrestrial > Soil > Coastal area > Acid sulfate soil | place: Finland: Risofladan, Vaasa | collected... | reverse complement strand
TTTTTTAGCTCTTTTTTTAATTTTTTTTCCAGTTTTTCATTGGTGGACTGCAGCAAATACAAGTTTACCACTGTTGCTTTTGACAAGTCGGTTTTAAAAATATCTTGTTTTAAAATCTGGGCATTTTTTAGGCGAAGAACTTTCAGCCAAAGCCGGGAATAGAAAACTCGCAAGGGATCAATTTCTATTCCATAAGCCTCTTTGGCTCCTTTTAAAGCAGCCGCAATCACTAGTCTGCCGTCTCCAGAGCCCAAATCATAAAAAACATCATCTTTTTTAATTTCTGCCAGCTTCATTACTTCTTCAACTACTTCTGGCTCCATGGCCACAAAAGGAGCTCCTTTTTTGGTAGTTTTTTGAATGTAAGGAATCCATAAAATTACTCCCACTACAAAAAGAAAAAGGAGAACTAGTTCCAGCATAGTTTTATAATAGTGTTCAAAACGGCAAAAGAGCAAGAATTAAGAGTAAAAATAGTTACTTTGATTGACTTTGTTAGGGTTGAAGAGGGTTTCCCAAAAAGGTAAGATTTAAATATTAATGCAACAACATCCAGTTCCAGCCCCAATCACCAGCTATGAATTTCGCTTGGTTGGTGATATGACTTTAAAGCAATTTGCCAAACTGGCAGCCGGTTGCCTTTTGGCACTTTTAGTTTATGGAGTTGATCCTCCCGGGTTTGTTAAATGGTTTTTAATTTTTCTCTTTGCTGGTTTAGGAGCAGCCATGGCTTTTCTTCCTTTTGAAGGCCGACCAATTGATACTTGGATTGTGGCTTTTTTCAAAAGAATTTACTCCCCTACTCAATATGTTTGGAAACAAGCTGGCAGTAAAACGGTTTTAGGCAAAGAGCCTCCTCCCCCCCAAGCTCAAGCAAGCCTTCCAAAAGCAGCTGCTACTCCCTTGGTTTCCAGCCAAGCAGCTACCCCTCTTCCAGCCCAACCCCCGCCTTCACAACCTATTGCGGCAGAACAAACTATTTTTAAAGCACCAACAGCCCGACCCATAAAACCCTTTGCCAGACCAAAGCCTTTGGGTCCCAAAGTTGAGGCCAAATTTGCGCCTGAAATTATTATTCCCGCTGCACCTTCAATTCCTAATCTTTTGGTTGGTTTTGTTCATGATCTAGAGGGCAAAATTATTGAAGGGGCAATTTTGGAAATCCGCGATTCTTCAGGTAACCCAGTCCGAGCCTTTAAAACTAATAAACTCGGCCAGTTTAGGAGCGCTACTCCCCTACCACCCGGTATTTATGAAATAGAAGCCGAAAAAGAGGATTGTCGCTTTGATATAATCAAGATTGAGCTCAAAGGGGAAATTCTTGCCCCCATAGAAATTGTCAGTAAATAAACATATGGATCCTGCCCAAATACCAATTCGCGCTACCACCCAAGAACACCTACCAATTGAAGATATCAAGGATGACTTGGTTATCTTAAAAGACGGCTCTTGTGCTTTAATTCTCTCGGTTTCCTCGGTCAACTTTGATTTGCTTTCAGAAAAAGAGCAAGAGGCAATTATTTATGCTTATGGCGCTTTGCTCAATTCCTTGACTTTCCCAATTCAAATTTTTGTCCGTTCTCATCGTAAAGACATCTCCTCTTACTTGGAAATCCTTAAAAACCAGGAAAAACAAAAAGCCGGCTCACCTTTGCTGGCAAAGCTAATTAATAATTATCGCCAATTTGTGGCCGAAATGGTTAAAAAGAACAATGTTTTGGACAAAAAATTTTATGTCGTTATTCCTTTTTCCGCCTTAGAGCTGGGAGTCGGACCAACTCTTACCTCAATCTTTAAAAAAAGTCATTCTCTGCCTTTCGAGAAAGAATATATTCTGCCTAAAGCCAAAGATTCGCTTTATCCTAAGCGCGACCATTTAATCCGCCTTTTTGGCCGGCTGGGCTTGGTTGTCAGACAGCTGGCAAACCAAGAGCTAATCGGGCTTTTTTACAATATTTATAACCAAGAAACTCCAGAAAGCCAGTTAACCAAAGAAAGTCCTAAAACATGAAGCTTGATTTTTTAAATACCATCGGTAAAAATTTGCCAAATTTGCCTCAATTTAAAAAGGTAAGCCCCCAAAAGGCTGGTCAACCGCCAACCCCGACTGCCGGCTCAACAGTCCAAGACATGATTGCTCCTTCGGCTATTGAAGTTGATTTTGACCACCTAAAAATTAACAACCATTTTGTACGGAGCCTTTTTGTGGCCGGCTATCCTCGGTATGTTAATGCCAATTGGTTGGCGCCTTTAATCAACTATGACCACTCTTTGGACGTTTCCCTTTTTATCTATCCAGTGGAAAGCAAAACCGTGCTTGACGACCTAAGAAGAAAAATTGCCGAAATGGAGGCGGAAATTGCCACTGATATTGAAAGAGGCAGAGTAGTTAATCCGGCAACCAAAGCTCAACTGGAAGATGCCCAGGTAATGCAAGAACAGCTGGTCAAGGGGGTGGAGCGCTTTTTCCAGTTTGGCTTGTATATCACTGTCCCGGCCGAAAGCCTAGAAGAATTAAACGAAGTTTCCCGAGGAGTTGAATCTACCTTGGCCTCATTGCTGATTATTCCCAAACATGCGACCTTGCAAATGGAAGAAGGCTTTAAAACTTCCCTGCCTGTTTGTCTAGACTACCTAAATATTACTCGCAACATGGATACTACTTCCTTAGCAACAACTTTTCCTTTTACTTCTTCTGAACTAACTGCCAATGAAGGCATTATGTATGGAATCAATGAGCACAATGGAAGTTTAATTGTCTTTGACCGCTTTACTTTAGAAAACTACAACAGTGTTGTTTTCGCCAAAGCTGGCGCCGGCAAAAGCTATATGGTCAAGCTAGAAATTTTGCGCTCGCTGATGTTTGACTCGGAAATAATTGTTATTGATCCGGAAAACGAATATCAAAACCTTTGTAAGGCAGTTGGCGGCGAATATATTACTTTTGGCTTTAATTCCCAAGCCAAAGTTAACCCTTTTGATCTTTCCCAAGTTCGAGAAGAAGGTGAAAATGAACTTAATCAAAAAATTCTTTCTCTCCATTCTCTTTTCAAAATTATTATGGGTAATTTAAATGCCACTGAAGAAGCAATTTTAGACCGGGCTTTGATGATGACTTATCAAATGAAAGGCATCACCCAAGACCCCGCTAGCCAAACCAAAGAACCGCCACTCCTGGAAGACCTTTACAAAGCCTTAATTGGCATGGAAGAACCCCAAGCCCGCTCTTTAGCAGACCGAATTGAGAAATTTGTCAAAGGCTCTTTTGTGGGTATTTTTGATCAACGCTCTAATATTGATATTAAAAATCCCTTTACGGTTTTTTCTTTGCGCGACCTGGAAGCTTCTTTGCGACCAATTGCGATGTTTATTATTCTGGACTTTATCTGGACCCGAGTGAAAAAAGAGTTGAAAAAAAGAATTTTGGTCGTTGATGAAGCTTGGTTTATGATGCAGTCTCCAGATTCGGCCCAATTTTTAAATTCAATTGCCAAAAGAGCCAGAAAATACTACTTAGGCGTCACTACCATTACTCAAGATGTCGAGGACTTTCTTAAAGATGATATTGGTAAAGCAATTGTGACCAACTCTTCTATCCAGGTTTTAATGAAACAGCATCCGGCAGCAATTGAAAAAGTCAGCCAGGTTTTTTATCTTTCTGAAGGAGAAAAACAGTTTTTACTAGCATCTGATATTGGTGAGGGATTGTTTTTCGCTGGTAACAATCATGTGGCCATGAGGGTAATTGCTTCTTCCCAAGAACACCAACTAGTTACTTCCAAACCTCAAGAAATTTTAGAGCAGCGGGCTCGGATTGCTCAAGCACCAACCCCAAAACCAAGCACAACCTCCACTGAGCTAAAACCGCCAGTGTCAAAACCTCTGGTTTCAGCCTCATCTCAAGCCCAAAAACCCTTAATTAAGACTGAAATCCAGTCCCCTTCTTCTGATAAAGAAGAAGTTGGTCGCTATCAAAACGAATTAAATAGGGCAGTAGAAGAAGTTGCCTCCAGTCCGCAAAAGCCTTTGCCAACTCGCTTTAAAACTGAGATAATAATGGATAGCCATGGTCAGCCCAACCAATCAAGCAAGAAAAACTAACGATTTTTTTTTCCAACTTCAATCTTTTTCTGAAGCTGCCCACGCTTTTTTAAAAGACCCTCAAGAGCAAGACTGGGGTAACTGGAGCCGAAAAACCCTTTTAATTGCTCTTAAAAACACTCTCTTAAGCTTGGAATTGTTAAATATAGACGAGCTTCCTTCAGAAGAAAACGAATTAAAGTTTTTTAGTGAAGTTCTGGATAATTTTTTGAGCCAAAGCACCAGTGAATCACTTGCCTCAACCGTGCCCACGGAAAAACTAGAAAAATTAAAAAAAGATCTCGAGCAACAAAACCTTGAAAACAAAGAATACTTAGCCAAAGTTCAAGAAGAAAACGAGAAACAATTCGCTCACTTAAGAAGAATTGCAGAAATAAAAAAAGAGCTGGTTGCCGCCTTAGAAAAGCAAAACCAAGCGATAGCTGAGCCACAAGCAGAAACTTTAGCTTCGGAAATCAATGAAAACTTAGAGCTAGGGCCTTTAAGAGAAACTCTCAAAAGAGTGGCCACAGCAGAAACTGGCTCTCCTTTAAAAGAAAGTGCCTGGCAAGAAATTAATCAAGAGTACCAAGAGGCAATTGAGCAAATTCCTAACCTCTCCCCGCAAGTTAAAGAATATTTACTTAATCACCGGCTTTCGCTGAAAACCGCCCAAAACTTGATTGACAGTTCTCAAACCCAAGAAAAACAAGTAATCTTGAAAAAAGCGATTTCGCCTTTAACAGAAGCTCAAAAACAAGCAGTTGAAGATTTAGCCACGGCCGCGGCCGTTAACCTCGCCAGCCTTGACCCAAAAACTTCAGCTGAAGAAATCAGGGCTGTAATTGGTTTTAGCCTAGGCCAAGAACTTTCCGAACTTGCTTCTCAGCAACTTTCGCCTGAAAAAGTTTCTGCCTTGGCTCAAATCCTTCAAAAAGAATCTTCTCGGCTAATCGATGGCAACTTGCCTCCTCTGCCTGGGTTGACCCCAGAAATTGTTACTACCAAACAAAGACTTTTTGTTAGCGTTACTACTCCGGTTTTACCGGGAAGCCAAACTGGTAGTATTCCTCAAATAGTAATCGAAGGAGAACTAACTCCAGTTGAAAAAACTTTTGAGACAATTAAAAGCGGTAGTTTTGACCAAGTTAGGCTTGAGCTCATTGGTGAAGAAATAGGACTCGCTCAAACTTATCACCTTACTCGCCAGGGCCAGAATATTGATGCAACTGACAAAATTTCCCAAAAAGAAGAGGTCAAAAACCAACTTACTTCTCAAAAAATAGCTCAATTCCAGTATCTGAAAAACAACTGGATTCAATTTCAAGCAAAGTTTCCTTTTTTAATTGCTCAAGCTAGGGTTTGGAGTTTAAATCGGCTTAAATTTTTTCGGACTTTTTCTCGGTTACCCTCACCCATACAAGTCTATTCCCAGAAAGCTTTGAACTGGTTTTATAAAACCGGTGTAGGCCAAGGCCTTAAAAGCCTAAGCACTAGGTTAGCTCAAAAAGGCCTGCAATCAATTCTTAGTAGCGCCAAGGTTGGTGCCAAACGAGCAATTACCAGAGGAATTACCAGTCTCTTAACCAAGGTAGGCTTGCAAGCATTTGCCAACACTTTAGCCCCACTGGTTGGTGGACTAATTGCTCTAGCGGGAGAAGCAGCCATAAAAACAGGTTCTTCTTGGATTAGAAAAGGTATTGGCTTTATTACTTCTGGTTTTGGCCTAGCTAATGCTTTTTTTGCTGGTTTAGGCGGACGCGCTGAACCAAAAGAGAATCTAACTGGAAAACTTGCTTTTGTTGGAGGAATAACTGTTGCTGCTTTGGCAGCCTTAACCTTTATTACCAACATTCAGGTAAAAGAGGGTGGTCTTTTGGGGCTAGGAAGAGGCTCTCCTTTGGGTCCTAGCGGTCATGTTGAAGGCGATCCTCCTCAGTGCCAACCCTCTCGTCATTTCGCTGAAAAGGTCATTTGTAACCTTTCCGGAGGTGTTTCTCCTTGTAACCACGAAAGAATTAATCAATCCACTTGGCCAATTGTTAATGATTGTTTTGCTATTGCCAATTTTGAACATAAAGAAATAGTCAGGGACATTTTTGAGGCTTCTGTTAATTCTTATAACAGCCTTCAATGTGTTGGTTTTGTTTATGCTATCCAATCTGCTTTAGGTTATGGCCTAGACAAGTTCTTACCTCGAGAGTCTGCTTGTGATTATGCTTACGGTAATCCACCAACTAATTACAAATACGTTCATTGGGACGAACCAATAAAAGAGGGAGACTTGGCTGTTTGGGATGGAGCCGCATGTGGCACTAATAATGGTTTTAGGTTTGGACATATTGCGATTGTTATTGAAGAAGATAAAATTTCTAATTCAAAACTAGTTATTGCTGAAGCACTTGGTGATCTTGAAGGAGAGCGTGGTGATATTATAATCCATACTATTGTCAACACTGGTGCGCCAGATAATCCTAAAATATACTTAAGATATTCTCCGTAAAAACATAAAAAATGGAAAATTTAACAAGTATTTTTAAAAATAAAAAGAATCGTTTTATTTTTCTCCTAGTTTTACTCAGCGGTGGAATGCTACTTTTAAAGCTTTTGGTAGCCGCTCCCCCTAGCCCCCAAATAATTAATACTTCTCCTGCTGATGGCCAAACTAAAGTTTCTTTAAATGAAAAAATTATTCTTTCTTTTGATCAAGATATCTCAGCTGAAGGCTGGCAAATTAAGGCCTCGCCTGATTTTGCTTTTAACTTAGAAGTTTTAGGAAATCGGCTTGAAATCAAACCTTCCGAGTCCTTAAAACCAGAATCCCAATATCGCCTAGAAATCAAAAACCTATTATTTAAAGAACTTTTTTATTCCTTTTCTTTTACTACTGCGCCTATTTCTATTCCCAAAGCTAAAGGAGACCCTGATTTCTATGAGAAGCTTGAAAGTTCCTTACAGAAAAACTACCCTCTCCTTAAACAAACTCCACATCAAACACCTAATTGGCTACTTTACTACTCTGGAGCACTAAAACTTAAAGTAGTCCTTCAAAAAGATACTCCTCAAATTAGAAAAGAGGTTTTAGATTGGATTGAGTCTAAAGGCATTAATCCAAATACCCATGAGATTATTTGGAAAGTGGAAGAACCTTAAGACTCCTCTTCTGTCTGTAGCCTAACCGGCATAATAATATGGATAAATTCTTTTTCTTTTTGGGAACGAAAAATACCTGGATTTAAAGAACCACTCATTTCCAAACTAACCTCTCCCTCTGGAATTGCCCCTAAAAATCCTTGTAAGAAGCGGAAGTTAAAAGCAATTTCTCCCCCATTGCCTTCAACCTTTGCTTCCAGCGAGTTTTTATTTTCTCCTACTTGAGGTGAATTAGCGCTCAACTCCAGGCTACTTTTATCAACTTTTAACTTAACAATATTGGCAGCATCGCGGGCAAAAATAGAAACCAGCCTGACTGCCCGAGAAAAACTCTCTTTATCCAAAATTGCTTTAGTTTCCAAATTTTGGGGAATAATTTTTTGATAATCCGGAAACTCGCCTTCAATTACCCGCGAAAAAAGCTCCAACTCCGGAAAAACAAAAACTACTTGATTTTGCTCTTTGGTAAAGCCCATTTGAACTACTCCCTTATCTCCTTTTTCCTCACCAATAAGCCGGGAAACTTCCATCAAGGTTTTTGCCGGCAAAAGCAAAGAGACTTCTTCTTTCACTGGTTGAGAAAGTTCAATCTCTTTTAAAGAGAGTCTGTAACCATCTGTAGCTACCAAGGAAAGCTTTTTTTGAGAAATTTTAAACAGTACCCCGGTTAAGACTGGCCGGCCTTCATCAGTAGCCGCCGCAAAAGCGACTTGATTGATCGCTCCAAGCAGTTTTTCGGCTGGCAAAGAAAAAAGAGCTTCTTTAGAATAGCCTGGTAATTTGGGAAATTCAGAAGCAGAAATCCCATTTAAACTCGCTTGATAGCCTTCGCAAGACAAATTCAAAGAGTTGCCAGTAATCTCTAAATCAACTTTCCCTGCCGGTAGAGAAGAAACCACTTCACTAAAAATTTTAGCGGGAATGGTTATTTCCCCTTCTTTCTCTATTTTTGCTCCTGTCCATAAAGTGATTCCCGTTTCTAAATTAGTGGCTGATAGTCGCAAACGATTGTTATCAGTTTGCAAAAGTACGTTGGCTAAAATTGGTAATTGAGCTTTGGTGGAGATTGAGCGAGAAGCAATATTTAAGCCTTTATTTAAATTTTCTTGCAAAACTTGGATTTTCATTACGGTTCCTTTCTTTTTTAAATTGTAGTCTGCTTATATATATTTGTAAATTACTAATTAGTAGTTGTAGTAGTAGTCTCTGTGTAAAAGTTGATATTTTTCATTTTTAACTTTGTTTTTCGGGTTTCATTTTTGTTTATAACTCTCTTTAAAGCTAGTGGATAAAATTGTTGATAACCTCAAACGCTTTTGTTGATAAGTGTAAAACTAATTTAATTTCGCTGATAACCTTTGTTTTATCCCCGAGATATCCACTCTTAAATCCTCATTTTCCCGAAGCTCGTTAGTGATTTTATCCACTCCATGCATAATCGTGGTATGATCTCGGCCACCCAAAAGTTTGCCCACCTCCATTAAAGGCAGATTAAGTTCTACTCGTAAAAGATACATTAAAACTTGGCGAGGAACAACAATTTCTTTGACTCTGGTTTTCCCTTTTAATTGGTTTATTTTTAAGTGGTAGAAATCAGCCACAGTATCAATAATCGCCCTGGGTTTAATGGTTTTTCGATTAAACTCTTTTTCTGTCAAAGTTTTTCCTAAAAGGGAGTTAACCAGTTCAGCTGACATGGGAATATCTTTGGTTTCTGATTCGCTAATCACTCTAGTTAAAAAACCCTCCATTTTCCGGACCGATTCAATGTTAGCGGCAACCAGTTGGGCAATATCCATTGGCAGCTCGATTTTCCTTTGCCGTGCTTTAATCAGCAAAATCGCCGTTCTTAGTTCAAAATCAGGGTTGGGAATATCAACGATTAGCCCGGCTTCAAAGCGGGATTTGAGTCTTTCTTCTAATTTGGCAATTTCTTCTGGTGGTCGATCTGAGGTTAAAACAATTTGACCGCCGGCCCGCTGAATGGCATTAAAAGTATGGAAAAACTCTTCTTGAACAGTGACTTTACCAGCAATAAACTGGACGTCGTCTAAAAGCAAAACTTTAATATTGCGATATTTTTTCTTAAACTGATCGGTAGTTTTATTCCTAATCGCATTAATGATTTCATTAGTAAATTCTTCTCCTGGACAATAAAGGATTTTGGTAGAAGGACTGTTTTTGAGAATTTCGTGGCCAATTGCCTGCATCATATGGGTTTTGCCGACTCCTACCCCACCCCATAAAAAAAGTGGGTTGTAGGCCTTGCTTGGGGTTTTGGCCACAGCTGTGGCTGCCGCAAAAGGCAGCTGATTAGGAGAAGAAACTGCCAAGTTTTCAAAAGTAAAGTCTTCGCGCAAACCATGTGCTGCAAAAGTGGTTTTGACCCCGGCTGGCGGTTGACTAAAAAGCGGGCCGCTGTTGGAAAGTAAAGAAGCGATTGGTTTGACACTAAAAAGCAAGCTATTGTTGGTTTTGCTTTGACGGTCCAAAATATCTTTAATTAAACTGTAATAGCGGGTTTCAATCAGATTTTGAATATAGCTTGAAGGGCAGCCAATCGTAGCAATATTATTTTCCCAAGAAACCAATTGGGTATTTTGAAAAAGAGTTTGAAAAATCGCTTTTGAGACTGATAGTTTTAACTCTTCTTGAATGTTTTTCCAAAGTAAATCGTTCGTCATTTTAGTTTTATCGGGCAGTGGTCTTAGTTTTTTTTTAGGAAAGAAGTTGTCGGTGTCCGCTAAAGTCATAATAGGATAGTTATCCACAAATTGTCAAGGATAAAAATAACCTCCTTTTCTAAGACGAGAAAATATGTTAAAATTTAATTTAACAGATTAAGGGAGAGAAAAATGCCTAAAAGAACTTATCAACCCAAAAAAGTTAAACGAGCTAAAAAACATGGTTTTCGGGCGAAAACGAAAACTAAAAAAGGTCGCCAGATACTTAAAAGGAGAAGAGCAAAAGGAAGAAAAAGGCTCACACCTTAAAAATGCTTCCCAAAAAAGACCGTTTAGCTAAAAAAGAAATCGAAGCGATTAAGAGTCGGAACCTTCCCGTAATTCAAGGCCAATATTTTGGTTTAATCTTCCAACCAGTTGAAGGCGAACAAAAGTTTGGCTTGATTGTTTCTGCTCGGGTAGCCAAAAAAGCGGTTTCTCGTAACCGAGTTAAAAGGCGACTTTTTTGGGCAATTAAAAAAACTTGCCCTACTAAAGAAGGCTGGTTTTTGTTTTTAGCCAAAAAGGCCAGCTTAGAAGGAACAGTTGAGGATTTTAGCAAAGAGCTTTTATTTTTTGAAAAAAAGATATGAAAACCTTACTTTTAAAATTGATTCGTTTTTACCAGCAATATCTTTCTTTTGACCACGGAGTTTTTAAAGCTTTATTTTTAACTGATAAAGCTTGCCGTTTTCAACCGACTTGTTCTGAATATTCTTATCAGGCAATCGAGAAATATGGTATAATCGTGGGTGGCTTAAAGAGCCTCAGAAGGATCATGAGCTGTCATCCTTGGAATAAAGGAGGAGCCGATCCTTTAAAATAGCGAATGAATTATTATTTTTGTGGCTTCAGATTAAATCACATTTAAGTCTTGCCACCAGGAAAGCCGGGTTTTATGTTCCAATTTTTAAATCGGCCAATTTTAAACTTGCTTATCCTTCTTTATGAGTTGCTTTTTTCAAACTTAGGGTTGGCAATTGTGGCCTTAACCCTTTTGGTGGGTTTGGTTTTAATTCCTTTAACTCTCCCCCAGTTAAAAGCTGCTCAAGAAATGCAAAAACTCGCCCCCCGTTTGGAGAAATTAAAAAAGAAATACAAAGACGATAAGCAAAAGCTAATGCAGGCACAAATGGAGCTTTATAAGAAAAACGGGGTCAATCCGGCTGCTGGTTGTTTACCACAAATCTTGCGTTTGGTAATTCTTGTTTCTTTATATCAAGTTTTTAACCAAGTAATTAGACCGGGAGCAGAAGTAGTCGCCAGTATTAGCCAATATCTTTATTCTTTCGTGCACTTGCCTTCCCAAACCCTTAATCTTAATTTTTTGTGGCTTGATTTGTCCCGGCCGGACTTAATCCAGATTCCCGGTTTTTTCCCTCTTCCAGGCATGCTAGTGGTTTTGGCTGCTTTATGCCAATTTCTCTCTTCAAAACTAATGACCCCAGTGGTTAAGGCGGAAGAAGAAGAGGCAAAAACAACTGAGGGCAAAAGCGATGATTTGGCTGTTTCCATGCAGAAACAAATGACTTTTCTTTTTCCTTTGATTACCTTGGTGATTGGTTATACTTTACCCTCGGGTGTAATTTTGTACTGGTTTATTTTTTCTCTTTTCACTCTTGTCCAGCAGTTGGTCGCCAGCGGAAAATTTAGTCTTTTTAGTAAAAAAGCAGTTATTTTTTTAAGAAATTTTAAAGAAAGAAAGGAAGAGTTTAATAGTGAATCGTAATCAGTTAGAGCAAATTGAAAAGGAGGCTCTAAACTTAATTGTTGATTTAGGGGTAGAAGCAGCGGTTGAGGCCAGTTTTGATGAGGAGAGCGGGGTTATCAATCTCCAAATTGAATCACCCCAGCCAGCGATTTTAATTGGCTTCCATGGTGAAACTCTTCACGCTTTACAATTAATTTTTTCTTTTTTAGTCCATCAAATTCTAGGAGAATGGTTTAAAGTTTGGGTTAATGTGGGCGATTATCGTCAAAAAAGAGAGGAACAGCTTAAAAAACTAGCCTTAAATTTGGCCATGAAAGCTAAATTCTCTGGTGAGACGCAAACTGTCACTGGTTTATCTGCGGCCGAAAGAAGAATTATTCATCTGACCTTGGCTGAACACCCTGATGTTTTTAGTGAATCAGAGGGCGAAGGGAGACAGAGAATTATAACCATAAAACCAAAAAACAGTTGAAGTGATTTTCAGTAAGCTTTTAGCCGTTTTTTTACTGCTTTTGCCGACCCAACTGAGTCGGCATTTTTGGTTAAAAGACTCATATTTGTTTGGGCTTAAAATCGATTACCTCTCCCCTACTTTTTATCTTCAAGACGCTTTGTTTTTTCTTTTAGTTTTTTTCTGGCTGAGGAATGGATCTTGGAAAAAATTAAACTCTAAAATCTGGCGATTTGGTTTAGTTTTTTTCTTGATAGCAGCTTTAAATATGGCTTTTTCCCCTACTCCTCTGGTATCTTTGTTTTTTTGGCTAAGGGTAACAGAGCTGTTTTTTTTGGGACTGATAATTTTTCAAAACCACAGCAAAGTATTTAGCTTATTGGGAAAAATTTTGCCTTGGGTCTTGATTTGGGAATTTTTTTTAGGTTTGGCTCAAGTTCTTAAATCAAGCTCTTTAGGTGGTTTTTTTTGGTTTTTAGGGGAAAGAAGCTTTAATCTTTTTACCCCCGGTATTGCTCGAGCTGCTTGGAGAGGAAAGATTCTGCTCCGGCCCTACGGGACTTTTTCTCACCCCAACAGCTTAGCCGGTTTTGCTTTAATTAGCTTAATTTTGATTTTGGGAAAAGAAAGGCTTTTGAGAAAAGATAAACTAGGCCTTTTGGCGGGCGGAGCCTTAATCTTACTAAGTTTTTCCCGAACAGTTTGGTTAACCGCTTTTGTTTTGGGTTTGGTTTTCTTGATAACCAGACTAGTAAAAGCCTGGGGCCGAAAAGCTTTCCCCCTTACTTTTAGTTATTTATCGGTAATTTTCTTTCTCCTGCTTAGCCTTTACTTTTTTAGCCAGACTACCATTGATCCGGCATCTTTTCAGAGACGCAAAGATTTGGCCGAGTTTGCCCTAACCAGCATTAGGCAAAAACCGATTTTTGGAGTGGGCGGTAATCATTTTATTATTTCTTTGGCCCAAGCTCGGCCAGTTTGGCAATGGCTCTATTGGTTGCAGCCGGTTCACAATATTTTCTTACTGGTGGCCTCAGAACTGGGTTTACTGGGACTTTTGTTCTTTGCCTTTCTAATTTTTAAGTCTCTTAATTCATTGTTTGTAATTTGCGATTCTCCGGCAACTGCTGAGCGAAAAAGACAAGCTTGGGCTTTAGCCGTCGCCTTAATTGCAATTCTTTTAACTGGTCTTTTTGATCATTACTGGCTGACCTTGATTCAAAATCAGCTTCTTTTAGTAATAATTTTTTCTTTGTCAATCGCTGCTACTAGTGATAAAATTAGCTGATGTCTTCTAGTACCAGAGTAATGGCGAACACTCTTTCCCAACTGGCCAGTCGCGGGTTGGTCATTTTGGCTTCTTTGCTAACAACAGCGCTTTTAACCCGAATGTTTGGCTCCTCTGTTTACGGAGATTATGTTTTTATCACTTCTTTTATTTTGATTTTTGTCGGCATCAGTGATTTGGGAATGACCACAATTGGAGTTCGAGAAGCCTCGGCAGACAAAAGGAAAACAGGAGAAATTTTTAGTTACGTTCTTGGTTTTCGCCTGGCCACTTCCCTAGTACTTTTGTTTTTTTTAAACTTTTTGATTTATCTTCTTCCCCAATTTGCTCAGCTTCGTTTACCGACAATGATCGCCTCAAGCGTGATTTTCTTTTTAGCCTTTAGAACCACCATTCAAGGAGTTTTGCAATCCTACCTACGATTGGACTTGGCCTCTTTGCTAGAAATTTTTGCCGCTATTTTTTTTCTTTTTCCTCTAATTTCTTTTTGGCTCTTAAAAAAACCGATTTCCTTGACTTTACTTATGGTTCTTTGGTCTCTTTCTGCTTTGGTTTCCAGTAGTCTAGGCTTTCTTTTGTCTTCAAAGTTTTTAAAGTTAAAAGCCTCGTTTGACACTAGTAAAATTACTCGTTTGGCCAAAGAGGCTTTCCCTTTAGGCGCCTATCTTTTGGTTTATTCAATCTCTGACCGAGGCATTGACTCTTTTCTTCTCAAAACTTATGTTGGCAGCAGCGCGGTTGGCTATTATGGCCTGGCTTACAAAATTCACAGCAACCTGATTTTAGGGGCGGCTTTTTTAATGAATAGTCTTTTTCCTCTTCTATCCTCTTTTAAACCTTCTTCGAGAATTTTGAGGAAAACTTTCGAGCAAGCTTTTACGGTGCTCCTTATGGTTGGCTTTTTAGCGGCGGGAACTTTTTTTGTTTTAGCCCCCCTGGTGATTAGAATCATTTCTGGGGCTGACTTTCCCCCTTCTATCTTAGCTTTAAGAATTTTATTACCAGCAACATTTCTTTCTTATCTTAATCATTTAACCGGTTATCTCTTGGTGGCATTAGGAAAACAAAGAAGACTTTTGCATTTTTCAATTTTAGCCTTTTTGGTTAATTTTCTTTTTAATCTTGTTTTTATTCCCTTCTTTTCTTTTTACGCGGCGGCGGCGATTACTGTTTTAACTGAATTGGTTCTTTTGGTTTTGACCCTACGTCATTTAGGAAGAGACTTTGGTCTAAGATTTTCCAGTAAAATTTTTTCACAGAATTTGCGATTGTTAATCCAAAGGAAGGAGAGATTTTTTGATAGCAACTAAAAAACCACTTTAATAGGTTGAAGTAGCCAACAAACTTATGAGCCAATTAAAACAATCACTCTATATTAACACTGATGGGGGCGCCAGGGGTAACCCCGGCCCAGCCGCAATTGGTGTTTATATTCGAGACTACCAGGGCAGAGAGATTGCCAAGTTTGGGAAGAGAATTGGCAAGACTACCAACAATGTCGCCGAATATCAGGCAGTAATTGAGGCTTTAAAATGGTTGGAGGAAAACAAGGAGAGATTCAATGCTGTTTTAAAAATTAATTTTTTTATTGACTCCAATTTAGTTGTTAATCAACTTCGAGGACTTTTTAAGGTTAAAGAGCCCCACTTAAAAAAATTATTTTTAAAAATCAAATTTTTGGAAAGAAAAATTGATAGCGCCATCTACTATCAGTATGTCCCTCGCCAAAAAAACAGAATTGCCGACGCCTTAGTAAATAGAACTTTAAGCACTTCAATATAATAAACTGATGCTTTTCACGTCTTTGGGGGTTGTTATTACGGCTTTGTTTTTTTAAAATATAAATTAATGCCCGATACTTCTTTTAATTTAGAAACAGAAGTCAATTATTACAGCAATGTTTTGGTCATCGACGAAGTTGGGGGAGTCTCGACGCTTCTGATAGATGATCTTTTGCATCATGGTTGTTTGATTTATTATTACGGCAAAGAAGAAAAGGAGACTTTCCATTATCTACAGGGAAAAGACAATTTCCGCTTTCTCAATTCTTCTTCTGAAATTAACCAATTAGAAAAACTTGATTACCTTTTTTATTTTCCAGCTGAGGAAAAGAGTGAGGAAATTTCTAACTTTGTTTGGTTGTTGGAAAAACATCGGACCAAACTTCTTGTTTGCACTGACGTTGAGAATCAAGAAAGAGAAAAACTTGCTGCTTTTGTTGAGAGAAAAGAGGTAAACGCAAGGTTGGCGGTTTTTAATCTGGTTTTTGGGCCGCGGATAAAAAAAGGTCTTCTGGGAAATTTATTTCTCAAGGGAAAGAGAGGAGAGAAAGCGACTGTTTCAGAAAAGCCTTCCAAGAAAATTTACCCCCTTTTTGCTAAAAGTTTGGTGGGGGAGTTAGTAAGGCTAATTTTTGCTCCCGACTCAAAAGGTAATTCTTATTTTATCCAAGGGAAAGAGATTAAACTTTCGGAGTTTGTCGGCCTTCTTCAAAATCTTTGGCCAACCACAAAAGTTGAATTTTTGAATGGTCAGCAGACTAAAAAAATTCCGACCAGCTTTAAAAAGATAAAGGTTGAGCAGAGACTTGAAGAAGAGATTGCCGAAACAGCAGAGTGGTTTGAGCGAAATGTTTTGGAGGAGAGTCGCGTCGAAGAGAGTTTCGAAGAAAAAAAGCTGGTAGAAGAGCTGGCTCTAAGGTCTGCCCCAGAGCCTGATTCTTCAGAGAAGAAACTAGATTTTCTTTTTTCTTCTCTACCAAAAAGTGAACAAGAAAAAGAAGCAAAAAAGGAGACTTCGCCTTTTAAAAAGATTCTTTTTGGAACAAGTTTTTTTCTTTCTTTGTTTTTTCTTTTTTTTGCTTTGCCTTTGTTTTTATCCGGTGCTTTTGGTTTACAAGGTATAAAACAGCTGGTTCAATTAAGAAAAGCAGTTGAGGAAGGAAATTTTTCCCGGGCGATTAAGAAAAGTGCTTCTGCCCAAAATAATTTTGCCTTTTCTCAGAAAACTCTTTCTTTGGCTGGGCCTTTTTACGCTCTAATCGGTTTGGAAAAACAACTTGAACAAATTAGTGAAGTTTTCCGTTTTTGCCAAAACGCCAATGGTTCACTTAAGCTTGCTTTAGTTTCTGCAGAGGAGCTGGTAAATATGACAGATGCTTTTGTTAAGGGAGAGACTCCTGCTTGGGAAGAAGAGTTGGGGACGATTAAATCAAATCTTTCTTACGCTTATGAACAAGCCTCACTTGCTCAATCAAGCTTGGAATCAAGCCAAAAGGGCTTTGAGTTTCTTAGACAAAAAGAGGCTTATCAAAAACTAAAGAAGTATTTACCTCAAAACAGAGAACTTTTACTAAAAGGCCAAAGGTTGCTGACAGTTTTACCCAAGATTTTAGGGTTGAAAGAGCGCAAGACCTATTTGTTTCTTTTGCAAAACAATATGGAGCTGCGGCCAACTGGGGGATTTATTGGCTCATATGCTTTAGTTAACTTAGAGGCAGGCAAGTTGGTTAATTTTGAAGTTTTCGATGTTTATCAGGCAGACGGCCAACTTAAAGGCCATGTTGAGCCACCAGCTCAGCTAAAAAAATACCTTGGAGAAGGGACTTGGTATTTGCGTGATTCAAATTGGGATCCAGATTTTGTTCTCTCGGCCAAAAGGGCTCAATGGTTTTTGGATAAAGAAATGCAAGTTTCTGTTGACGGGACGATTGCTCTCACTTTGAAAGTTGCCCAGAATCTTTTGGCTAGCCTGGGAGAAGTTTCAGTTCCTGAATATGAGGAGACCATTAATGCTGACAATCTTTTTGAGAGGGCAGAATATTATTCAGAGTTGGGAACCTTTCCTGGTTCAACCCAAAAAAAAGACTTTTTAGGGAGTCTTGCCCGAGCTCTTTACCAAAGAATTCGAGAGGCCGAGCCTAAAGATTTGGTTAATGTTGCGGCTGCCATTTTTAGTTCTTTAGAGCAAAAAGAAATCCTGCTTTTTTTTAATGATGAGGAAGTGGAGTTGGTAGTCACTGCCTTAGGTTGGGAAGGCGGGATTCGCAATTTTCAACCAAAAGAAAGCCCTAACTTGGTTTTTGCTGATTATTTACATCTTAATGAAGCAAATGTTGGTATTAATAAAGCCAATTATTTTGTCGAGCGAGAAATAAAACATGAGATAGTTCTTGGGGAAGAGGGGAATTTGGAAGAAAAGTTAACGCTTAGTTACGAGAACAAAAGCTCCTCAAATACTTGGCCAGCTGGCCAGTATCGGGCTTATCTTCGGCTTTATTTACCCCAAGGAACAAGAATCAGCTCAGTTTTAACCACTGATCCCCAAAACCCTAGCCTTTGGTTGCCATATGAGAATCGTTATTTAGATTATTTCCAAGAGCATGACAAAAGCGTCGTTGGGGTTTTGCTGGAAGTTCCTATCCAATCAAAGCGAATTTTAGAAGTTAAATATGAGTTGGCCCAAAACTTTGAGCTGAGTTCAAGAGTAAACACTTACCTTTTAATGTTACAAAAGCAGTCTGGTGCCCACGCTTCTAACTATAGCTTAACCTTTTCTTATCCTAAAGGTTTTGTGCCAGTGCGGGTAATCCCTTCGGCAGTAATGGGAAGCGGCCAGCTTTTAGTAACTGAAAAACTGGACAAAGATAAAATCTTTCAGATTGACCTGGCCCACTGACTAAATTGCAATTAAGGCTAGCATTTGTTAAAATAAAGCAATGGCAGATATTAAACTCAAAGCCCAGAAAAGAGAAATTACTGGACGGAAAGTTAAAAACCTAAGAAAAGAAGGCCTGATTCCCGCCAATGTTTTTGGCAAAAAAACCAAATCAGTTTCAATTTCTTTAAAAAAAGAGGATTTTGAGAGCGTCTTTTCTCAAGCAGGAGAAACAGGAATTATGAAATTAACTCTTGGGGGTGAGAAAGAAGAGCGACCGGTTTTGGTCCAAAATGTTCAAAAGCAGCCAGTCACCGGGGAAATTCTACACGTTGACCTTCACCAGATTGTTTTGACAGAGAAAGTAACCGCCTCAATTCCGGTTGAGCTTTCTGGCGAAGCTCCAGCCGCCGAACAAAAGTTGGGAATTTTAATCCAAAACGTATCTGAAATTGAAGTGGAGGCCTTGCCAACTGATTTGCCCGAGCGCTTTGTGGTTGATGTTTCTAAACTGGAGAACGTGGGAGACGAGGTTACCCTAAAAGGAATTTCTTTTGACCGTAACAAAGTTAAGCCTTTAACAGATGAAAATTTGGTTTTGGCTCAGATTGAGCCTTTGGCTGAAGAAGAGGAGAAGGTTGTTCCTCCGGTTGAAGAAGGGGTAGAGGAAGCGGTCGAGGAAGGCGCTGAAGCGCCGGCTGAAGGTGAAGAAACTAAAGCAACGGAAGAAGGCGAGAAACTAGCTGAGGGCGATAAAGAAGAGAAAAAAGAGTAAATTCTTTTATTCAGCTATTCGGCTTCTAGAAGTTTTTCAAGAACGAGAATTTTTTCATTGTTGGGGTCCAGAGTTTTGGCTTGGAAAAGAGCTTCTTTGGCTTCTTGGGGAGAGTTTAGCTCCAAGTAAAGACCAACCAGTTGTAGCCAGCCATCGCGATAATCTGGTTTTTCTGCCAGGAGTTGTTTCCAAGCATAAGCCTTTTCTTGGGTGGTTCTAACTTCGGCTTGCCAACCCAAAACCTTTTCTTTGGTTTTATCTCTTTCTTTTTGCAAAAGAAGACTAAGACTCAAAAATATAACCAGAGCCAAAAGAACCCTTAAAGGGATTTTCTCAAGCTTTCTTCTTAGAATAAAAAAGAAATTGTGGTTGAAGCGGGGAGAGAAAGAAGGATTTTCCTGGTTTTTAACAAATTTTTTCGCGGCTTTCTTTTTCCTGGCCATACCAGCTAATTTTATAATTTTCTGTTTTTAATTTTCAATAGCAGTTGGCCAAGGGGTGGCAATCAAGGACTCGCTTGTTTTCCTGGGGAACCCTTGCCAAATGGTTTCAGTTAAACTGGGCATAAAAGGATGGAGTAGTTTTAAGCTCTCTAAATAGACATGCCTTAAAACCGAAAGTACGGCTTTGTCTTTGGCTTTGATTCTGGGTTTTGAATGCTCTAAGTATTTATCAGCAAAGCGATGCCATAAAAACTCATAAATTTCTTCTGCGGCCAAGCCGAAGTGATATTTTTCAATTGTTTGAGTAACTTTTCTAATCGTTCGGTTTAAATCCCTGATAATTTCTTTATCTTCTTTTTGGAGTCCTTCAAGTTTCTGGGAATATTCTGGTAGGTCGGCATAATTCTTAAAACCTTGTTCTTCCAGGTTCATAATAATAAAGCGGCCGATATTCCAAACTTTGTTGGCAAAGTTTCTCATCGCTTTAATTTTTTCTTCGGAAACAACAATGTTTGAGGCAGGAGCAACCCCAAAAACCAAGGACATTTTCAAAGCATCAGCCCCATATTTTTCCGACATAATCAGGGGATCAACGACATTGCCTCTGGACTTGCTCATTTTCTGGCCTTTTTTGTCCACCAGCATGGAGTGGATATGGACTGTTTCAAAGGGAACATCACCAGCCAAATAAAGGCCAAACATCATCATCCGTCCTACCCAGAAAAACAAAATATCCCAAAGCGTGTCTAAAACACTGGTCGGGTAGAAGTACTTAAAATCCTCAGAGCTATTTTTTGGATTCTCTAGCTTAAAACCTAGGGTAGTCAATGGCCATTGGCCAGATAAAAACCAGGTATCAAAGGTATCGGTTTCTTGGAGGAGGTGAGAGCTCCCACATTTTTGGCAAGTTTCTTTTTCTTCAAGACTAAAACTAGCCTTGATTGGAGCGGTTAAGCCCTGCAGCCCCTTTTTGATTTCTGTAAAAGAATATTTGCTTTTTAAGTTTTGATAGGTGTCATTGACCAGAGTTTGCTTTTTATCCAAAAAGCTTAATTTGATTCCTGGATTACAATCTAAGCAATACCAGGCTGGAATTCGGGGTCCCCAAACAATTTGGCGACTAATATTCCAATCGCGAATGTTTTTAAGCCAGTCCAAAAAGAGCTTTTTAAAACGAGGGGGAAAAAATTTGGTTTTGCCTTTTTGGGCGGCCTCAATTGCCAATTTAGCCAGAGGTTTGACCTTAACAAACCATTGGGGCGATAGTAGGGGCTCAATTGTTTTTCGGCAGCGATAACAAACACCGATAGTGTGCTTCAGCGGCTCGACTTTAATCAGTTTTTTGGCTTTTTTAAGCTCGCTGATAGTTTTTTCTTTGGCTGCCTTGGGGTAAAGACCAGTAATTTCCGGAGTGCAATTAATCATTTTGCCGTCAAAATCAATACAGGACAAAGCTGGTAACCCGCGTCTTTCGCCAATTTCAAAGTCAGTAATATCATGGCCAGGGGTAATTTTCAGAGCACCGGTGCCAAAATCTGGCTCTACTGCTTCGTCAGCAATAATTGGTATTTCTCTTTTTACCAGGGGGACAGTCGCTTTTTTGCCAATAAGATTTTGGTATCTTTTGTCTTTAGGATTAACAGCGACTGCCACATCAGCAAAAATCGTTTCCGGTCGGGTAGTGGCTACCTGAATGGGTCCATAGTCAAGAAAATAGAGAGACTCATCTTTTTCAACATGATCAACTTCAAGTTCTGAAAAAGCTGTTCCGCAATTAGTGCAGTAGTTAACCAGACGCTCCCCCCGATAAACAAGACCGTCCTGGTAAAGTTTTTTGAAGGTAGCCAAAACTTGGCTGACAATTTCTGGCTCCAAGCTATAGTGGTAACGAGTCCAATCCAGAGAAAACCCCATTTTTTTGAGTTGCTTTTGGTTGATTTTTCGATTTTCCTCCACAAAGTCCCAGATTTTTTGATAAAGTGTTTGCCGGTCATAGTCAAACCGGCTTTTACCTTGCTCGGCTAGATGCTTTTCAAAAACATATTGGGTTTCAATGCCAGCATGGTCTGCCCCGGGGAGCCAAAGCGTAGGCTCACCGAGCATCCGGTGGTAACGAATTAGAATGTCCTGGATCACAAAAAGCGCATGACCCATATGAATTGGGTCATTGGCGTTGGGTAGAGGGAGAAGAATCGTAAAAGGCTTTTTGTTTTTCTCAATTTTAGGAGTAAAACAGCCACCTTTTTCCCAAAGCTCATAAATTTGTTTTTCCTGCTTCTGAGGACTGTAAACCGACTCCATTGAACCTATTTTATCATCTTTTACCCTTGGGAGCTAGTTTATGCTAAAATCCCTATGATGCTCTCAAATGACATCCAGCACTTACTTTACCTTTTGGCCCAAAAAGATAAAGAAAAAGAAAAAGAGGAACTAAAGCCTAAGGTGGGTATTAAAACCTCGGTCGGCCTTTTTGCTTTTGTTTACGAGCGAATCAGAAACTTTGTTGACTATCAAGAAGAACACTTGCTTTTGCGCCGGGCAATTACCCGAATTTTGGTCAGAAGGGTTAAAACCAGTTCTGAGCCGAGATATCTTATCGACTGCTTAGTCAATGAGCTTTTAATGGCCCGTTATTTGGCTAATGAGGAACTTTCTGAAGATAAACTTCCTCAGGCTCAAAGAATTTTATATAAATATCTACTTCTTTATGAAAATTTAGGCAAAAGAAAACTAAGTGACGGAGAAAGTTTAATGGATTTTTTACTTTCTTTGACCGCTCGAGAAATTGAAGAGCTTTTTTCTCCTTCAGTTGAAGATCAGTTAGTCAATTTTACCTTAAAAAAAGTGGAAAAAAGAGCTAGTTGGTTTGGCGAGCTAGCTAGGGGAAGCGAGGAAGAAAAAAGAACCCGGCTTTTGATTGGCTTAATGCGGACTTTGGCCAAATATGATGAGCGGACAATCTATTTTAAACTCTGGAAGCTCTATTTCCCAGCTTGGCGTCAGGCAACTGACCAGGAAGTTTTGCTTATGGCCAAAAGCTTTACTGAAGCAGATTCTATAATTAAGAAATTCTTAAACGAGAGCAGTGGTGAGCCTTTATCAAGGCTGCTTAAAAAGCATGTCGCTCCTTTTGAAATTCTGCGGGACCTGATTAATCGCGGCTTTGTTGAAGTAGAAGAAATCTTTTCTTCCTCAGAAAAATTAACTCAATCTGCTTTTGCCGCGGCTCACGATCGCTATCACCGGGCTCTTTCTTCTTTACGACGGAGTGCGGTTAATTCTTTTGTTTATATTTTTATTACTAAAATGGTTTTTGCTTTGGCAATTGAAATTCCTTATGAACTTTACGTTTCCCGCCAGGTTAATGCTCTGCCCATTTTGATTAACCTTTTGTTTCCCCCAAGCCTGATGCTTTTTATGGCTTTGACTGTTGAATCTCCGACAGAAAAAAATACTCAAAAAATTGTTGATGAGATTCTGGTAATGACTTTTGACGCCGACAGCCTGGAAACCATAAAAATTGATTTGGAAAAAAGCAAATCCGCTTTTTTAACCTATTTATTTAGACTTTTGTATGCTTTGGCCTTTTTACTTACTTTTGGTTTGACTGTTTATGTTTTACGCCGGCTTTACTTTTCCGCTGTTTCCTTAATAATTTTCTTTTTCTTTTTATCAACAATCTCTTTCTTTGCCTTTCGAATTCGTTCTGCTTTCAAAGAATTGGTGGTTGGAGAAGAGCAAGCAAATATTGTTTCCAATATTTTTGATTTTTTTATGCTCCCCTTTATTAGGCTGGGAAGAGCAATCTCCACTGGCCTTTCTGAGCTTAACATCTTTACTTTTATTTTCGATATTATTTTAGAAGCGCCTTTTAAAATGATTTTGGAGATAATTGAGGAATGGGCGAGATTTTTAAGGGAGAAAAAAGAAGAAGCCTTGAATGTAATTGAATGAGTGGCTTACTGGCCAGTTCCTCGAAGGTAAACTGCTTGCCAGGGGCGATAGTTGGAATAAAAGGTTTTTTCGAATAAAACCTCATCGTTGCGAGTGACTTTATAGTCAAAGGCGGCCTTGGCTCCCCAGGATTTCCAGTCAATTTGTTTAATCGTTCCCACTGGTAAAGTTGGATCATCCTGATAAAGGTCAGGCGGAGGTGGTCTTTTATCCCAAACCCGAGCCTTTGACAAACTCACTTTTCGGCCATCACTAGTACCGTAAATCTCAAAGATAAGCTTTTTTTTGGAAAGATTAATTTGGCTTTGGATTAGGATGTAAGCAGGAGTGTTGTTCTGAAAACGCAAATCAGCTGTCGGGTCAAAAACCGTGGCATCAAAACCAGGACCAAGGTCATCCTCATAATAATGGACCCGGTAAGCGTGGGCATGTCTTTCGACAATTGGTAAGCCAGCATTAAGAATCGCTCTGAAAAGGGTGGTGGAAACTTGACAAACACCACCGCCGTCGCCTAAAACTGTTCGACCTTCTTTGATAATGTAAGCTTGTTGATAACCAGTGTCAGTAGAAACATCTCCTAAGCTGCGATTAAAGGAAAATTCTTCGCCCGGCGCGACTAAAATTCCGCTAAGCCGTAAACTGGCTAGTTTAAGATTATGGATACGGCTGGGAATAGAGCCGTAAAACAAAGATGAGCCTTGACCAAGAAGCTCTTGAATGCCCAAGCTATTGACATCAGCAGTGCTGATGTCAGCTTTCTTTTTAGTAACAGGAATGGTCATTTCTTGGCTTTCTTGGCTGTTCTCCAAAGCCAAAAGAGTTTTTTCAAATCTATCCACAAAACCCTCATTTTCTAGCTCAAGACCTTCTTTTGAGGGCCGAAAAACAGTTACCCGCTTGTCTTCAAACCTAAAAGCAGCATTTTCCGGTTCACTGTTAATGGTTTTGGCCAAGCTTTCAGCAAACTCAGTGATTTTTTCTTTGTCAAAGCCACCCATAAAATCCATAAAACTAATAATTTCTTCATCAGTGACTGTCCAAGTTTCTTTATCCAGCTTAAGAATTACTTCTTTTTCCAAAAGCGCTTCTGCTCGAGCTTGAGCTTGCTGGGCAGTTTTTGAGGAAATCTTTGGTGTTAGTACTATTAGGGGAATTTCCAGAGAGATTTCTTTTTGAGGACAGGCCAAGGCCTGGTTGATTTTTTGGTTTAAAACCCGAAGATTGACTTCTTGTCCATCACTGCCAGTTTCTACCTGAATAGTTTTTTGCTTGGCATTTTTGATTACTTTAATTTCTGGCTCGACTGCCGGTTGGTAAAGACTAGCGGCCACCGAGGCCAGTTGAGAATCAAGCTCAATTCCCTTGACCCGAAAATCAAAGCTTAGGTTTTTTCCCTGGTGTAGAAGAGCTAGCAAGTTTTTTGCTCCCTCCAAAGGCAATTGACCTCGGCCAGCTTTTAAAACTTTTTCAGTCGTTTCTGGCAATTGATACTCCAAAGGCTCAAGATTAAGACTAAAAGCCTGCTCGACTGATTTGAGAGTAATGGTTGAGGGTTGGTGAGCTTCCAGGAGTGAAGAAAGACTATCTTTGGCCTGGGAATAATTTTTGCCAGCCAGAGAAAAGCCGCAGATTGAGACTCGAGGATAAACTCGACTCTGAAAAGCCAATAAAAAGGATAGCAGAAAAGCCAAGGGAAGGCCTAAAGCAATTATTAAGCCAGGGACAAGCCAAGCTTTCCTTTTTAAGCACCACTGCTTGTATTTCCTAAGCCTTTTTCTTATCATGGTATTGGTTCTATTTTAACTTTTTAAGTATGGAAGCGCAAAACCAAACTTTTGGCCCCACCAGTCCTGCAGTTTCGTCTCCGCCACCACCCTCGGCTCCACCAACTATTCCTCAATCTTTTCTTAAAACCAAAAAAAAGCTAATTCTTGTCTTTCTGGCCTTAATTTTATTAGCTGGCCTGGCTTTTTTAAGTAAAAATTTTTTACTTCAGAGAACAATTGGCCGAGCACCAACAACCATAACTTACTGGGGCCTTTTTGAACCAGAAGCAGTTTTTCAGCAAGTGATTGCTGATTATGAAAAAGAGCATCCTGAAGTTAAGATTAATTATTCTCAGGAGAACTTAAGAGATTATCGCGAGAGATTGCAAGCAGCTTTAACCCGCCAAAAGACGAGCACTAAGTCAAGCGAAGCGGGGGTCACTCCTCGTCAAAGCCCTGATATTTTTCGAATTCACCAGACTTGGATTCCCATGCTGGCTGATTATCTCTCGCCCATGCCAGCCTCGGTTTATGATGCTGCCAGTTTTGAGCAAGCTTTTTATGCTTCAGCCAAAGAAAGCTTGCGTTGGCAAAGCCAGTATTTGGGGATTCCCTTGGAAGTTGATGGTTTGGCGCTTTATTATAATGAAGACCTTTTTAAAGCGGCTGGCAAGGTTCCGCCCCAGACTTGGGGGGAGTTGAAAAAGACGGCTTGTCAGTTGACGGTTCGGGACAGTCAGGGCAAAATTCGCACTGCCGGAATAGCGATGGGAACTACCAATAATGTTGATCACTGGTCAGATATTTTGGGTTTAATGATGTTGCAAAACGGGGTTGATCCTGCTAACCCGGCTGCTTGCAGCCAGGAAAGTGGTGCCGCTGTGGGAAGCGAGCAGGTTTGTTTAGGCAGGGACGCTTTAATTTTTTATACTATCTTTGCTACTGACCAGGCTTGTCAGGATGAAGAAGTAAATGTTGGTGCAGTTTGGGATCAATTTATGCCTACTTCTACTTATGCTTTTAGCACTGGCATGGTGGCGATGTATTTTGGCCCTTCCTGGCGGGCCTTTGAAATTAAAGAGTTAAACCCAAACCTGAATTTTAAAGTTATCGCCGTTCCCCAATTGGAAGGCAAAAAAATTGCTTGGTCTTCTTATTGGGTGGAAGCAGTTTCTAAGTCCTCTGCTTCCCAGACACAAGCTTGGGAATTTCTAAAATATTTATCTTCAGAAAAAGTAATGCAAAAGCTCTATCAAACAGAAAGCGTTCAGAGAGGCTCTTTTGGCGAACCCTATTCCCGAGTCGGCATGGCTGACTTACTCAAAGACCAACCTTTCGTGAGTGCTTTTATTGAACAAGCGCCTTATGCTCAAACTTGGTATCTTTGTTCACGAACAAGCGATAATGGTATTAATGATAAGATTATTAAATATTATGAAGATGCTGTTAATGCTGTTCACAAAGGTCAAAACCCTCTTTCTGTTTTAACCACTACTACTCAAGGTGTGAACCAGGTTTTGCAGCAATACGGGCTTTTAAGATAAGATAGCCCCAATGAAAGCACTTTCCTCGGCCATTTTAAAAACTCTCGCCTATGCCGACAGTTTCGACTATCCCTTAACCTCAAACGAGATTTGGTATTGGTTAATCACTCCTTATTTTTTTTCTTTGGCCGAGGTTAAAAAGAAGTTGATTGAGCTAAAAAAGCAAGGAAGAATTAGTCAAAAAGAAAAATACTATTTTTTGTCTGGCCGAGAAGAAATTACTCTTTTGCGAGAGCAAAGAGAGAAATTCTCAAAACCAAAGCTGGAAATTGCCCAAAAAACCGTTGCTAAATTAAAGACGATTCCCTTTATTAAGATGATTGGCGTGAGCGGTGCTTTGGCAATGAACAATGCTAGGAAAGATGATGATATTGATTTGATGATTATTACTGCTAAAAACCAACTTTGGTTGAGCCGAATAATAATTTTTTTACTCTCAGCGGTTTTGGGTATCAAAAGAAGAAAGCCGGCTGATAGGGAGGTCAAGGACAAAATCTGTTTTAATCTCTTTTTGGATGAAAATCAGCTAAAAGTTGAGCCTGAAAATCTTTTTTTGGCTCACGAAATCTGCCAGCTTAAACCTCTTTACAACAAAGACCAAACATACGAGAAATTTTTATATGTAAACCAGTGGGTCAAAAAATTTCTTCCAAATGTACGGAAGAAGTTTGTCCATCAAAGAATGAAACCAAAGAATAGTTGGTTTGATTGTTTCTTTATTATTTTAAACAAAATTGCTTTTTGGCTCCAATACCAATATATGAAGCCAAAGATGACGACGGAAAAAGTAGGTTTACACCAGGCTTTTTTTCATCCCCGTCGAACAAGAGCAAAAAGCGCTAGCCCTTGACAATTTATGAAAGTTGTCGTTATAATAGCACTCAAACTCTTCGATTGATAACTCTTTGAAGGTAGTTAATAGTTTTACTTAAGTTAGAAAAGGAGTGTCTTTATGGTAAAAGCTAAACTTAAACCAAGTCTTGGTTTTGTTTTAATCGAGCCTAGTGAGGCCGAAAAACAAACTGCTTCGGGAATTGTTCTACCTGAGTCCCATGATGAAAAACCCCAAAAAGGAAAAGTGCTTGCTGTTGGCGCGGACGAAGTTTTGGAATCTGGAAAGACCAGAAAAGCTCCTTGCAAAGTCGGAGATCTGGTGATTTACAAAAAGTGGGGTGGCAATGAATATAAAGTTGGCGACAAAGAGCTGATGTTTATTAAATTTGAAGATATTATGGCGATTGAAAGCAAATAAGGAGGAAATATGGCTAAAGACTTAAAGTACAAAGAAGAAGCGAGGACTCTTCTGCTTTCGGGAATGAAGCGGGTTAATGATGCGGTTTCAACCACTCTTGGTCCTAGGGGTCGAAATGTAGCCATCGATAAAAAATGGGGAGCTCCTAACGTAGTTCATGATGGCGTGACTGTGGCCAAGGAAATTGAACTTGAGGATCCCTTTGAAAACATGGGGGCTGCCTTGATTAAGGAAGCCGCTTCCAAGACCAATGATGCGGCTGGAGATGGGACAACCACTTCAACGATTCTAACTTATGCGATTACCAGTGAAGGAATGAAAAATATTACTGCTGGAGCCAATCCCATGCTGATGAAAAGAGGGATTGAGCAGGCAGTTGCCGAGGCCATTGCTGAGATTGAGAAAAAAGCCAAACCAATTAAGGGCAAAGAAGAGATTGCTCAAGTGGCGACTATCTCAGCCGCCGATTCGCAGATTGGCGAGATGATTGCCGAAGCTTTGGAAAAAGTAGGCAAAGACGGAGTCGTGACAGTTGAAGAAGGTAAAGGTTTGGAACTAGAAAAAGAGTTTAAAGAAGGAATGGAGTTTGACAAAGGTTATGCCTCAGCTTATTTTGTTACTATTCCCGAGCGAATGGAGGCAGAGGTTGAAAGCCCTCATATTTTGATTACTGATAAAAAGATTTCCGCTGTTTCTGATGTTCTGCCTTTCTTAGAGAATATTGTTAAAACCACTAAAAACTTTGTCATTATTGCCGATGAGGTTGAGGGTGAAGCCCTGGCTACCTTGGTAGTTAACAAACTCAGAGGAACTTTTAATGCCTTGGTAGTTAAAGCGCCTGGTTTTGGTGATCGCCGCAAAGCCATGCTTGAGGATATTGCTATCCTTACTGGTGGGACGGTTATTTCCGAAGATACTGGTCGTAAACTTGACTCGGTTACCGCTGAAGATTGCGGTCGAGCCGACAAGGTTTGGGCTGACAATGAAAATTGTCGGGTTATTGGCGGCCAGGGTGATCCCAAGGCAATTCGGGCCCGAATTGATCAGATTAAAAATGAAATAAAAGTAACTACCAGTGATTTTGATAAAGAAAAACTACAAGAAAGGTTAGCCAAGCTTGCTGGGGGAGTAGTCCAAATTAATGTAGGGGCAGCCACCGAAATTGAGATGAAAGAAAAACTCGAACGGGTTAAGGACGCGGTTGAAGCCACCAAAGCGGCCATGGAGGGGGGAATTGTCCCTGGCGGAGAAGTAACTTTGCTAAATATTGCCAAGAGCTTGGACGCTACTAAATTTGCAGAAGCTGGAGCAAATAAGGATGAGCTAGTGGGATATGAAGTCGTCCGTCAAGCTCTGGTCATCCCTTTCCGAACTTTAATAAGCAATTCTGGCTTTGATCCGGGTGAGTTGTTTGCCAAGCTTAAGGGTGCTGAGTTTGGTATGGGTTTTGATGTTAATCGGATGGAGGCTACCGCTGTGGCTGAACCTCAAGATATGGCGAAACTGGGAATTGTTGATCCGGCCAAAGTGGTCACTGAAGCCCTGCGCAATGCCGCTTCCGTAGCCTCAATGGTTTTGACTACTGAATGCCTGATTTGTGAAAAGCCGGAGAAAACTCCGCCAGCTGGCGGACCGTCAATGCCAGGAGGCATGGGAGGCATGGGCGAGTATTAATTGTTGGGAATTCCCAAGACACGTTCAGCGTAATACTTCCAGACAAGGAAACGATAAACCTCTTCGGCTGATTCCATCCACCGGGAACCTCCGTTGGCAGTTTCGTTAGTCAACCAAAGCATGCCTACTTTCTCAGCATCACTATCTAGTCTGGCCATTTCTTTTGCTGTTAGAAGCAGGTTTTCGGCCTGATTCCAGATTTGGTCTCGGGCTGAATCAAAGACTAAAGAAGCAAGAGCAACTTGATGGTAACCGATATTCTTAAGTCTGATTAATGCCTGTTTTACAGTTTCGTCAAGACTCTCTCCAGTTGCTTGGCAATCCAGTCCCAGATCAGCTCTGGCAAGCACGATTTCTCCTCTTCCCCCCAAAATTTTAGCGATTGTCTCCAGATTTTCAATCCCTGCTTGAGTTTCAATTTTAGCAACCAAAACAGTGGTTTCTGGATAAGCCATTTTTCTCAATTCTTCAATTGCTTTGTTGACATTTTCGGGGTTAGCAAAAGAAACCGCCACTTTTTGGGGCCAAATTCCAGTCTCTTTTCCTCTTTCAGCCAGAAAGCGAAGTCCTCTTAAGTCTTTGCTCGAAAAAGGAGGTTCCTTACCAGTAAAAACAGATAAATTATCGCCAATCCAGCCTAATTTCCAGAAAAGCTCAACCCCTTCCTTTTTACGAACCACTTCTAGTGAAACAGCCACCACTTTTTCTCCTTCTTTTATAGTTTCAAGAATTTCGGCCACTAGTTCTCCGTCAGAAAAGGCCAGTCTTTTAGGCTGGCTATCTGCAAGACTACCTGCCAGGGATTCGGGAAGATAATTTGCTTTTACGACAATGGTGTCAGGAGTAAGCTTCAAAGCCACTTTGAATTCTTCTCTTTTTTGGAAATAGTTGCTTCCCCGAGGAATCATCATAAAGAGAGTCCCTTTCTCAACCGGAAAAAACCAGTTGCCTTCTTGGCTGTCTTTGCCTTGCACCATGCCCGGAGTCCAAACTGTTCTTGGTTTTGCACCTTCGGTGTCTATTAAACAGTCAAATTCATCTTTAACCCCAGCATTAAGATATTCAAAAGCAAGTCGAGGATCAGTTTTAGCCAAATGAATTCTCAAAGTAGTTACCTTGAGATTTCCGAGTTCAGGAAGTCTTTCTGTTTGCACAAACTCAGCTCTGGCCGGCAAAGTAACGGTAAGAGAGGGAGTTCTAGAAATTCTTTCACAAGGCATACATGTATTATAGGCTACTTTTAAGAAGAATACCAGCTTCTTTTTATTGACATCACCAGTGTTTATCTTTATCATTAAGCTAATGCTTGCCTGGATTAAGAAAAACTGGCTGGTTTTGCTTTTGGGACTGGCAGTGGTCTATCTGCTCTTCCGGTCTCAGCTTTCGCCCTTGACTTATTTGCCAAAGACTACTTCTTTTGAATCAAGCTTAGATCTAGGAGCTCCTTCTTTAGGCGGAATTGGCCAGCAGATTATTCCTCCGAGAACAGAATATCCTCCCAGTGAAAAAAGCGAGCGTTTAGTAGTTGAGGAATCAAACCTCTCTTTAGTAGTTAAAAGTGTGCGCCAGTCAGTGGACAAGATTATTGCTCAAGCTCAAAGCGCTGGTGGTTACATGGTTTCTTCTTCACTTTCCCAGCCTGAAGAAGCGCCTTATGCGACAGTAATTGTAAGAGTGCCAGCTGAAAAACTAAATGAGGTTTTGGAAAATTTCCGCTCATTAGCAGTCAAGGTTTCTTCAGAAAACCTAGTTGGTAAGGATGTGACTGATGAATATGAGGACCTTGATGCCCGCTTGCGAACTCTTTATAAAACCAAAACGAAGTTTGAGGAGATTTTAGCCAAAGCTACTCGAGTGGAAGAAATCCTCCAGGTTCAAAGAGAGCTAATTAGCCTTCAGACGCAAATTGATTCTCTTAAGGGCCGGCAAGAGTATTTGCAGAAAACCGCCCAGCTGGCTAAAGTTACCGTTTATCTTTCTACTGATGAGTTTGCTTTGCCTTACACTCCAAGCAAGCCTTTCCGGCCGACAGTGATTTTCAAGCAGGCGGTCCGCTCTTTGGTAGGCACAGCCAGGGGATTGGTTAAGGCAGGAATTTGGCTGGTAGTTTATTCAATTATTTGGTTGCCAATTTTGTTAATAGTTTGGTTTATTCGCCGCCGAAAGCTCTCTAAAACCTAAGAAATCTTCATGAAGAAAGTTTTTTCCTATATCGGTATCGCTGCTGGCTTGACTTTGTTGCTCTTTGTTGGCGCTTGGTTTTGGCAACAAAAAGCAGCCGGGATTGTCTCGCCGCTAACTGCTCCATTTAAAAAGGCGACTCCCACTCCGGCCAGTAAATATGCCCCTTTTACTTTTGAAGCTCTGGCTAAAACTGAGTTTAAATCAGGGAAAATAGTCTTAGGAGCAGCTACCAGGCAGGAAAACAACTACACTACCTATGTTTTTACTTATAAAAGTGATGGCAAGACTGTTTCAGGCATGGCTAATATGCCTGTTGGTCAAGGGCCGTTTCCAGTAGTTGTTCTTTTGCGCGGCTGGGCCGATCGCCAAAACTATCATATTGGTTTGGGTACTGAAAGGAGTGCTAATAATCTGGCTGAGCATGGCTTTTTAACTTTGGCGCCTGACTTTTTGGGTTACGGCTATTCAGACTGGGAAGATGAAGATATTTTATTGGCTCGTTTTTACCGGCCAGTTGAAATTCTTAATCTTTTGGCATCAATTCCTAGTTTGCCCCAAGCTGATACTCAAAAAATTGGTCTTTGGGGTCATTCCAACGGCGGCCAGATTGTTCTTTCCCTTCTAGAAATTACCGGCAAGGTTTATCCGACCAGCCTTTGGGCGCCAGTTTCTTTGGCTTTTCCGGAGAGTGTTTTGGTCTATTTGGGAACTGAGGAGGAAGTTGGTAGCCTGGTTGAAGAAAAGATTGCCGAATTTAGCCGAGAAAATGACCCGAAAAAATATTCGATTGTCGAATATTTTGATCAGATTAAGGCTCCCTTGGTAGTTCATCAGGGAACAGCGGATCAGCTTATCGAAATTAGTTGGACTAAAGAGCTAGTTAGCCAGCTTAAGGCCAAAGGTTTAGAGGTTGGACTTTATCTTTATTCAGGCGAAAACCACAATTTAAATTTTTATAAAAATACTGGAGAAACAGCCAGAAAAAGAGATTTGGACTTCTTCAGCCACCAATTAAAAAATTAACCAATTATTAATTTATCTGGTGCTTACCAACTTTTGGCCAAAGTAGCTCTCAAAAAAGGTTTTCGGGTTAATCAGCTTTCCCCCTTCCCAGATTTGCAAGTGAAGGTGGGGTCCCGAGGACCAACCAGTTGAACCAACCTGGCCAATTAGAGAACCGCGATTAAGAAATTCGTTTTTCTTAACCTCAATCTTGCCTAAATGGGCATACAAGGAGCTCATACCATTTCCATGATTAACATAAATATGGTTACCATAACCCCAACGGCTATAGACAATTTCTTCGACATAACCTTCCATGATCGCATAGACTGGAGTTCCAGCTGGAGCGGCTAAGTCAATTGCCGGATGGAAAAGGTGGAAGCCTTGGGTAATCCTAAAGCTGTCCAAGGGCAAGCTAACCGATTGCTCAGTTTGGATTGCCGCTGGATCAATTTGAATTTGAGCCTGATTAGTCTCAATCGTGGTTTGAACGGCTGATAAAGAAGCCGGAAAAACCGCCATGGCCAGAACCGAAACAATCATTAGCGAGCCAAAGGCCTGCTTGATTTTCTTAAATTCGAAAATCTGATTGAAGAATCGGCTTGACGGCTTGATAATTGAGGTATAAGTTTTGACCGCCAATCTTTCGGCCAGAGCCTCAGCTTTGGGGCCAAAAACCTTTTTAAACTGGTTTAGTTTTTGTTTCATAAGACGGGTTAAGTTAGCCCGCTTGAAAAAAAAGTCCTGAACAATGAATTGCTCAGGACGAACGGGATTATAACCCAAGAAGTTAAAAAAGTCAAGCAAAAAGAAGAAAAAAGCCATTTTGAGGCTAGGTAGAGGCTAGCTTGAGGCTAAAGGAGAAAAGTAATAAAAGAATTTGAGGCTTGTAATAGAAGGGTAAAAGCTGATAAAATAGCCTCTCTAACTAGTAAGTTTTACTTTTACTATTTCTACATTTAAGGGGACTCAATGACAAACAAAGCAAAGTACGTTTACTTTTTTGGTGAGGGCAAAGCTGAGGGAAAAGGGGAGATGAAAGATACTTTGGGCGGTAAAGGCGCGGGTTTAGCAGAAATGACTAATACCGGTGTCCCTGTTCCTCCAGGTTTTACGATTACTACCCAAGTTTGCACTTACTTTTATGACCACCAGCACCAATACCCTAAAGAGCTAGCCCAAGAATACGAAAAAGAGATTACCAAGCTAGAAAAAGTGACGGGCAAGCATTTTGGGGACTTAAAAAACCCGCTTTTGGTTTCTGTTAGAAGTGGCGCCAAAATCTCCATGCCTGGGATGATGGATACGGTTTTGAATTTAGGTTTAAATGATAAAATTGTTGTTGGTTTGGCTAGGAAAACCAACAATGAATGGTTTGCTTACGATTCTTATCGCCGTTTTCTTTATACTTTTGGAGATGTGGTTTTAGGTTTGGGTAAAGAAAGCTTTGAAGAAATTTTATCGCAAAAGAAAGAAGAAGTGGCTGCCAAGCTTGATACAGATTTGAGTGTGAAAGATATCAAAGATTTGATAGCTAAGTATAAAGAGCTAATTAAAGAAAAAACCGGTCAAGACTTTCCCCAGGACCCTCGGGTTCAGCTAGATATGGCCAGAGATGCAGTTTTCAAAAGCTGGAATAATCCGCGGGCAATTACTTATCGAAAGTTAAACAAAATTCCCGATGAGCTGGGCACGGCTGTTAATGTTCAGACCATGGTCTTTGGCAATATGGGCAATGACTCGGCTACTGGGGTAGGTTTTACCCGCAATCCAGCCACCGGAGAAAAGGATTTTTATGGTGAGTATTTGACTAATGCTCAAGGCGAGGATGTGGTTGCCGGAGTTCGCACTCCTAAACCAATTGCCGAGCTTGAGCATGAAATGCCGGCAGTCTACAAGCAATTAAAAGAAATTAGTCAAAAGCTGGAAAAGCATTACCGGGATGTACAGGATTTTGAATTCACGATTGAGCAAGGCAAGCTTTATATGCTCCAGACCAGGACTGGTAAAAGAACCGCCCAGGCAGCCGTCAAGATTGCCGTTGATATGGTCCAGGAAAAGCTTATTACCAAGGAGGAAGCTTTGTTGAGAGTTGAGCCTGAGGCTTTGACTCAACTTTTGCACCCAGTCTTGGACCCGACAGCCAAATATGAGATTTTAGCCAAAGGCTTGCCAGCCTCGCCAGGAGCAGTTGTAGGCCAAGCAGTTTTTAGCTCAGAAGAGGCAGTTACTCATGGCGATACTGATAAGGTCATCTTGGTTCGCTTGGAAACCAATCCCAATGATATTGGAGGCATGGCAATCTCTCAAGGGATTTTGACTGGCCGGGGTGGAATGACTTCGCATGCGGCAATTGTGGCCAGAAGTATGGGTAAGTGTTGTATCGCTGGTTGTGAGGAAATTAAAGTTAATGAAAAAGAAAAGAAATTTACTGTTAAAGGAGTCGAAATCAAAGAAGGCGACTGGCTTACTTTAAATGGTAGCACTGGCGAGGTAATTTTAGGTAAAGTGCCCACGGTTGAACCCAGCTTAACCGGAGACTTTGGTGAGTTCATGAGCTGGGCTGATGAGGTTAGAAAGCTAGGAGTGAGAGCCAATGCTGA
>Ga0307377_10001114_pt1 | contig 35264 bp, 31 predicted proteins | sample TR3MG_FD_202535 | JGI IMG/M metagenome (GOLD analysis project Ga0307377, IMG submission 202535) | Soil microbial communities from Risofladan, Vaasa, Finland - TR-3 | ecosystem: Environmental > Terrestrial > Soil > Coastal area > Acid sulfate soil | place: Finland: Risofladan, Vaasa | collected... | reverse complement strand
GCCAGCCAGCAGTTGGTCGATTAAATCCGGCGATGGTGCTTTCTTTGTTGCGGTCATGGTCACTCCTTTTTGAAGTTAGGCAGTTTCCTGCCAAATGACCGTTTACACAAAAATTTTTACACCCTCGCTCATGCCGGGCATGTCAACATCACTTATAACAACATCGGGAGAATCTTCGAGAATTATGCGCAGTGCCTCTTGCCCATTGGAGGCGGTCATCACAGAGTATCCAAGCTTGGAGAGCAGAATTTTGCCCATCGTTAGTTCAATCTGGCTGTCATCCACCACCAATACCGTGCGCATATATGACTTTCTATGAAATTTTCGTAGAACTGTATTATGGAACCTAATATACTCTGAAAATATACAAAAACACTACAAAATATTCAATAGATTAAGTAATATAAATTCGTCGCAGCAGGTTCAAAAGAGGGCCATTTCTCTCAAGTCACGTTCTTGTTGGTTTACTTATTTTAGTTCAGGAAAATGTATTCCATGAATCTTGATCCACGCACCGTTGTCATTCTCACTGTACTTAGCACCTTGTTAATGAGTATCAGCTTGTTTGCTGTCGCTCGCGGCTATCTGGCCGAGATGCGGGGCATTACACGTTGGGCTTTCGGCACGCTGCTGCAATCTGTAGGCTGGATATTGTTGGCGTTAATAGATGTTGTCCCATCCTTTATTTCGGAGCTTGGCTCACCACTCATTATGCTGGCCATGGCCCTCTATTTTCATGCTCTGACCGAGTTCAAGGAATTGCCCAGGCGGAATTCATGGATTTACATTGTAGTTGGGGTAAATTTACTTGCGATTTACTTTTTCCTGCTGATTATCCCTGATATGGCTGCGCGCATTGTGGTCGCATCTGCGACTGCAGCGCTGTTGATGTTTGCGAGTGCCAAACTTTTGCTGACCGGACGATTAAATACGCTTCCGGTCAGCCATAGCATGACTGGGGTATTATTTGCAGTCTGCAGCGCTGTGCTGGTGGTTCGCGCTGTGTATTATCTGGTTTGGCATACCGCACCAGATCAGTCTGCATTTGAGCAGAACATTGTGCAAGATATTGCATTCCTCACATTTTTCGTTGCAGCCGTGTTGAGCCCATTTAGTTTTATATTGATGTGCAATGACCGCTATAACGCGAAAGCTTTAACACGCACACAGGAACTGGCCAACAAAAATATTGAGCTGGAGGAAGCGAGCAGGGCAAAGGGACAGTTCCTCGCTACGATGTCGCACGAATTAAGGACACCCTTGAATGGAGTAATCGGCTTTTTGAATCAGCTAGGCAAGACCAGGCTGGATGAACGGCAAAAAGACTACCTGCACACGGTTGATTTGTCTGCCCGTATGCTGCTGGGTGTGATCAACGATATTCTGGATTTCTCAAAGATTGAAGCAGGGAAGTTGTCCATTGAAAGTGTTGATATTTATCTGCGTGATTTCCTTGATGAGACGATATCAATGTTTGCGGTTAGTGCGGAAGAAAAGGGATTGGATCTGGTCTGTGTGATCGACAAGGAAGTGCCAACGCTGCTAATGGGTGATCCCTTGCGATTAACACAGGTGTTGTCAAACTTGCTCAGTAATGCGATCAAGTTTACCGAGCAAGGTGAAGTGCTGTTAGAGGTGCGTCTGCTTGAAGAAACCGATACCAGTGTAATGCTGGATATATGTGTATCGGACACAGGGATTGGCATCTCTCAGCAATCGCTGGATCGCCTGTTTCAGCCCTTTGTCCAGGCCGATGCATCGACCACTCGTAAACATGGCGGTACAGGTCTCGGCCTTATCATCGCCAGGCGACTTGTCGATATGATGGGTGGAAGTATAGAGGTTGAAAGTAAAGTTTGGCATGGTACGCGTTTCACCATTCACCTTGGCTTTCCAAAGCAGGAATATGCCATCGAGGGCTTGCCGCTGGCTGAGGCTTTGTCTCAGCGCAAGATACTCACTGTCACCCCCAACCCAAATGTGGCACTGAGTATCGCGGAAAGTGTCGCCATTTTAGGCATGACTACACAGACGATTGATGGCGGGCTTGCTGCGCTGGCGTTGATGCAAGACGCCAGCAGAGAGAAGAATGCCTTTGATGCAGTAATTTTTGATTACGCGCTGAAGGATATGCTGCCGAGGGAATTCGCTGAATTAATGAAGGCTGATGTCGGCCTGAGTGATGTGAAAATGCTGCTTCTTGCCAACATCTCCTTTTGCCACCAGACAACAAGAGTCAAAAATAAGGGTTTCAGTTGTTGCATCAGTAAACCAGTGAAAAGCGCTGAACTCTATCACGAGCTGGCCAAGTTGTTTGTTTGTGGGCTGGATGGAAACTCGCAGGAAGACAATATGTCGCTCAGTTCCAGATTGGTAGGAGCCGCAGAGGATCGCGGATTGACTCCGCTAAGGGGGAAGCGCGTACTTGTTGTTGACGACAACAATATCAACCGTAAATTAATGCAGTTATTGGTGGCAGAATTAGGCGGTGAATTTGATTTGGCGGAAAATGGAGTCCAGGCAGTTGATGCTTGTTCACGCAGGGAATATGACGTGATTCTGATGGATGTAAATATGCCGGTGATGGACGGGCTTGAGGCGACAAGCAGAATCCGCACTTTGGAATCGAGTTCGCGCAAAACACCGATTATTGCACTGACAGCAAATGCTTTGCCCGGTGATAAAGAGAAATTTATTGCCCATGGTATGGATGATTACCTGAGCAAACCTATCAATGAAAAAGCATTGCATAACATGCTCAATAAACTGCTGGGGCAAGAGGTTCCAGCACAGTTAAATAATGCAGCTGCTGTAAAGAGTGGGCAGCGCAAACCTCCCGCTGGACACCCAACGGAATTGGCAATACCCGTGCTTGATCCAAAGCAGGGCATAGAACTGAGTTTTGGCGATCAGGAAACCTGGCATATCGTATTGGCAATGTTGCTGGATGATTTGGGGGAGTATGCACACAAACTTTCGCAGGTCTCCACTGACATTGAACAGTTAAGCCGTATATCGCACAAACTGGTCGGTTCCTCCTGTTATTGCGGAACACCAGCCCTGCACCAGGCAGCCAGGCAAGTCGAAATGCACAGTAAACAGGGGAAAATGCATCTGGTAGAAGAGTCGCTGCCCCTGCTGTTGCAGCAGATTGAGAGGCTGCTTAAACTCGATACAGGTGGAAAATTAAGAGGCAGCGATGCTGTAATTTATTAGAGATTATTTCGCATATTCAGCCAAAATGGCTTGCATGCTATCATCGCACCATGAACGACATCCTTAATACGCCTGAACCCGATTCCCTGCAAAGATTTTTGTTTGAACAAGCGCCGATTCGCGGCGAGCTGGTTCATTTGGACGTGGCCTGGCGCAGCGTAATCGAGCGCCATGATTACCCCGAGGTGTTGCGTAATATCATGGGTGAACTCGCTGCTGCTGCGGTGTTGCTTGCAGCAACATTAAAGCTGCAGGGCTCGCTGGTGCTGCAAATCATGGGCAAGGGCGCGGTCAGGCTGCTGGTGGTGGAATGCAGCGGCGACATGAAACTGCGCGCGACAGCCAAATGGTCCGGTGATCTGGCGCAGGGCAGCTTTGCCGAGCTGATCGGCGACGGGCAGTTTGTCATCACGCTAGACCCCAAAGACGGCGGCCAGCCCTATCAGGGTATCGTCGCGCTGGAAGGCAGCAGCGTGGCCGAGGTAATGCAAAATTACATGACCCATTCCGAGCAGCTGGAAACGCGCCTGTGGCTTGCTGCGGATGGCCAGCAAGCCGCCGGCATGCTGCTGCAAAAAATGCCCGATGCTGAAAACCAGGCAGTGCCAGTTGATCAAGATGCATGGCCGCGTGCGGTCATTCTTGCTGATACATTAAAAACTGAAGAGCTGCTGTTGTTGCCTGCAATAACACTGATTCAGCGCCTGTACCACGAGGAGGATATTCGCCTGTTCGATGCACAGAGAGTGACTTTTTATTGCTCGTGCTCACGCGAAAATGTGGGGCGGATGTTGCAGATGCTGGGGCGCGATGAGGTTAACAGCATTCTGGCTGAACGTGAAAATATTGAAGTGCATTGCGAATTCTGCAACCAGCGCTATGAATTCGACAAGGTCGATGCGGAGGTGATATTCGTCGATGCTGTGGTGCTGCCGCCCAGTGAGGCGCGCCACTAGCAGAGCCGGCCGGTTCGTAAAAGGATGCCACTTGAAATACACCAAGTTCGGCGACAGTGATCCGCAAGTATCAGATGCGCTCATTGCGATAAACGAATGCACACTAAAGGAGAACTATCATCAATTACGACGAACTCTTAAGCGCCGCAGCGCAGCAGAAAGAACCCCAGCGGCTGCTCTTTGTCTTCGCGCAGCCTGAGCTGCCCGAAGGCCACGGCAAAGACGAAGCCGAGCGTTTTCATGCAGGGCAGGGCGGCGCGTTAAATCCCATCATGTATGTGGATAAAACCCTGCCAGAGCTAAGCACCTTTTCTGCGCTGGTTACCGAGTCGCAGCAAATGGGGCAACAATGGCAAATAGTGTTTGTCGCCGCACTGGGCGGGAAAAACGGCGCCTTGCCCAGCAGTGAAGAAGCGCAGGCAACGTTGGAAATGATGGCCAAGTCGGTGCAGATGGGAGCCGTGTCCAACTTCCTCGCCTATGACCGCGACGGCAATTCGGTGAGTGTCAAGCAAGCAAGCGTATGACCGCTGCCTGGTGTGTCGCGACTAGCGCCCCAGCTGGATCAGCAGGGCGATCAGGACGAGCCCCGAGAAGCCCACTGCAATCTTGATGCCGAGCAGGTGATTGGGTAGCGCTTTGGCTGTGTTGTTTTTCATTTTCATCTCCTGTTTCCTTCGTTATAAAAAAAGCATGTGTTCGTTCAGACGCAACATCAGTGCGCTCTTTTGCGTGTGGCGAACAGGCTGGCGAGCACGCTGGCGCTGATCAGCACCGCGACGATGGCCAGCGAAGCCGCCACCGGCACGTGATACCACGGCGCGATCAGCATCTTGGCGCCGATGAAGGTCAGCACCATGGCCAGGCCGTATTTCAGCAGATGGAAGCGCACGGCCACGTCGGCGAGCAGGAAATACAGCGCGCGCAGCCCCATGATCGCGAAAATATTCGAGGTAAAGACAATAAAGGGATCGGTGGTGATGGCGAAGATGGCCGGGATAGAATCCACCGCAAATATCAGGTCGGTGACCTCTATCATAATCAGCACTAGAAACAGCGGGGTGAAATAGAGCAAGCCATTCTGCTTCACGGTAAATCTTTTGCCTTGATCGCCCTCGGAGATGCGCAGATAGCGCCGCGCAAATTTAAGCACCGGGTTTTTCTCCAGGTCCGGTTTCTTCTCTGCCATGACCAGCATGCGCATGCCGGTGATAATCAGGAAGGCGCCGAAAATATACAGCACCCACGAAAACTCGCGCACCACCCATGCCCCCGCCAAAATCATGATGGCGCGCAAGACAATGGCGCCCAGCACGCCGTAGATCAGCACCCGGCGCTGGTATTCGGCGGCGACGTGGAAGGACGAGAAAATCAGCAGGAAGATGAATACATTGTCCACCGACAACGACTTCTCGATCAGATAGCCGGTGAGAAATTCCAGCGCCTTGCGCTCGGCGACTTCCTGCCCGACGGTGCCGCTCAAATACCACCACAGACCGGCGTTGAACAGCAGCGCCATGCTCACCCATACCAGCGTCCAGCTGGCCGCTTCCCTGACGCTGACCTTGTGCGTCTTGTTGCCGCCAAACACAAACAGATCCAGCACCAGCATGACCAGCACGAAGCCAATGAAAGCAGCCCACATCCAAGGTTCGCCGATTGATATAGCGGAATTCATGTACTACTCCTTGCACTCAAAAAAATGTCGGCATTATCTATACATTTATTTAATGTAATCATGTATTTGTATAAAGAATGTAGGGTGCGTCCCACGCACCAATCCAATACAGTAAATGGTGCGTATGACGCACCCTGCATTGCGCCTTGCCCCGCATTAAATCACTGCGCAGCCTGCAGCGCAGCGATGCGCTCTGCCAGCGGCGGATGGGTCATGAACAGTTTCTTGAGCCCGGACGCCTTGCCACCGGAGATACCGAAGGCCGCCATTTTTTCCGGCAGCGGTGCGGTATGCAGGCTGTTCAAGCGTTGCAGCGCGCCGATCATGTTTTGCAGCCCGGCCAGGCTGGCACCGCCGCGGTCGGCGCGAAATTCGCGCTGGCGCGAGAACCACATGACGATGGTCGAAGCGAGGATGCCCAGCACCATTTCGGCGATGATCATAGTGACGAAATAGGCCGGGCCGGTGCCGCGCTCGGTCTTGAACACCACCTTGTCCACCAGGTAACCGATGACGCGCGACAGGAACATCACAAAGGTGTTCACCACACCCTGGATCAGCGCCAGTGTCACCATGTCGCCATTGGCGATGTGCGCGATTTCATGTCCCAGCACCGCCTCGGCTTCCTCGCGTGTCATCTGTTGCAGCAGGCCGCTGGAAACCGCAACCAGCGAGCTGTTCTTGCTCATGCCGGTGGCAAAGGCGTTGACCTCGGGCGAATCGAAAATACCGACTTCGGGCATTTTGATACACGCTGTCTCCGAATATTTGCGCACGGTTTCCAGCAGCCAGAATTCGGATGAACTCGATGGTGCATCGATCACCCGCACCCCCATCGATTTTTTCGCCATCCACTTGGAAATGGCGAGCGAGATGAATGAGCCGCCAAAGCCCATTACCGCCGCAAAAATCAGCAGCGAGGTGAGGTTGAGGCCGTTGGCGCTGAGATAGGGTTCCACACCCAGCACGCGCATGGTGAGCGACAGCACCAGCACGATGGCGAGGTTGGTGCCGAGGAAGAGTAAAACGCGTTTCATAGTGCAGGTTCTCCTTGTCTGTCTGAAATAGTGGTTGCACTGCCGGCAGCGTGAGCCGCTGCGGTCTTGAGGCTAATGTGCGGGTGTTCACGCAGCCGTTCAAGCCGGCGCGCCACCGCACGCTCGGCGCGATCAACCGCGCGGTCAATCGCGACATAGAGGTCGGGCTCGGTATCCTCGATCACGATATCCGGCTTGTGCGGCAGCGGCACCTGTATATAACAGCGTTTATCGTTGCCACCGCGCGGCCCGTTGATGTCCGAGAGGCGCACGATTACTTTGCGCACGTCATGCACGGCCCAGCTCAGCGCAAAGCGCAAACGCCGTTCCGTGTGCTCGCGCAGACTGTCGGTTAATTTGAAGCCACTTGCCTGTATCTCGATACGCATGATTCATTCTCCTGTCGGGTTGAACACGGATTGAATGCTAGTGCGTAGGGAAGTATCTGACAATTCGAATATTCTGATAAAATACATCGAAAAATACGATGTATTGTTCGGCGGAAACAAGGTGAGGTTCGCAGGCGTAGGGTGGGCAAGCTTCATCTGCCCACGCGGATTGGTGGGCACAGCCTTCGGCCTTTGCCCACCCTACGCATGTTTTTTGGTTACGGCTTGTCCGGTCTTAGGATAAATTGAAAAGGCACCATGGCGACACTCAACTTCAAGCATTTGCGCTACTTCTGGACCGTAGCCAAAACCGGCAGCATTGCACGGGCCGCCGAACAGCTGCACCTCGCGCCGCATTCCATCAGCGGGCAACTGAAGGAATTCGAAACAACGCTGGGTGTTGACCTTTTTCGCCGCGCCGGGCGCAACCTTGAGCTGACGGATGCCGGGCGGCGCATTCTCAGCTACGCGGAAGATATCTTCAATATCGGTGACGAACTGCTCGACGTCTTGCGCGAGCAGAAGGCAAAAAAATCCTTGCCGTTGCGCGTGGGGATCGCCGATTCGGTGTCGAAGGCCGTCGCCTACCGGCTGGTGGAGCCGGCGCTCAAGCTGGAGGAGCCGGTGCGGCTGATTTGCCGCGAAGGGCGTCTGGCGCCGCTGTTGGCAGAGCTGGCCATACATCGGCTCGACATGATCATTGCCGACCGGCCCATGCCCGCGCAACTGAATGTGCGCGGCTACAACCACCTGCTCGGCGAAAGCGGGCTGTCGGTATTCGGCACCCGCCGTTTGCTGAAGACCCTGAGCGGAAGTTTTCCCGCCGTGCTCGATAATGCCCCGTTCCTGCTGCCGGGCGAAGACGCAGCCACCCGCACCAGGCTTGTCCAATGGCTGGAAGTCAACGGCCTGCGCCCCCGCATCGTTGGCGAGTTTGACGACAGCGCCCTGATGAAAGCCTTCGGCCAGGCCGGCGCCGGCCTCTTCGTCGCACCGACTGCAATCGTTGAGCATGTCTGCGAGCAATACAAAGTCACGGAAGTCGGCCGCATCGACTCAGTCGTCGAGCAACTGTACGCAATCACCACCGAGCGCCGCATTACACATCCCGCGATTGTGGCGATCAGCAAGACAGCGCGCGAGGATATTTTTGGTTGGGGCAAGCATTGATTACAGTGGCCAGCGTGAATCATTAAACGGATTGATCCTGTCAACCACAGGCAGTGAATTGCGTTTATATGAATTCATTATCGTAGCGGTAATGCAAGCGAAGTTATCTGCGGCAGCGTCATATCCAGTAGACACAAACATGCTGGAGAAATCCTGTTTCTCACCAATCAAGGAAAAATATCATGAAAAAAAATATTTCGTTTCTTTTCGCGGCGATGCTGACAAGCTCTTTCGCTTATGCCGGTGCACACTGGGAATATTCAGGCACTGAGGGTCCGGATAGCTGGGGCAAGCTGGCGCCCGAATTTGCGGCCTGTGCCAATGGGAAAAATCAGTCGCCAGTCGATCTGAAAGGCGCAATCAAGGGGCAGCTTGCACCGATCAAGTTTGACTACAAAACCAATGCGGTTGAAATCGTCAATAATGGACATACCATCCAGGCCAATTACCTGCCAGGAAGCACGATTACGCTGGATGGCGTGCAGTTTGAACTGAAGCAGATCCATTTTCATGCGCCCAGCGAAAATTTGATCAATGGCAAATCCTATCCGATGGAAATGCATCTGGTGCATGCGGATAAGGACGGCAATCTGGCGGTAGTTGGCGTAATGTTTGAAGAGGGCGCTGCCAATCCTGCGCTAGCCGGTTTATGGAAGCAAATGCCTGAAAAAGGTGGCGAAAAAAATGCGCTGGCTGCGCAAGTGAACGCACTGAAACTGCTGCCGCAACAGCAGGCGTATTTCCGCTTTAATGGTTCGCTGACGACACCACCTTGCAGTGAAGGTGTGCGCTGGATGGTGATGAAGAAGCCGCTTACCGCTTCAAAAGAGCAATTGCATGCATTTGAACACACGATGCACCATGCAAATAACCGCCCGGTTCAGTCGGTGAATGCGCGTTCGATTATCGAGTAAACTATTTGTAACATTGCAACATAAAAAAGCCCCGTGCTGAAATTCAGCACGGGGCTTTTTTTATAATGCGAAGAATACAAAAAATATCGGGGTCAGTTTGAGGTAACCCGACTTTTACGGACATATTTGAAAATAAAATGGTCAGCATCACAATTAATTTTTAACGCAAGAGTATATTTGCAAATGGTAATTTAAAGCTGCCACCATTAGTTCAGAACTATCCGTGGAATGCGGCTTACCTGAAACTGCCCCCGTGTTATGTAGAGCAGAAACACGATGAAATCGTGGTCTATCACTAAGGAAACACTGAATAAGTCCATTTTGTCGTTCCCGCGAAGGCGGGAACCCAGTCAAATCAAAGAGCTGGATCCCCGCCTTCGCGGGGATGACGTTAATCAGCATATCCCTAATTGTTTTTTTATTTTAAAACAAGAAATTCCCTTATATTTTTATTGGGATTTAAGCTTTAGCATTAATCCGGATATTGGTATGCGTATTAAATTTAATCTGATATTGTTTAAATTCTTGCGTGGATAGCCTTGTCACACCTGATTTACCACATCCCATTGCGCAGAAATTGGCAGTAATATTCAGAATGCTGAATGGGTAAATGAAACCACATGACAAGGCATTTATATAGTTATGGCTAATCTCAAACCTGTCGTCACGCCCATCCTTTTCATTCTGGGCATCATCTGCTGCTTGCCACTGATTTCAGTGGCAGCTGCTGAAGAAGAAACGGTGAGCACTGCGAGTGCTGCAGGGTCCGCATTTCCCTCCCTTCCCGAGCGCCGCAAGGAGCAATTTCAGACCAGCTTCGGCTATGCGCTGTTTCCCTACCCCTACAACATTCCCGGCATCGGTGGGGGTGTCGGTCTCGTCGGTGGCGCCATGAATATCAATAATACATACACCGACGTATACGGCATCGCATTCAGCGGCGATGTTGAAGGCGTTGCAGCGGGTGTCGCTGACATTCACCTCATACCGCGAACACTAGTTCTGGATCTTGGTTTCGGTAGGGTGAGCAAGGCAACATTCCAGAGCTATGCTGCACGCGGGATGGACACCGACAAGGAAGATTACCGGCTCATCGAAATCGGCAATTCTGAAAATTACGGCGGCAGATTGACTGCCACCTTCCTCGATCGTCACATTGAGTTCTATGGCGGCTGGTACGAAAGCGCATCGAAGCTGCGCAGCATTCGCGACAAAGATGGCAATATCATAGTACAGGCGCAGGATGCTGCCCGCGTGCGCCGAATCTCCACTTTTATGGGTACCCGTTTTGATCTGACCGACGACTATAGCGACCCCAGGCGGGGCGTGCGTCTCGATATCAGCCGCTATGCGAACCCGCCCGCCGATTCCGGGCCGGACTTCGCCGTCATGGACTATAACCTCACGGGCTATCTGCCCATCGGTAGCCGCAACACCTGGGTCTTCAACCATCTGCGTTCCGATGCGCTGGTCAGCCGGCAAGGCGTGACCGATTCCGCAACTATCCAGCAACAGCAGGGCATCAACTGCGCCAACCCCGCGCTGACACCGCAGCAACAGCAATATTGTCTTGGGGTGGTGAACAACATCGTCGCCAACAATACCTATGGCACGGCCACCTCACTGGGCGGCCTGAGCCGCCTGCGCTCCTACTCACAGAGCAGGTTCAGCGGCGCGCACACTCAGTTTTACGGCACCGAGTTCCGCTGGAATCTCACCGACGAAGCCACCCCCTTCGATATTTTCGTGATGAAGGACATCCGCACCTCGTTGCAGGTGGCTGTCTTCTACGAACTCGGCAGCACTGCCGATTTGCAGCAGGAGGTGGGCAAGACCTGGCGGGACTCTTACGGTGTCGGGTTAAGAATGATCACCGCGTCCGGGGTTGTGTTTCGCGCGGACATCGCGAATGGGCAGGATGGCATGGCAACAGAAATTTTCATCGGCTATCCGTGGGAGATTTTTTAAACTGGAAGCTGGCTAATATCCAAAGCCCTGGTCATACCTGTTTATCCCAAGGCCTCCCGTCATTCAAACCGGCCAGCTTTGGCTCGTAAGCATTTGGTTTGAATAGGGGGATAGAAAACATATTGCGAAGCTGATCCAGTTAGCTCTTAAATTGGCTATGTTTGTTTATTTATTGAATATAATAAATGTATTGCAAATATTATTTGATTAAGTCCTGAGACAAAAGGCATGACCTGACACCGAGACCTTCGCGAGACGTTCGTAAGCATAGAAATACGAAAATATAATGTGATCCTCACCTTTTAGCGACAGAGTTTTTTAACTCCTTGTGGTAATAGTTGAGAGGATCTTCACAAATAATATCATTATTTTTCAATGATTCGTTCAGCACTCTAAGTAGTGAAAACTGCAACTCATGTCGTAGGTTGTTATTACAGGGGCACTGTTCGCTATGGTCAATCTTTTTCCATAATCCTTCTTCTATTTTGTAGAGCCAACCTTTATTGGCACCAAAGCTTGCAACCTTGTGTCCGGGGTGCTCTATAATAAGTCCAGATACTGAGATGATATTATTCTCTACCTTTTGAACTACAATTCCTTTTTCATACTCATAGCTAGCATCTAACTCAGGGATCTTAATTAGTCCGTCTAGTTCAATAACAAACCCTGTATGTTCGTCAATTAGTTTGTTTATTTTTGATAAATCAAATTGATCGTTCGTATTAGAAAAATATGCATGTTCTGGTAACTTGTAGAATGGAATTGTTGCAAAGGGTGAACCTTCTTTATACCGATCGGTCGATATCCAGAACTCATTAAACAGAGTTACGCTAGGAGAAAGATGTTTTACATACGTTGAATCATACTCGGGTATTTCCAAACTTCGACGATATGCGGGAATTGCGAATTTTTCAGCTGATTGTATTTTATACCACGGTATATTTAATAAGCACCGTAATATAAAATCGTTTTCTCTATTTGGAAATACATCAAGGGTAGATTTGATTCCTGCTTCTTTGTAGTAATCCACTAAAACTCTGTGGTTAACTTGTAAATGAGCAACGATGGATTTATACGGCAGTAATCCATCTCTCCCTTCTGCTAGACAAGCAGATTGGGAATGGAAGCGTGTTACGCCTTCATCAACGGCAATTTCTGTTAAATCATGAATTTTTAAATTTTGATTTATGAGATATCTTGGGTCGATGATATATACGTGCCCCCGTTCTTCGGATTCAGTATAAATTGCTTGCTTGTTAATTAGCCAGACAGGATTTTCTTCAAAATCCTCGCACATATTTATTGTTTTATTTTCACTATATTGATTTGCAGCAAACCAACAGGCTATTTGCGGTGTTTTAGTGAGATCAACAAAGAAAGACCTCCATCCATAGTGCTGCAATATGGCCTGTGACAAACCTATATCTAAGTCGTGGTAATTGCCTCCACCAAATGCTCTGATAAGTGCTTTTGAATAATGTGTCCACTTAAACATAAGGGGGGGAATGCAGCCATGTCGGCTAAATGACGTAGGTATATTCGGCTCGTTTCTGGAGTTTTGGTAATGACTAGTTTGCCCCCTAAACAGGAATCCAGCTCCATATTTATTGAAGTAAGATTTCAGTTGATCAACGCTATCAATTACATCTTCATCCATATTGCCCACCTTTAATACTCGTTAGCTTCTTTACTCTGGAACGAGTTGCCAACCACGAAGGAAAAGGTCGGGTTACCTCAGTTCTCACATTCCAACAAAAAGAGAGGATGTTAAAACAAAGCGATTATTGCTCTTACCCCAGATACGCCCGCCAGCATGCGTTTGTTCTTGTGCAATTCGGCAGGGGTTCCTTCGATAGCGATGCGGCCGTGCTCCATCACATAGGCATAGTCGGCCACTTCCAGCGCGCTTTTGGCAAACTGTTCGACCAGTAGCAGGGTGGTGCCGGCTTCTTTCAAGCGGCGGATGATGTTGAAAACTTCCTGCACGATGACGGGGGCGAGGCCCATTGAGGGTTCGTCGAGCAGGATGACTTTGGGATTGGCCATCAAGGCGCGGCCGATGGCCAGCATTTCCTGCTCGCCACCGGAGAGGGTGCCAGCAGACCAAAAAAACGCGGGGTCAGTTCTAACATTCCAACATTTCATTAACTGGTTCAGGCAGTCTCAAGCTCAATCCGCAATTTCTTGCCTAGCACCGATGCTGCGCTGGATAGGGTGGTGAGTGTCAGGCTGGTGTCGGTGGCATCCAGCAGGCGGTTGAGGGCTGCGCGGCTGGTGTGCATTTTTTTTGCCATGGCGGATTTTGTCAGGTTTTGTGATTTCATTTCCTTGTCTATTTGCCAGGCGATCACACGCTTCACTGCCACCGCTGTGGCTTCATCCAGAAGCGCTTCTTCCTTCAGAAAGTCATCGAAGCTGCTGCCTATATTTTTTGCTTTCATCATTTGCTCCTCATTCTGTCTTTTGCCAAATCAAGATCGGCCTTGGGTGTTGCTTGAGATTTTTTGATAAAACCGTGCAGCAAAACAATCTTGCCCGCAGATACTGTAAATAATACGCGTGCTATACGGCTCTCCAGATGGATGCGCACTTCCCACAGGTCTTTATCCAATTTGCGCACCAGTGGCATGCCAAGGGGCCAGCCAAACTGCACGGTTTTAACGTCTTCACCTATTGTCTTTCTGTCCAGAGCCGACAGTTCGCGCAGCCATTCGCGCACAGGCTCTGTTCCGCCATCGGTCTTGAAGAATCTGACGTCAAGAGTGGGTTTGTTCATGCTTGAAGTGTATCAATAATGGTACGTTTGAGCAAGCTTGTTTATTGTCGATCACAAGGTTAAACCAACCGCTTTAGTTGAATTGATGCTTTGTAACAATTCAGGTAGGAGTGGAAATTCGCCATGGAGTCCCATGTAGGTTGGGTTAGGCGCGGTTTATGCGCCGAAACCCAACAAACCTGAACAACAAGAACAGGTTTTGAAGTTTAGGTTTGTTGGGTTACGCGATAAGGCCGCTAACCCAACCTACATGAGACGCGTAGTTCAGTCGGCGCGTATCCGGACTTTCAGTCCGCAATTCAAATATATTGAATATAATCAGATATATAACCTTGCAACAACTGCCCGCAATCAAGCGTTGATGAGAGTGTAAGGATGTTGAACAACCGACTATTACCCTTACCCCAGATACGCCGCCAGCATGCGTTCATCCTTGTGTAATTCGGCAGGGGTCCCTTCGATAGCGATGCGGCCGTGTTCCATCACATAGGCATAGTCGGCGACTTCCAGTGCGCTTTTGGCAAACTGTTCGACCAGCAGCAGGGTGGTGCCGGCCTCTTTGAGGCGGCGGATGATGTTGAACACTTCCTGCACGATGACGGGGGCGAGGCCCATGGAGGGTTCGTCGAGCAGGATGACTTTGGGGTTGGCCATCAGTGCGCGGCCGATGGCCAGCATCTGCTGTTCGCCACCGGAGAGGGTGCCGGCAGACTGCTGGCGGCGCTCGCGCAGGCGCGGGAAAATATCGTAGATTTTTTCCAGGTCGTGCGCGGCCTTGCTGCGGAAGCCGAAAAACAACGGCAGATGGTTGTAGGCGCCGAGCAGCAGGTTGTCTTCAACCGACAAGGGGCCGAACACCTTGCGCCCTTCCGGCGCGTGGGCGAGGCCGAGTTTGGCGATGCGCGATGCACCATAGCCCTGCACCGGTTTGCCATTGAGCAGCACGCGGCCTTTGGCGGGCTTGATCATGCCGGAGATGGCGCGCATGGTCGTGGTTTTGCCCGCGCCGTTTGCGCCTATCAGCGCCACGACCTTGCCAGCCTGCACTTGCAGCGATGCGCCTTGCAGCACTTCACTGGTGCCATAGCCTGCGTGGATATTGTCTACGATTAGCATTTGTTTTAAGTCCTTAGCTCAAATCACTGCGGGAATCACATCCGGCACTTCTGTGTCGTCGGCTATGCCCAGGTAAGCCTTGATCACCAGCGGATTGCGTTTGACTTCTTCCGTGGTGCCTTCGGCGATCACCAGTCCGCCATCCAGCACGGTCACCACGTCGCACAGGGTGCTGACCACGTCCATGTGATGCTCGATCAGAATAATCGTCACGCCGCGTTGGTGTATGCGCTTGATGATTTCCACCAGCACATTCACGTCGGGATGGGCGAGGCCGGCGGCGGGTTCATCGAGGATCAGCAGTTTGGGTTTGCAGGCCAGCGCACGGGCGATTTCAAGAAAGCGCTGCGAGCCGTAGGTTAAATCCCTGGCGTGGACGCGGGCCATGTGTTGCAGGCCGACCAGCTCCAGCAGGGCCAGCGCATCGGCCTGCGCGCGCTTTTCCTCGGCCCGGGCAAAGCCCAGCAGCACCAGCGGCAGGGAGCTGCGGTACACGCCTTTTAACGCCAGCATCACGTTATCCAGCGCTGACAGTTCGCCGAACAGCTGCAGATTCTGGAAGGTGCGCGACACGCCGGTGCGCGCCACTTTGAACAGGCTGCCCTTGGGCAGGGACTTGCCCTGCAATAATATGTCGCCGGAAGTCGGCGCATATAAACCGGAGATGACATTCACCGCCGTGCTCTTGCCTGAGCCGTTGGGGCCGATGAGGCCGTGGATCTGGCCGGTGCGCACCGTCATGCTGATGCCGTCGACCGCTTTCACGCCGCCGAAATAGCGCTTCAGGTCTTTTAACTCGAGCATGGGTTTGCTGTCGGCCTGCTGTGCTGGTAACACCTCATCCAGCGCAGAGGCCGGGGGCAGGTCAGGCGGGGCGATGCGGAACAAGCGGGTGAGGTAGCGCGCCGTAAAACCCATCACGCCATCGGGCAAGCCCACCACCACCGAAAACAGCATCAGCGCAAAAATGGCCTTGCGCCAGTTCTCGGTGTTTTCCACCATATAGCCGCCCACCACCAGCATGCCCATCGCGATGACGGGGGCAATGGCCTGGAAGGGTTGGGTGGTTTTGTTTTTGAGTCCTTGTGCGCCTGCAAATATCGCCAGCAGCAGACCCAGCGCGGAAATGATTTCAAACAGCAGGCGGTTGGACAAGAGGTTGGGCAATAACACGATCAGCGTCGCACCAAAGAATGCACCCCACAGACTTTTGCGTCCGCCCAGCACCACGCCCAGCAATAAAATCACCATCAGGTCATAGGTGAAGCTTTGCGGTTGCAGATACTGGAAATTGAAAGCATACAGCCCGCCTGCAAGGCCGCCGAGCGAGGAGCCGAAGGCAAAGCCGGCCACCTTGTGGCGATAGGTGCCCACACCCATCGCGTCGGTCGCAATCGGGCTGTCGCGCAGCGCTTCAAACGCGCGTCCCCATTGCGATGACAGCAGGTTGCGCATCGCCAGCCACACCAGCACCAGCATGATCAGGCACAGCCAGTAAAAGCCCTGCGCCTTGAGGGGAAAACCGAATAGCTCGGGACGGGTGATTGAGAGCCCCTGCGCGCCACTGGTCAAACCTTCCCATTCGTTGAGCACGGTGGTGCTCAAGGCGGAAAAGCTCAGCGTGGCCAAAGCAAACTGCGGGCCTTCCAGACGCAAGGCGGGGAAGGCGAGCAGGCCGCCCAGTATCAAACCGATGGCCATGCTAACCGCCAAGGCACCCAACATGCCGAAGCCGAGCAGCGAAACACTCAGGCCAGCTGCGTAGGCACCTAGCCCGAGGAAGGCGGCATGCGCCAGGTTGACCTGGCCGAGGTAACCCACGGTGACATCGAGACCGATCAGCAGGATGCCGTAGATCGCGAGCAGGGTGAGCAAGCCCAGCACGTAGGTATTGCTGACCGTGAGCGGGATGGTGGCGAGGATTGCCAGCGCAATCAGCTCGGCGCCGCGGATGAACAACAGGCGTTTCAACATAGTCGGTCCGTTAAATTGGCAGTAATGTGCATATTAAAATATTGAATATAATCAAGTGCTTATGTTTTTAGACTTTGCGTATGCTGGCCTTGCCAAACACGCCGTTGGGGCGCACCGCCAGCGCCATAATCAGCAGTATCAGCCCCGGTGCTTCGCGCCAGCCGCTGCCCAGATAGAAGCTGGTGAGGCTTTCCAGTGCGCCGAGAAAAATGCCGACCAGCACCACGCCAAAGCCGGAATCAAGACCTGCCACCACGGCTACCGAAAAGGCTTTCAGGATCAGCGCCGATGCCATGGTGGGGCCGACGGTGGTGATGGGCGAGATGAGGATGCCGGCCATGGCCGCCACCAGGCCGGATAAACCATAGGACAGCATGATGGTGTGGCGGGCTGAGATGCCCATCAGCTCGGCCGCATCGCGGTCTGCCGAGACTGCCTCAAACGCCTTGCCCAGCAGGGTCTTGCGCTTGAACAGCTCGATCACGCCCATCACCAGCAACACGCCAAGCGCAACCGAAATTTCCAGCGGGGTAATGCTGACGCCGAAAAATTGCATCGCTTCGGTAGGGATGGGGGTGGGGAAGGGGCGGTCATCGCGGCCCCAGATATTTTCTGCGGCAGAAAATCCGAGCAGGCCGAATATGATGGTGAGCAAAATCCAGCCTTCACTTTTCTGCTCCAGCGTCAGCCGCACACAGGCGCGCTCAACCACCAGACCCAGCACTACACCAAACAGCAACCCCCCCGGTATCATCAACCAGTAAGGCACGCCCCAGTTCAATAAACTGAGGCTGAAAAAAGCGGACAGCATCACCAATTCGCCCTGGCCGAAATTGATACTCTTGCTGGTGGCGAAGGTGAGCTGAAATCCGTAAGCAATCAGTGCGTAAACCAGACCCATCAGGGCACCGCTTACGACCATCTGCGCGATAATTGTTGAATTCATAATGTGTGTTTTGAGCCAACTTGACCGTTCGTGGTGAGCTTGTCGAACCGCCAGAAAACAAGCTGAAGCCCTTCGACAAGCTCAGGGCGAACGGAAATTTTTTTACATAAATAGCATTGGGATAACTATTATTTCGATGTTTTCTGGATCATGCGCTTGCGATCGGCCGGGTCAGCGAAGACTACCTGGCCGTCTTTCACCATACCCATCACGGTGTCGGCACGGCGGAAAGCTTCATGCGTTTCAAAGTTGGCAGGATCCCATTTGCTGAACGGATGCTTCCATGTGCTGATTACGCCTTTGACTGGTTCCTTCAAATCCTCCAGTGCCCCCTTGATTTTGTGCGTATCGGCGCTTTGCGCCTGCTTGACTGCGGCGGCAAAGATCAGCACCGCGTCATAGCCCTGCGCAGCAGAAACGGGTGAAGGGATGCGGCTCACATTATAGGTCTTGTGATACCCATCAATAAAAGCCTTAACCTTGGGTGTGATCGGATCTTCAATAAAGGTCTGCGGCATCAGGGTGCCATTGCTATTTTTGCCTGCGTTATCGATATAGTTGGACATGGAAAGAGTCCAGCCGCCGATGAGCGGTGCTTTCATGTCCAGTTTTGCCATACCGTTTGACACGGCAGCCAGTTCAGGACCGATACCCCAGATCAGGATCGCCTGCGCGCCGGCTGCCTTGGCGCTCAACAACTGGGCTGTCATATCCTTGTCGCCGATGTTGAATTTTTCGGTGGCGACCACTTGCAGTTTATTGCCCTGTTTCTTGATTTGATCCAGCAGGTCGTCGCGGCCGGACACACCATAGTTGGTTGCGTCATGCACGATCGCCACCTTGGTGAATTTCTGCTTGATCGCTTCTTCCACCACCATCGCGGCCTGGATGCCATCATGCGCGGCAAAGCGGAACATCGACAGATCTTTCGCGCCAGCCTTGCTCCATTGCGTCATCGAAGCCGAGCCTGCTGCAGGGGTAATGATTTTGGTAATGCCTTTTTCCTGCAAATGTTTGTCACCCGACAATGCGATACCGGTATTGACTGTGCCGATCACGCCGGACAAGTCATCCATCGAAGCCAGTTCCTGGGCAATCAGCGCGCCGCGCTCATTCTTGCCTTCATCATCGCGTTCTATCACTTCGATTTTCATCTTTTTGCCGGAGACATTAATTCCGCCGGCCGCATTGATTTCAGAAATGGCGAGCTTGGCGCCATCTCTCATGGAAGTCCCCATGGGGGCAGAGCCTCCACTAAAGGGGCCAGTAATTGCGATCTTGATTGAGTCCGCAGCGAAAGCTGGGGCTGCGAACATGGCCAGCAATAAGGCCGTGATTAAGGTCTTTTTCATAATGATCCTCCGATAAAAACATTCATTGAATAGTAGACTGGACTCAGTCCGGGAAAATGTCCCCGCAACCGATTTTTGTAGTCTATAACTAAAAATACATTAAAGCGAGTTGTCGAGTGAGATACCCACGCGTGAAGCCGTGATATTGTGCCAAAGCTTGCGCGAAACTTTCCGCTGACCATTTTTAACTGACTTGGGTCTGTATTGTTTGAGCACAATTATGAAAAATATTGAGCAGGGAAAGAAATGATCAGTGATCGCCGCATACTCTATGCCACCGCATTTTTACGGGCATTGGCTACAGGGATGATGGGTGTACTGCTCGGTATTTACCTGGCACGCATGAGTTTTACATCGGCGCAGATAGGCCTGGTGATAACCTCCGGGCTGGCTGGCGCAACGCTTGCTGCCCTGCTGGTGACTCTTGCCGGTGACCGTCTGGGCAGACGCCGCCTGTTGTTCTGGCTGGCTTTGCTGAGCGCGCTCGGCGGAGCCGCCGCAGCATTCTACTCAAGCCCGATCGCCGTTGGCATCGCAGCTTTTATCGGCATGCTGAACGGCATGGGACGTGATAGAGGTGCTTCGCTGGTGCTGGAACAGGCGATTATTCCGGCTACCGTAAGCGATGACCAGCGCACCCGCACTTTTGCCTGGTACAACGTGCTGCAGGATGTCGGCCATGCGCTGGGCGGGCTACTCGCGGTTATTCCTTCGCTGTTGCGACAATTCGGCGGTGTGGGTGAACTGGCTTCATTTCAGTCGGCAATCATGGTTTATTCCCTGCTCTTGTTTGTTACTGCCGTACTGTATCTGCGCCTGTCGCCCAGAGCAGAAGCCGCGGTGAAACTGCCGCAGTTGGTATTGTCACCACAAAGCCGCAAGGTGCTGTGGCGCATCTCTGCACTGTTTGCGATCGACAGCATCGCAGGCGGTTTTGTCGGCACGGCGCTGCTGTCCTATTTCTTTTACCAGCGCTTTGAAGTCTCCGAAGCCGTGATTGCCGTGCTGTTTCTGTGCGCGCGCGGCATGAATGCGCTGTCCCATCTAGGCGCTGCCTGGCTGTCCAGACGCATCGGCCTCGTAAATACCATGGTGTTTACACACATCCCATCCAGCCTGCTGCTGGTGACCGTCGCCTTCGCCCCCAGCTTCTGGGTGGCTGCCGTGCTGTTTTTGCTGCGCGAGGGCTTGGTGGAGATGGATGTGCCGACGCGCCAGTCTTATGTCATGGCCGTGGTGCGACCGGAGGAGCGTACCTTTGCCTCTGGGGTAACTCATCTGGTCAGGCTCGGGGGTTGGGCAGTGGCGCCATCCTTTGCCGGTTTCCTGATGCAGTATCTGTCATTGGGTACGCCTCTGCTCATCGGCGCTGGGATGAAAATCAGCTACGACATTCTGCTGTATTACGCATTCCGCAACCTCAAGCCGCCCGAAGAAAGCTAGTGGCCTGGTGCAGCGCCCGCCTTGTGCGGCTGTGTCAGCCAGACTACACCCATGAGCAGGAAAAACAGTACGGAGCTATACAGGAAGAACTCATTGGTTGCGACCATATAGCTTTGTGCGAACAGCGTGCGATCCAGCACCGCGTACGCCTGATCCTGGCTCAGTCCGCTGGCTTGCAGGCGCTCGACGTACAGGGTTGAAGCCGGGTTATAGATATTGATGTTTTCAGACAGCTGGGCACGGCTCATCAGGGCGAGGTGTTCCCAGGTGGTGACGCTGATGGCTGTGCCTACAGCCGCACCCAGGGTGCGCAGGAAATTCGACAGGCCCGAAGCGGCGGCCATGTGGTCTGGCGTAATGTTGGACAGCATCAATGCCTGTACCGGCAGGAAGAAGCAGGCCATGCCTATGCCCTGCACCACGCGTGGCGAGACCACATCCCAGAATCCCACTTCCAGCGACATCATGCTGTTCCACACCGCTACGGCCCCCATTATGGCGAAAGCAAAAGTGGCGAGCACGCGCAAATTTAATTTGGCGATGTTGCGCCCGATGATGGGCGAAAGCAGCAGGGTGAAGATACCCAAAGGCGCTGTTGCCATGCCGGCCTGTGCGGCGGTGTAACCCATCACCAGCTGCAGCCACAGTGGAAATATCACGACAGTACCGAAGTAGGTCATGAAGCCGACGGACATCAGGATCACGCCATAGCGGAAGTTGATGTCACGGAATAGGTGCAGGTCAATGATGGTGTGCTCGCTCATGACACCCCAGGCGATGAAGAAGGTGAGCGATACCAGTGCGGTGAGTCCCAGTGCGGTGATGTAGGGCGAGGCGAACCAGTCATAATCGTGACCGATCTCCAGCATTAGCTGCAGGCAGCCGATGCCAATGACCATCAGCGCCAGACCGATCTTGTCCAGCGGGACGCGCACGATGGCGGAGTCGCGATGGCGCATCAGCGCCCAGATGGTGATGGCGCCGAACAGGCCGATGGGGATGTTGATCAGAAAGATCCACGACCAGTGGAAGTTGTCGCTGATATAGCCGCCCAGCAACGGGCCGCAGATGGGTGCAAGAATCACTGTCATCGCCCAGATGCCCATTGCGGCGCCGCGCTTCTCGGGCGGGTAGCTGCGCACCAGCAGGGTCTGCGAAAGGGGGACCATGGGGCCGGAAACGAAACCCTGCAGCAGGCGGAATACCACCAGCATGGTGAGGTTCTGCGAAAACGCCGCCAGCGTCGACATCAGGGTGAACGCCAGCACTGAGAACACAAACAAACGCGCCTCGCCGATGCGCTTGGAGAGCCAGCCAGTGAGCGGCACGGCGATCGCGGCAGCCACCGAATAGGCGCTGATGATCCAGGTGCCCTGGTTGGTTGCGACCCCCAGTGAGCCGGCGATGGTGGGAATGGAGACATTGGTGATGGTGATGTCCAGTATCTCCATGAAGGTGGAGAACGAGGCTGCGATGGTGAGCAGCAGCAGCGCCATGCCCTGCAGCTGGGCGGGTGCGGCAGGTGCAGGGCTGCCAGACGCCGGGGCAGTGGGACTGTTCACTTCAGGTTTGCAGCGATGATGGTATCTATGCGCGCCTGTGCCTCGGTGTCAGCGGGCGTTTCCAGACGGTAATCTGTTACTTTTTTAGGCGTGCCCAGAGCATTGCCCTGCCGCTCGTGCAGGTCAACTTCGGCGTGCATCGAAAGGCCAATGCGCAGCGAGTGTTCAGCCAGCTGTTTTGCATCCAGCGCAATGCGCACTGGTATGCGCTGCACCACCTTGATCCAGTTGCCGCTGGCGTTCTGTGCCGGCAGCAGCGCAAAAGCCGCGCCGGTGCCGGCGCCTATGCCGATCACCTTGCCATCGTATTTCACCGCGCTGCCGTAAAGATCCGACTCCAGTGAGACAGGCTGGCCGATGCGCATGTTGCGCAGCTGCGCCTCCTTGAAATTTGCGTCGACCCACAACTGGTCCAAAGGGATGACTGCCATCAGCGGTGCGCCGGGATTGACGCGCTGGCCCAGCTGCACGTTGCGCTTGGCAATCTGCCCGCCTACCGGCGCAAGCAGGGTGGTGCGCTGCATGGCCAGCAACAGCTCGGCCAGACGGGCTGCGGCACGCTTGACGTTGGGGTGCTCGCGCACGCTGGTGCCTTCGCTGAGGGCGCGGCCGGAAGAGAGCTGCTCGCGTGCGGCATCCACTGCGGCGTGTGCGGCCTTGGCAGTGGCCTCGGCGTGGCGCAGTTCTTCTTTGGAAATAGTGCCGGCTTCTGCCTGCTTCCTGCGCTGCGCCAGATCATCTTCGGCGCGGGTCAGCTCTACCTGGCGTTGCGCCAGCGTGGCATCGGACTGGCGGCGCGAGGTGTAGAGGGTCCGCACTTCGCGCACGGTCTGCGCCAGTTGTGCTTCCGCCTGGGCAACCGCCACACGGGTGTCGGCAGGGTCCAGGCTGACCAGCAGCTGACCTGCTTTGACCAGATCGGTGTCGTCGACATGAATGCCAACTACCGTGCCGGCAATCTGCGGCGTGATCTGCACCACATTCCCCTGCACATAGGCGTTATCGGTTTCTTCATAGTAACGCGACACCAGCACCCAGCGCAGCAGCAGGGCAGTACCCAGCACCAGGAAGATGCCGCCAATGATCTGCATCACGCGACGGCGTTTGCCGGTGGATGCGGGGCTGGATGAAACAGATGGGGCTGCTGCTTTGTTATCGTTCACGATGGCTTTGGCTTTCGTTAAATTGGCATTGGACGAAAATTTGTATTTTTTAACCTGATTTAATGAATTGATTATATTGAATTAATTATGTTTAAGGCAACGGCTTCGGCGACTTCAATGCCATCCACCGCAGCAGAAAGAATGCCGCCCGCATAACCTGCCCCCTCTCCTGCAGGGTAAAGGCCAACTGTATTCATGCTCTGATAGTCCTCTTTGCGCTTGATACGCACCGGGGTCGAGGTACGGGTCTCTACGCCGGTCAGCACCGCATCATGCATCGCATAACCCTTGATCTGTTTTTCAAACGCGGGCAGGGCTTCCCTGATGGCAGCGATGACGTAATCCGGCAACGCGGAACTCAAGTCAGTCAGTTTGACGCCGGGTGTGTAGGAGGGAGTGACCGACCCCAGCGAGGTTGAAGGGCGACCTGCCAGAAAATCGCCCACCAGTTGCGCCGGGGCACTGTAATTGCCGCCGCCCAATTCATAAGCGCGGCTTTCCCAACGCCGCTGGAATTCAATGCCAGCCAACGCATCGCCGGGATAGTCGGCCGGGGTAATGCCTACCACTATGCCGCTGTTGGCGTTGCGTTCGTTGCGCGAATACTGGCTCATGCCATTGGTCACCACGCGGCCCGGTTCGGAAGTTGCGGCGACGACCGTGCCGCCTGGGCACATGCAGAAGCTGTAGACCGAGCGGCCATTGCTGCAGTGGTGCACCAGCTTGTAATCCGCAGCACCTAACAAGGGATTGCCCGCGTTGACGCCAAAGCGGCTGCGGTCGATCAGCGACTGCGGATGCTCGATACGGAAGCCGATGGAGAAGGGTTTGGCTTCCAGATAGACGCCGCGCTTGTGCAGCATTTCAAAGGTGTCGCGCGCGCTGTGGCCGATGGCCAGCACCACATGGCTGGCGGCAATTGTTTCGCCGCTGGAGAGTTTGACGCCTTTTACCTGGTGCTTGTCGATCAGGATGTCGTCGACACGGCTGGTGAAGCGAATTTCTCCGCCCAGCGATTCGATCGTGGCGCGCATTTCTTCCACCATGCCGACCAGCTTGAAGGTGCCGATATGCGGCTTGCTCACATACATGATTTCGGGTGGTGCGCCGGCTTTGACAAACTCGGTCAACACTTTGCGCCCGTAGTGCTTGGGGTCCTTGATCTGGCTGTGCAGCTTGCCGTCGGAAAAGGTGCCTGCGCCGCCCTCGCCGAATTGCACATTGGACTCGGGATCCAGCTTGCTTTGCCGCCACAGGCCGAAAGTGTCCTTGGTGCGCTCGCGCACCGCCTTGCCGCGCTCCAGAATGATCGGACGGAAGCCCATCTGCGCCAAAAGCAGGCCGGCAAACAGGCCGCAGGGGCCGGTGCCGATCACCACGGGTCTTTCTTTCAGGTTGTCGGGGGCATGGGCAACAAAGTGGTAGCTGGTGTCCGGGCTGGGCGCAATATGCGTCGTGTCCTTTAATTGCTTGAGCAGCGCAGCCTCGTTCCTGACTTCCACATCCAGCGTGTAAATCAGGCTGATAGCCGAGGGTTTGCGTGCGTCGTAACCGCGGCGGAAGACGGTGTAGTTGAGCAGATCGTCCGCGCTGATATTCAGGCGCTTGAGAATTGCGGCGTGCAGCTCATCGTCACGATGGTTTAAGGGAAGCTTGATTTCAGTGAGTCGCAACATGAAGTAAATTCTTTGGTGTATACCCTGTTATATAATATTCGGCTGGCGTGCCTGGTTATTCAGGAAAACGACTATTTTACCGCAACAGGGTATTAATAAATTGGGATTCATTCCGCATTCGGGGCAAGCATGGCAAAAGCAAAAATAATTTATAGCTGCACGGAATGCGGTGGCCAGGTGCCCAAGTGGCAGGGGCAATGCCCGCACTGCTCGGCGTGGAACACGCTGGTTGAGAGCATCGCGGAGTCAGCCCCGAGTGGCAAGAATCGTTACAACGCCCTGGCGGCAACCAGTCTGGTGCAGACCCTGGCCGAGGTCGATGCCGTGGAGGTGCCGCGCACGCCCACCGGCATCGACGAATTTGACCGCGTGCTGGGCGGCGGGCTGGTGAGTGGCGGTGTGGTGCTGATCGGCGGTGATCCCGGCATCGGCAAATCCACCCTGTTGTTGCAGGCATTGGCGCATCTTTCGACCAGCAAAAAAGTGCTGTACGTCAGCGGTGAGGAATCGGCGCAGCAGATTGCCTTGCGCGCCAAGCGCCTGTCGCTGGATGCGCGCGGCATGCATCTGCTGGCGGAAATCCAGCTGGAAAAAATCCAGTCTGCCGTCGCGCAGGAAAAGCCGGACGTGGTGGTGATCGACTCCATCCAGACCGTGTATTCTGAATTATTGACTTCAGCCCCCGGCTCGGTGGCGCAGGTGCGCGAATGCGCGGCACAGCTCACGCGACTGGCGAAAAGCTCGGCGATCACCATGATACTGGTCGGCCATGTCACCAAGGACGGTACCCTCGCCGGGCCGCGCGTGCTGGAGCATATTGTCGACACCGTGCTGTATTTCGAGGGCGATACCCACTCCAGCTTTCGTCTGGTGCGCGCGTTCAAGAACCGCTTCGGTGCGGTGAACGAGCTGGGCGTGTTCGCGATGACCGAGAAAGGCCTGCGCGAGGTGAGCAATCCTTCGGCGCTGTTCCTGTCGCAGCACGATGCGCAGGTACCCGGCTCGTGTGTGATGGTGACCCAGGAGGGCACCCGCCCGTTGCTGGTGGAGATTCAGGCACTGCTTGATCAGTCCCATTCGCCCACGCCGCGCCGCCTGGCCCTGGGGCTGGAGCAGAACCGCCTGGCGATGCTGCTGGCGGTGCTGCACCGCCATGCCGGCATTGCCTGTTTTGACCAGGATGTGTTTATCAACGCGGTGGGCGGGGTGAAAATCACCGAGCCGGGCGCAGACCTGGCGGTGTTGCTGGCGATCGTTTCCTCTTTGCGCAACAAGCCCTTGCCGGAAAAAATGGTGGTATTTGGCGAAATCGGCCTGGCAGGTGAGGTGCGCCCGGTGCAGCGCGGCCAGGAGCGCCTGAAAGAGGCGGCCAAGCTGGGTTTTACCCGCGCCATCATCCCCAAGTCTAACAAGCCGAAGCAGGCCATCGCCGGCATGGAAATCATCGCGGTGGACAGGGTGGAAGATGCAGTCGCGAAGATGCGGGACTGAGTGTTCAAGCATTTTGCATGCCATTTTAGATTGTTTTTCATAGATATCCGACTCAAGCTGTATTAGGAAATGCCGTTTTACGGTATAATTTTATTCCATGATTAAATACATTTTTGTTACTGGCGGCGTCGTGTCCTCACTGGGCAAAGGGATCGCCGCCGCCTCCCTCGCAGCTATCCTTGAATCGCGCGGCCTCAAAGTGACCATGCTCAAGCTGGATCCGTATATCAACGTTGATCCCGGCACCATGAGCCCATTCCAGCACGGTGAAGTGTTTGTGACTGAAGATGGCGCCGAGACCGATCTCGACCTCGGCCATTACGAGCGTTTCGTGACGGCCAAGATGCGCAAGGCGAATAATTTCACTACCGGCCAGATTTACGACAGCGTGATACGCAAGGAACGCCGTGGCGAGTATCTGGGCAAGACGGTGCAGGTTATTCCGCACATCACCAATGAAATTCAGGCATTCATCGAGCGCGGCGCGCTGGCTTCCTATGATGGTCATGCCGATGTGGCGATCGTCGAGATTGGCGGCACGGTGGGTGACATCGAATCCCTGCCTTTCCTTGAGGCGGCTCGCCAGATGGCATTGCGCAGAGGGCGTCATACCATCGCCTTCGTGCACTTGACACTGGTCCCGTATATCGCCAGTGCCGGCGAGTTGAAGACCAAGCCCACCCAGCACAGCGTGCAGAAATTGCGCGAGATCGGTATTTTCCCGACCGCATTGCTGTGTCGTGCTGACCGCCCGATTCCCGACGATGAGCGCTCGAAGATTTCGCTCTTCTCCAATGTGCGCGAGGAGGCGGTCATCTCCGTGTGGGATGTGGACAGCATCTACAAGATCCCCAAGATTCTGAATGATCAGGGGCTGGATCGCATTATCTGCGAAGAGCTGGATATTAATCCTCCCGCGGCCGATTTGTCGGTGTGGAACAAACTGGTGGATTCGCTGGAGCATCCCAAGCACGAAGTCACCATTTGCATGGTCGGCAAGTATGTTGACCTGACAGAGTCATACAAGTCGCTGATCGAAGCGCTGCGTCATGCGGGCATCCATACAGCTACTCGCGTGAATATTGAATACATCGATTCCGAAGCGCTGGAAATATCTGGTGCGGATGAATTGAAACGTTTCGATGCCATACTGGTGCCGGGCGGATTTGGCGTGCGCGGCACCGAAGGCAAGATCGCGGCGATACGCTATGCGCGAGAAAACAAGATTCCTTATCTGGGCATCTGTCTCGGCATGCAGCTGGCGGTGATCGAATATGCGCGCCATGTTGCGGGCATGGCCGATGCGAACAGCACCGAGTTTAATCTGGCGACTGAACACCCCGTGGTGGCGCTGATCACGGAATGGCTGGATCGTGACGGGCGCGTAGCAACCCGCAGTGCGGACTCTGACCTGGGCGGCTCCATGCGTCTGGGTTCGCAGCGTTGCCCGATCAAGAATGGCACGCTGGCGGCCAGTATTTACGGCAAGGAAGTGAATGAGCGCCATCGTCATCGCTATGAGGTCAATAACCATTACGTGCCTGTGCTGGAAAAGGCGGGGATGATTATTTCCGCACGCACGCCGAGCGAAGCATTGCCGGAGATGATGGAGCTGCCAGCATCCATGCACCCATGGTTTGTTGGCGTGCAGTTCCACCCTGAATTTACCTCCACGCCACGCGATGGACACCCGTTATTTACTGCCTACGTCAAAGCGGCGTTGGCGCACAAAGGAATTGTATGAAGCTCTGTAATTTTAATGTAGGTCTGGATCAGCCTTTATTCCTGATCGCCGGCCCGTGCGTGATCGAATCCGAACAAATGGCGCTGGACACTGCCGGGCAGTTGAAAGAGATCTGCCAGCAGATCGGCCTGCCGTTTATCTATAAGTCTTCCTATGACAAGGCGAACCGCAGCTCCGGCAAATCCTTCCGCGGCTTTGGCCTGGAAGCTGGCCTGAAGATTCTGGAAAAAGTAAAAAGCCAGATCGGCGTGCCGGTGCTGACCGATGTGCATAATATTGAAGATATTGCCGCCGTCGCCGCCGTGGTGGATGTGCTGCAGACGCCGGCTTTCCTGTGCCGCCAGACCGATTTTATCCACGCGGTAGCGACCTGCGGCAAGCCGGTGAATATCAAGAAGGGTCAGTTTCTGTCACCGTGGGATATGCAGAACGTGGTGGAAAAGGCGCGCGATGTCAGCGGCCAGGACAACATCATGGTGTGCGAACGCGGTGCCTCGTTCGGCTATAACAATCTGGTGTCGGACATGCGCTCGCTGGCTGTGATGCGCAACACCAAGTGCCCAGTCGTTTTCGACGCTACGCACTCGGTACAGTTGCCGGGCGGGCAGGGCACGGTCAGCGGCGGGCAGCGCGAGTTTGTGCCGGTGCTGGCACGCGCGGCAGTGGCAGCCGGCATATCGGGCGTGTTTATGGAAACCCACCCCAATCCGTCGCAGGCGTTGTCGGATGGCCCCAATGCATTTCCGCTGGGACATCTGAAAGAATTGTTGCAGACACTGATGGTGCTGGATGCCGCAGTGAAGAAACAAGGTTTGATCGAAGAAAAAATTGATTTGCGTAACGTTTAAAAAATAGAAAATAGAAAAGAGCATATAGAGATGAGTGCAATAGTAGATGTGATAGCGCGTGAAATTTTGGACTCCCGTGGGAATCCTACGGTTGAGGCGGATGTGTTGTTGGAATCAGGCGTGATGGGACGAGCTGCAGTACCGTCCGGCGCATCGACCGGTACCAAGGAAGCCGTTGAGCTGCGCGATGGCGATAAGGGCCGTTACCTGGGCAAGGGCGTGTTAAAGGCGGTTGAGTTTGTGAACACGGAAATCGCCGAAGCCATCATCGGCCTCGATGCAATGGAACAGGCTTTTATCGACCAGACCATGATCGAGCTGGACGGCACGGAAAACAAATCACGCCTGGGTGCAAACGCCATTCTGGCCGTATCCATGGCCGTAGCCAAGGCTGCCGCTGAAGAATCAGGTCTGCCTTTGTATCGCTATCTCGGCGGTGCCTCGCGCATGGAAATGCCGGTACCGATGATGAACATCATCAACGGTGGCGCGCATGCTACCGGTGGCGCTGACATTCAGGAGTTCATGATCGTGCCGGTAGGCAGCCAGAGTTTCCGCGAAGCGCTGCGTTGCGGCGCGGAAATCTTCCATCACCTGAAAGACATTTTGCATCATCGCGGATTGAGCACAACAGTAGGTGATGAGGGCGGTTTTGCACCTTCTCTGGGTTCAAATGAAGCAGCCTTGAAAGTAATTGTGGAAGCGATCGAAGCAGCTGGCTATGTGCCGGGCGCGGATGTCGCCATTGCAATGGATCCGGCTGCCTCCGAGTTTTACAAAGATGGTAAATATCATCTGAAAGCCGATGGACTGACCCTGACTTCCGCACAGATTGTCGATATGTACGCAACCTGGGTGGACAAATACCCTATCATTAGCATTGAAGACGGCATGAGCGAGCACGACTGGGCTGGCTGGAAGATGCTGACAGAGCGTTTGGGTAAATCCACACAGCTGGTGGGCGATGACGTGTTCGTCACCAACACCAAGATTCTGAGCGAAGGTATCAAGCAGGGCATCGCCAACTCCATCCTGATCAAGATCAATCAGATCGGCACCTTGACCGAAACTTTCGCCGCAATTGAAATGGCCAAGCGTGCAGGTTACACGGCTGTGATTTCGCATCGTTCAGGCGAGACCGAAGATACGACGATCGCAGACCTTGCTGTGGCAACCAATGCACTGCAAATCAAGACTGGCTCTTTGTCACGTTCTGATCGCATGGCCAAGTACAACCAGCTGCTGCGCATAGAAGAAGACTTGGGCGATAGCGCATCTTATCCGGGCCGCGCTGCTTATTACCAGTTAGCTTAATTCGGTTAAACGAATAGAGTTCTGTGTTAATTTAGTTCGGGCTAACAGGGATACTGCAAATAGATGCGCTGGATCACACTGATACTTCTCGCCCTCATCCTGTTGTGGCAGTACCCGCTATGGCTGGGTAAAGGTAGCTGGATCAAGGTGTGGGAGCTTAGCCGCCAGGTTGAAGCACAGAAGAAAGCTAACCAGCAAACCAAGTCGCGCAATGCGGCGCTGGATGCTGAAGTGCGCGATCTCAAACAAGGCACCGAGGCCATAGAAGAACGTGCCCGTAATGATTTGGGCATGATTAAGCCGGGGGAGGTATTCTTTCAAGTTGTAGGGGAAAATGCTTCATTGCCTGCCTCAGGAGTGCACGAGAGCAAGCCGCTCGGGCATTAATTAGCTTCCCAGCCTTGGGTATATGCTAAAGGGCGCCTCTAAAAATTGCAGAGTTTGCGATTTTTAGAGGCGCCCTAACTCAGTTTGAATATGCTAAACGCATAACATATCAGGGACAGCTTGCCAGTTCTGGCAATGCTTTGCGCCATAAATCATGTCATAGCCAGACAGCAGGAATACCCATTTTCAAATGATTTTACGGACCTGTTAGGCAGTACTTTGTTGGGCTTTTATTGAATTGTTTGGTGCCTGGGACCGGAATCGAACCGGTACAGAGATTTCTCCCCGAGGGATTTTAAGTCCGTAAAGCTTGTGGAAAAACTCTTTATTTCCCAATGTGTTATTAATATTCTGCTATTATTTGTCACGATTTTGTCACAATTGACTAAAGAAGGCGCACAAAATATGGCAACCATTCGATTAAGAAAAAACAAAGATGGAACTGCAGCCAGCCACCAATGGCAGGCTATTGTTCGTAAAAAAAATAGGGCAACTGGCCTTGTACATACTCAATCTGAGACGTTTGAGTCGGAGAGAGAAGCAAAGGAATGGGCTGAATCACTTGAAGCGGATCTTAGGCGGGCTATTCATATTGATACCCGATTGATTGATAAAACCCAACTCAGTGAACTTATTCAGAAATATATTGAGGTTGTTTCACCCGCAAAGCTTGGGGGAAAAAGGGAAATTGTTAGGCTTAAAACGTGGTTGAAACATCCAATTTCTGAATTAACGTTGTCCAGGGCAACTCCAAAGCACTTTGCAGACTATATCTTTGCTAGGAGAAAAACACAGAGTATAAGAGGGGGCAAGATTGCAGAACAAACGATTAAGCTGGATATCATTGCAATCAGCAATGTTTTTGAAGTAGCCAGGAAAGATTGGGGTTATGAGATTGAAAACCCCATCAAAAAAATAAGCAAGCCAGCCGGCTCAAAGACGCGAGACTTGAGAATTGTTGAGGCGGATTGGAAAAGACTTGAAATTGAATTAAATAAATGTAGAAATCCACTTTATGTAGTGATATCTGAACTCGCTCTGGAAACCGGCATGAGGCAAGATGAACTTTTTAGGATGTGTTGGGGTGATTTTGATTTGGTAGGAACGAGAAAGAATGTGATTGTTGACGGCAAAGATACTTCTGCCACTGGTAAAAGAAAAAAACGCACTGTTCCTTTGTCCGCTCGTGCTTTTGAGTTACTAAAAAAGCTTCCTGGCTGGCTTGGTGAAGACTTGGAATCGCCAATTTTAAAGATGGGGGCAGGTGCTTCAGCTGACGGTCTTTCGCGCGCTTTCACGGCCGCCTGCAAAACAATTGGATTAGAAGGCGCTGTATTTCATTCAACCCGCCACGAGGCGGCAAGCAGGATGGCACCTCACTATCCTTTGTTAATTCTCATGAAAATATTTGGTTGGAAAACGCCCGCCATGGCAGCGCGCTATTACCACGCCAGCGACGAGGAATTGCATGCTGGCTTAGTCAATATGCAGAAACATCAAAATCAAAAAAATAAATTTTGATGCTGAATTTCTTTAAAAGACACTAACGGTAATATCTGGTATTTTTTTAAAAAATATTTGCATAAATTGCTGAATTTTGATTTTGGATGGGTTAGAATGTTTTTATGTTCCGTGCTCCCTCAAAATCGCTTCCTTGCTCAGTCCTTTTTGTGGCTGCTATCCTGCTGTTGCAGGTGCGAGTTTTTGGTTTGGGTTTAAGTAAACGAAATATTTTTTTAATTTCTTTGTTTTTTGTTGCAACTGCTTTTCTCTCACAAATGGTTTTTGATTCAAAGTTGGTCTTTGTTGTTTCACTTTTGTCTCTTGTTGCAGTTGTGAGCACTTGGTCAAATGAAAAAGTGCTTGAATTTGTCGCCAAAACACTTGGTGCTGTTAAATTCATAAATGCGTTTTCAACGATAAATTTTATCGGTTTCAGCATACCATCGTTTTCTTCAAAACTTACTTTCATCCCTCCCGCTTCACCCTTCATTCCTCCACGCCAAATCCTCACCAAGAGCTAATTCGCCCTGAAAATGGGCTCTCTGGTGAGGCGTGCCTGCTGCAGCTCACAGCCTAAAAAGCACTCTCACCCGCTTCAAGTGAGGTCAAAATGCAAAACCAAATATTATTGCTGCGCGACTCCGCGTTGCTGCAATATTGCCAATCCATTGGCAACCCAATCCCTGTATCTCTTTCCTTGATTAGGAAAGACAGGTCTGAAAAAAATAAAAATCCTCTGGGCATCCCATTCAGAAACATCGGTGGTGGGGTTTTTTACAACCCGGCTGAAGTTTTAAATTTTTTTTCGGGCCAGCCAGTTGTGCATCCAACAGCCAAGCCACTAAAAAGAAATAGCGGCTTGAAGCGTGGAAAACCAGGCAAGGAAGAGACGATTGAGGCCAGGAAACGTGGCATCACAGTCCCTGAATTGCGCGCCCAGAAAGTGGGTGCAGCATGCTAATCAAACCTCATCACCTTAAAAATCTGCCAGCCCATCTGGCAGTTGATATTCAAGCAAAATGGAACAAAAAGTTGCAGTCGGCGGCTGAACAAGAGGTGATCGCACTGATTTCAGTTGGTAAAAGGAGGGCTCAGCAGAAGCTGAACAAAGAAATTTGTCAGAGAAAGAAAATGGTGAGCTGGGCAATCAGGACGATATGTTTTGGGGGGGTGCCAGCATGAATGAAAGAGAAAAAATCAGTCCAGAGCTCGCTTTTGCAATGATGAAAAAATCTGAGGACTTTGCGGTGAAAAATAATATTCCTTTTCGTTGGGCTGGGACACATTGGCAAGAAGTGCAGCTTCTTGAATTGGAGAGGGAAGCTCTTTTCTTCATAGCCAAGAAGGAACCAGCGAAGGCAAATGAAAGGACTGCTGCTTCCTCTGCAAAAACTGCAATTTTGTTTGGTGAGAAGCTGGGGGTGCCTGACCACACATTCATCCCCACATTGAATGGGTACATTCAAGTTGACGGTGATTTGGTTAAGCACACTCCTGCAAACAAGGGTCATGGCATTACCTATGTATTGGAGTGTGCTTATGATCCACTTGCTGATTGTCCTATTTTCAAAAACTTCCTTGCTGAAGCTTTGCCAAATCAATCTGTCCGTGACTTTATCCAAGAATATGCTGGTTACACCTTATTGGGTGATGCGCGCCACCAGCTTGCTGCTTGGTTGATTGGCAATGGGGGAACTGGCAAAGGGACTTTTGTCCACATTATGTCTGCTCTTCATAGGCAGACTGTTGCTTTATCTATCAATTCATTGGATGGATTCAAGCTTACAGGTTTGCAGTCTGCAAGCTTGGTTTGTGTTGATGAAACGCCATCCAGGATCGATGAGGAGAGGCTCAAAACACTTGTCTCAGGTGATGCGGTTCAAATCGACAGAAAGTATAGGGATGCAATAACTATTCGCCCGACAGCAAAATGGATTATTTGCGGGAACGCACTCCCCTCAATCTCTGACCAATCGGATGGATTTTGGAGGCGGTGGTTTGTTTTTCCATTCAACATTAAACCCAAAGTAAAAACTCCTTTGCTTGCTGAAACCATAATTCAAAGGGAATTGAGCGGGGTGTTGAATTGGGCGCTTTTAGGCTTACAGCGTTTGTTGGCTCGCGAAGCTTTCCCTGCATTGCCCGAGGCCATGCGTGAAGCCGCTGCTGATGGCAAGCGGCAAAGCAACAGTGTGGCTGAATGGGTTGAAGACGATGGGATTTTGTTTGATGATGAGGTTAAAAACACTAGGGCAGATGTTTACTCTAGATATAAATTTTGGTGCGGTGAAAGCGGTTCAAAGGTGGTTGGTAGCCCTAAGTTTTGGGAGCGCATGCGCCAGATATTTTCTCATCTTCCAGAAGATAGAAACTCAGCAAGAGAAACGGTTGGGGGGAAAAGGAAGGCGATGGTTCACTTAGCGATACCATTTTCTTGATTCAAAAATATAGTAAAAACAAAAAGCCGCGTGAGCGGCTTTTTGCTTTTAATGCGCTATTTCTTCGCTGGCGCACCAGGGGGTGTCCTGAATTTTGTGTAAACGGAATTCATTAATGCTGCGGCATCCGTTCCTCGAACTGGATAGTAAAACGATTCAGTGCCGCTTTCCAGTCCCTTATCGGCATCGTCCATTTTTTACTG
>Ga0307377_10001113_pt1 | contig 35275 bp, 34 predicted proteins | sample TR3MG_FD_202535 | JGI IMG/M metagenome (GOLD analysis project Ga0307377, IMG submission 202535) | Soil microbial communities from Risofladan, Vaasa, Finland - TR-3 | ecosystem: Environmental > Terrestrial > Soil > Coastal area > Acid sulfate soil | place: Finland: Risofladan, Vaasa | collected... | reverse complement strand
GGCCACCGTACTTGTGAGCGGTGATAAAGAATTGCTCCGTGAGGCAAGTGAATTAAATTACCGCGTTATGACACTCAAAGAATTTGAATTATCCTATAGCCTTTAGAAACTTTTCACTCTTCACTTTGCACTCAATACTCAACGCTCACATCTCTACGCTCACATCTCAACGCTCACATCTCAACGCTCGCATCTCTACGCTCAATTCTTTCTTCACTTTTGTCTTTTGTCTTGTCTTAAAATTAACATATAGAAATTTCTATCTATGGCTGAAAATAAGCATAAGAAAGTCTTCGTTTCCGGTTGCTTCGATATCCTGCATTCCGGCCATATTGCCTTTTTAAAAGAAGCATCGCAATATGGAGACTTATATGTAGGTCTTGGATCGGATAAGACTGTTTATGATTTAAAAGGACGAAGAACTATCAATTCTGAAGATGAGAGACTCTATATGCTTGAAGCATTATCATGTGTTACTAATGTAACTATAAACAAGGGGAGTGGTATTCTTGATTTTTTAGAAGATATGAAGGATCTGAAGCCCGATATTTTTATTGTTAACGAAGATGGGCACACTCCGGATAAAGAACAAATTTGCAATGATTTAGGGATAGAGTATAAGGTTTTAAAACGGATTCCACATGCAAATTTACCTGTCAGGTCAACTACCTCTTTGAGAAAGGAGACACCAATTTCTTACAGAATTGATCTCGCCGGAACCTGGATTGATCAACCTTATGTATCCAAATATTATCCCGGATGGGCAATTACAGCTTCAATTGAACCAACTATTGAGTTTAACGAGCGTTCAGGAATGGCTACCTCTACCCGTAAAAAGGCGATTGAGTTATGGAATGGCAATTTGCCTATGGAGAATCCTGAAAAGCTTGCGAAAATTTTGTTCAGGTATGACAATAATCCCGGGACAAAAGATGTAAGCGGTTCCCAGGATTCAATAGGTATCACAATTCCGGGAATTAACCGTTTCTATTATGAAAAAGGAGAGTACTGGCCATCCAAATTTGAGTCTATAACAGATATTTCTGTTATTAAATGGCTTGAAGAGCACCTTTATATGATAACCCTATGGCCAAGACCATCAGACTTTGTTGTTCTTGATCAAACAAATATATCTACTGCTAATGTTAAGGCCCTTTCAGATGCAGCTGAATTGGCATGGTCAGGTTTACTTAGAAAAGATATTAAGACATTCTCTGACGGATTAAAAGCATCATTTAATGCTCAGATTGAAATGTTTCCTAAAATGATGAACGATAAAATCGCAAAAGTTATAGACATGCATAAAGATAAAGCACTTGCCTGGAAACTTTCCAGAGCAGGTGGAGGAGGGTATCTTATACTAATAAGTGAAGAGAAAATTGTAAATGCGATTAAAGTAAAGATCAGGATAAAAGATAATTGGATTTAATTTAATTTAATTTAATATCATTGATATTAGTTTTTGATTTTACACTAATTTTTTCCTTTCAACTTTATCAATAACTAATCTCACAAAACTTATCTTCTGAGTATACCTTCCAGAATATTATTAATAACACCTAGTGTTAAGTTAAATATATTGTGACGTATATATTAATATATTTCGTATCTTTGTAAAAATTATACAAATGATACGTTATACAATTAAACTAACCAAAAGCGAAGTGGAAGAACTCATGAGTATTATCAATAAAGGTTCCCATACATCTCTGACATTTCGGACAGCTTACATTCTGTTAAATTGTGATGAAGGCAAGTATTCACAAAAAGTGACCAATGAGCAAATAAGCAAAGTGCTTAAAGTAGGAATGCGGACAATAGACAGGGTAAAGAAGAAATTTGTCGAAGAAGGTTTTGAAGCAAGCTTAGAGAGGCGACCCACTACCCGGATTTATGAAACAAAAACAGATGGGGATGTAGAAGCAAAACTGGTGACTCTCTGTTGTAGTGAGCCGCCAAAAGGATTTGCCAAATGGTCGTTGCGATTACTGGCTGACAAGATGGTTGAATTAAACTATGTTGAAAGCATTTCTCATGTAACAGTGAGAAGCGTTCTAAAAAAAACGAACTTAAACCTTGGAAAGTAAAAGGCTGGGTAATTCCCCCGGAACAGAATAGTGCGTTTGTAGCTAACATGGAACGTGTATTGGATGTTTATAAAAGACCCTACGACAAAGATTATCCGGTAGTTTGCATGGATGAATCACCTAAGCAATTAATAGAAGAAGCACGACACTCAATTGCTATGAAGCCAGGCCAGGAAGCAAGAGTAGATTATGAATATGTTCGCAATGGTGTAATAAATATTTTCATCGCAAATGAACCACTAAAAGGAAAACGTTTTCTGGAAGTTACAGAGTTTAAGACTAAGAAAGATTGGGCAATGTTCATCAAAGGGATTGCGGATGAACAGTACCCTAAAGCAAAACGGATAACTTTAGTGATGGATAACTATAATACGCATGCTGCATCAGCTTTCTATGAAACATTCAGACCAAAAGAAGCAAAGAGATTATGGGATAGGTTTGAATTTATATATACTCCCAAGCATGGCAGTTGGCTAAACATGGCTGAGATAGAGTTACACGTATTAAATGGACAATGTTTGAACCGCCATATATCCACAATAGAAATAATAAAAGAAGAGGTTGATGCTTGGAAAAATCATCGGAATAATAAACCCAGTAAAATAAACTGGCAGTTCACAAATAAGGAGGCAAGAGTAAAGTTAAAAAGATTATATCCGTCAATTAATGATTAACATAACACTAGGTTCTATGAGGTTGAAAATAAAATAAAATCTTCACTTGAAGAAGCCGGGAATACTGTTATCTGGATTGAGAATAAAAATTTGCTTCTTGATTACCACGGGACTAATTCGAAATTTAAAATTCTCCGGAGATTATTTTTCTTTCTCTTTTCACCACAGAAGCGATATGTAAAAAAGCAACTTCAAACAATTGAAGAACACTCTTTCGACATTCTGTTTTCAATAAATGCTCATATCATCTGTTCATTCCTTATAAAATATCTTTAAATTAATTCTACTGAATCCAGAACAATTTTGCATGTATGAATAAGATAACAAGAATATGCTGTATCGGAGCTGGCTATGTTGGAGGTCCAACGATGGCTGTTATTGCTCAGAAATGTCCTCATATAAGGGTAACTGTTGTTGATGTAAATGCTAATAAGATAGCCGCATGGGAGACAGATGAACTTCCTATATATGAGCCCGGCTTATTGGAAGTAGTTCTTGAATCCCGTGGAAGAAACTTGTTTTTCAGCACTGATATCGAGAATGGAATAAGGGACGCTGACATGATTTTCATAAGTGTGAATACTCCCACTAAGACTTATGGAAGAGGCAAAGGGATGGCAGCTGATTTAAAATATATTGAGCTTTGTGCACGACAAATAGCAAAAGTGGCTGATTCGGATAAAATTGTTGTTGAAAAATCGACACTCCCAGTCAGGACAGCTGAAACACTTAGAGCTATTTTGAATAACACGGGTAATGGAGTTAAGTTTCAGATTTTATCAAATCCTGAATTTCTATCTGAGGGGACTGCAATAAATGATCTAATAAATGCTGATCGGGTCTTAATTGGAGGTGAACAAACGACTGAAGGAAAAGTAGCAATTGATGCACTTACTGAAATTTATGCAAACTGGATACCCAGAGTGAGAATTTTGCAAACAAATGTTTGGTCATCGGAGTTATCAAAGTTAACTGCAAATGCCTTTCTTGCTCAGAGAGTATCCTCAATTAATTCACTTACAGCTTTATGTGAATCAACCGAAGCAGATATTGAAGAGGTGGCTAAAGCAATTGGTTCGGATAGTAGGATAGGATCTAAATTTTTAAGAGCTTCAGTTGGTTTTGGTGGTTCCTGTTTTCAGAAAGATATACTGAATTTAGTGTACATATGTAGTACTTTAGGGTTAAAGGAGGTAGCTGATTATTGGGAACAGGTTATTATTATGAATAATTATCAGAAGCACCGATTTGCAGACCAAATAATTACAACATTATTTAATACAGTTTCAGGTAAAAAAATAGCTTTTTTAGGTTGGGCTTTTAAAAAAGATACAAATGACACCCGGGAAACTCCCGCTCTTTATGTAGCAGATCATTTAATGAATGATTTGGCTAATATTGCTGTTTTCGATCCTGAAGTTAAACATGAGCAAATATATGCTGACTTGGATTGTTTGAATTCGAGAAGTGAAAATGAAAACCGTAAATTGCTGAATCCAACCAATGATCCCTACGATGCATGTAAAGATGCACATGCAGTAGCAATTCTTACTGAATGGGATGAATTTAAAACTTATGACTGGCAGAAAATCTACAATAATATGATGAAGCCTGCTTTTATTTTTGATGGGAGAAATATCCTGGAACATAAGGCTCTACTATCTATTGGGTTTAAGGTTAAAGGTATTGGAAAAGAATATTAAAGAATTATTGTAAAAGGAAGACGTTATTAGCGTTAGCAAAGATTTTTTTCGTATTATACTTTGTGCCAAATATCGGAAAAAATTGTTTTCATATTCAACCTTGAAGGAAATTTCAGGAAATCTTGTTCATAAAAGGTAATTTTAGTTTTAATGACTTATATATGAGAAACATTTTATTAAAATATAAAAATTTAGTTAAAAGCGATGGCATTAAAAAATATTTTTTCAACACAAGTTGGCTTATAGCTGAAAAAATCTTACAATTGGTTACTAGCCTATTTGTTGGTATATGGCTTGCAAGGTATTTAGGCTCTGCTAATTTTGGTCTTTTTTCTTTTGCCATAAGTTTTGCGGGACTTTTTTCAACCATGGCTACTTTAGGACTTGAAGGTATTGTAATTAGAGAACTAGTAAAATCCGAAAGTCAAAGAGATGTTATCTTAGGTACCGCTTTTATATTAAAATTAATAGGATCATTTCTAATGATTTTATTGATGATTATTTTTAGTAATTTGATTCCAATTGATAATTCTACCAAAATCATGACAATTATAATTGCTTCAGCAGCAATATTTCAAAGTTTTGGTGTTATTAATTATTATTTTCAAGGCAAAGTATTAAGTCGTTATATTGTTTTTGCAAATATTTCTAGTCTCTCAATTTCAACCATAATTAAGATAATACTTATATTAAATAAAGCACCACTTATTTTATTTGTTTGGATTATTCTTTTTGATAGTTTTATTATTGCAATTGGATTTATTTATTTTTACGTTAAAATGAATTTATCATTGCTAAGATGGCAATTTAATTGGAGTAGGGGGTTTTTACTTTTGAAAGATAGTTGGCCACTTATAATAACTGGAGTATTAGTATCAATTTATATGAAAATTGACCAAGTGATGATAAAAGTGTTACTTGGAAATGAAGCTGTTGGACAATATGCAGCCGCAGTAAAGTTAAGTGAAGCTTGGTATTTTATTCCTTCTGTTATTTTATCCTCTTTGTTTCCTGCTATTATAAATGCTAAAATACAAAATGAAGATATGTATTACTCAAGGCTTCGAAAACTTTATAACTTTATGGCTTTGTTAGCTATATCAATTGCAATTCCAATGACATTTTTAAGTGATTGGATTGTTGACCTACTTTATGGAGGTTTATATAATCATTCTGGAAGCGTTTTGAGAATACATATTTGGTCAGGAGTCTTTGTTTTTTTAGGAGTCGCAAGTAGTAAATGGTTACTCACAGAAAACCTACAGGTATTCTCAATTATTAATACATCAATAGGTGCTATTGTAAATATCATTTTGAATTATGTATTAATTAAAAAAATTGGGATAGATGGTTCAGCATGGGCGACACTCATAGCATATTTTTTCGCAGCTTATTTATGTTTAGCTTTTTTTAAAAAAACAAGAAAAAATTTCATATTCCTATCTAAAGCATTATTAATTAATTGGTTATGGCATGTTAAGAAAAGTGATTAGTATATTAATACCTAAAAGTTTGTTAAACAAACTGAATTATGTTAGAAATACCTATTTTTTAAATGGGTTTGCTATAAAATCATATTCACAAGAGGGTGAAGATATGATTTTAAGGAATTTATTTCAAAAGCAAAAGACAGGGTTTTACATAGACATTGGAGCTTATCACCCGAAATTATTTTCAAATACTTATTTTTTTTATAGGCTAGGATGGTGCGGAATTAATATTGACGCAATGCCCAATAGCATGAAATTATTCAACAGAATTAGGCCAAGAGATATAAATATAGAGCAATCCATTTCGGATAAAGAACAAACACTTACATATTATGCTTTTGAATCCTCAGCATATAATGGTTTTTCTCGAGATTTATCAGAACACAGAGCTGGTGAAGGTATTTCATTAAAATTTTCAAAAGATCTTAAAACAGAAAGATTAGAAACAGTTCTTGATCGCTACCTACCCCTTAACCAAGAAATAGATTTTTTGTCAATAGATATTGAGGGCTTTGAATACATGGCACTAAAATCTTGCAATTTAGAAAAGTATAAACCGAAAATTATTTTAATCGAAATGCTTAAAATCAACTTATCTGAAATTGAAGATAATAAAATAGTAAAATATCTAAAAAAATACGGTTATTCAATATATGCAAAATCGATCCATTCTGTTTTTTTCATTCAAAATAATCATTACTGTACGACCAATATGCGATTGCGAGATTCTCACGACGTAATTGCCAGATAATCAGTTATTCATTTTTATTTTAGAAAAGTTACCAAACTAAAATTCAAGTCTGATTTGCAGGTTTAAATATGGAACCCCTTTTTTTAAAGTATTCACGTTTAGTGCTCCGAATTACCGCAAATAAACCAAGTAAACTGATCAGATGAATCCGGAGTAACGATGCCATAACTGAAAATGCTTTTTAGTTTGAGTTACCTTTTTAATGACAGTCAATAAAAGTTGTTCAGTGAGTTTAAACCAAACCTTTGAACGAATGATATTCTCATTCTCTCAATAAAAGTAATGGAGTTGGGAGTGTTGCTTTATCTTTTTGAACATGAACTCAATGCCTATCTCTTTTTGTACAAGAATGCTACTTCTTCTGCGGGTGCTGTCCATGCTATTGGTGATAAAACTCGTAATATCGGGTATTTTCATCCTGGTCGCTTAATTTTTTCAGCTGGAAGATGGACGATAAAGCAAGCACATGTTTAATGGATGAAAGAGGGTATCGTTATTTGGGGGAATGGATGTTTTATTGCATAGACTAATTCTTCCGGTTGACAAAATTGTACTAGGCGGCGACAAACATTATATATACGGACCTGGCTCAGTTCTCTCAGTCCACTTTTTTTTTCTTTCACGATAAATTGAAAACTAGCAATATTTCTATTGTTTTAATTGGAATACATGCTGTACATATAATTATACTGCAAAAAATTATGCAAAAACCTTATTATGTGCAGCATTTTGTTTATTCCCTGGATATTGTTACTATGAAGATATATACAAAATTAATAGATGTATTGAAAAGGTAAGGGATAGCGGTTGTTCACCCTTTTTCGAGACCTTCAATAATACCATGAAAAAAATTATTATGGAACTGCATATTAATCAAGTTGATCCATAATAATTATTAACAATTTGACTGTTAATAACTTATGTTCTTTTAAAGCTTGTTTTTTGTATGAATTTTGATTAAATTTGATCAAAACCTTGCAAATCATGTTAAAGAAATTGCCAGTACAACCACAGTTAGAGATGTTTAAAACAGTACTTACAAGTTTTATTCATCCTGAACACGAACTCTGTCTTTTAGCGAAGCAGATAGATTGGAATAGCCTGGAAAAAGAGTTCGCCCCCTTGTATGGTAAGGTAGGCCGTCCATCTATTCCAATCCGGACAATAGTAGGTCTTCTGTTATTGAAGCAAATGTATGACATTGGAGATGAAACAGTTGTTTTGAGATATTTAGAAAATCCTTATTGGCAGCACTTTTGTGGAGAGGTATATTTTCAGTATAAACTTCCGTTTGATCCGAGTGATTTTGTACACTTTCGTCATCGGATTGGACCTGAAGGAATGAAGAAGATCTTTAAGCAGAGTATTGATTTGTTTGACAAGGACTTTATACGCAGGGAAGTTAGAGAGGTTAGGGTAGATACAACTGTACAGGAAAAAAACATCACCTTCCCTACAGATAGAAAGTTGACAGAGAAGGTAATAGAGCACTGTAAGCGAATAGCGAAGAAGGAAGATATAAAGCTTAAGCGAACCTATACTTTTGAAATTCTTAAATTAAAACAACAGTTACGATTTACCAGGAAACCGAAGAATATGAAGAAACATATTAAGGCCTAAAAATACTTCATAGGATCGCGTTCAGAATCTATCAAGATCTGGCAACTCAGCTAAACCCTATTCCAAAGTCATACAGGGAGACCTTCAATGTGTTATACAGGGTACTGACACAGCAGCGAGACGACTCGAATAAGATTTACAGTATACATGAACCGGAGGTACTTTGTATCGCAAAAGGGAAAGAACATAAGCCTTATGAGTTTGGTAACAAAAGTTCTTTCGCTTACACCAGGAAGTCAGGGATCATAGTTGGGGCAATGGCAGTTGATGGGAACGCATATGACGGACATACATTAAAACCTCAGTTGGATCAGGTAACAGAATTAACAGGAGGCAAAATCAAGAAAGCGATCGTTGACAAAGGCTATAAGGTAAAAGGAGGCATTCCATCAATAGATATTTTGATGCCAAAGGTGCTCAAGAAAGAGAGCTACTACCTGAAGAAGAAATGAGAAGAGCGGTGTAGATCAAGAGCTGGGATAGAGGGACTTATATCACACCTGAAACACGATCACAGGATGCTCAGGAATTACCTCAGTGGTATAGCAGGAGACCAAACAAACACATTATTGATGGCTGCTGCATACAACATGAAGAAACCCACATGTTTCAGACAGCCAGATATAAAAACAAATCCTTTAACATGTGGGTTCGATCAAACCAATAAAATCAAAATTAAATTTCTGATCAACTGGATGGGATTAAAACAACAAGAAATATTGAATATTATTTTTCGCTGGATTTACCAGACACTTATTTTAACTCCGGGAAATATCCAACGCTGAAGAAATAATGGAAAACACGTATTAATAAGGATCAACTAATCAACTGAAAAAAGTTATTTAAATCCAAAACAATCACATTTTCAAATTGAAAGGAAAGTAAGAGTTCAATTATGGCCAATAAAAATTGATGTTAAGGGCAGCAAGAAAGTGGTTAATCATAAAACTCTGATAATGTATAAATTTATCAGCTTTTTTGTAAATAAAATTAGAAATGAAGCATGAAGAAACTTGTTAGTATTATTACTCCATGTTACAATGGAGACAAATTTGTAAATCGCTTGCTCGATTCGTTGTTAAGTCAAACATACGCAAATATTGAAATGTTTCTTTTAGATGATGGATCCACCGATAATACAGCAGAAGTAGTAAAATCATATATTCCAAAGTTTGAGTTAAAGGGGTATTCATTAACATATGTTTATCAAGAAAATTCAGGCCAAACGGTTGCAGTAAATAATGGTCTGAAATTATTTCAAGGTGATTATTTGACATGGCCAGACAGTGACGACTTCTATGCAATAAATAATGCAATTGAAAATATGGTAGATACTTTGGAACGAAGTAATGAAAATGTAAGTATGGTTCGTTGCTCCGCAAAACTTTTGGATGAATACACCTTGGCACCTATGGGCTTTTTGGAAGAAACAGAAAAAAACAGGAAAGAGGCCGATTTATTTGAAGATTCAATTTTTTTTCTAAACAATTTCTGGTTTCAACCAATTTGTTACATGGCAAAAACTAGTAAGATATTAAAATTCATACCATCAAGAGATATATACACCAACAAAAATGCAGGACAGAATTGGCAAATTATGTTACCACTTTTTTATAAACAAAAATGTTGTCTTATAAGTGACTATTTATGTAATGTATTAGTTCGCCCTGAATCTCATGGCAGAGGGACTTTTAAGTCATATAACCAGTTGTGTGTAAGGAATAAAGCTTATGAGGACACATTATACAATACATTAAATAGAATAGATTTAATGCCTTTGGAAGAAAAGGAAATGTATTTCCATCGTATCAATAAAAAATTTTTGCTGATTGAATTCAGTTTGAATGCTCGCTTTGGGAAATTAAAAATGCTTCGAAAGATATATAATAATACTAAATCAATTAATCCCAATCTTATTACAAGAAAGATGATGTTTTTGTATTGGATTAGTTTTTTCCCTTTAGTTATCAAGTTTCTTATCTTGGCGAGTAATTTACTAAGATATTTAAAAAATATTTATAAAACACTTTTTAGTACTCTCTTAAAATTGATGGCAGCATAAGTGTCTCGAAATAAGAATAAGAACCTTGATGACTAAAAAACCTATTTTAGCTACAAAATGGACATGCACTGGATGTATGGCTTGTGTGGACATCTGTACGCCTAAAGCATTAGTGCCAATTGAAGAAATTGATGGACACCTATATGTAAAATGGGAAAAGGAATCATGCATTTCTTGTGAGGCGTGTACCAAAGTATGCCCCATTGTTAATAAATACAGTTTTCGCAATGATTTAAAACATTCCAAACCATATGCTGGATGGGCTAAAAATGATAGCTTAAGAATGAAAAGTTCATCTGGTGGAGCATTTGCTGCTATTGCAGAATTTTTTCTTTTGAAAGGATGGTATGTGGCTGGAGCTGTTCAAGATGACTTATCTGTAAAGCACTTAATAACCAATAAGATTGAGGATTTAGAGAAACTTCAAAACTCAAAATACCAACAAGGACAACTTGCTGGTATATATAAACAAGCCAGATTCATTCTTACTAAAGGTAATAAATTACTTTTCAGTGGAACATCTTGTCAAGTGGCTGGTCTATATTCTTTTCTAGGTGAAAAAAAATATCTAAAAAATTTATATACAATAGATTTAGTATGTAGTGGATTTACATCTATTCTCCCATTAAGAACCTTTTTACGGAATGAACCTTATCAGATTGAGAGTATAAGTTATAGAAACAAAGAGAATGGTTGGGTTAATAATGAAGGAGAAATTGTTTGTCAAAGTATTACGGCATATACATCAGATAGAACAATAGATTATGGTAAAAATATTATTTATAGTGCTTTTTTTTCCCATCTGACTATTAGAAATAGTTGTATAAACTGTAAGTTCGCTTTTTTGCATAGAAAATCAGATATAACTCTTGCTGATTTTTGGGGTGACAAAGATTTCCCAAATGAACATTTCAAAGGAATAAGTGCAATTGTAAGCCATAGTATAAAAGGCTATGAATTACTGAATAATTCGAAGGTCATATTTTATCCTACAGAATGGGAAAAAATTTTATCGAAGAATTATAGATTAGTAGTAGGTAGAATTAGATTTTATAAATATCATCCAATCAGACTTTTATACCCATTTATATTTAAACATTGTTCGTATAAGTTTATAAAAAAGCTGTTTGATGGAAAACAAAGAAACATCTTGTGGTTTCCATACAGAATAATGTACTCTATTATTTATAGAATCTCTGTCTATTATTTAAAAATGGATTTTAATAGAAATTTAAGTAATAGTTTTTAATGTGAAAAAAGTTGGTGTATTAACATTTCATGATGAGCCTAATTATGGAGCTTTTCTACAAACCTTTGCTTTATCCGAAACTCTTAAGAATCATGGTTTTGATGTTGAAATTATCGATTTGAGAATTAAAGAAACTTTTCAATTTGGATTTCTTGTTAAATTATTTAGTCCAATAATAAGATATTTTATATTTGAAAAAGCACGAAAGAAGTATCTAAATAGGTCTAGAACAAAATATTATTCTTCCGAAGAATTGAAGAATAACGTTCCTAATTGTGACATATTCTTATTGGGGAGTGATCAAGTTTGGAATAAGGATGTAACGGCAGAATTAAAATATTCATATTTTTTTGATTTTCTTCCTGATAATAAACCAAGATTGTCCTATGCTTCTAGTTTTGGTATGGGGAAATGGGATTTTGATACAGAAGAAACAGAAGTTATAAAAAAATTATTCAGTAAATTCTCTGCAGTTAGTGTTCGTGAAAAATCTGCAATTGACTTATGCAACGATTATTGTAATATAAAAGCTACATTGGTTGTTGATCCTGCTTTTTTGCTTAACGATTATTCAATATTAACTGGCAAAATAAATCCGAATAAAAAAAGAGTTGTATGTTTCAAATTCACTAAGGGTGAAAAATTCTATGAATTTCTTCATAAGTTCAAAACAATAAATGATTATAAAGTAACAATACTTAATAAAACAATCCCTATTAAACAAATCGACAATATTCCTTTGCCGACTATAAAAAAGTGGATTAAATCAATTGCGGAATCAGAAATAGTGATAACCGATTCATATCATGTCCTAATATTTTCTATTATATATAAAAAACAATTTATTGTATTGATTGCCAACGAGAAAAACTTCAACAGATTATCGGAATTATTATTTGATTTGGGACTTCAAGACAGGATATTTAATTCTTACGATGAGGTATTAAAGAATAATCGATGGACTAATAAAATTGACTATCATAAAGTTCAAAAAAAATTATCAAAAAAGACTGGTGATTCTATAACATATTTACTGACAGCTCTTAATTTATGTTCATAATATAAGAATTAGTTATATTTCAATAATCTAACATTTAATAATCAGTGATTTACGATTTTGTGTCTCATTATGTAAAATCATTTAAAATAATATTTAAAAATGAAAAAATGAAAAAATTTAAATATTTCATTTCTGATATTATTGTAAAAATTACATCAATATTGCTGCCTTCAAAAATAATGCGAAATAAAAAATATTTTCAGATATGGGAAAGTAATGGTTATCATATAACACCAGTTCATCATTATGAGCCAATTCCTGACTCAAGAGATTTTCCGCCAGATATTTTTGAGCGAGAATCCCCCCTATCAGGTATAAATCTATTCGAAAATGATCAAATTTTACTTTTAAATGATTTTTCTTCTAAATACAAGGAAGAGTATAGTGATTTTAGTTTCAGTAAATCAAGCGTCGAAAAGGATTTTTATTTTGGGAATGGAGTGTTTGAAACTGTGGACGCAGAGATTTTGTATTGTATGATAAGGAAGAATAAGCCAAATCGTATAATTGAAATTGGCTCTGGTTTCTCAACACTGATCTCAGCTAAAGCAATAAAGAAAAACAAAATTGAAGATTCCCGATATAGTTGTGAATTAATATGTATTGAACCTTATCCGAATGACTGGTTATGTAATATTCCGGAAGTTAAGAAGATTATTAAATCTCCGGTTGAGAAATTGTCATTAGATACTTTCAAGATTCTTGAACAGAATGATATTCTGTTTATAGATTCAACTCATATTATAAAAATATATAATGATGTATGTTTCGAATATTTAGAAATACTTCCAATATTAAATAATGGTGTTATTGTTCATATTCATGACATAGTTCTACCTAATCTGTATTGTGTATATTGGTATAATTTGAAAATGTTTTGGACTGAACAATACCTGCTTCAGGCATTTCTAACAGGTAATTCTTCATTTAAAGTTTTATGGGCAGCTAATTTTATGCATTTGAAACACTCATTAGAATTAGCTCAAGCTTTTCCTTCATATTTATGGTTTAAGAATCATAAAGACTTGGTGAAGCATCTAGAAGGTCACAAAAGTTTTTGGGTACAGAGAATAAGTTCTATGTAGAAGGTACCTAACTCATGATTCAGTTACTGATGTATTATTAGAGGAGATGGTTACAATTGATCGTGTTTTTAGGATTATTTTATCAATTTATAGACGGATATTAAATATTATTTTTAGAAGAATCCGAGAACAAGTGATGCCTGGTGGTGTACTTTGTAATGTTACAACATCGGGTCGTGAATTTGAAAAATATAATAGTGATATTATCCACCCATGTATCAGGTATAGCGAGCAAAAGTTTAGAGGATACAATTGGTGGTTAGTTTACACCCCCTACTTTAAGGCAGATGCGAGCCTTGAAAATCCTATTTTATGTTGTGGCGATTCAGATAATGGAAATGCTCCTCTTAATTGGAATGCTGAAACCTTAATAAGGGATACTCCGGAATATGGTTATAATTCAGACCCTACTTTATTTTTTAAAAAGGATGGATTACATGTATTTTGGAGAGAGAATGATACGCCAAGAACCCGCTGCGATAATGCCTTTAGGGGAACATATGGTTTGTTTCTTTCTGAAACAAATCAGCAGAATGTTAATAATCCAATATTAGTTGAAAAGGATAGGTTTGAGGATAAAGAAGTTTCACCTACAATTATTTATTACAATGGAGGATATCGGTTTTATGCTGCACACTTAAAATTTAAAAACAAAAAACTGCACTTTAAAAATAAGATTCTTGAAAAGATTTCAAATATCATTTTGTGGGGATTATCGTTAAGCGAGATATACAATGAACAAAAAAGTTATGGGATAGCGATTTGGGAATCTAATACATTAGAAGCTGAGTTCATTTATAAAAAGACTACTCTAATTGATAATTGCAATAAGCTATATCACCCCTGGCACTTTGATTTTTTTGAATATAATAATAAATTGTACATGTTGATTCAAACAAATAAATGTAACAGTGATATTTGCATAGCAGTGAGCAAAAATTATGAAAACTTCAGGATGTATAAAAAGCCGTTAGTAACTTCAAAAGGGATTCGGAAATTTGGAATTTATAAACCTACAGGTGTCGTTCATGACGGAATATTTTATCTTTATTATACAGCTCAGGATATAGATGCCCGCGGAAATAACAAATTATATTGTACGAAATATCAAATGGAAGAATTGTTAATAAAATTAGATAGTTAGCTATTATCACCTAATAACTAGTATTATGTAAGTTTAGAAAAATGAATATCCTTTTTTTATATACTAATGCAATTCTCCCGGAAAGAGGAGGTGTTCAGAGAGTAACAGATGTTTTATCTAATTATTTTGAATCTAAAGGATTGAGAATATACTATTTATCATTAATTAGGATTAATAATTCGTTAGATCTATCACCTCGTCAATTTTTTTTACCCTATGCTAATGACATTGAAAAGAATGCATCTTTTCTTTTGGATTTTCTAGAAACAAACAATATTAAAATACTGATAAATCAATCAGGATGCGATCCTGAAATTTCTACTTTAGCATACAGAGCTAAAGACATTAATGTGAAAATTATCTCTGTTATTAATAATTCTATATTGAGTGGGATAAATAATTTTAGTTCATTATATAAATCTATTGCGACCAACCTAAACCTTGCATGGCTTTTGCCTTTAACTGATCTAACAGTTATTAAAAGGTTGTTGCTTTTTTTTTATAAGTTGAAAAATCAGAAGCATTATAAAGAATTATGTTTGAAAAGTGATCGCGTTATTTTGTTAACAGATAAATTTAGGTATGAATTAAATTTCATGAATGCTGGAGTTGGTTCAGATAATGTTCTAATTATCCCAAACCCTGTATCATTTAATGTTGATTCAATTGATTTAAGCAAAAAAAAGAACGAATTACTCTATGTTGGACGGATTGATACTGTATTTAAACGTTTGGATTTATTATTAGAAATATGGAATAAATTGTTTAATGAATTTACCGATTGGCAACTTAAGATTGTAGGCGGAGGAAGAGAATTAGAGTCAATAGTCAATCTGTCAAAAAAATTATGCTTGCAAAGAATTTCATTTGAAGGATTTCAAGATCCAAGATCGTATTATTGTGATGCCTCAATCTTTTGTTTGACATCTTCCGCCGAAAGTTTTGGTATGGTTTTGTTGGAAGCGATGCAATATAGTACTGTACCTTTTGCCTTTAATAGTTATCCAACAGTAAGAGAAATAATTGATCATGAAAAAAATGGGATTCTTATTCCCCCATTCCAGTGTGATAAATATGCTGCTGAACTTGCTCGATTGATGAGGGATAAAAGTCGACTTGATCAACTGGCCCGTGCTGCGCAAGTTAAGTCTGCTGAGTATTCAATTGATAAAGTAGGTTTAAAATGGTTGGAGTTATTTAATGATCTGATTATTTCAAAATAACATTGAAGAACATGTATATTTAGTTTAGTATTGAAGATTTATGAAAAAAAGCTACCTGATTAGACCTACTTTCTTGAATCTTAGTACAATTAATTTTGTTCTTTGTTTTGTTGGGTTTCAATTGGTCACAAGTGCCTTGTTGCCATCCATGTCTGAAAATGAAAGTATAACATATTCTGTTACAATACCTTATCGAGCATTAACGTTGGGTATATTTTTTTTAATAATAATTTTAAATATTCGTAAATTCCCAAAATCTATTCCCTCTGCACTTCTAATCTTTCTGTTTTTTTGGGTAGCATGGATTATTCGTATGTTTTATGATATATTTATTTGTCCTGTTATTAATATTAGTGGTACTTCCCAGCTTTGGCTTTATGCATTCGGGATATGCCTACCTGCAATTTTTTCGATAATTCTTAGTTACAATTATATAGATTTGGAGAAAGCGTTTTGGTGGATTTTATATTTATGTGCACTTATTCTTGTACTAATTCTTTACTCAAACCAAACGTTGCAATTATCATCGAATGAGATAAAAGGACGAATTAATGCTAATGTAGCAATATCCTCCATTTCTTTTGGACATTTAGGCGCGATGAGTATTCTTCTTGGGTTATTTTCCTTAATTAAACAGAAGTTATCCTTAATTAAGAAGATGGTTAGTATTATTTTAATTTTTCTTGGTGTTTTTTGTATGTTACGAGCTGGAAGTAGAAGTCCAATATTAGCATTATTTGTTGTATTACTTTTCTGGTTGTTTTCTCGTAAGAATTTTCTATGGGGTATCCTTTTATTAATTGTTGTATTTGTGCTTATAATAATTTTTATGGATCCGATTTTAAACTTTATGGGGAATATATCCCCGATTATTGAATCACGTTTGAGAGAGGCAATATATTTGGGGAATTCTAGTGGACGAGATACATATTATTCAAAAGCGTTTGAAGCATTCTTAGATTCTCCATTAATTGGAAAACAATTTGCAATATTTTTTCCTGACGGCAATTTTGACTATTCACACAATATTATACTTGATGCTTTAATGGGCTTAGGTATTGTTGGTGGCATTATGGTGGTTTATATTTTATCAGCAGCATTAATAAAGTCATACCATTTGATAAAAAGTGATGACCCGCATTTTTGGATATGTTTACTTCTAATTCAGCAGATACTTTTCAACATGCTTTCCGGAGCTTTTTATTATAACCAATTATTATGCGTATTATTGACATTATTATTTCTATATAAAAGAGAAAATGTCGATATTAATTACTACAAAATTCTATGATTATTATTTTTGGAAAAGTTCTTTCATGTTGAGAAGTATTCAATCTATAACAAAATAAGTATTAAGGAGAAAAATGTTGGTTTATGTAAGAAGTCATTTAAAAGATAAAACTCGACTGACCGCTCATGCATTTTTTTATGATTAAAACATATTTAAAAATTATAATTTTTTTTCGTAGGATAGCAGGTATAAGTAGCCATAAGGAATACAAAGTGATAAAAATATTTGAAATCCATTTTTAAAAATAAATAAATTAGAACTGGTTCGAACAATAATTTTAGGATTTAATACTGAAATTCAAGACCCTCGAAATATAGTGAAAAGTAGAATCCTTCTCTGTACATCCATTTATCCGGCTCCTGATCTAAAACATGGAACTTCTTCCATACATTATTTTACAAGAGAATGGGTAAAAATGGGGTATGAGGTCAAAGTTATTCACTCACAGGCAGTTTATCCAGGTTTTCTTTATCTAATTGCAAAACTATTCAGAGAGAAGATAGCTAGTTGGACTGGTGCTGTCGTTTTTACCGAAAAAGACAAAGAGGATAAATTCTACATAATGGATGGTGTTAAGGTTTATCGGTTTCCAATATTTAAAATAATCCCTCACGCTAAGTATACAAAAAAAGTCATTAAAAAACAGGTTGAAAAAATCATTCAAATAATTAAAAATGATGATTTTATTCCTGATATTATTACTGGCCATTTTTCTAATCCTCAGCTCGAAATTATATATAACTTAAAACAAACGTACGCATCCCGAACGTGTTTAGTAATGCACGATACGGGAGATAGCATAAAAAATATATATAAACAAAATTATCCAAAGTATTTTGAGAATATTGATATATGGGGATTTCGGTCTAAATCAATACAAATAGGATTTGAAAGAATATTCGGAAAACAAAAGCAATTCTTTTTATGTTATTCTGGAATACCAGAAGTGTATATCTTGCAGATTAATAAAAGAGACTTCTGCTCTGATTTGAACAAATTTGTTTATGCCGGAGATTTGATTAAACGTAAAAATCCTATCGCTCTTATTTATGCGATTAAGGACGTCTATCCAAACAAAAATTATCATATTACCTATGTTGGAAAAGGAGCCGAAGAAGCAAATATTAGGATTACAATAGATTCCTTCAAAATCAATGATAATATCTCTTTTATTGGTCATATTCCCCGTAATGATTTACTGCAAATTTTTGATGACTCAGACTGTTTTATTATGATAAGTAAGGGTGAGGCTTTCGGATTAGTGTATCTGGAAGCAATGGGAAGAGGTTGCATTACTATAGGTTCTCGAAATGAAGGAATTGATGGAGTTATTCAACACAGTATTAACGGCTTTCTTTGTGAAGCAGGAAACCCAAATGAATTATCAGATATAATCAGACAGATTAATTCCTTAACTCCGGCTGAACGAAAACAAATTTCTCAAAACGCTATTACAACTGCAAAAGAATTAAATGATTTTAGTGCAGCAAGAGTATACATCAATGCATTAAGTGATTAATATTTTTGAAATGGACATTGCAAGAATTATTAATCTTCCTAAAATCTTAGATGAACGAGGAAATCTCTCTTTTGTCGAAGAGTTTAATCACATTCCTTTTAAAATAGAACGATGCTATTGGATTTATGATGTTCCTGGCGGAGCAAAGAGAGGTGGCCATGCCTACAAAAGTAACCAGGAATTTATTGTAGCCCTATCAGGTAGTTTTGATGTGATTTTAGACAGTGGAAAAGGAAGGAGAGTATTTTCGTTAAATCGTTCTTACTATGGTTTATATGTTCCTAAGATGATGTGGAGACAAATGGAAAATTTTTCTACCAACTCTTTGGCATTGGTAATGGCATCTATGCCATTTGATATTGATGACTATGTATATGATTATGAGCAATATAAATATGGGCAAAAATAAAAAAAGCACGGTTTATGATTGTACCTTCATCAAGTTGGAAAAACATCATCGTGAAGAAGGTAATATTACGGTTGTTGAAAATAGTAAAACAATACCTTTTGAAATAAAAAGGTGCTATTATCTATATGACATTCCTGGAGGGGAAACACGTGGTGGTCATGCCCATAAAGAGTTACGGCAACTAATCATTTCAGTAAGTGGAAGTTTCAGCGTGATTCTTGATGATAGCAATATTAAGCGAACAGTTATATTAAATCGACCCTATCAGGGATTATTAATAGTCCCTGGAATCTGGCGTGAATTAAATGATTTCTCTTCAGGTTCGGTCTGTTTGGTATTGGCCTCGCATCTTTTCGATGAAGTTGATTATATAAGAAATTATAATGAATTTATTAAATTTAAAAATGAATAGGATGCATCCTTTATCAGACGTGCAAAGCCAAAATATTGGGGCAGGAACAAATATTTGGCAGTTTTGTGTTGTTTTACCTGGCGCTGTGATAGGTGAAAATTGCAATATATGTGCACATTCATTTATTGAGAATGATGTAGTAGTTGGAAACAATGTCACTATTAAATGTGGCGTTTATGTATGGGATGGTGTAACGATTGAGGATAATGTTCAGTTAGGTCCAAATGTCAGTTTTACTAATGATAAATATCCAAGGGCAAAACAATCTTTTAGATTACAGCGGACTGTAGTAAGAGAGAATGCTTCAATTGGAGCTGGTGCAATTATCTTATGCGGTATTGAAATTGGAAAAAGTGCAATGATAGGAGCTGGTGCAGTTGTTACAAAGGATATTCAGCCATATACTTTATGGGTTGGTAATCCTGCAAAACATACTGGATATGTTACAAGAGGTGGTATTATTCTTACTCTTGATTTAAAAGACAAAAGGGAAGTTCAATATAAATTAAAAAATGAGGAACCTATTCTATGATCAAATTTCTTGATTTGCAAAAAATAACTCAAAAGTATTCTGATGAAATTCATGATGCAGTGTTAAGAGCTGTGGATTCTGGTTGGTACTTACAAGGTAAAGAGAATAGTGTTTTTGAAACTAACTATTCAAAATATATTGGTACAGACTATTGTATTGGAGTTGCGAATGGATTGGATGCATTACGTCTGATACTTCGTTCATATATTGAAATGGGAATAATGAATGAAGGAGATGAAATCATCGTCCCTGCAAATACTTATATTGCCTCTATTTTAGCGATTTCTGACAATAGGCTAATACCAGTTTTAGTTGAACCATCAATTAAAACGTTGGAAATTGATGATACTAAGATAGAATCTGCAATTACTACTAATACAAAAGGCATAATGATTGTTCATCTCTATGGACAATGTGCCTATACTGACAAGATTGGTGAAATTTGTGCAAAATATAATTTGAAACTGATCGAAGACAATGCCCAGGCACATGGTTGTCTTTTTAATGGCAAGAAAACAGGTTCTTTAGGAGATGCCTCTGGTCATAGTTTCTACCCGGGAAAAAACCTTGGTGCATTTGGAGATGCAGGAGCTGTAACCACAAATAATTATAATTTAGCTAAAATGGTACGTACATTAGCAAACTATGGATCACATGTTAAATATATATTTGACTTTAAAGGATTAAATAGTCGGATGGATGAAATCCAGGCTGCGGTACTCAATGTCAAACTGAAACATTTAGACGAAGATTTGGAGTTGAGAAAAAATATAGCCCGTTTCTATCTCAATAATATTAAACATCCAGATATAAATCTTCCTCTGGTAAGAGATTGGAATGGTCACGTTTTTCATCTCTTCCCAATCCTTTGTCCTGATAGAGATGAATTACAAAAATATTTAACTGAAAATGGAATCCAAACATTAATTCACTATCCTATTCCACCTCATAAGCAAGGATGTTATTTGGGATGGAATGCACTTACATTCCCTATTACTGAAAAAATACATGATGAGGAATTGAGTTTGCCAATGAGTCCGGTATTGACCGAAGATGAGGTGAAATTTGTGGTTAATATAATAAACAAATGGAAAAACCCTTAAAAAAAATCTGGCTCGTAAATCAGTATGCCATGCCTCCTGATTTGGAATCAAGACCCAGAACAATAAAATTTGCTCATTATTTGACTTTAATGGGATATGATGTTACAATATTTGCTGCAAGTGTAATGCATAACATGAACATTGATTTGATACAAAAGGGAAGTATGTTCCTTGAAAAAAGTTATGAGGATTTGAAGTTTGTTCATGTAAAAACGATTAAATATAATAGGAACGGATTATCCAGATTAATAAGCCTTTTAGAATTTCCTCTTAGATTATTTTACCTACGTAACAAGTTTGATAAACCTGATATTATTATTCATACAGCAACGGTTCCCTTTGGAAATATATTATATTATTGCGCCAAAAAATTCAGGGCAACTTATATTGTCGAAATACTTGACTTGTGGCCAGAAGCATTTGTTGATTTTGGTTTAATTAAAAAATGGAACCCATTTCTGGCCCTTGCCTATTTGGCTGAAAAATGGTTATATAAAAAGGCCGACAAAATAATATTTTCAATGGAGGGAGGCAAGGATTACATTATAGATAAGAAATGGGATAAAGATAATGGTGGCCCTATCGACCTCAGAAAAGTTTATTACATTAATAACGGAGTTGATTTGATCGATTTCTATAATAATAGGGCATTTTATAAACTGGAGGATTCTGATTTAGAGAATGATGACATAAAAAAAGTTATTTATATAGGTTCAATGCGTCTAGCAAATAATTTGCGAGAATTAATAAATGCAGCTCAAAATCTTAAAGAATGCACCAATATTAAATTCTTGCTTTATGGCGATGGTGATGATCGAAAACCTCTTGAAATGTTTTGTCAAGAACAGAAACTAGATAACATAATTTTTAAAGAAAAGTGGATTGATCCCCATTTTGTACCCTATGTTTTGTCAAAGAGCGCAGTAAATATTCTTAATTATAAATCAGGAAAATTTGGTAAATATGGTGGAAGTCAAAGCAAGCTGTTTCAATATTTAGCAAGTGGTAAACCTATTTGTTCGAACTTGAAAATGATGTATTGTATAATTTCAAAATGGAATTTAGGTATTGCCAAAGAGTTTAATTCTGATAAAGAATATGCAGACGCAATATTATCCTTAGTTAATTTAGATAAAATCAGTTCTGTAGAAATGGTTTATCGGATGCAAAAAGTAGTTAAAGAATATGATTATATTGTTCTTACTAAAAAATTGGTAGAGATATTTTAACAGTATTTTGCACTTAAATCCATTTGAAATTAACTTTGCTACCATTATTGCACCTAATTAAGCGACTGCCAGTGAGATCAATAATGACTTTTCTAGTTCTATTTGGATACTTTGAACAAAGTATTTGTTCAGAATCTCTTAAAATCATTCTTAAATTTGATGATCTCTATGCATTTAATGGTATATGTCCTAGCAAACCAACAATGAATTATTTAATAAAGAAACAGATTAAATTTTCATATGGAGTTATTGCACAAAATCTTGATGAAACTTCCTTAGGAATACTCAGCCCATACCTGAATGCAACAGGTCCTTATGGAAATAAACTTTTTGAGATATGGAATCATGGACTTGATCACATTGGATTTGAATTTTTTGGTACTCCTTATAAATATCAGAAGGATCATTTTGATCAGGCAACTAAACTTGTAAAAAAGTATTTAGGAATTCAAATGCATTCTTTTAGTGCGCCTTTCAATGCAAACGATACAACAACAATCAGAGTAATATCTGAAGATACAAATTATAAAGTATTCCTGCTTTGTAATGTTGTTTATCCTAAGCCTGGTGGAGTTCTTTTTCTTAATTGGCCAAGAGTTGAAATGGAAAGGGGTATCGGTTTTACGGATTTCGATTATTTTGTAAAAAATTATAATATAAATCTTAAGTATTCACCAAAATATATGATTTTGCAGGGGCATCCTAATAATTGGGCTAATCCACAACTAGAAAATTTTTATAAAATAATCGATTTTTTAATAGACCAAGGTTGCGAATTTGTATTACCTTATGAGTATTATCTAAGCTTAAATCTATTTCCTCCAACAGATTTACGAGCAGAACAAGTATCGTTAAAAAAGATTGAACTTTCATGGTTAGACAACGCCTTTACAGAATATAATTATATAATTGAGCGATCTATCGATAGTGTCAATTGGATATTCATAGGCACTGCTCCTGAAAACAGCACTACTTTTACGGACAATAATATACATTCTTCAACAGGGATTTATTTCTATCGTGTATATGCAAATTGCGGAGTAAAATCAAGCTTTTCAAATTTGATCCGGGTTAAAGTCCCATTTTCTGAAGAAAACGAGATCCCTCTTATCTTTAATGTATTCCCAACTCCCTGTAGAGATAAAATAACAATAATATGGAGTACATTTAAATCGCAAGTAATTACATGCGAAATTTATGATTTAAATGGTATAATGAAGTATGCATTGTTTTCTGGTCCGTTCCACTTAGGTGACTATCGGTTTAGCTTTGATGTTTCAAACTTAAAGCCAGGAATGTATTTATGTCGAATATATTCTCCATTAGGATTCTCAACAACGAAAATTCTTGTAAAAAATGTTTAATTTTTAAATACAAAAGAACATATACGACAAGAGGCTTGGGGCCTCTATTATCACAACTTCCTTTGAATCTATAGGGGGGTGATTTTTTGTCCCCAAAATATAAGCATTGGTAATCTGAAAGTTATTAAATTAAATTATGAATCTAAATTATTTGTCGGACAATAGTGAATAAATATTATGAATAAATTAAAAAAAATCATTAATACTGTGCTTGAAAATAGAGGTAAATCACAAGTTACTGCAATATCTGAATTGTCAAATCTTGGCAATGATTGTGGTTTGGATTCTTTAGACCTGGCTGAGCTTACAGTTCGTATTGAAGCGGAATATGATGTTGATATTTTTGAAGATGGTGTTGTAACCACCATAGGAGAGATATTAGAAAAGATAAATAATAAGTAATGAATAAACTATTTTACAAGGATACAATTGATAGCGTAGAAGTTAGTTATGAAAAGTTGCTCCTAGATATTGCAAATGTATCTACTTATAACCCATACTGTAAAATTGATTCTTATTATGCTGTATTTAAGCAGATTATTATCTCTTTGCTGTTAGGTGAAGAGATTATCCTGTTAGACGCAGATTTTTCGAATGAAGAGGTGGAAAAATTGGTAGGACAGGACTATCAGGTTTTAGCAAATAATAAACAAATTGAGCCTATCGGTAATATTAATTTTTTTGATATCCATGAAAGAATAAAAGCAAATAAAGATTCTTGGAGAATTAAACTATTTACATCCGGAACAACAGGAATGCCAAAAAGTATCTCTCATACCTTTGATTCAATATCCCGTTTTTTAAAGAAAGATGATAAACGTAAAGACAATGTTTGGGGATTTGCTTATAACCCAACTCATATGGCAGGGCTACAAGTATTCTTACAGGCTTTCTTGAATCAAAACTCAATAATTAGACTATTTGGAGTTGATAGAACAACTTCTTTTGACTTGATAAACAAGTACAGAATTACTAATATATCTGCCACCCCAACTTTTTATCGTTTACTATTATCGTCTGATTGTAGATGTGAAAGTGTGAAAAATTTAACTTTTGGTGGTGAAAAATTTGATGCAAACATCTTACACATGTTGCAACAAATGTTCCCAAATTGCAGAATCCTTAATGTGTATGCATCAACCGAAGCTGGTACTCTTTTTGCATCTCAAGGTGATGTGTTTACATTAAGACCTGAAATGTCTAGGCTGATAAAGGTAGTAGATAATGAACTTTTCTTACATACCTCAATAATAGGGGAATCTGAAAACCTTAAGATCGTAGATAATTGGTTTGCAACAGGGGATTTAATTGAAATACTTACTGAGAATCCATTTACTTTCAAGTTTATCTCACGAAATAATGAAATGATAAATACGGGAGGTTACAAGGTGAATCCTTTAGAAGTTGAAGAGACTATGCGTCTCTGTAATGAAGTGAAAGACGTATTTGTTTACGGTAAAAAAAATAGTCTTTTAGGGAATATAGTATGCTGTGAAGTAGTACGTTCTGATGATTCATTAACAGAAAAAAAGATTAGAGAGTTTCTTCAACACAAATTACAGGAATATAAAATTCCGCGAATGGTGCACTTTGTGAAGTCTTTAGCAACAACAAGAACCGGAAAACTTTCAAGGAAACAATAAAATGACAAAAAATATTTTAGTAACAGGTGTATCCCGTGGATTGGGCTTAGATATCGTTAAAACAATTTTAGCTAAGGAGGAATATTGTATATATGGCATCAGTCGTTTAATGACAAAAGAATTAGAAGAGTTGTTGATAAAGTATGCAAATAGATTTAAATGGATATCTTATGATTTAGCCAATGTGAATGATATTCGTGATAAGATATTTAAGGAGTTTATATGGTTAAAGACTCCGCTACATGGATATATAAACAATGCAGCGATTGCCTATGATGATGTTGTCACTAATATCAACTATAAGTTATTACTGAATATGTACAATGTGAATGTATTTGCGCCTATGATGATTACAAAGTATGTAATCCGTCAGTTCTTGTTACACAACATAAAAGGAAGTATAGTTCATCTTTCTTCGATTAGTGTTCATACTGGTTATAAGGGGTTGGCTATGTATGCATCATCGAAAGGAGCATTGGAAGCTTTTTCCAAAAATACAGCTCGCGAATGGGGTGAAAAGGGTGTGCGCTCAAATACTTTAGTTGCAGGATTTATGAAAACGGATATGAGTGCAACTCTTTCTGATGACCAAAAAGATCGGATTTATAAGCGCACTTCAATGAAGATTGCAACAACGACCAAATCGGTAGCAGAAACAATTACATTTTTACTGTCTGATGGGGCAGAATCAATTACAGGACAAAATATTCACGTTGATTCAGGCACAATCTAATGGAAATAAAAGTCTGTACAACCAACAAATGGAGTCAAAAGGAGTGGAGTAGTTATAAAGAAAGCTATAACGCTGTGTTTAAAAAAGATTATGATCTCTCATATTTTAAACATAAGTATAATACTGCTTTAGATGGTCACGCTTATCATGCTTTGCTTCTAAACAATGAGCAATATGTTATTGGTGGTTGTTCTGTAGTATCTTATAAATACAAGAAAGGAGATAAAGTAATCAAGGTCGGTCAGGCTGTGGATGTTTTTATTCATGAAGAGTACCAAAAAGATCCACTTATGCTCCGGGAAATGTATATTCAACTAAAAAAAATACTTATTGCTAATGATATTAGTGTAGTTTTAGCGGTTCCTAATGCTATTGTTTATCCTTATTGGAAGAATATTGTAAAATGGAAAGACGTTGGTGATTTAACATATTGGATGTTACCTGTTAGAGTAGGAAATGTGATAAAAAAATGGAGTTTCCTAAATGCTTTTTCATTAACATTTACCTACTTATGGCTAGGCTTTAATGCCGTAATGATGTTTATTGCTAATAATAAAGAAAAGGAATCGTTGTATGAATTGGTAACAGATGATGCATTCTGTAAAAATAGATATTCATATGAACACGAGAAAATTGTTAATAAGGATGTTACATTGTATTATCGAATTTGTAATGAGAAAGGGGTACAAACTGTATACCTTTTAGATGCAAAGCAAAATGATCGATTTTCATTTAAGGCTCTATTTAATGGTGTATGTAACATCGTAAAAGATACGAATGTGGATCTGATTATATATGTTGGCCCAATGAAGTTATTTCAAACTCTACTTATCAAAGTTCCAAAAAAATTTGAACCAAAGCGACTCACTTTAACTTGTGATATTCTAAATAGAGAGGATGTAAATACTTATGCTGATATGTTGGAATATAATAATTGGAATTTTGGATTACTTAATTATGATGTTCGCTGAAGACACAAAGTCGATTCTAAAATGCACTATTCCGATAATAATGACAACGGTATGTTAATAAAAGAAATAAACTGTCAAAATACTCTTCCACAACTGGAGGTAGCTTACTTTTAATTAACGCAGAAAACATGACTTCAAACGTCATGTTTTTTTAAAGACTTTTAACCAGGTTTCCCGGAAAAAAATGAAATGGAATATAGAGACGTACACATATACGAGAATGATTTAATAGCTAAACTTCAAATAGAAATCTTTAACGATTTTTTTATGGCAGGGCTTGGCTTAAATATTCTTAAAACTTATTACAAAGCAATACTAAAATATCCAGAAACAATATGCATTGTTGCAGAGAAAGACGATGGCAAAGCAGTAGGTTTTGTGTTGGGTCAAGCTAAAGCAGGGCTTAAACCAGTAATAAGAAGGTATCCATTAATATTTTGTTTGATAGGAATTAAGCTTCTATTATTTAGACCATGCTCTATACTTAGATTGCTTAATAATATTGAAAAAATAGACCAAAACCAAAAAGATTTTATCGACAAACAAGATTATTCTGAAATTGGCCTTATTGGAGTTATTAATGATCACCAAGGAGAAAGAATCGGACAAGTTCTTTTATTTGAATTTGAAAAGAGAGTTAAACAACGTGGAGCAAAGAAACTTTCTTTAACGACAGATTATTTTAACAATGAAAAGACATTAAACGCTTATAGTAATTGGGGATTTAATGTATATTATGAATTTATGACTTATCCTGATAGACGCATGTATAGATTAATCAAAGACATTCAGTAATTATGAAATTTGTAATAGCATCATGTGTGTTTTCAAATGTTCTTGCTTTTAAAGTTAGAAACAGTGATTGCCAATGGCGGAGTGTGGTTTTGGCATCGACAATGGTTTAATCGAATTGATACCCAAAATTATAAAAAGAGAGTAAAGAAATTACGGAAAGAAAAGGACAGGTGAGAAACGTTTTCAGTTTAAAGATACTTACTAAAGGTGTAAATCTGAATAAAATATTTGTAGATAATCCTTTCTGGGGGTAAACAACAATCAAGAGCATATGAATATTTTGACATTTGATATTGAGGATTGGTATTGTCACGATGATTATTCGCGTGATTTTAATTGGGATAAACACGAAGTAAGAATTTATGAGGGAGTAGATAAAATTCTCATCGAGTTGGAGAGACATAATCGAAAAGCAACGTTTTTTTGTTTAGGTTGGATTGCCGAAAAACATCCTGCTGTTATACGGAAAATTAGCGAAGCGAAGCACCATATAGGTTGTCATTCTTATCAACACGATCTTGCTACCCGCTTTGCCAAAAAAGAATTTAAGGATGATACCGAAAAGGCAAAAAAGCTAATTGAAGATGTTATTGGTAAAGAGGTTAATGCCTATAGAGTTCCTTCATTTTCAGTAACTAAAAGTAATCTTTTTGTTTTTGAGGTTATTAAAGAGCTAGGCTTTAAGTATGATTGTTCAGTATTCCCTGCGCATCACGAGTTCGGAGGTATGCCTGAATTTCCTGCGGTACCTTTTCGCATTGAAATTTGTGGAGAATATATCAAGGAATTTCCGATTAATTTGGCTAATGTTTTGGGTAGAAATATAGTTTTCGCGGGTGGAGGGTATTTCCGAGTTATTCCGTACTTTCTTATCAAACGTTTAACGCGGAAATCGCCATATATGATGAGCTATTTCCATCCAAGTGACTTTGATCCAAAGCAGCCCCATATGTACCAGTTGCCGCTAATGAGACAATTTAAAAATAGGATAGGACTGAAAGGCGCATTTGTAAAATTTCAGCATTTATTAAATGATTTCGAATTTGTGAATCTAGAGGAGGCGGATAAGATGATTAATTGGAATGAATCTATTGTTGTTCCACTGTTGAATTAGTGCAACTTCCTTAATTATAAACGTTTTTTATTAGAATAAAAATGATCAATTATATGAAAATTCCATTTTCACCTCCTTATATTGATGAGGCAGTTGTTTCAGAAGTGGTTGATACGTTGCGTTCAGGATGGATTACGACTGGTCCTAAAGTAAAGGCACTAGAAAGTGAAATTAAACACTTCTCTGGAGCTCGTGAAGTGGTATGTGTGAATTCGTGGACATCTGGCGCAATTATGATGTTGAAATGGTTAGGTGTAAGAAAGGGTGATGAAGTAATTGTTCCTGCTTATACATATGCTGCAACTGCTTTGGCAGTTTTGCATGCTGGGGCTAAACCTGTGATGGTTGATTCATGTGAGGATTTCAATATTTCAGTGGAGGCTGTTCGAAATGCCATAACATCTAAAACCAAAGCTATAATTCCGGTTGATATTGCAGGATTCCCATGTGATTTTGATGCAATCATTTCAATTGTCAATGAACCAAAGGTATTGAAATTGTTTCATCCAACTTCTGAGGTACAGCAAAAATTAGGTCGAATCCTTGTAATGAGTGATGCCGCTCATTCACTTGGAGCTTGTTATCGTAAAGATGTCCGTACAGGTTGTGATACCGACGTGGCAATCTTTTCGCTACATGCAGTCAAAAATGTAACTACTGCCGAAGGCGGAGCTATTTGTTTAAATTTACCTGAACCATTCGACAATAGTTCGTTATATACAGAACTACGGCAAATGTCATTGAATTGCCAAACGAAAGATGCTTTCTCGAAAAATAAAGTGGGTGGATGGCGTTACGATATTGTTGGTTTAGGCATGAAAATAAATATGCCGGATGTGAATGCTGCAATCGGGTTGGCTCAGATGAGACAATATACAGTAATGCTGGCAGAACGTAAACGGATATTTAATTTGTATTCTGACTTGTTTGGGAAACATAAACTTTTTCAATTACCACCCCAGGATAATGATAGTCAATCTTCTTCATATCATTTATATGCCTTAAGAGTTAAAGATATAACAGAATTTCAAAGGGATCTTATCATTGAAAGAATCACAGAAGCAGGCATTGCCGTGAATGTTCATTTCATTCCAATGCCAATGCTAACATTTTTTAAGAAACTGGGATATAAAATTGAGAATTATCCAAATGCCTATTACAATTATTCCAGGGAAATATCACTACCAATTTATCCTCAACTTACAAACGATCAGGTAAAATATATTGTTAAACATGTTGTGAAAGCATGCTCAAAAATCTTAAAGGCAAGTTTATGATACGCTTCTTTGATTTCGTTTTAAGTTTAATTGGAATAGTAATTTTGAGTCCAGCTTTTTTAATACTGGGTTTATGGATATTCATTAACTCTAAGGGGCAAATTTTTTATAAACAAACCAGAATTGGTCATCTTGGAGTAGATTTCAATTTATATAAATTTCGTTCAATGTATAATGATTCTGATCGAGGGGGATTATTAACGATTGGAGAGAAAGATCCTCGAATTACAGTACCAGGCTATTATCTTCGGAAATACAAATTAGATGAATTGCCACAATTATTAAATGTATTAAAAGGGGATATGAGCCTAGTAGGACCTCGTCCGGAAGTCCGTAAGTATGTTGAATTGTATACAGAAAGCCAAAAAAAAATAATACTTTCGATTAAACCTGGTTTAACTGATTATGCATCAATCTTGTTTAGAAATGAAAATGAACTTTTAGCTCAATCCTTAAATCCTGAGGAGAGCTATACCCAGGTTATTATATATGAAAAAATAAAAATTAATATGAAATATATTCAGAACCGAAGTGTTTTCCAATACTTTAAGATAATATTCTTGACAGTTAAATCGATTACTAAATAACTTTATAGTAGTGGGTTTTTAAAAAGAGTATGAAAGAATTCATAAACATAAACTTAAACATAAACTTAAACTTAAACTAATTGAATAAACATGCAAGAATTGTTAAAGAAGAATTTTAGGATTGAGATTTTTTTAATTTGTTTAACAAGTTTATTCTTTTTATGTAGATCTGCGATACCTTTTTTAAAATTTCCATTCATTCTATTGTTTTTTGGTATTATTATTTATGCAATTCCAAAATATAGAAATCTTTTATTAACAATAAAATATTTTATTAGAGATTACTGTTTATTATTAATACTTCTAGGTATTCTTATTATTTGGTTTCTTGTATCAAATAAACTTTACTTATCTATTTTCAAAGATATTATCAGCACAATAATACTATTTTTCATCTTTCTAATAATGCAACTTATAATTATTAGAAAAAAAGAACTAAGTCTATTTCTAAATATATTTATCGACCTTATAATTCTTTTTGCCTTTTTAATTTCTATAAGTTTATTAGGTAATTCTTTCAATTTTTTTTCGGATGCACCCGCTTTCCCAACATCTGATTTATCTTATGATTCATTAATCGGGAATTTTGATATTGATATTAATTTTGCTCTTCTACCTGTTATTTACGGCATCATTAGTATATTTTACCTTTTAATAAAGCCAATATCAATTTTGAGGAAGGGAATATATAACTTCCTACTATTATTATTTTCGATTTGTATTTTCTTCACTGGTTCCAGAAGAGCTTTTTTATTATTATTAAGCATTATTACTGTATTAGTTATAATACAACTATTGTCAATTTTTAGAAAAAATACGATTATAAAGACTTTCGGCAAAGCTACTTTGTTTTATATAATTTCATTATTTACTCTTTCTGTGTTTTTCTATTATTTTACTTTCAATACTAATTATTTATTCAAAAGAAAGACTATTGAGTTTATTGGATCAAAAAATGTAGTTGCAACACAACAAAAAATCGCATATGCATTACATCGATATAGTTCCATTCTTTATGATAATAACTCTTATGAAGAGTTTTATAATATTATTTGGTCAGCAAGTTTAAATCCTACAGATCATAATCCAAGTTTTGATCCAAAAGATCCGGATAGTATTTGGGGAACTAGAATTCATAAAACTATATTCCCTTTAACTGGCGATAATATCGAAATAGTTCCCGCTGAATCGAAAGGATATTTAATGGATAGCACTTGTAATGCAAATACATGGGATGGTAATGCATATTCATTTACTCTGATAGGGAGAAGTTTTATTAGCGAAAACGATACAATTAATGCATCCGTTTATTGTTATGTATCGGAGGATTTTAATGGAACTTGGGCAATATTATATTCATCAGACAAATCATATACACAATGTCACTACGATTTAGAAAATAAAGGGAAATGGCAGAAGCTTAGCATAAATGTTAATGGCGCTCGAGGTGAGACGTCTGTATTTTTATATTTTTCTAAATTTGGAGTAGAGGATTTTTCTTCATTAACTGGTAAAGTAATTTTTGCTTACCCAGAGATTGAAATAATAAAAGACACAATTAATAATAGCACTTCTACTTATACAAATAGCATGCTTTTAAAAGATTTTCATAATCCAACTTTAAATAGATGTAATCTAAAAAACATAAAAATAATTGACACTAATCCAATTATCAGTTTAAAAAATTGGCCAAATCATTCAAGGTTTATAAGGGCAAGTTTTTTTAGTTTTCCATTATTCTTACAAAAAAATGTAGATTATACGTTAACTGATAAAGATCCAATACGAAATTGGGTTGCGAAGTTTATTTCTGAGGATACAGTTTACTTTGGATATAAAGCAAATATTGTTATTGATTCACTCAAAAACTCATTTTCAGATATACGATATGTTCGCTGGCAATTCGCCTGGCAAATCTATAAAAAGGAGTATAATTGGCAAGAAAGAATCTTTGGTGGGGGATTCAACTTTCTTAACTGGTATGGATACTACTTTGATAATGATAAAACCAGAAGCGATTATCCTCATAATCCATTTCTTTCTGTACTTTTATACTCAGGCATTTTTGGATTAATTATTTATATTATTTTTATGTATAAAGTATTCTATTACTATATCAAATACTTCAAAGAGTATAAAATACTTGCAGTGTTTTTTATTATTACATTCTTCTTTTCTTTTTTCAGTTCCGGAACTCCATTTGATCCTCCAATAATGGGCTTTTTTGTGATGCTTCCTTTTCTTATTCATTCTGTTCACGAAAGAGAAAAAGAAGTGCAAAAATCTAAACCTCATGAATGACAAAATAATGTTGGAGTAATGGAATGATGGAGTACTAAATTACCTGAATCCTATAATCTAATCTTTTATTTTCCAGTTTCCCTTTTTTCCATTATTCCTACTGATTATAATTAAAACCTTCCAATGAAAGAAAACAAATCATTTTGGGATAGCTATGCTTCCAGTTTCGATGCAATTTACGGGACGAAAAACTCTGTATTTAACAGTCTTATTAACAAGTTGTTCAGGGGTGCAATGAGACTGAGATTTGAAAAGACAATCCAACTTATTACTGAAAATAATGTGTCTGTAATTGATATAGGCTGTGGCCCCGGGCATTTCTGCTTTGCTCTTGCAAAAAATGGAGATAAGGAAATTTTGGGTGTTGATTATTCTGATACAATGATTAATCTGGCATCAGAACATGCAAAAGAATTAGGTATTGATAAGAAATTAAGGTTTGAGGTCGTGAATTTTCTTGATTATCAACCTGGAAGAAAATTTGATTACAGTATTATGATGGGATTTATTGAATATTTTGAAAATCCTGAACTAGTAGTTAAGAAGGCAATCGAAATTACAAACAGAACTGTTATGATCAGTTTCCCAATATCTGGTGGTCTATTGGCTTTTCAAAGAAAAATCAGATATAAAAGAAGATGTTTTCTGCGATTGTATAGTCACGATGATATAAAAAAAATGTTTGATAAATTAAATATCAGATCATACACGATCGAAAAAATCGAAAGAGATTTTTTTGTCACAATAACTCTGGATTGATGTGATATTGATGGAATATTACAATGCCGGTTGAAACATAGCATCGAACTTTATATTTTTCCTTTTTGTCTTTTTCCTTTTATCTTTTGTCTTTAATAATATCTTAAACTCAAAGGCCCCAAAACTCTGTACATGGAAGCAATAATGTCCGTTGACGTCGAAGAATGGTTTCATATTCCAACAGGATTAGATAATATTCTGCCATTTGAGGAGTGGAATGATGCTCCACAAAGAATTCAGGAGGTTCTTCCAAGGATGCTCGATATATTTGAACAAAAACAAGTTACATCTACTTTCTTTTTTTTGGGATGGATAGCCGAAAAACACCCTGCACTGGTCAGAGAAACTCTCAGGCGTGGGCATGAAGTCGCGACACATGGTTACGCCCATAGATTGATTTATAATCAGACTCCTGCTGAGTTTGAAAATGATATTTATAAATCTAAGTCTATTATAGAAAGCATAACAGGGAAAAGTGTTATCGGATACAGGGCTCCAGGCTTCTCTATAACACCTCAAACCAATTGGGCATTTGATATCCTTTCAAAACATGGAATCAGATATGACTCATCTATTTTCCCTGGTAAACGTTTTTTTGGACATTTTGATGAATTTAATAAAGAACCAACAATAGTCAAAACCAACTATGGAGAAATCATTGAATTTCCTCAAACAATAGTTGATTTCGGATTTCTTAAGCTTTCATGCTTTGGGGGAGGATATTTTCGACTTTCTCCAAAATCTGTTTTTCTTAAAATGGCAGCAACACTTGCAAAATCAGGCAGACCGTTAATAGTTTATATTCATCCTCGTGATATTGATAATGATCAGCCGCAAATTGCATTTCCATTACTTAAAAAAATCAGGCATTACGTAAATATTTCAAAAACAGAGCAAAAACTAAAAGATATTTCTGGAAGGTTTAATTTTACAAGCTTTGAGATGGTTTTATCAGATGATGAATTTTTGGAGAATTTGAAATATTCTGACACATAGTCCTAGTAACCAAAGAACAAAAAATATTATGAGTATCAGAAATCATGCATAAAAGCCCATCGATTTTCTTCGTTTACCCCGGCCCCATGGGG
>Ga0307377_10001111_pt1 | contig 35317 bp, 82 predicted proteins | sample TR3MG_FD_202535 | JGI IMG/M metagenome (GOLD analysis project Ga0307377, IMG submission 202535) | Soil microbial communities from Risofladan, Vaasa, Finland - TR-3 | ecosystem: Environmental > Terrestrial > Soil > Coastal area > Acid sulfate soil | place: Finland: Risofladan, Vaasa | collected... | reverse complement strand
TTTGCTTCAATTTCACGAGCGCGGACCATGCGTGAGTTAACCACTTCTTGTTTCTTTTTTTTAGACTTCGGTCTCTTTTTTGGTTCTGTCCGCTCTTTTAATATCTGATATCTACTCGCCATTAAGCGCCTCTGCGCCTTTCCTGATTATTTAACACTACAATTAATGCAATAATAATTGTAACAAATAATGTTACAAAAAATGTTATTATTACAGCAGTCATGGTTGGTTCAACACGGATATAACTGAAATCAGCAAATTGTTTTCTGACAAAATCTTTATTAATTTCTTTTGCCATCATATCAACTATGTTGACTAAATTATATTCCATCTCTTTTGCTTTTCTTGCTAATCTTACTTTAAGAATTTCAACATCCGTCCATGAAATAACATAAGCCCACTTTGTTTCTTTGCCTTTTCTACCTATACATAGTATAACTTCATTTTTATTACCTTTTTTCCACATTTGCTCTTGTTTCATTGCAGCTTGTATAGGCTGATTATTAAAGACAATAATCATCATATGGACTTGTTTTTTTGAACCCATGAGAGCGTTATGCCAACTTAATCTTTTACTGGCTAATTGATTTGTGGAACCAAGTATGGGATTATAATAAAATTTTCTACTATAATTGGGATATTTAAATAAACCATATGTTCGTATTTCAGAAGTGTCAACTTCATCAAAATTAAATACAGATTTTGAGCATTGAATCCTGTTTTCGTATGTATGTTGTGTACAAATAGGAATTGTATGATCAAATTGACCATCATATTTGGTAACATAAGCATCACCATCAACTTGATAATAATCACGGCCCATTTCTTTGAATGTACGATTACTCCATATTACTGCAGTATTTTCAAATTGTTGTTTTGTATAATTGTGTGTTTTACCAATATTATCATAAATTTCCCAATATGCCGGGTGTTCTTCACAATATGAACAATCATACCAGCTTTCACAATTTCCAGACGTATCATAGCTTGAACAACATTGTTTTTCAATCCATTCGTCCCAATATTCATAATATATTGCAGTAGTGCCGTAATTATTCCAAAATTCGATATCTCTGGTCTGCGTATGGACTGATGCAAATTTTGAGATAATTATTGCTATGATAGGGACAAGAAAAACAATAGCACGTTCCCACATTGTTACCTTTTTGGGAAATTTCCACGAAAGAAATATTACAGCAATAAAAGGAATAAGTAAACTAAAATATATCATAAATAATCTCCATTATTTATTAGGATCATCATCGAATAATTCTACATCATCATCAACACCCGTCTCAAAAACCTTTTTGGTAGTTGTTGAAGTGACAATTATGATTTCAAGTGTGTCACGACCACCAACAACCAATTTACTTGGAAAAGTTTTCAATAATACCATATGTTCACGTTTAATATCAATTAATCGTTTTTGCACATTTAAGAATTCTGTTTGATTTGCTTCAACGGCATCCGCTAAATCCTTATAAAGTTCGACACTATAATTAGGCTGATGCTCTTGAATCCATTTAAACATTGGTGCACCCTGTGTTTCACCTTGATATCGTTCTGCCATAATACCATTAAATGCTTTTTGAAAATCTCCTGCATATTTATCAAGAACACCGGCTTTTTGCTTGACGACTTTCCAGGTTTTGTCTTTTACTGCTTCATTTGCTTTTTGTTGAGCTTCACTCTGTGCACGAAGTTCAATTTCTGAATTACTATAGCCAATTCCAATCATAAATACAATTATGCCAAAAAACACGATAACACCAACTGTTGACCATACCGCTATTGATTTGTTCATAACAAAATCCTTTCGTTTAAATTATTGGTAATATTTATATACTGTACTGTCTACGGGAAAGTTCTCTTGTCTTGTCATTATTTCAAGTTCTTCTTCAGTGTATTGAATAACTGATTCTCCTTTTAGGAATCTCCGATGAATAGAACAGTTCTCTGCTCTATTCTTTATACAGCATTGAAACGTTAAATAACAAGCGGCATTCTGGCAATAAAGAGCATCCATAGTGCCTCCTTCCTCTGTGTGGTTGATGATGATATTTTAACTCTATTATGGATTTTTCCATCCCTCCTGTGTTCTTATCTCCATAATTTGATCAATAGATAAATCTGCAAAACTTTCACTCCAGCCCTTTTCCTTTATATACTGCTGGACAAAAGCTCCGCGTGCATCAATTATACGCTGATGCTCATTAGCTTCTTCTTTCGTGCCGGGATGTAATACTTTTCCTCCCCCCGGTATTCTAATAATATGAGAGACCTTAGAAGCTATTGCATCAATAAGATGTTCTTTAGCTATCTGTGCTATGGTTTTGTGCCTTCTCACTCTTATCTTCCAATTGTTTGGTAACGACCCAGCTCAGGTTCTCAGAGAAAAGCTCTTCAAATCTGTCTTTAATTTCAGTACTCAAACTCCTCTTCACTTCCTTTCCTACAGTATCTCGAACCTGAAAATATACAGAAGCAACCAGATCCCGGAGAAACCTGTCCACGCCGTCCAACTCCGTCCATACCTGTTCGCGCCTGTACTTTATCTTAAAAAGCCTTTTCATCTCCTTAGTAACTGGTATGTAATAATCTACCCCATAGTACTTCACAACAGCATAAAATTTTGCCCTCTGCTTCATGTCAATACAGGTCATCGCGTCTTCAGGGAGTTTCTCTGTAGGTATAAATTTCACTTTTTTGACTTCCTTTTTAATAATTTCTCCATGGCTTTAAGATGCTCTGTAATGGATTCTTCCACATTTGTTAATATCTTATCATGAACAGCATAAGTCATAGCCATAGTCCGGTGACATTCGGCAGCATTCTTCTTACTTACTCTGCATATAATATCATAATCAAACATCGATAAGAGCCAATTATTTCCTGCAGTTTTCTTAAAACTAAAGGGCTTTGTGTCATAGCCCGTGAAACTTGAGGTACGTTTGACTTTAACTATTTCAGCAACGCCTATACGGCCTGGAACAGCAGCCATACCTTCACGAGCTCTATAAAGAACCAGATCACCCTTTTTATATTTCTTCATCCTTTTCTCCTTTAGGAGGTTACAATTTTATTTCATCGGACTTTCGACTATTAACGGTATGGGTTAAAAGTGTAATTAATTCCTCTCCTTGCAATGGTCTATAGCCCCACCTGTCATTGTTAAATTTTTCTTCTAATTCTTTCGTACATTTAATTTTCGTACCTTTAAATATTAATGTCAGACCATCCGTAATAGATGTTAGGCACATCACCTGTTTATTATCTAACGTTGCAAAACCAATTTTATATGCTACGGTTGACGCAAACCCTAAATCCTTACTCCCTTTGTATGAACACCTAATTACAAAGTTTCCGGCTTTAATACCCTTTTCTTCCCATTTGTATTTTATTTCCATAGCTCCGTTACTCCTTTATTATTTCAAATTCATCAGGGTCATAAGTACCAATAGTCCCATCATGATGCTTGACATCATAACAGAGCCCATGTGAGTTATGTACATCAATAATCTCTCCTGTGATGCCCCATTCGGGCCTCTTCAGAGGCTCCGGCCGGTAATTCCTCGACTTCCCAGAATCTGAATTCAGCGCCCATAGTATCCAGAATCTTTTCATGAGTTAAATGTTTCTTGGATTCCGTGAGCAGTGCTATTGACTTCTTTACATCTCCTGCTACCATCGCAGTAAGTAATCCCACAGCTATTTTTGTTTCGCCTATTGCAAAAAGGCACTCAATAGTCGCAAGATAATATTTTCTTACTTTTTTCTTATCCATTATCAGTCCTTTCATGTTCAGAGCAATAAAACGCCTGGTTTCTTATATCAACAGATTGTTTATTTTTTCTACTATAAAAATTATAATTACTAAAAGTAGGATCTCCTTCAACAATTGTCCATCTTTTACAATTATCATACATACAATCCATACGAATTCTTCTCAACATAGGTGCCTTACATTTGGGACAACTCAAATCTTCCCCTTCAGCAAAGTGATCCATCACACGAGAAGTTTTATAACCACATTTACTGCAATGTATATTAATTTTTCTTTTTCTCATGCGGTTCTTTTATCCGTTCTGGCCACCATTCAATAAATAAAGGATGATTATATGAAAATTGAAAATTATCCCCGTCAGAAAAAACCGTGTCAGGAACACTCTGTTCCTTATTTGATTTATAAAGATGAACAGGATGAATATATTCCTTACCACTCAGTTCGCCACTGGCCTTTACCCAATAATAACCCTCTTCCTTAGGTATCTCTTTTGTCCACATGCTTTTTTCCTTTCACTTAATACTCTATCAAGTCTATAGATGTTTCAGTTGCAATTTCTGAAATACGGCATTTCTCCTTAAATTCAAATGTGCACACTCTGCTGCTGACAGGCCTTATTATATTTTTAATCGTATACTGACGCCCACGAAAATGGACTTTGCTACCGATACGAACCTGTTTACCTGTGCTATCCATTGCCATTTTTATTCTCTCGTTCCTGTTGGTGCCCCGAAAAATTCGTCGTTCCTTTTTCCCATACAGGTGGGGCACAGTTTCTTGAACTCGCCACCGGTAAGAGGCCCCCAATGATGGAACATGACACCTTTTTTGGAGCAGTCATCACATTCTTCATCGGGCCACCATCCTCTTGTTGTATCTGCCATGATTATTTCTCCTTATATTCAGTAATCCATTTATCAAATTCATAATTATTGGATACTTCAAAGCCTTCTTTTGTTTGTAACCATTTCAATTTCTTCATAATGAAGTTTATTTCTTTTTCATTTTTAGGTAGAGGGAGATTAATTGGACATTTCGACCATTTATCAAAACAATCAGCTCTATCAACCGCTAATTTCCCGCTTAAATAACGGTTAGAGTGTTCATTAGTAGTACAAGCTCCTCCATATATACCTTTATTTTCTATTCTTAAAAAATGATATCCAAATCGCTTTTCATGTTTAACTTCATATTTATCTTTTTTTAACTTATTTTTCAATTTATTCAATAATTTTAATTCTTCTGTATCTAATGAATAATCAGGTTCCCAGGCATATTCAGGCCGGAAACAAGTACATTCCTGGAGTCTTTTATCGCATGTACTACAATAATATCCACCATCTTTGACATCACATATTTTTCTTTTTGTATTTCTTCTCTTTATAGGTGGAACCGGCGTAGCACAATGGGGACAAAATTTTACTTCAGTTGTAGCCCAACATTGAAATTCACTATTATTACTGCCCGATTTCCACTTTGGCTGGATATCCTTTAGCCCTTTTCCATTATAGATCTCGGTACCATAACAGAGAAAAACAGTATTTTTTATCTGTACCTTTTCACAGCACTTGGGAGTAATAGATTGTGTTTTACTCATTCCCATTGTTTTATTCCTTCTTAGGCTTCTGGTGGACAATACAAGACACCTCTGAAACATTCTCAGTTAAAGAACGTACCCAGTTCTGTAAGGTACGAGTATCCTGCTGTGTAATCTTTTCATCATCAATAGCTAGATCAACCGCACCCCGTATTGAATGAAGGAGATCTTTCTGCTTTATTGTTCATCATTCTTCCTATCTGATGTGTAATCTTCAATCATTTTTCCTCCGCAAATGGCCGAATTTAAACCTACTCGCAATAACGACACCCACACGCCGAAGAATGGTGTGCGCCTACGTTGTTAGGTTTAATTTCGGCCTTTGTCGTGTTGTCTGATGTGTCAAGCGCTTCCCCTAATTCTTCCGGCGCTTTCTTTTTATTACCTAAAGGATGTTTATGGTCATAGTAATCGTCAGGATCTACCAATAGTTCATTTGACATCTCTTTTATTCCCTTTTTACGGCCTTCTTCGTAAGCCCAGAGCCCATAAGACACAACGGTGAGTCCTTGGATAATAGTACCTATAAAAATGCCAAACCAGAAATTATCCCAATAGGCACTTTTCAACACTGCAGATTCAGCACGGAATATGGTAAAGCTTAAAACACAGCCTATTGCTACCAGGGCATAAAAAATACTGCTGTACAGTCCAGGTTTACTTTTTCTCATTTCCACTCCTCCAGATAATTATTATATGTGTAACAGTATCCGCTACCTGTCAGTCCATTTTATCCAAGTCTGCTTTTGTTATCTCAAGACAGTTAATTTCATCAATGAAATTTCCAGCAAAAACATGTAGGAAAGGTGCATTGATTCTTGGACTGATGCCGCGTACTATGGTGTTTCCTTGTTCGTCAAGATATTTCCACACCGGAACATTAAATTTATCATACCCCCAACCATCAGCAAACTTTTCAAATATATTAATTTTAAGTTTATCCTGGGAACCAAGGCAGTTAAAACCCTTTGGCATACCGAGAAAGAAACTTCTGATATCGCTTCTTGTTCCTGCTACATGCTTAGAACATTCTAAACCTCTTCCATTAGATTTTTCGTAGCAACTTAAATTAGTGCCGCATAGGCACCCTGGACATTGATATTCTTCGACAATTGATTTTGTTTTACTCATAATAACCCTCCAACCACCTGTAAAATATTTATTGATTCTGTACCCTCATCCATCCATATTTTTATACACTCATTAAAATCCTTTTTCATTCCAAAAGCTCCCAGTATCTCCTGTACAGCCATTTCATGAGGATACTTCTTGGATCGGTCTACTGAGATAGATATATGGGAACACCATCCAAGAGGCTGCTCCTCAAGAGAGTATATAACCCGGTACCCATCATGAATGTGAACCAGAAAACCTGGATCATCACCTGCGGGTTTTATATCGCCGGCCATGACTAATTTCATCATGGCCTCTGAATACCGGTGTTCATCGGCATATTTGAGAACCTTGGCAATGTCCTCACGCGTATTATGATCTATTTGTAAAATTCTCATATGGATATTTTCCTTCAACTATTTCATACCATTCTTTTGTTAGCTTTTCCATTTCATCATCTTTATTTTTATTTTCCCACATTCCTAATTTATCTGCTTTTCTATATAACGCATTGGCTTTCGTTTTTACCCCTTTTGGAGCATCGAGTATTTTTTTTGGTTCAATAAATGTAGTATTTCCAAGACACAATACAGTTGCATTTTTAAAATGTTCTTTATATGTTTTAATTGCGAGTCTAATTATTTCTTTTTCTGAATTAAATCTTGTTGTTATATTTCCAACTCGATATGTCGGGTGACTTCCATTTAGAGCTTTAAGATCACTTTGTTTTACTTTTTTCTTTAATTCAATTGATTTTTTACTTTTTAAACTCCCGTAATAGTGAACTGCTCCGGGAGACACTCCTATAAATGAAGTTATATATAAATGAATTAAGTTCATTTATCTGTGCTTACCGGTCCGTCAAGTGGGAACATTCCCCCTGAAAAAATCTCGGGTGGAAGCTCCCTCTTCATTTCTTCCATAAATTGATCTGATTCTTTATAGCCTTCCATGACGCATTCTGGAATAAAACCGCCCATGCTCTCATGACCCGCATTAAAATGTTTTAAATCATGATAAAAACGTGGCGCATCTTTTTTATTCTCATACCGCATGAAATAGCCCTCTATACGTTCCGTTATCGTATTCATGTCCTGCAAGAAGATACCATCCTCTCTCATACTCTCAGGATACGTTAGAGGAGTTTCAGTAATATGAACCTCCTCCATCGGTTTATCAAACATTTTCATAGCTGCATCATTTACCAGAATAACCCTGTTTGATCCGAGCGCTTTCATGGCAGCTCCTAAAGCGAGATACACGCCCCTTTTCTGTGCATCATTTTTAAAAGGAACCATGCATGGTATAATCTGATTATTCTTGCCTACTAAAAAAGCAATAGGCGCTAAATACCCACTTTTTTCCAATACCTCTTTTGCCCCCCTGCAGACTTCAACAATCAACTCATCAATCTCATTTTCTTTCATTATTCTCCTTCTCTCTAAGTGTTCTCATTTATATTATACACGTATCCGGCCTATATTATTCAGGATTTTTCAGTATTTAGAAATAATCCTTCATTGTGATAACCTCATAGAGATGTAATAATCATAGCCCATACGGAGATACATCGGAAGATCTTTTATAGGACCTTGAGTTAAAGTATGATGGAACTCTTTTGAAATCTCTTTACCGTTTAAATACCAGACTTTAATCCCATCCTTCCGTTCGACAGCAGGGCCATCTTCTCTATGAGCAGGGCCATCTTCTCTATGAAGAAGGCCGATATACCAGGCTTTATATCCATCTTTCCATTCGATAGCAGGGCCGTCTTCTCTATGACGAAGACCATTTATATACCAGGCTTTATATCCCTCAGAACTAACAGCAGGGCCGTCTTCTCTATGATAAACACCCTCTTTATTATACCAATACTTCTTTAAAGTTGCTAGGGCGCCCTTTAAATCTTTAAGGGCTTCTTTACAGAGATTTAATTCAGCTTTATTCTTTATCATAGTGTTTTCGTAACTTTCCCATACACCTGCTTAGTCCAGCCCCTTATACGTAGAGTTCCCTGGCTCTTTAGATATAAGTCAGATAACCCTCACAAAAATTGAATAATGTGCAATTATTACAGTCATGTTTTGCTGCTGTACATATGTTCATCACGTCCTCTAATGTAAGGTCTTAAAATTTCTTTATCATTTCTTAACCCCTTTCAATATAATTACATAATCATTCATTAATCTTATATAATTTGCATTCTATCCTAATGGGAAAAATAAAATTCTCTTGACTTCCCAGATCCCGGATTCCTACCAACATAATGAAATAAGGTTTCATTTAATCCTCTACCATCACAGGGTATTTTCTTTTATCAGGTTTTTCATCTATGTCAATCCACCCAATAGCAACCCATTCTTTAACTTTACCGTCAACGATTACTTTTGAGTACTTTTTCTCATTTCCACAAACCATTCGTATATGAGAAAGTTCTGACCTTTTTACTGTTTTCATATTATTTTCCTATCTTTAATCTCCAGGCAACAATAGCATTTACCGGAGGAAATTTCTCAATATATAGAGGTAATCTTTTTAATGGTACATCATACAATAGCTTTTTAAAAAAAGCTGCTACCCGAATCATTTTTTCACCTTTGCCAAATATATCCCTTATTGTTATACCATCAGCTGGTTCAACGGTATATTTAGATCTGTGAATTATTTTCTCTCGTATATTATCCGCACAATCAATATCATCAAGACTCGGATTCAATTTACGTACTGCTTCAAAACCTTCCGATCTGTATTCAGTAGTAGGAACCAATAAAAGACTTCTTATATAAGCAATCACTGTAGCTGTACTACCATCCAGCCATCTAGTAGTGCTTAACTCATGATAAAGGGCCAATAACTCTTCATGGGTAAATTCCTTAGGCATGAACTACTCCCTTTAACCGCGGACACTTTCCACTTATCATATTTTCACTTGGTACGACCTCAAACATATCACCTATCAATTCGCGGTACCACCAGTCATTCTTGTTCTGACATTTTTTAATTTTTACTATCATCTTGGTCTCTCTCCACGACGGTCAGGGCTTCCGGAACCTCTAATGACTTTATTCTTATCGTTGGAACAGCTGCAGGGCGTTCAGATTCTTTCATAGCATCAACAGCATAACCGAAATTGGATATAAGTACCTGATTACATTTTGTGACCAATTCGTTAATATTGCTATCAATATCCATTATATTGACCTTTGCAGCTTCTGTCCGGATTATTCCTCCTGCGTGACTTTTGAGCCATGTTAACGACGTAGCCCGGTCCAAGCTGTCCTTTGTAGAAATATCATACCATAATTTAGCTACTAACGGCTTAAGATTCCCGTCTGCCAGCCTTACCGGAACAAGGACATAAGTTATAGAATCCTGCACTACTCTTACAACTACAACCTTTATTTCAGATTTCTTATATTCATTCAAAAGAATGAATGCGATAATTATAAGAGCTAATAGCCCTGCTATAACTGTTTTTTTCATCATTATACAAAAAGCTAATAGCCCTGCTAACCCTGCTATAACTGTTTTTTTCATCATTCCTCCACCACATCACGTAAATATTTTTTAAATTCCTCAAGTTTAAAACCAGTCTCTATGTCCAGAGTGAGATCCAACTTTAAAATTCCTTCCTTCGTGCCATCTTCCTCTTTCCATTTCTTAAAAGCTGCCATCTTCTGCGGTGAGGATAAATTGACACTGCTTACGAGCTTATGAAACTCCCGCTCACTTTCAAAACCGTTCTTCTTTACAAGATCCTCTAATTCCATTATTTCATTTTCCTTTATATTCTTCCAAGGCTTTCGTGACCGCTTTTTCTCTTCTTTCCCATTCCTCGGGATCAACATCGGAGTCATCCTTCCTCATCTTGATATAAGTAAGCATGGCTTCATACTGCACAATTTCATTACCCTTCGTCAGAGGCTCTGACAAAATTGCAAGTATTTCACCTAGTTCCTTACTCTTTTTATTTCCTTTTTTAATAAGAGCTTGCAGACTATCCTTTTTCTCTTCAAGAGCCTCTTTCCTATTGGAAAACTCATAAAATTTTTTATAGGCGTAATACTCTTTCGTGGTGACAAAAAAATTCCATGATATTACAGCAACTACCAATATGACACTACATATTATAATTTTTTTCCACATATTATTTCTCCTCAAAAAACTTGACGGCCAGTTTAATCATTTGAACCTCTGTGGTCTGAATTTATTCAATATCTTCTTCCTCATTGAAAGAGGAGCATGCACCCGGTGAAAAAAAGTCATTATCTCAAAATATTCCAGTTGCCTCTTTCCCTTTACATTCAACATCAGGCCAATAGGTACAACCCTTTCCATTGTGTAAACCTTCGACCTCTCTAGGATTTTAAAGAAATAACTCTTCGCTTTTAGACCCGCTTTATCAGCCATCCTCTGAAGAGTTAAACCCATCTCTATCTTCCGGACTCGCATAAACTCAACGGGGTCAACGAATTCATAAATACTCCTCATTTACCTACTTTCCTTCCTGCCTTAATTTTCAAACAGTATTTTTTCTTGGTGGTAATAGTATGTTCTCTCTTGGACTCCACAGGTTCTTTTTGTGGTAGTGGCAGCTTTTTAGATGGCATTTCATTACAATCAGCCGTCTCTTTGCACACTTCACAGGTACCCCATGATCTAAACATCGTTATGGGATAGCCATTTTCATTTGCACATTTATTACAGTAAAACATGAATAACTCCTTTCATTTACATTATACTCGCTTTTGACTTGGATTATTCAGTTTATTTCTCCCCCTTTTCAAGTGACTTCCTGTACTCTTCCCTGACCTCTTCAGGCATCAATTTTATATTAAAAAGATCTTTTGTCGTCGATCCTATACAGTTCCAGGCAACCAGTCTACACCAACTATTATGATAATTACAGTACAATTGTATCTTCCCGTTAGGATTCTCAGCCTCTTTTGAATCTATACATCCTTGGCACATTCCCTTCCGACTTGGTTTTGAACCGAATCTGGCCATTAAAATCTCAGCTTTCTGTCAATACCCGGTATAGTGTTCTGATTCTCTTCCTTTTTCTGAGCCCTTTTTTTCTCTTGGTATCTCACATCATCCAGAGCCTTCTTGTTCTTGTCACACGTTACACCAAGCGCCGTGTTCCACCCCTCGACAGTGCATATACCTAATTTCACCATTTCATCTTTGTAGTGCCACCATCCATCGACTCTGGTAGACCAGATCACCTCCAACGCAGCCTGTTTATCCTTTTCCTGCAAAACCGGATATACATCACTCTGGCGCAGGGAAAAGCCCTGAGCCGATAAAACATCTTTCTGTCTCCCCATCTGACATAAATCACCCTGGATATAAAAAGTATATTCCTTAGGAGCCTTACTCCCTGCCGAACTCAAAGAGATCATAAACGCTGCTCTTAGCCATATTGCTCTCCCTGTTCATTATTCCTCTTTGTTTTGTATTTTGATGATCGTAATTAGTATTCCGATCATAATGATTGATATTGTTACTATTAACGCCGTTATTTTGATTTGTGCCATATCAGTCATTTCTTTAGTGGCTCCTCACAACAATCTGCTTCATCAAAACCCAGTTATCTGCAAGGAAACGGCCAAGGAAACGGCTAAAGATCCCACCACACCCCCAACAGACAAGGATGGCCATCCCAAAGAACAGTTCAGCAAAACCTATCAAAAGAGATATCGAGATGTAACTCAAAAAGTAATCCGTTTCCGTCACACGGTATGCCACTATAGTCGCCTCTGCTGAAACTGGATTGAAATAATACCAGACACCCAGTGTTATCCCGCCAAGTGCCGCCAGAGCCACACCACATATAATTATTCCTCCTCCAAAAATGGAAAGAGTTTTCCCGGCAAATATACCTAACTCCTTTAATTTGAGATATATAAACACCAGTACTGTCTTTACAAGTTCCATTATTTCTCCTTTTAGAATTAACGGTGACTGTTATGCTACCTAATCAATCTCTTTAATTATTTCAGGATCAGTACCAAAACTTTCTTAGGTGATATCATAGAATGCCTATCTTCTCGTTTTCTGTTTTCTCATTTTTTGTCTCACTTTTATGAAATACACCAGTGTTTCACCTTTCAGACATATTTTTCGCTCATCATCATAGATCGTATTTAGACGCTCAATATAATTAGGATTCTCTTTGATCAACTGCTTGATTTCTACACCCTCATATTCTTCGTCTAATTTTGAGATTACTTGCATTTTTCGCCTTTCCAGTTCAAATCTTTGGTGAAGGGGCTATCTGATGCTTTTTAACCCGTTTGCAATAATTAATAATAGTGATACAAGCCGGACACGTAATGGGGTCGATGGTTTCATATCCAGTCCTCCAACCCTCCACATCATCTCCCGCAGTATCGTCGCCGCACAAACTATACGAATCTGCGAGGATTCCATCCAGATGTACAATAATCGTTTTATTATCCATAAATTCAACTTTTATGTGTTTCAAATCCTGTCTCTTTCCCGGACTGTCAGAGACCCACATAATGGCATCGCCCCAAGAATCCAGCCCTCCCCCACCACAGGCCGGTCAACCATATAATGCACATTTACCGTCTCCTCAGGATAAGCCACGACGGTAGGGGCGGGTTGTTTCCCGTCTCTTAGTGCCGTAAGGCACCTTTCGCATGTTACACTTTTTCTATGCATCTGCACCCGGACCCGATTATACTTATCAGCCTCTAAAACTTCAATTTCTTCACCCTTGAGAAGATGAAAAACACCATCCCCATGATTCTTACTTTTCATCCCTGTTCTCCTTATGTTATTTTTCCTATGTGAGCATCACAAAATGGCACAGTTGACATCATTTTATCCATTTCTTCTATAGTGTATCCAGCGTGTCCACATCCTATTCTTGTAAGAAGAATCTCAAGATGAGGGTGCCTTACTGCGTAAGCACATAGCTCGCAAAGCTGATCTCTGATCTCACTTAATGACACAGATCTCCTGGCTCCTGCTCTTGTCACTGTTTGGATACCGTAGGATACTCCGTAGAGCCCCACCATAGGTCCGCGAGCAGTTCCTTTCACGGCCCAGTATCCTTGTGTGCCGTTAGGCACTTCGTTCAAGTACTTATCAGTACCTGGCACTTTGGTTGTTCTCCATTGGTTACCGGTAACGTGCAGCATTGCATAGCCTGCACTCCCCGCACCATGGAATCCTTGACCGTTTGTTCCAAATACAAATACTTGACCAGTCTTGAGTTCAGTTATCATATCCCTATTTTCCTTCTTTTTCGGATATTACATACTCAAAAAATCTCTTTCCGCAAATAGTCATATAAACCTGACCCCAGAACTCATGGTCTATTCTGGTATCGGTATACAGATAGCCTTCCCATACAGTAGCCCGGCCATACATCGCCGATAACGGAGCTGCCATTTCCAAGAACTCGTTATAAAGACGGGGCTGCTTTTTGTTAAATGCCCTTGCCACCGACAGAACCTTATCGTTAAAATGCTGGTCAACAATATGACCGTTTCTGATAGCACACCACAGTATCGTCGCTGTCTTATTGGCAAAAATCTCCTGTACTTTCTTTCCACTCTTCGTCGGGTCAAACTGTAATTTAATGGTCTCGGGTATTTTCATCAGTAGTTTCTCCTGTCCTTAAGTTTAGAGTTTCCCTGTAGAATTTCATTAAATCCGGGCTTTTTTCCTGTGCCATGATCACCAATTACTCCTTTTTGATGTATTCAGGCAATTCTTTTTCACTTCTATAAGAGATATTTTCCATGTAATTTTCGTTATATCCTATTATTTTAAAAGGTTGTAAGTCATAATAAGAGGGGTGTACTTTAGTAGTTCTCTTACCTATTTTATTTTGTAAAGTGAGTCTTCTCCCAACTATCTTGTAGTAAGGAGGTTCATCATAATAAGAGAGACCTACTATTAAAAAAGTCTCTGTTGTAACAACCACTTCAGGGCATTTCACACATTTATCGGCATAGTCATTACCTGAATATAGACAGGCAAAATCTCCTGTTGCAAAAAGTCTATCGCAGTGTTCTGCTCTTTTTCCCTGAATAATATCTCCTGATTTGAAGGGACAGGCTTGATTAAAGAGCCGTTCTTTTAGAGCTGGATTTTCTTCTCCTAAAGTTTCTAATTTTTCTATTTCTTTAATCAAATCTCCTGTTTCTCCCACATTCCAAAAATCTTCAGGATAAACATAGATATAAGAATTATCCACAATGGTAATAATGCACGGATAACTTTTCGGTTTCTCTATGTTTTTTAGAAAGACTTTTCCAAAATCGGTCTCTCTTTGTAAAAGAAACTTAATATTCATTATCTCCTGTCCCTTTCCTTAATAAAATTATCCGGCCGTCCTGCCATGATTTTTTAAATCGAAAGTGAGCGCATCGGCTTGGTAAAAAGTAAATGGATAATTTGGCTGTTTCTTGATATCAACACCCGTTATTTCAAAACCGGCCTTATAATAACCCATCGAACAGCCTCCCGCCCCACAAAATAAATCTAAAAGTTTCCTGCGCTTTTTCATTCATTGCCCCTTAGTTTTCTCCTGTGCACTATCAACCATCCCGCCGCATTGCGGACATGGGTTACTGCATTTTCACTATATCTAAAATTTTTATCCATAACAATACTTCTCTAAAATGCGTCTATAATCTCACTTTCGGTGAATTCGGATCAAGCGTTGCTAACTTGTCCATCATTTTATTAAATCTAACCACTGCATGACTCACTCGAGAAGATATAGTCACAGCAAGAGCATGACCACAACTAACAGTATCCATTGCTTTACAATACTCCTTATACTCTGACCTTGCTTTTTGTTTCAACAATGCTATTCTTATGGCTTTAATCATTTTGACCTTGCCTCATACTACCTACCCCCTTTTTTTAATTTGCATTTATACTTAGGTGACCAGTTCCTGCCCATAACTTCAATGTTTCCCTGTAGTTAAGGTGAGACCATCATTAGTTATTACCGAAAAACAAAGACACAGTATAAACCCTATAATTAAAAATGTCCACTTGTATTTCATAAGTTCAACCTTTCTCTGTAGTTATAATACACGTTTCGGTTTTTCTTTATAACCCTCTTCACTTACCCATGCGCCCCGTTCTGGCTTAATGCCTTCCATAGTTTTTCCCCAAGCTTTTCCAAAATATTCATTTATCTCTCTTCTCCATGAACCTGAATATCCCGCTACCTCATCACAGATTCTACAAGCATCTGTCACATTATAAGCGGCAAGATAGATATGCTGTCGAGTACCCCAACGACCATTAAATAATATAAGCTTCTTTTCTTTCTTCTGTTTCATAATCACTGGAGAATTGAACGCCCCACTCTCTGTATTGAAGCCTTTAGAAAAATTTCAACAATAGTAGAAAATCCCGCATTCAGGGCATATTTATGATGTGCTACCCTTTCAAAAATCTCTCGCATTTGTAAAATAGTATCATTATATTTTGGAAGCAGATCCCTTGCACTTGAATGTTGCTCCAAATAAATCTCAAGATAATTTATTGCCCTCTTACGGCGCTTCATGTTCGACATGACCATCACAGTTATGTGAATAATACAATAACAATAAATCAAAATTCCAATTATGAAAACAATTTTAATGTCCATAAGTTCAACCTTTCCCTGTAGTTATAGATTCTATCTGACTATTTAGTTCTTTTTTAGCCATCTGCTCTTTCTCAAAACAGACTTCAGGGTACGGTTATTCCAGCTATTTATTTTTCTTATTAAAAACATTAATTCTTGCCCTCATGCATCTCAGGAAATTTGAATGCTGAAATTTTCCATAAGACGTTCCCTCGGTAATATTAGACTTGTAAAATCGTTCCGGCAGCGGAGCGCTGAAGAAATATAGAGACAAGATCCGATGCCCAGTCTATGCCTATTGCTAACGGTACGCGCTTCGGCTCCGATATTGCATCCAGAACAGTAATAAATTCATCCGGACTCTGTAAAAGTATACCATAGGCTTCGTAAGTAAAGCTTTTCCCTGAGGAACGCATGCCCTCAAGCATTAACCGAGTCCTCACATGAACCAGATATCCGCTTTCGTCATATGTAATATCAAAAGAAGGATATATCTTATCCCGGAAATCTTCCGCATTAAAACCTACATGAAAATGACCCCTGCTGAACCATGTCCGAGAACTATTGCCATAAAAGGAATCCCGCTCAAACCCATAAGATTCAAATGTACTGTGCCAGAACTCAATTGTATTCTTTTCCTGCTCTTTCTCTGTGATCATTCAACATAACTCCTTTCATTTATATTATACACACTTCTGGGTATGATTATTCAGTTTCATCAAACTTTTTTGGTTTTGACGAAATTTTTTTTGCATATTTTTTCGGAAATCGCCCCCTCTTGAAGCCTTTTCAAATTTTACCTCTTTTACAAAAATATATCGATTTTAAAGGAACTACAGAGAACTGTGATTAGGTACAAGGGTATTGCTCCGGCACCAGCCGGTGAGAAGACATACGCATGGACATGAAAAAATACTCAGAACTGTAATACGGGGGAAAAAAGAAAAAGACCCAGACTGAATTAGGTTCCGGGTCTTTTTCAAGGAGAACAAAAACAAATACGGTATACTTACCTTTTCCTTATTTAATATAATCTATTTTCCAGGAAATGTGAAAGTATTTTGTATTATTTTCAGGGTAATCTGATGTAACTCTTCCTATGTTATTTTCTGAGGAACTTCCCTTGGCCATGGGGTTCGAACAGTTGATTGAAATAGTATAAAAAATTAAATAATATTATAAAATCCTAATAACCTATTAATACCAATACCCTATATGCATGCCCAAATCCAAATAAAATAATATGAGAGGTGGTTAAACATGGAGAAAAAACCTATGGTCGTTAGAGTCTCTAAAACGGAATTCGAATTGGATGACGGAAGGATTTTTCCCCATCCTGTGGAGTTAGATCATGTCCCTACTGTGGAAGATTTCCAGAAAACCTATGATAAAAGCCGTAAACTTGTAAAAGAGATGATGGATAATGACGGGAAATAATCTCATAGATATTGCTCAGGCAGCTCAACTCTTGGGGGTAGATAAAGTCACCCTCAGATACTGGGATAAAGCGGGTAAGCTTATACCTCAGAGAACACCAGGGGGCCATCGCCGTTATCTTATGTCTGATATCAAAAAATTACAAGGCATTCCAGAAGAAAAGTTACTGGAAAACAAGGATCTTTTAGATAGGGTGTCGGTATATTCCAGGGTATCTTCTCATGAACAGAAACAAAAAGGTGATTTAGAGAGACAGAAAGGCCGTCTCCTTGAGTACTGTATAAAGAAAAAATATGATGTTAAGTATATCTTTGAAGAAGTTGGGTCTGGGATGTCCGATACCCGGGCTAAACTGGGTAGGCTCTGTGATGTTGCTGAAAAGAAGGAAATATCAAAAGTAATAGTAGAGCATAAGGACAGATTAACCCGGTTTAATTTTAAGATCTATGAGAGGTATTTTAAAAGCCTTGGCGTTGAAGTCATCATCATAGAGCAAACTTTGCCTAAATCTTATGAGGCAGAACTGGTTGAGGATATTATGTCTTTGGTGGCATCGTCCTCATCAAAGGTTTATGGAAAAAGAAGTGCTGAAAATAGAAGGAAAAAGAAGGCTGATAAACTTCAGCCTGTCTTAATATAAAATTCACATCAAATAAAAGGAGTTCATCATGGCTTCAAAGAAACAGTCTTTTGTTGTAGATAATATGCCTGCAGGTGCTATCCCTAAATACGATTGCGGTGCGACTGCAACTCCAATAGTTTGCAAAATAGTGGTTAAAAAGAAAGGTTCCACAGAAACCGTAGAAAGTAAAATGGTTAAAGTAAAAAAAGATGACACTTCCTACAGATATACTGTTCCCTTATACAAAATTGATGAGAATACCCTTCAGGGAGTGGCTAATCAGATCATAAGCATGAAATTTCATAAAACTAATATGTTCGATGTTGTATTGTGTATACGAGGAGATGAAATAGGTTTAGCTAAACATGACTGTGGGGGGAGTTAAAGAGTTAATAAAAACACAGGCGGGTAGAGAAGCATTGGTAAAAACTCTAAATAACTTATGAAACTGATCCGTTCTTCTAAATGTAGCTTTAAATTTGCTACAGACTCCAAACTCTCCGAACTTCGTAGAGTCCTCGCAGAGTATGGCCAGGTATGTAACACCTTTATCGATTACTTTTGGAAGAACGGAACACTTTCTAAATCCGAACTCCTCAAAGATATAGTAAATATCCCCGAAACTTGGCTGACTGCACGGCTCCGTAAGGTCGCCGCCCGAGAAGCTATAGATATGATTACTGCTGTGAAAGAAAGATGGAAAGATAAGCCTTGGAAAATTTCTATGCCTGTCCATAAGGGCAAAAGGGCTTATGTTTCTTGCACCATAGCTGACCTTCAGGAAAAAGAAGACTCTAAAGAGTTTGATGCTTGGCTCCATCTCCAATCAATCGGTGAAGACACAATCCTGGATCTGCCTATTAAGTTTCATAAGCATTATAATAAACTGGTAGCACAAGGAAAACGTCTGAATTCCTACATCCTCACGGATAAATATGTTCAGTTATCCTTTGAGATAGATACTGGAGAAAAGAAAAAAGGACTGAACGCTGTAGGTATTGATACAGGGATCAAGGCTCTTGCCTCTTTAAACAACGGCCAGCAATATGGCTTAGACACAGAATCTCTTATAGAACGTATCAAACGATGTGCCCATGGTTCTAATGGCCAGAAACAAGCCCGGAGAGCCTTTAAACAAAGAATAGATGAAGTAGTACAACAGATAGCGAAAGAGTTCAAACATATAGATCTAGTAGTAGTTGAAGCTCTGAAGAACATGAATTTTAAGTCAAAACTCAAACGTCGCTTGAGTAAAAATATGCGACGTTCTATCGGCACTTGGGCATATAGGTACTGGTTAAAAAGGCTGGAGCAAGCCTGCGAGATCAACCGTGTTGGTTTTCGCACCGTGGCTCCTTTTTATACCAGCCAAACATGCCCGAGCTGTGGTCATGTCGATAGGGGGAATCGAGTAGGACAGGTGTTCCGGTGTCTGGGATGTGGTCACACAGGCAACGCCGATGTACTAGCAGCCAGGAACATATTGACTCGATTTCTTACGGGGCTCTACGGTGCCCGTTACAAACCTTATGAAGTTGAGCTTGTTTAATATTTTATAACTTTAAAGGAACGGTATTTGTTTGATGTAACTCTTCCTGGGATTAAGTGTAACTCTTTCCGCCAGGTAATGATGTCTTTCTGTGTCCTCTGACGGGTAAAAGACTGGGTAGATGTTCAGAAAACGAAAACTGGGCTTATATACCCTGTACCCTGAATGCCCAGTTTTTGGCTCTGAAATTGCTTTGGAAAAATAGCTTTTTTACAATTTCCCTATTCCTTTATATATAGCAATTTTTGAAAAAAAAAGAAAAAAGTTTTTCCTATTTTCTCTTTTTCCCGAATAACTATTGAAGGAAAAAGTTTTCCTTATTGAAAAAAAAGAAAAAGTTTTTCCTATTTTCTCTTTTTCCCGAATAACTATTGAAGGAAAAAGTTTTCCTTATTGAAAAAAAAGAAAAAAGTTTTTCCTATTTTCTCTTTTTCCCGAATAACTATTGAAGGAAAAAAGTTTCCTTATTCCTTTATATACTGTTTTTGTCAAACCTGAAAAAGTTTTTCCTATTTTCTCTTTTTCCCGAATAACTATTGAAGGAAAAAAGTTTCCCTATTCCTTTATATATTCTGTTTTGTTTTGTCATTCATTCACAATTAACAAAGGGGCGTTATGAAAAATAACGATAGCGGTTTTGACTTCTCCCTTATTGCTCAAGATGTTGATTCTTCTGACGGTCAGATCAGACACATTTACGGTCAGGCTAAACCTGTTAAGAAAGAAGAGACTGTCGAAGAAACCATTATTAAATAGGGGGTCGGGGGAGCGGCGCTGCCTGGCAACAGAAGTGCACCCTTCTTTAAGAAAACCACGAGGTGACCTGTCACCTTATCATTTACCACCCTAATGAAAGGAGTCTCCTAATGAGACTTATCTCTATACTTTTTATATTCATCGTTGCTTTCAGTGTCAGTGTCAGTGCACAGGACACCAAATCTGTGCAAAGCTACCAGCCGCTCACCTCCATAATAAAGATTGATGGGCAGGTGTGTCAGGCAGATAATTATGAGGAGTTCACAGTGCTACTCTCCCTCGTTACAACAGTTAACCGACTGAAGAGGGATAGGGCAGAGAAGAAACTCACTGAGAACCAGTATGCAGAGAAGGTAGCCGTCCTGATAGGTGAGGCCAAAGTAAAGGGAGTAAATGTAAATTAACACCACCTCTTATACGCTGCACCACCACTCCTACCAAGCTTCCTACCAAAACCATGAATACTCTGGGGCCTCTTCCAAGGAGGCCGGGGACATAGTCAGACATTAAGAGTTGGAAGTCCCTAAAAAGTCTGACTTAATTCTATCTGTGGAGATATAATTATGAGCAATCAAACAGGTATATGTACTAAAGAAGCTATACTGCCATCACGCCTTATAAATGGAAGATGGGGCTATATATGTCCTATCTGTAATAAATTTGTGTCTATGCATGATGCATGGTATCAGGATGGTTTCCAGAAACATTTTGAATGCCTATATATTATTGTTTATGAGCAACCTCAATAATACTAACCCTAAATAGAATAAGAGGTGTTTTATGACAATACGTTTATCTAAGGAGCAGAAAAAAGGCCTGGCCTTAATCGTAAAAAGGTCCGGTGTCATAACTGCTGTTATGGCACTGCGTTTAGCCAGACCGAAAAAACGGCTGTACGAATGCCTTCGTTATGTTCGCTCTATGGAAACCACGATTTAACTCTGGGGCCTGTCTGGACCATCAGGCAGACCGGGGACATGTAGTCAGGCATTAAGAGTTGGAAGTCCCGAAAAAGTCTGACTTAATTATTAACCCGGAGGATAAGATTATGTCTGACATGACTATTAAGATAGGGAATCGCCACATAGTTCTTGAAAAGAGTATTGCCTTGAAAGTTCTGGCACGTATGGAAGCTCGGAAGATACGTGACCGTCAAATAGCGGAGCAGATGAGAGCCAATTGGGAGGGTCCACATTCGTTTGGCAGTCAGCTCGCTGGCTGGATCTCTCCTTCATATCCGAACGGAGATAATAAAAAGATATCTTCATCCGTTCCTTCTGCTTTAACCATGACTGTTAGCAGGTAAAACCTGCACGTAAATATTCATAGTAATAGGAAGTAAGTATAGTAATGATTACAAGCTTAAGAGTGCTATACTTCTATTGGTCGCTATGAGCCCGAAGTTCACAGGTGGGAGTGGCTTGACTTCCCGCATATTCATTAGCCTATTGCTAATCTCCCCAGGGTTTCAGGATATCTGAAACAGAACTGATTGATAGTCTGGGGGAAGATATTATTATCCAGAACCGTTAACCATTAACTTTATGAGGGTATTAAAATGGCTGACTATAATTTTCCTGGAGATTGCCAGAGCTGTATCATATTTGGCTGTCTTGACCGTAACCAGTACAATCCTCGCTGGTTACCTACTGAGAGGAGTATTGACAACACCAAGGGGTATGGGGACAAATACAGCCCTTCCAATAATCCCGAAGACCTTTTGAGAAGGACCAAAATAAAATATTGCAAAGATTTGAGAGATAAAGGAATCACTGAAGTTGAATGGAAAAGAATAAATGCACCGGGCACACCGGTTCATCGGTATAATGGCAGTGAAGAACCCAAAGTGATCAAGAATGAGTACATTATAAAGCTTCAGTACCACTATGATATAGCGCCGTCTAACAAGTATACAAAGATTCTTTCCGTTTTTGACACAAACCGGGATGGAGCTTCTCAGCAAGCGCTTAAGAAGTATCCAAACGCTGTCATCCTTGATTCAACGAGGGGAGCATAATATGAATGAGCTGAAAAGAGGTCTAATTAAAAAGGCCCGCGAGAAGTACGGAAAGATATCTTCATGTCGCTTGAAGAAGCTTTCCCAATGTTTTACCATAAACGACGGGTGGCTGTACTTCTGGTTCAATGTTGGACATTTTACCCATATACTTAAAGCAAAAATCATATAGCATGTGGGCATTTTTATTCACATTCAACTCAGAAGGGTTTTGAAATAGGAGAGCTCCGAACATAGGTGCTCCTATCTGGCGTATCCAATAACCGGGAGGTTCGTTATTATGTTAATCGCAAAACAGAAAGTATGCGAAAATCTTCCCGCCTTTTCTGTGGATTTAGATAAATTCGTAGTTATAGGTTGGGGTTGTGCTGAAGATGAAGACTCTGGTTTTGATGAAGTCCTCAGTAATGTTATCGAAGCAGGAACAATAGAAGGACTTGCTTGGGGTAAAACGAAACCTGTTGATGGAATTTCTGATATAATAATTGATTTGCCTAAAGTTACGCAGGAAGCATTATTGCTTCTTGCAGAAAAAGGTATTATCTAATAGCTGGGAGGTTCGTTATGATAACTGGAATAATAATATTTACCATCATAGGTCTCAGTATCTTTCTCATACCGAGGAGGACTAATGTATAAAGATAATAAAACGCCGTTGGAGAGAGCGGTCGGAACGCTCCGTATCATGAAAAAGATTACGGAGCGGAAAATTAAAGAGATAGCTGACATGTATGGTGTTCCAATAACTGAACTTAAACCTTTCATACAAGGAGAAAAGTCATGAACGGATCCAAGAATAACATTGCCAACCGTCACGTTTCGGCCGTTGAGAAGTGTGCTACTTGCGGAGCCAAGATTAAACCCGTCAGGGTTATACGCAGGGGCAAAGCTCGCATGATTAAAAGCTGTGACTGTTCATAAATACTTTGAATCATTAACGTTACATGTCACATTGATTATCACACATTGATTATCACACATTGATTATCAATGTGTGATAATTCATATCAGTAGGGGTAACTTCCCTACTGGTGAGCCGGAAGGGGGTGATGACATGCATTCTATAGGATATTCCTCAGAAAGAAAGAGAAATACTCTATAGAATATCAATTCCCGTGGAGAGATCACACTCAGAACACAAATACTTTAAATACTTTAAATCAATAATCGGTATACGGAGGGTAATATGAATCCACATTAAAACCTCACATATAATATTACTAAACTCTATTCCCCCAGACTGAAATAGTCTGGGGGAAATTTTTATTACCCAAACCAGAAAGGATTCCACATGAACGAGCAAACAAAACAAGAAGCAATAAAGCGCATACAATTAACCCGTGCCTTAAAAGATAATCAGTATCATATTCCTTTCAAGGGTGGGAGACCTGTAAGGGAACCTGGGAAAAAGGGGTTCATTCAAGATGATGACATTACTAATTTGCGGATACTATTGAACACTGCTGAATCGTTTGAAGAGTTCTTATATAACTGTTAATTCCTTCCTGTACCTAAATGGACAGGAATCATTATATAACATTTAACGAAGGAGATTACCATGAAGAAGGACAAGGGTAAAAATCCTAAAAAGGTCACGACTGTTAAAGATAACAGTGCGATGGCTGCTGCTTTTGATGCCTATGCCCGGACTGAAGACGGCAAAATGATTGTCATTGAAGCGAAGAACATAGGTCCACGGGTCACTAAACTGAGGGAGCTGGGACACAGCACCATCATGGAGATGACTCGGGACACATACTGGTATAAGAAACGCTTCTACCAGCTCATGGATGACCGCAGGAAGGCTAACAGGCCTGTTGTGAGACATCCTTACGATCTTTTCATTGCTGCTAAGCCAGTACTGAAGAAGATTGCTGTCAATGGTGGTGAGCAGTATAAGAATGCTACCATGACCCTTCAATTCACCTGGTCTTCACAGAAGACCTTGACTGACACTGTGAATATGATACTTGGATAACAAATTAATCAGTCTGGAGAGGATAAAAGGGATGTATCCGGGCCCAGAGTAAACGGTCTTTCTAACCAATAGATACGTACTGCCGCTCAGCGGTGGGTTCGTAACAAAACTCCCTCCTCTTCAGACACCTCTCTGAGAAACCCCCCGATGTTCAGCCAAACGTGTCCAAAGCGTGAAGGTATTCGGGTATGGCTCAAAGGGAGGCCTCATTTATATAGGAGAAAGAAATTATGATTGGAAAGACTCTATTCTTATTCAGTGCTGTCATGGCACTATACATGGCAACAAAATCACGTTGTTACATGGCATCAAAAGCACACTGTTCTATGCCATACTATGCTTCAGTGCAGTCTAGTAGTCTGGACTGGGGAAGTATACAGAACGCTCGGAAGAAAAACAGGCGTGCCAAGGCACAGAGACGGAGACAGAAATAATGAAACCTTATTTCATTCTATTAGTGGGAATCCCAGGATCGGGAAAATCCTCTTGGGCTCTTAAAATCCTAAATGCGGACACCCAGATCGTATGCCCTGATAATATCCGGAGAGATATTGGTGATAACATTTCAGATCAATTTGTAAACACAGAAGTCTGGGCCATAGCGAAACAGAGAGTCATCGATTATTTAAATTCAGGCAAGAACGTTATCCTTGATGCTACAAATATTAATACCCTGTATCGTCAGGATTTCATGGAAGGATTACCGGACTGCACGCTCATTGCTAAGTTATTTGCTATAGAGCCTGAGGTAGCGTATGAGCGTATTCAGAAAGATTTAAAGAGCAAAGACAGGGCTGACGTACCCGAGCATGTGGTTTACAGGATGTATGGTGAATTCCTGTACACAGCAAAAATTATTGAGAATGAGGGCTTCGAGGTCACTCTTATTGAGAATGTTTCTGATTGGTCTGAAGACATCGAAGAATCCAGAAAAAGGTTCGGAACTTATGCCTAATCTACCACTCTTAATAAAAACGGAACCCCGCGGGTATGTAATCAAAAGAGACAAGGTATCCCGAGCCATTGAAGCTGATCTCGAAGAGATAACCTTTCTAAGATAGGGTTACTTAAACTAACTCACTTAATAAGGAGAGTATATGACAGATGATGAAAAGAAACAAATTGATGAAATGCCTCAATATGAAATGTGTAAACGGTGGAGATATGATACCAACAATCATCCGTTATTTCAGGGTGATACAGGGAAGTATTTCGAGAAAGTATTATTTGAAAAAAAAGGTGGATTCACACCAGAAATCTCTAGAGAGTTAGGATGGTGTAGGTATGAACTATAAAATAGTGAATGATACTGCCTATCATAATGAGACTCCCGACAAAGTCGTTGAGATCATAGAAGAAGCCAGACTGAGCGTTCGTACTATCAGACTACGCTTCTGTTTCGGAGACCCTGAAACTGGTAGAGACTGGGAAGAAATCTATGACACGACCGGTTATATCGGAAGATCAACAGGGAGTATTAAGATTCCTCTACTCATTAAGAAGATCACGAGTACTGGTGGAGGTGGACTGCTGGATCATTGCATTGTGAAGATTGAGAGAAAGGTAGATAAGAAATACGTAATGGTCTATACACACCCGAAGTATCACAAAGACCCTGGTTACAAACCTGAATGCCCACTACAGATTCCTTTGAGGGATGATCTGAACCCTGCCATTCTTCAGACTGCAACCAATCAGGGCTGGAGCTATGATGAGCCGATCAAAATGGGTAACGGCCGGAAGTTTGGGAGACTGAAATACGACACGCATGGCTGGGAATGTATCTGGTCATGTATTCACGGTAACAAGGGGCCTATGTGGGTACGGGCTGACTTGATTAACGAGCGTTACACGAATCACATGTATTACTACGAACTTTTAGATGCTTTAAAAGGCATCAACGGAGTTAAATAAATAACTATATTTATCACCTTATCAAGGAGTGTTGTATGAAGAACGTAGAAATGTCGATGAACAAAAAGGTGTTAACCATTACGGTTGACTTGTCCAAAGAATTTGGCCCGTCCAAATCCGGGAAAACTATTGTTGTTGCTTCGACCGAAGGTAATATCTCAGTCCCTGGCGATGAGAACACCAAAATCGGTCTGAATATCTACAAGTTTCCCCCTAAATAGGAGCTACTTTATGAGAAGGCGGCAATCTATAATGGTTGTCGCTACTTCTACTTTCAAGGAGGCGTTATGTATTTAAATGAACATCCCGAACTCATGACTGTGATTATAAACATACAGACCATGTCAAAGAGGATAGGAAATGAGATTCCCTTCTCTGAACTGGAGAATAAAAACTCGGAGGAGTTACACGAACTACAGAATGAACTCATTCCTGAGTATAACAAAGCTGTTCAACAAGGATAACATATAATGACTAACTATTCAAAGATACCGCAGGACTGCAGTGCAGAGACACTCTTTCCCGCAGAGGTTGCTGAGGAATTTGTTGAGAGAACTGAACCAATGCTTTATGCTGTGCAGTCTGGCGGACCGCACGGGTTCGATGTAAAGATACCAGTCTGGGCTACCACGCTAGATCCTCTGGAATATAACATAAGAAAACCAGACGGTACAATTGACCACGATAATTATATCTGTCTCTGTGAATGGGTGGACGGCAGTCCTATTACATTCCGTTACAGGAAGACAGAACTTCATAAATATTCAAGGGAGGGACGTCATGTATGATTTAATAACCTCTAAACAAAAAGATAAACTCACTGATGAAATCAAAGAAGAGATTCAGAAGCGGCAGATCTGGTGGAGTGATGACCGGTTATGTCACTGGTTCTTTGATTTCAAGGTTGGCGATGTATGGGTATCAGTAAAACACATCAACAATGAATTAACCGAATGTGTTGTGGACCTATGGGAAGAAGAGCCTGTTGAAGAGGAGAGCACCTCATTATGAGCAGAACACAAAAAGATATACATACTGACTGTGAGTTAGCCTGTCAAATCATAGAGAAAACAAACGATGGGCAGGACCTCAGTCCGGAGCACTTGAAGCTCACAGAGATGGCAGTCAACGGGTTCCTGAATGAGAAGGGGAAGCAGTGGTTTCTGGAACTCCATAAGCAGGTAACTGAGACCGGTTATGTTAAACCATGGTTCATGGGTGTAAAGCATGTCACCATAGACCATGACTGGTATGTTTATTGGAAAGGTATCTATGTTGAGCACTTCACTCTGAGTATCAAGGATCATGACTGGAAGAAGGACACGGAGGAGTTAGCCGCAGTCTGTCTGGAGCTGGAGAAAAATAACATCGAAGTTAATTCGAGAAGCTATTTAAAACATTGCTGGGATAAACCAGCGAAGGAGTAACTAATGGCATCTTTCAAAGAAGTAGATAAAGATGAGGCTCCTCTTGGATACTATGCAGCCCCTAAAAATGATGTCCGTCCTTCTGAGAATCTGCTAAGTCCAAATAGAAATGAGAATGTTTGCAGGCTCTGTGACTGGAGACCACATTGCAACAAATCGCACCCTTGTATGTCCTATGACCGCGCAGATGGTTTTAGTGTTGTATTCAAAAATGTAATCAAGTGAGAAAGGGAGATAAATAATGACACTTAATGAACAAACAAAGAAGCGATGCAACCAGCTCTTTAAGCTGGGGCTGATGTTCAATGGTGAGTCCTATGTGAAAGAAGATTTCAATGTTCACTGGACAGAGATAAACTGTGACACTGACGAACAGTTCAATAAGAAGTTAGCAGACATCGAAGAGGAGATGAAGCGCCGTGGAAAAAAATAAGAAACTCACCGATGAAGATAAGAGACAGTTCATTAGAACCTTTCGGTTTGCTATGCGTACTGCTAAATTTATGCGTGCCGGCAAATATCGATTAGCCGCACTGCTCATGTCCAGGAATGTCAAAGAGATAACTCTCAAGGATGCACTGGAGAGAATCAAAAGAGATCGTCTCACTATGCGTCATAGATTACACGTAGGAGGTCAATATAATCAGGGCAGAACATTACATTTTGCTCATTGCGAATGTGGCTGGAGTGGTGAGAATGTCCCTGATACCGAAAAGACTTTTAAAGAGATGCAGAAAACAATATGCCCTGTCTTCATAAGGGAATGTAAATGTTATAACTTAGATCCTGTAAAAATCTGGGAGGTCAGATAATAATATGCCTGCAGACTTGAATTGTGAAAGCTGTGCTTATAACGGACCGCAGTGCAGCGGTGACTGTGTCTCAGGACACATGCCATACCAGGTCATGGTATCCGGCTCTGCACTATATGCTACGGACGATAAATTAGTTGCTGATGCCGTAGTCAATAACTACCGTACAATAGGCTGGAAAAATGTTCACATAAAGGAGAGAGGTAAGATACAATGAAAATAGCTGATGTAGAAAAAACCCTTATTGAAAAGTTATCCTCTATTCCGAGTAGTGCTAATTCAATGGGTATAGATTACAAAAAGATTACGAAAGCAATAGCGGAAAACGTTTATCAAGAACATAGAACTCTTCAACAGTCTTTCTGGAGAATCATAAACGGGATAGCCGTTGAGTATTCAAAACTATGTGAGCTGCATGGATCTGATTTGAGAAACGAAAGCTCTGCGGAGTTTACCAAGTTAATAACAAAACTTGAACAGATCTTTCCTCACGTTTAAGGGGTCGGATAATGAAAAAGCCTCATAAGTATGCGATGTATTTTCCTCTAAAACCACCACCATTTAACCCAGAGTTTCGGGAGGGTTTTGGGGAAGCTGTGCATGAAGTCCATGTTTTATGGTGTGAAAAGCACCCAAACGCCACCAAGGAAGAACGTGCTAAGGCCTATGTTGAAACGAGCGAGCGCCTTAGAAATAAGTTTCCTTCTGTGGCGGAGAAGCAATCTAAAAACAATATACCTGAAAATCTGGGAGGTCAGAAATGAAATGGTTCATATCACGTCAATGTTATTGGGGTGTAGAAGAAGACGAAGCGAATGTCGTTGAAATTGCTCAGGGTGGTCTTGACTATGCCAATCCAGACATGCTCGTCTCAAAATACAGCGGGGAAGGTGAAGAGTATACAGATCCCCGTGAAGCAGTACAAGCCGCTATCGAAATAGCAAAGCAGTGGCGTAAGAATGCTCCGGAATTAACGATTAGTATTGGTCACGGTTATACTGGTGGAATGACAATGCCCTTTGAAGCTGATGACTCTGACGAGTTAATCAAATGGGGTAATGAAACCTGGGAGAAGCTTCCTAAGTGTGACCGTTGTGGAGAGGTTCTTCCTGAAGAGCACTTCACTAATATTGAGACCTATGATAAATTCTGTAGTGAAACCTGTGCAGAGAGTCTGGAAGAGGAAGACCCTGTTGAGGAATTGACTGGTTTCATAACACAACCGAGATACCAACATGATTGTACTGCATGCCACTTTCTCGGACAGTATAAAAAGTATGACCTTTATTTCTGTCCGACTCATGAACCAACTGTAGTGGCTCGATTCTCAGATAGAGGCCAAGATTATAATTCAGGTATGGTCTTTGCTGTAACTAGCCCACGTCATCACTACCGAGAAGCAGTGATTCGTGCCTTACGTATCCCTGAGTTCAAAGAAAAAATTATTGACTTCGCCAAATACTACTCTATTGATGATAGAAAAGAGAGGTTCTTAGAACTTGTAAAAATAGCAGAGACAGATCCGAAAGACTATCTATTATTACTCGGTCAAGTGAAATATTTTATGTCCTATATTGAAGAACACTTCAAAGAACACGCAGAGGAGGAATAATTTTTATGAGAATAAATGTTACAGAGGAAACAATTAAAAATGATTTTCCTGACACCTATAAAGAATTTCAGGAGAAAAAGAAGAAATCAAAAGCAAAAGGGGCTCTCGTTCCCCTTAATAAATTTAAATTCTCCTTTGAAGTAACTGAAAGAATTCAGGGCTGTAACTTCAGTGATATTCTTTCAGGTAAAGCTTTAAAGGATCAGAAGAAAGAAGTTGAGAGAACTGTTGAGGAACGATTACAGGAACGATTGAAGAATGTTTTTGTATATATAAAGGCTTCTTTCGGCCAATACTATAGCCTGAGTTCTGCTCTTAAAGAAATTCCTAAACAGATAGAGAATAATTACAAGAGCATGCTTCAAGAACAGGAAAATGAGAAGAAACGGGTTGAATCTTTGACTCCTGAGGAACGGAGTAAAGAAACCGAAAGACTCTTAAAAGAATTAAGAAAAAATCCTGGTTTCTTTGAAATGCATATACCAATGGGTACCAATGAGGAGGAATAAAATGAATAAGCCTTTAGTCGTTATTGATATTCCGAATGGTAAAGCCATGGCGCAAATAGCTAAACACCTCGAGTACTCCACAGAGACTATTGAACAGTTCAAAGGTCTAAATCCAGATAATTTTCCTACATATGTCCAGGAACGCAATCCTAAAAATGATGCCTCTTGGAATATTTTTTTTTGGGGTAGCAATCTGGCCTGGGTTCCTGAATATAAATACAGAATTGTAGATTATAAGGAATACATCAAAGAGCATAGACTGAAGCCGAAGCAGTACACAAAAAGAGAAATACAACAGTGGATGAATGAACAAATGGCTGCAGTCAAGGAATCTTTTGAACAACACTTCCCTGAAGAATCGTTCAAGCGCTTTGTATTAATTTTCCTCCGTAAAGTGGGGCTTTAATATAAAACAGGAAATATATACACAGATTAACTGGCTTGACCGTGAACAGATAGTCCAGCTCTTGGAAGATAATGGCATAGTCTGCTATGATTCTGAGAGTACAGAACACTGAATTAAAGAGATGGAAGCAAAGGTAGCTGAAGCTCTTGAGGAAAACAGACATTGTTTTATGTGTGGAAAATTGAAGAATAAACGTAATGCAAATTTCTGCACTAATCCCAAATGTGAAGATATCTTTATCAGCAATATGTTAATGTTTTTAAACAGTCCTTATGAGTTTCCCATGTAATACGTTAACCTGGAGATTAATAAATGTATCAAAAACTTCTAACTAAAGATATCATAAAAAGAATGCCCCTCGATGTAGAGGATGCAGAGAACGCTCCCGTCATCGTCAAGTTCTTTGGTGGTGGTAGCTACAGACTGTATGTAATTGCAGCTCATGCTCACCTGGAGTCTGGTGAGGTAGTGAAACTCTCTGACATCAACGGCAAGCCCGTAGAAGACATACACTACTACGGCTACGTAACCGGCCTCCAATTTGATGAGTGGGGATCTACTTCAGACAACGAATTGAGAGCATTGAAATTCCCTCCCTTCGGTCTCAGTGTCGAAAGAGATATGCACTTAGGTAAGGTTACCGTTAAACAAGTCATTGCCAAGGAGGTTTATTAATATGGCAACAACTATAAAGAAAAGCACAGCACTACCCGAGCATACTATCACTGACACGGAAGACAGCCTCTCTAAGTATGCCCTGTCTGCATTAGAAGCCAGAGAGAGGGTCAATGAAGCTACTGCTGATGAAAAGGAGCAGAAAGATCAGATTGCAAAAGATGCCAGTACTCTACGTACAAACATGGCTGATAATGATAATATCATTGGTAAGGTTGTCATCTCTCCTCCCGATCAGACAGCAGTCCGAGTGGAGTTCCGGATTAACAACGGCAGTCTGGACATCGATGAGATGGACAAACTGGATAAGCTCTTCGAGAGTGCCAGGCCTGAGCTGTTCGAGAAGGCTGAAGTCGTAGATAAGGTAACCGATCCTGATGAACTGATCGTAGCTCTGACAAAGGCTGGCCTGAATCCGTGGGACTATCTGGATATAAACGTTAAGAAAAACATGGATAAGATTATTATTGATAAAGGTAAAGGCATCACTAAAGCTGAGGCTATCCTTCCTCTGAAAGGTATCCTTGCGAAGCTCCCTACCCTTATCAAGAACTTCAGTGAAGAGGCCAAGATATACATTCGTGCATATCTGAAACAGGCTCTGAGCCCTACAGTCGTACTCGGTACAAGAGCAAAGACGTAAGGAGTTTATTTTGAGCAAACCTAAAAAAGATATTTATTCAGTGTTTGATGAAATGGCTATGCAGGAACTTCTTAAAACGGAAAACGAAGCAAAAGCACGAGCAATGGCATATGAGTACCAGTGCGTACTTAAGTTGAATGGTATACAGATACATGATTATAGCTGTGATTGGTAAGTATTACTATTTGGAAAGAGATGCAGGAAATGTGGAGCATCAATACCGAAATCGCACGATAATTGTTCTGACTGCTATTCAGAAAACATTGAGGTATTTTATTAAGGAGAGACATTATGTTACCAATAGCTACTAAGAAGTTCTGCTGTGGAGGCGGTAACGCTATTATGATTGAACCTCTGTGGCCGATGAAGAGACGTGGCAAGAAGTTTTTCATGGCTCTGTTTCAATGTAAGACCTGTGGAGAATATACCCTCCGAGGAGAGAATCAGGAAAAGATGTGGAATACATTCGTTGAGGTCCTGAATGAAAAGAGAGCAAAGCAATATATCGAAGAGAAAAAGCAGAGGATAAAACAATGAGCTACGATAAAAAAGCGCTGCATGATAAATGCTCTGAGCATCAAATCGAATACACGGAAATCAAAAAGGACAATAGAATAATCTTTATGTGTCCGAAGATACCTGACAAACGGGTAAAGATTGAGCTATTAGATATGGTTCCAAAGAATATCAATGTTCAATTCATTGAATCTCCTAAGGTATCAACAGGCGATGCGGTATCAGTGATGCTCAGGAGTATTGGTTTCGCCGGGGTCCTTTATGAACATAAACATAAGCTCTTTATTCATACCGAGCAGGACCTCCCCGAAGATCATCCTTTCTGGAAACAGATTAAAGAGATCCTACTTAAAGATGGTTACTTTTGGGGCTGGGAAATAACTTTCGGAAAAAGAACCGTGAAATATAACAGAGATGATATAGTATCGCCGTTCTTTAAAAAGTCATCAGTCAGTAACAAAAGAGGCCATGTTATAAACGATGACGACATAGATAAGCTAAAGATAAATCTCGGCCGTAAGCTGGACGTACTGGACTTCTTAAAGGAAATGTCATGAGACTCGTAGAATTTAAAGAAGAATATGCAAAACTCGTTAACATGGTATACGGAGAACTGGATGACAAACAGAAGCAGACAGTCTATTCCGTAGAGATATATAAAGACAGTGGCGATGCCCTTATCGCCTGTGACATCTATGCAGACTCACTGCGGGACACGTTAACCCCTGAGTTCATAGATGAACAGTTAAGAAATACCTTCGAGTACAACGACACTACTGTAATAGAATCCCTCTAATAGTTCCAATAGTTTACCCCATAACTTTAACTTTACGAGGTAGTTATATGAAAGCTACTAATAATGCTGCTGCTATTGCGGCAAATCTAAGAAATAAAAACGGTGGTACCAAGTCGGGTGACCTCGATGAGCTGAAGGTTGATCCTCATTTCTATGAGGAACCCAAAGCAGTGGTCCTCTTAGAGTATGCTATCAACCGGGGAAAGAACGCCATTCTGGTTGGACCCACTGGATCCGGCAAGTCGAGTCTGGCAATCAATGTCCTCGCCAGAATGAAACGAAAAGCTGAAATTGTTTCCTGCCATGGTGAGACTTCCTCCGATACTTTTATAGGTAAGCCGTGGCTCGCAACAGACCCTGTAACCAATGAGACTATTACCAAGGTTCTCTATGGCGCAGCACTGAGAGCATATAAGTATGGCAAGACCCTGCTATTAGAAGAGGTCGATGTAGCTCTTCCTGATATTCTCGCATCAATGCAGAGGATTCTGGAAACAAAGACCGAGTTCTATAACTGCGATATAGGTGAGCAGGAAATCGTTCCGAAGCATAAGCTGTTCAATGTAATAGCAACTGCCAATACCATAGGAACCGGTGAAGACGCATTCATGTATGCAGGTACGAAACCATTGAATCTGTCTTTTATTAACAGGTTCTGTCCCAGGATATTACTGGGCTATCTCAATCCTGCTAAGGAAGCAGAGGTTCTTGTTAATAAAACAGGAATTGATCGAGCAATGGCTAATAAAATGGTACAAGTTGCCAATGATGTACGGGATGCAGGAGATCCAAAACGGATAGCCGCGGGAACAGTTCCCGGTGGAACTCCACTGGTATCTGTCGTGTCTACCCGGGATCTGATTGAATGGGCTGACATGGTAACAGACCTCGGTCTCAGTGTTAAAGAGGCTGCGAAACCATGCTTCCTGAATCTGATGCCGGAAGCTGATAAGAACTCCGTACAGAAGTTCATAGATAATAGAATCATCTAAGGAGAAACATTATGATATATCATCCGATTGAATCTGAGATGGAAATGTTCGCACGGGTATATTCAAGAGATACCGGTGTAAGAATTATCTTCGGTCAGGGATTCAGCACTGATGGTAAGATAATCACTATCGTCAGACTGTTAGACCATGCAGACCCATGGGTACGGTTTGAAATTGAAATGGGTGTGTATCATGAAACCGGTCATGTAATATCGAAAGATTTTTCTACTTTCAATAGCTATAAAGATAAGACCAAGAAGGTGCTCTTCAATGTGGTCCGGGATGTAACCATTGAGGGCAAAATCATGGAGATCCGGTATCCTGGAATGAAGTCCAAGTGGGCTACGTTCTTGAGCTGGGTAGTGGACAGGAACAATCAAACAATAGCTTCAAGGGGTGTAAAACCTTTTCAGATGCTGATGTGGGCTCTATACTTCAGAGCCAGAGAGTATCAGCATGGTGAGAATTTTGGACCTGGTATAATACTTCCTCCTGCTATTGAAGAAATATATGATAGAAGAATACTTCCGTTCA
>Ga0307377_10001110_pt1 | contig 35317 bp, 26 predicted proteins | sample TR3MG_FD_202535 | JGI IMG/M metagenome (GOLD analysis project Ga0307377, IMG submission 202535) | Soil microbial communities from Risofladan, Vaasa, Finland - TR-3 | ecosystem: Environmental > Terrestrial > Soil > Coastal area > Acid sulfate soil | place: Finland: Risofladan, Vaasa | collected... | reverse complement strand
TACGGTCTCCGCCATTTCCCAGACCATGTCCGGCTTCATCGTCGACCGTTATGGCGCGCGCCGTGTGTTGTTGTTCGGCATGACCGCATTTTCCCTGGCGATGCTGCTTACCGGACTGGCGACTTCCTACTGGATGCTGCTGGCGATCGCCGTGCTAGCAGGCATGGGCAACAGCGTGTTTCACCCGGCGGATTTCGGCATCCTCAACGCCAAGGTGAATCCGAAACGGCTGGGCTACGCATTCAGCACGCACGGCATCGGCGGCAACTTCGGCTGGCTCGCGGCGCCGGTATTCAGCATCGGCATATCCAGCGTCTACGGTTGGCGCGCGGCAACGATCTCCGCCGGGGCGCTCGGCTTGTTGATTACCGCGTTCATCGCCAGCCGGTCGGCGTTAGCGGGCGAGGCGACGGATGCCGGCGCGCGGCAGGGCAAGACGCGGCGCGCGCGCGCCGCAGGGCTGCGGCAGGAAGTGCGCGCGATTCTTACCGTGCCGGTGGTGAAGTGCTTCGCTTTTTTTACCTTTTATTCGATGGCGCTGGTCGCGCTGCAGACGTTTTCGGTTTCGGTGACCACCAGCCTGTACCGCGCGCCGCTGGTGACGGCGAGCGCAGCGCTGACCGGCTTTCTGTTCGGCGGCATTGTCGGCATCGTCGCAGGTGGCATCGTAGCGGCGCACAGCAGCCGCCACAATCTGGTGGCGGCCTCCGGCATGCTGATCGGCGCCGTGCTTACGCTGTTTTTGGCGAGCGGCGCGCTGCCGCTGTGGCTGTTGACGGGCACCATGACCCTGATGGGGTTCTTCATCTTTTCCACTCAGCCCTCGCGCGACATCCTGGTGCGCGGCGCGGCGCCGCCGGGCGCGACGGGCAAGGTGTATGGCTTCGTCTATTCCGGCCTCGACCTGGGCGGGTCCCTGTCGCCGCTGCTGTTCGGCTGGCTGCTGGACCGGCATCTGCCGCAATGGGTGTTCGGCGCGGCTGCAGCTTTTATGCTGTGCGCGGTCGCAACGGTGGTCACACTGCGTGCACGGCGTACTCCAGATATCGTAGCGGCGTTGGATACGGCGTCTTGAATGGCGCCGCATCCCCTGCGCAAGCATGAGCGACGACCCCTTACGCATCGACAAATGGCTCTGGGCCGCGCGTTTTTTCAAGACGCGCAGCCTGGCGGCCAAAGCCGTTGACGGCGGCAGGGTGCGGCTCAACGGCGCGAGCGCAAAGCCCTCGCGCGCGCTCAAAGTCGGGGACGAGCTCGCGATCCGCGTGGGCGAACTGGAGTGGGTGGTGGAAGTTCTGGCGCTGGCGCGCAGCCGTGGCCCGGCGGCTCAGGCGGTGCTGCTCTATCGCGAGCGCGAGGATAGCCGCGCGCGGCGCGAGGCGGCGATTGCGCTGCGCAAGGTCCAGCCGCACCCGGGCGCGGGGGTGAAGGGACGGCCGACGAAAAAGGACCGCAGGCTGATCCACCGCTTTACGGGGGATTGAATTAAGCACCGTTGGAAGAGAGCTTTCCGGTAAAATCGCGCCTCTTTCGACATATCCCAGAAGCGAAATCCGTTTTGATAGTCACCTCCGGTATCACCATACAGTTCGGCGCCAAACCCTTGTTCGAGAACATCTCGGTCAAGTTCGGCGAAGGCAACCGCTATGGTCTGATAGGGGCCAACGGCTGCGGCAAGTCCACGTTCATGAAGATCCTCGGCGGCGACCTCGAAGCGAGCGCGGGCAGCGTCGCGGTCGATCGCAACGAGCGCGTGGGCAAGCTGCGCCAGGACCAGTTCGCCTACGAGGATCAGCGCGTGCTCGACGTGGTGCTCATGGGTCATGAGGAAATGTGGCAGGCGATGAGCGAGCGCGACGCGATCTATGCCGATCCGGACGCGAGCGAAGAGGACTACATGCACGCGGCCAACCTCGAGGCGCGCTATGCCGAATTCGGCGGCTACACTGCCGAGGCGCGCGCGGGTGAGCTGCTGCACGGCGTGGGCATCCCGATCGAGCAGCACAACGGCCCGATGAGCGCGGTTGCGCCGGGCTGGAAGCTGCGCGTGCTGCTGGCGCAGGTGCTGTTCGCGGACCCGGATATCATGCTGCTGGATGAGCCGACCAACAACCTCGACATCAACTCGATCCGCTGGCTCGAGGGCGTGCTCAACGCGCGCAACTGCACCATGATCATCATTTCCCACGACCGGCACTTCCTCAACAGCGTGTGCACCCACATGGCCGACATGGATTACGGCACGCTGCGGGTCTATCCGGGCAACTACGACGACTACATGCTCGCTTCGACCCAGGCGCGCGAGCAGCTGCTCGCGGCCAACGCCAAGGCGAAGGAGAAAGTAGCCGAGCTGCAGGACTTCGTGCGCCGCTTCTCCGCCAACAAGTCCAAGGCGCGGCAGGCGACTTCGCGCGCGCGCCAGATCGAGAAAATCAAACTCGAGGATATCAAGCCCTCCAGCCGGCAGTATCCCTACATCCGCTTCGAGTACGACGAAAAGGAAAAGCTGCACCGCCTGGCAGTGGAAGTGAAGGGACTCGCCAAGAGTTACGACAAGCCGCTGATCAAGGGGCTGGACCTGGCCATCGAAGCCGGGGAAAAGGTCGCGATCATCGGCCCTAACGGCATCGGCAAGACGACGCTGCTGCGCTGCCTGCTGGGCGAGGCGCAGGGCGGCCTCAAACCCGACTACGGCACGGTGAAGTGGGCGGAAAAGGCGCGCCCGGGCTACTGCGCCCAGGACCACGCCGCGGATTTCGCCGGAGACGCGACGCTGTTCGACTGGGTAGGGCAGTGGCGGCGCGAGGGCGACGACGACCAGATCGTTCGCGCGACGCTCGGGCGGCTGCTGTTCACAGGCGACGACGCCAAGAAGTCGATCAAGGTAATCTCAGGCGGCGAAGGCCAGCGCATGGCTTTCGGCAAGCTGATCCTGCAAATGCCCAACGTTCTGCTGCTGGACGAGCCGACCAACCACCTCGACATGGAATCGATCGAATCGCTGAACGGCGCGCTCGATCGCTACAAGGGCACATTGATCTTCGTCTCCCACGACCGCGAGTTCGTGTCCTCGCTCGCCACCCGCATCATCGAGATGAAGCCGGGGGAGGGCAAGCAGGTGGGCACGGCCATTGTCGATTTCCATGGCAACTACGAGGAATACCTGCAGCAGCAGGGGCTAGGCTGATTCACGGGTATTGACAGGCGGAACGTTCCTGTCTTGACAGCTGTAAAGCACAGCTTTACAGTGGCGTCATGATCAAGTCGTTCCGGCACAAGGGCCTGGAGACGTTCTTCCGCGTCGGCAGCAAAGCCGGCATCCGACCGGACCACGCGGACAAGCTGAGAAAACTGCTGTTTGCTTTGGATCTGGCCAAGTCCGCACAGGACCTTAACGCACCGGGCTGGCGCCTGCATCAATTGTCGGGCAGGGAAAAGGGATGCTGGTCGCTTAACGTAAGCGGCAATTGGAGGGTCGTTTTCAGATTCGACGGTGTCGACGTTGAGTTGGTCGATTATCTCGATTATCACTAGGAGAGCATCATGTCGCGTATGTTCAATCCGCCGCATCCGGGAGAGGTCCTGCAGGAATATCTGCCGGCCGGTCTCAGCGTGACCGAGGCGGCGCAGAAGCTGGGCGTTTCGCGCCAATCGCTGTCGGCGATTCTTAACGGCCGGGCGGGGATCAGTGCGGAGATGGCGGTAAGGTTATCGAAAGCACTGGCTACCAGTGCCGATCTCTGGCTCGGCATGCAGATGCAGTACGATCTTTGGCAGGCGCAGCGTCATCCACCCAAGGGCGTGCAGAAACTGGCGGCCTGACTTATTCCAATCGCGCGCAGAATCTCCAGACGCCACGCTTGCCGACCTCTACGACCCGCTGTGCGGCGAAAAAGCGCGCTGGGTAGCCGGCAAAATTCGCCGGAACACCGGCTCTATTCTTGGAGCCGGGGCATGGACTCCGCGTTGTCCTGGGCGTAGATCCAGTCGCGCGTAATCGGCAGAGGGTTGGGGCGCCCCGCCTTGACCGCCAGCACCTGGTAGATGTTCATCCAATTGCGCGCAAAGCCGAAGGCGCAACCGGCGAGGTAGATCGACCAGATGCGGTAGCGCTTCTCGCCGGCGATGCGCACCGCTTCGGCACGGTTTTTTTCGATGTTGGCGGCCCAGTGCTCGCAGGTGCGCGCGTAATGGCGCCGCAGGCTTTCCACGTCGGCGACCTCGAAGCCGGCCGCCGACATCTCGCTCAGGACCAGGGATATGTGCGGCAGCTCGCCGTCGGGAAAGACGTATTTGTCGATGAATTGACCCACGCCCATGCCGACGGCGCGGCTGTCGGAATGGGCCGCGGTGATGCCGTGGTTCAGTGCTACCCCGTCCTCGGCCAATAGGGCATTCATTTTACGGAAATAGGTGCCCAGGTTTTTCAGCCCGACGTGTTCGAACATGCCCACGCTGGCGATGCGGTCATAGCCGCCGGTTTCCGGCACATCGCGATAGTCCTGCAGGCGCACCTCGCAGCGCCCCTCCAGCCCCTCGGCACGGATGCGCTCGCGCGCCAGTTCATACTGGTTGCGCGACAGCGTGATGCCGGTGGCGATGCAGCCGTATTTCGCCGCGGCGCGGATGATCAGCGCGCCCCAGCCGCAACCGACGTCCAGCAGCCGCTGGCCGGGCTGAACGCGCAGTTTTGTCAGGATGTAGTCCAGCTTTTGTTCCTGCGCCTGCTCGAGCGTGTCGGCGTCGCTGCGGAAATAGGCGCAGGAGTAGACCATGTTGCGGTCGAGAAACAGCTGGTAGAACGCGTTGGAGACATCGTAGTGGTATTGGATCGCCTTGCGATCGCTCTGCGCCGAATGGTTGACCGTCCACAGCAGACGACCGATACGATCGGGGCGCGCAGCAGCCTGCACGAAGCGGGCGCTGGCCTCGAATATGTCGCGCAGGGAACCTTCGACGCGGATCCGGCCTTCGACATAGGCTTCGCCGAGCTTCATTAGATCGGGCGGCAGGAAGCAGCGCAGCGCGCGCTTTTGCGGAACTACGATGGTCACTTTCGGATCCGGGCCGAATTCCAGGCTGCGCCCGTCCCAAAGGTCAAGCCGCAAGGGCGTCGGATTGGTATACCTCACCCGCGTGGCCAATTGTGTCAGACGGTTCTCGATAAACATGAGCCCTCCCGGAGACTGCTCCACGATTACCCGAACAGCATTATTTTTGTCCTGTTTCGGGAATCGTGCAAGGGCATGGCGTGACCGCGGTCAAGGAAGCATTGAAAAGCAGGTTCTGAAAACGCCAAGCCCGGCGAGCGGAGTCAGAAAAAAGCCCGGCGTCTTGCGAACATCGGGCTTTTGGGGATGGCGCCGGCCAAGCACCAAAACTCTTACAGCGCCCAACAAATGTTGGGCAGCTGATTCAGGGGGAGCCCGAGGGCAGGTGCTTCCTCGTTTGCTCAGGCATTCTCAGACTGCGGCGAGGAGCTCGCGTCGCCCGCGCGCCTTGGCGTGCGGGGTCAACAACAAGGTGTTACGCGGCTGCCAGCAGCTCGCGTCGCCCGCACGCCTTGGCGTACGGGGCCAGCAACAAGATGTTACGCGGCTGCGAGCAGCTCGCGTCGCCCGCACGCCTTGGCGTGCGGGGCCATCAACCATGGGTTACGCAGCTGCGAGCAGCTCGCGTAACACATAGGGCATGATGCCGCCGTGGCGGTAGTAGTCGACCTCGATCGCGGTATCGATGCGCAGCAGCACCTGAATCTCGCGGCGGCTGCCGTCCTTGCCCTTGATCACCAGGGTCAGATCCTGCTGCGGCTTGATCGCGCCGTCGATGCCGAGGATGTCGAACTCCTCGTCGCCTTTGATGCCCAGCGTGGCCACGCTGTCCGTCCCCTTGAACTGGCAGGGCAGCACACCCATGCCCACCAGATTGGAGCGGTGGATGCGCTCGAAGCTCCTGGCGATCACCGCCTTGACGCCGAGCAGTTGCGTACCCTTGGCCGCCCAGTCGCGGCTCGAGCCGGTGCCGTATTCCTCGCCGCCGAACACCACTGTGGGCGTGCCCTGCGCGATGTATTTCATCGCCGCGTCGTAGATCGGCAGCGCCTCGCCCGAGGGCTGCATCACGGTGACGCCGCCTTCGACCCTGCCGCCGTCGGCCTTGAGCGGAACCATCAGGTTCTTGATGCGCACGTTGGCGAAGGTGCCGCGCATCATCACTTCGTGGTTGCCGCGCCGGGCGCCGTAGCTGTTGAAGTCCATCACCGGCACGTCGTGTTCGAGCAGGTAAACGCCTGCGGGAGAACTCGGCTTGATCGAGCCGGCCGGACTGATGTGGTCGGTGGTGACCGAGTCGCCGAAGATGCCCAGGGCGCGCGCGCCGGTGATGTTGCCGACCTTGCCCAATTGCATGCTGAAACCCTCGAAGAACGGCGGCTCGGCGATATAGCTCGACGTGGGCCAGTCGTACACCTCTCCCGAGGCCGAGCTGATGTTCTGCCATAGCGGGTTGTCCTTGCCCGGATTGGTATACAGGCGCTGGAAGGTCTTGGGATTCATCGCGTATTTCATGCACGCGTAAATCTCGTCGCTGGTCGGCCAGACATCGCCGATCCAGACGTCCTTGCCGTCTTTGCCCTTGCCCAGCGGCTCGGTCATCAGGTCGCGCAGCATGGTGCCGGCGATGGCGTAGGCCACGACCAGCGGCGGCGAGGCGAGGAAGTTCGCGCGCAGGTTCGGATGGATGCGGGCCTCGAAATTGCGGTTGCCAGAGAGCACCGCCGCGCACACCAGGTCGTTTTGCACGATCGCCTCCTCGATCGGCTCGGCCAGCGGTCCGGCGTTGCCGATGCAGGTGGTGCAGCCGTAACCGGCGAGGAAGAAGCCGAGCTTCTCCAGGTAGGGCAGCAGGCCGGCCTTGGTCAGATACTCAGTCACCACGCGCGATCCGGGCGCGAGCGAAGTCTTGATATGCGGCTTGACCGTGAGGCCGCGCTCGACGGCCTTCTTCGCCAGCAGGCCGGCGGCGAGCAGCACGCTCGGATTGGAAGTGTTGGTGCAGGAGGTGATGGCCGCGATCAACACGTCGCCCGAGCCGACCTCGACGCCGCTGCGCGCCTTGAAGCGTTTGCCCAGGTCTTCCGGCTTCTTGGCGAAACCGTTGTCGGCCACGGGCTTGGCGTAAAGTTCGGCGAATTTCGATTTCACCTTACCGATCTCGATGCGGTCTTGCGGGCGCTTGGGTCCGGCGAGCGAGGGCGCAACCGTGGCGAGGTCGAGTTCCAGCACCTGGCTGTAGTCTATGCTGCCCGCCTTGGGGATGCCGTACAGGCCCTGCGCCTTGAAGTAGGATTTGAACGCGTCGATTTCCTCGGCCGTGCGGCCGCTGCCCTCGAAATAGGCTATGGTCTTGTCGTCTACGGGGAAAAAGCCCATGGTCGCGCCGTATTCCGGCGCCATGTTGGCGATGGTCGCGCGATCGGGAACGGCTAGGCTGGCCGCGCCGTCGCCGAAAAATTCGACGAACTTGCCCACCACTTTCGCTTTGCGCAGCATCTCGGTCACGGTCAGCACCAGGTCGGTGGCGGTGACGCCGCCGCGCAGCTTGCCCTTGAGGTTTACGCCGACGACGTCCGGCGTGAGGAAATATACCGGCTGGCCGAGCATGCCGGCTTCGGCTTCGATGCCGCCTACGCCCCAGCCGACGACGCCGATGCCGTTGATCATGGTGGTGTGGCTGTCGGTGCCGACCAGGGTGTCGGGGTAATACACGCCGTCCTTCTGGTGCACGCCGCGCGCGAGGTACTCGAGGTTGACCTGGTGCACGATGCCGACACCGGGGGGTACGACCTTGAACGTGTTGAAGGCCTGCATGCCCCATTTCATGAACTGGTAGCGCTCCTTATTGCGCTGGAATTCCAGCTTCATGTTCAGGTCGAGCGCATTCTTGCTGCCGTAGTTGTCGATCTGGATCGAATGGTCCACCACCAGGTCTACCGGAACCAGCGGCTCGATCACTTTCGGGTCTTTGCCCATCCTGTGCGCGACGCTGCGCATCGCTGCGACGTCGGCGAGCAGCGGCACCCCGGTGAAATCCTGCAGCACGATGCGCGCGAGTACGAACGGGATCTCGTCGCTACGCGCCGCTTTTGGCTTCCAGGCGGCGAGCTGGCGCAGGTGCATCTCAGTGACTTTCTTGCCGTCGCAATTCCTCAGCACCGATTCGAGCACGATGCGGATGGACACCGGCAGGCGCGAGATTTTGCCCAGGCCGGCTTTTTCCAGCGCGGGCAGGGAATAGAATTTGCCGGTCTTGCCGGAGGCGAGTTTGAACTCTTGCAGCGTGTTATGCAGATTGTGTGGCATGGTTTCTCCAAAAAAGCCGGACCGCGAAGGAATGCGCCAATCGGGCTTTCCGTCGCGGCCTTTGCGCTTCGAATCAGATCACGAACAGGTCGACGAATTCGTTGACCGGCGTGGCTTCCAGCTCCTTTGCATCCTGGCACAGCGTCAGAATCGCGCTGCGTTGTTTTTCCGGGAAGCGGCGCGCCAGGTTGGTCTTGAACTTCTCCACCAGCAGCGGCACGCCTTCCTTGCGCCGGCGGCGATGCCCGATCGGGTATTCTACGACGACTTCGCCGGTCTTTTTGCCGTCCTTGAATTCCACCGTGATCGCGTTGGCGATGGAGCGTTTCTCCGGGTCGTGATAGTCACGGCTGAAGCCCTTGTCCTCGACGCAGACCATTTTCTCGCGCAGGGCGTCGATGCGCGGGTCGGCGGCGATCGCGTCCTCGTAATCGCCCGCGGTCAGCCGGCCGAATATGAGCGGCACCGCAACCATGTACTGGATGCAGTGGTCGCGGTCGGCCGGGTTGTTCAACGGCCCCTTCTTGTCGATGATGCGGATCGCGGATTGATGCGTGCGGATGGTGATCTTCTTGATGTCGGCGATGCGGTCCCTGACCTGTGCGTGCAGCGCCATCGCGCATTCGGCCGCGGTCTGCGCGTGAAACTCGGCCGGGAAGGCGATCTTGAACAGCACGTGCTCCATCACATAGGAGCCGTATGGTCGCTGAAACTTGAATTCCTTGCCCTTGAACAGGACGTCGTAGAAACCCCAGGTCGGCGCGGTCAGCACCGAGGGATAGCCCATCTCGCCCTTGGCCGCCATCAGCGCCAGGCGCACCCCGCGGCTGGTGGCGTCGCCCGCGGCCCAGGACTTGCGCGAGCCGGTATTGGGCGCATGGCGGTAGGTGCGCAGCGACTGGCCGTCGACCCAGGCGAGGGACAGCGCGCTGATGATTTCTTCGCGCGTAAGACCGAGCATATTGGCCACCACCGCGGTAGTGGCGACCTTGACCAGCAGCACGTGGTCCAGGCCGACGCGGTTGAAGCTGTTCTCCAGCGCGATCACGCCCTGGATCTCGTGCGCCTTGATCATGCCGGTGAGCACCTCGCGCACGGTCAGCGGCGGCTTGCCTGCAGCGACAGCCTGGCGCGACAGCCAGTCGGCCGCAGCGAGTATGCCGCCCAGGTTGTCCGAGGGATGGCCCCATTCGGCGGCGAGCCAAGTGTCGTTGAAGTCCAGCCAGCGGATCATCGCGCCGATGTTGAATGCGGCCTGCACCGGGTCGAGCTGGAACTGGGTTCCCGGAACTTTGGCGCCGTTGGGCACCACGGTGCCGGGGACGATGGGGCCCATGAGTTTGGTGCAGGCAGGGTATTCAAGTGCCTCCAGGCCGCAGCCGAGCGTGTCCATCAGACACAGCCGCGCGGTGTCATAGGCTTCGGCGCTCCTGATCTTGTACTTGGAGACGTAATCGGCGATGTCCACCAGTACCTGGTCCGGTTTACGGCGCACGTTGGAGATGTGGGACGACATGCTGTTCCTTTGGGTCAGAAGAGGTGATTTCAAAATGAGGGGATATCCCCTACGTGGACTTTCCCCTCAAGGGGGATCGAGACCTTCGGGGCGCTTCCCCTCATACTTCCCTGAATCGGGGGCCATTTCGGTAATGCCGAAATGGCCTCCATGTTTACCTGCCGCAGCCGCGCGGCGGGCCGGACTTATTTGCGCTTTTCGATCGGGACGAACTTCAGGTCTTCCGGCCCGGTGTAATTTGCGGTGGGGCGTATGATCTTGCCGTCGATGCGCTGCTCGATCACGTGCGCGGCCCAGCCGCTGGTGCGCGAAATCACGAATATAGGCGTAAACATGGAGGTTGGCACGCCCATCATGTGGTAGCTCACGGCGGAGAACCAGTCGAGGTTCGGGAACATCTTCTTCTCGCGCCACATCACCGTCTCCAGGCGCGCGGCGATGTCGAACATCTTCATGTCGCTGCGCACCTTGGACAGTTTGCGCGCGACCTCTTTGATCACCTGGTTGCGCGGATCGCCGATGGTATAGACCGGATGGCCGAAGCCGATGACCACTTCCTTGTTGGCCACGCGCTGGACGATGTCCTTTTCCGCGGCGTCCGCGTTCTCGTAGCGCTTCTGCACTTCGAATGCGACTTCGTTGGCGCCGCCGTGCTTGGGGCCGCGCAGCGCGCCGATGCCGCCGCAGATGGCGCTGTACATGTCCGAACCGGTGCCGGCGACCACGCGGCAGGCGAAGGTGGAGGCGTTGTACTCGTGCTCGGCATACAGGATCAGCGAGGTATGCATCGCCTTGACCCACAGGTCGGAAGGTTCCTTGCCGTGCAGCAGATGCAGGAAGTGCCCGCCGATGGAGTCGTCATCGGTTTCGACCTCGATGCGCCGCCCGTTCTGGCTGTAGTGGAACCAGTAGAGCAGCATCGAGCCGAGGGAGGCCATCAGCCGGTCGGCGATGTCGCGCGCGCCTGGGTGATTGTGGTCGTCCTTTTCCGGCAGCACCGCACCGAGCACCGACACCCCGGTGCGCAGCACGTCCATCGGATGGGCCGAGGCGGGCACCCATTCGAGCGCCGCCTTGACGTTGGCCGGCAAACCGCGCAGGGACTTGAGCTTCAGCTTATAGCCGCCGAGTTCGGCTTGCGTGGGGAGCTTGCCGTGCACCAGCAGATAGGCGATCTCCTCGAACTCGCAAGCATCGGCGACGTCGAGAATGTCGTAGCCGCGATAGTGCAGGTCGTTGCCGCTGCGCCCGACGGTGCACAGGGCGGTGTTGCCGGCCGTTATACCGGAGAGCGCGACCGACTTTTTTGGCTTCGGCGTGACCGGGGCGGCGTCTGCCGTTTTGGCTTCGTTCATGACTTCTCCTTTGCAAACAGTTGGTCCAGTTTGGTTTCGTACGCGTGATAGTCGAGATAATCGTACAGCTCGTTGCGGGTCTGCATGCTGTCGACCACGTTCTTTTGCGTACCGTCGCGGCGCACCGCCTGGTAGACCTCGAGGGCGGCCTTGTTCATGGCGCGAAACGCCGATAGCGGATAGAGCGCGATGGCGACATCGGCCGAGCGCAGCTCCTCGACCGTGAACAGCGGTGTGGCCCCGAACTCGGTGATATTGGCCAGGATCGGGACTTTCACCGCTGCGGCGAATCGGCGGTACATCGCGAGTTCGGTCATCGCCTCGGGGAAGATCGCGTCGGCGCCGGCTTCGACGCAGGCCACGGCGCGCTCGATCGCACGCTCCAGCCCCTCGACCGCGAGCGCATCGGTGCGCGCCATGATGAAGAAATCGGGGTCGGTTCTGGCGTCGACGGCAGCCTTGATGCGATCGACCATCTCCTCCTTGGAAACGAGTTCCTTGCCCGGGCGATGGCCGCAGCGCTTGGCGCCGACCTGGTCCTCGATGTGCATGGCGGCTGCGCCGAATTTGATCAGCGATTTCACCGTGCGCGCGACGTTGAAGGCGCTGGCGCCGAAGCCGGTGTCGACATCGACCAGCAGCGGGGTGTCCACCACGTCGGTAATGCGGCGCACGTCGGTGAGCACGTCCTCCAGGTTGCTGATCCCCAAGTCGGGCAGGCCGAGGGAGCCGGCCGCCACACCGCCGCCTGAGAGGTAGATCGCCTTGTAGCCGCTGCGCGCGGCGAGTCGCGCATGATAGGCGTTGATCGCGCCGATTACCTGCAGCGGCCGCTCTTCCTTCATTGCGGCGCGGAACCTCGCTCCTGCCGACATGTGCTTGGTCATATTTGCCTTTCCAAAAGAGGGGCCCGGATCAAACGCGCCAGCCTACGGCGATCGCGTGCCGGATACTTTAACCCAAGTCAAATGTTAGCGCCTTATCCCGGACAGTTGCTGTCGCCGGGGCGACATAAGCCCACTGCGCTAGCCGAAATACGGCCTCTCCACCTCGGCTGCAATCATGACGCCGACAAGCCTCGCGCTCTGCAGCACTTCTGGGCAATGGCGATCTGTGGCGCAGTCGGGCCATTGTCGGCGTACTGGATCCGGCCACAGCCGGTCTTTTGCCTGGTTTGCAGCATGGCGCCGCCGGGCCCGCCGTGGCAGTCGGAAACGCAGTTTAAAATCCCGAACCCGAAGCAGAGCATTCAGGCGGGCATGCGTGAATGCACGGCAGCCTGATCCGGAAACGCAGCACGCGATTTCCGGACCGGGGTTTAGCTGTCGATGCGGTCTTAGCCCAGCAGGTGCTTCACGCCGTCGCGTTCTTCATGCAACTCTTTGAGCGTAGCGTCCATGCGCTTGCGTGCGAAATCGCTGATCTCGATGCCCTTGACGATCTGAAATTCGCCGTTCTTGCAGGTCACGGGATGTCCGTAGATCACGCCTTCGGTAATGCCGTAGCTGCCGTCGGAGGGAATGCCCATGGAAATCCAGTCGCCCTCCGGGGTGCCCATGGCCCAGTCGCGCATGTGGTCGATGGCCGCGCTCGCCGCGCTCGCGGCCGAAGACAGGCCGCGCGCCGCGATGATGGCGGCGCCGCGCTTTTGCACAGTCGGGATGAAATTGGTCTCAAGCCAGGCCTGGTCGTTGATCATGGGCCAGACCTTTTTGCCGTCGGCTTCCATCTGGAACACATCGGGGTACTGGGTGGCCGAATGGTTGCCCCAGACGACTGCCTTGCGCAGGCTGGTGACCGGCTTGCTGATCTTCGCGCTGATCTGCGACAGCGAGCGATTGTGGTCCAGGCGCATCATTCCGGTGAACTGCCGCGGCGACAGGCTGGGGGCATTCTTCATCGCGATCAGCGCATTGGTGTTGGCCGGGTTACCGACGACCAGCACTTTCACCTTGCGGCTCGCCACTGCATCGAGCGCCTTGCCCTGCGGCACGAAGATCGCGCCGTTGGCCTCGAGCAGGTCCTTGCGCTCCATGCCCGCGGTACGCGGGCGTGCACCGACCAGGATCGCGTAATCCGCGTCCTTGAACGCAACCATGGGATCGGACGCCGCGGTCATTCCGGCGAGCAGCGGAAACGCGCAATCGTTGAGTTCCATCATCACGCCGGCGAGCGCCTTCTGCGCCTTCTCATCGGGAATTTCCAGCATTTGCAGGATGACCGGCTGGTCCGCGCCGAGCATGTCGCCTGCGGCAATGCGAAACAGAATGCTGTAACCGATCTGACCGGCGGCGCCGGTGACTGCGACTCGTACGGGTGACTTGGACATGGTAAAACTCCAGAAAAAGAATGGTTAGCGGAAAGTGGCGGGGAAGATAAAGGAAAGTGGTCGGTGTTGAGGCAGAGAGCATCTCCGGTCAGGTGCAGGCTGCGTTGCGCGAATGCCGCAAAATCCTCCCGCCGGGTGCGCTGGATTTTAGGATTAAGGGCAGCATGTGTCAATTTTCAACAGCGGCTTGGGTCAATCGAGAGCATTTGCACGCAGCCTCGGGATCGCGGATATGGCGTTTCAAAATTCAGCGCATCACCGCGTGTGCGGCGACCATTTCCGTCTGGCCGAACAGACTCTGGACGGGGGGCAATGCTCGCCTCGCGCACAGCCGGGCGCCGCAACCCACATGATGGCCCAACAATCACCGCCGACATTGATACAAATCAATGTTGCGGCGCCAACATTGGCGAAAATCGGCCATGGCTGACGCAGGGCGCAGCACCCAAATGGGTGCGCAAGAGTTGAACCGTTTGCGCTGGCAATGCCGCCGCGGCGCGCTCGAACTGGACCTGGTGCTGGAGAAGCATTGCGACCGGCTCCAGGGCGAACGCCTGAGTACGTTCCAGATGCTTCTAACTTAGACGGACAGCAAGTTATGGGATTTGATCCGCGCACACACTGAGTGTCGCGACGCGCGGCTCGCAGAGGTGGTGCAGTGGATGCGCAACTGCCGGGATCGTGCAGGTACGCAAGGTTCCACCGATAGCGAAATAGATGGTGATGGAGTTCGCTCGTGATTCGTCCAGATTCTCCGCAACGGCGGCGCCTGGGTCGCGGGCGCACGGTGTCACTTCTCGATGTGGAACACCCGGCGCTCGACCAAGCGCGAAAACTCGCGGATTTCCCTAGGGGACATTCAATTTAAACTCAGCAAGCAATAGGAGGTCATGCACATGGCACAAGTACGAGACAAATTGTCGGAAAAGACCCAATCGCAAGGTTCAGTACAATCGGAGGCCAGTCATATGACGCAGTTAAAAGCCAAGTTGGCGGAAAAAATTCAAGCGCACCGTCCGCGCACCGCCAAACTCACCAAGGAATACGCGGATATTGTCATCGACAAGGTCAATATCGGGCAGTGCATGGGCGGAGCCCGTGACGTCAGGTGCCTGGTGACCGACATCTCCTACTTGGATCCGCAGGAAGGGATTCGTTTCAGGGGTAAGACCATCCCCGAAACCTTTGCGGCTCTGCCCAAGGCGCCTGGTTCCACATATCCGACGGTCGAGTCCTTCTGGTACTTCCTCCTGACCGGCGATGTTCCCACGCAGGCCCAGGCGGACGAAGTTATTGCGCAGTGGAAAACGCGCCAGGAAGTTCCCCAGTACGTATTTGACGTAATCCGCGCCTTGCCGCGGGACAGCCATCCGATGGTGATGCTCTCCAGCGCGATCCTGTCCTTGCAGCGGGATTCCAAGTTTGCCGCTTACTACAACTCGGGCAAGTTCAACAAGATGAGCGCCTGGGAATCGGTATACGAGGATGCGAGCGATCTCGTTGCGCGTATCCCTGTGATCGCCGCCTTCATTCACAACCTGAAGTACAAAGACGACAAGCAGATCGCCATCGATCCCAAGCTGGACATGGGCGCCAATTTTGCCCATATGATCGGCCAGAGCGAAGATTATAAGGACGTAGCCCGGATGTACTTCATCCTGCATTCCGACCACGAGTCCGGCAACGTTTCTGCGCACACCACGCATTTGGTGCATTCGGCATTGTCCGATCCCTACTATTCGTACTCTGCCGGGCTGAACGGCCTCGCGGGCCCGCTGCACGGCCTCGCCAACCAGGAAGTCCTGGGGTGGACCATGAAGTTCCAGGAGAAATACTGCAAAGGCGTCGAACCCACGAAGGAACTGATCACCAAAGCGCTCTGGGATACGCTAAATTCCGGGCAGGTCATTCCCGGCTACGGCCACGCGGTACTGCGTAAGACCGATCCGCGCTATATGTCGCAGCGCGAGTTCTGCCTCAGGACCCCGGGCCTCAAAGACGACCCGCTGTTCAAGCTGGTCTCCATGATCTTCGAAGTTGCTCCTGGGGTACTTGGCGAGCATGGGCATACCAAGAATCCCTGGCCGAACGTCGATGCGCAGTCGGGTGTTATCCAGTGGTACTATGGTCTCAAGAACTGGGATTTCTATACCGTGCTGTTCGGCGTGGGCCGCGCGCTTGGCTGCATGGCTAACATTACCTGGGACCGTGCGTTGGGGTATGCGCTGGAACGACCCAAGTCGGTTACCACCGATATGCTCGAGAAGTGGGCAGCGGAGGGCGGAAGGAAGTAGAGGCGGCTCGGCTTGTTCGGGCAGATTTTGGGGCTTGTCGTCTATTGAGTTGAGCTCCCTAGGGTTACGGTTGTTTGCGGCGCCGCCGCCGGCTTCTTCGCGGAGCAAGGCGGGCGGCGCGGTGGACAACCGGACCCGCATCGCGCCGCCCGATTGATCAGTGGTTCCTTCGACGTAGGAGATAGGGGCTGAACGGTGACGACGGGTCGAAATGGCGTTTCCTCCCAGGCCGTGCCGGACTACAGGGAAGGAATCAAGAAGGAAGTCGCCGAGATAAAGTTCCTCATCCACGACCTTCGTGTCGAGGGCTTTTTCAATGAGATCCTGCATTATCAGGTAACCCTGAATACCGACCTCGAGATCTACAACATTGAGCAGGCGCAGGTTCTGCACGCGGCGGACGTTCAGGAACTCAAATCGAAGCTCGGCGCCCTGCGCAGAGCATTCCAGGACTACTCGAATGCGGTGAAGAGCTTTTCGCCGGACCGAACGATTCTGCTCCTTGGTCGGCGCTACGTCGACACCATCCACGAGACCTGCCATCTCATTCTCAGCCCCCTGTGGGGGCGGTCGGATCAAGTGCTGGCCTTCCTGCCCAAAGAGGCCCGCTCAGTACGCTCGCGGCGCCACTACCGCAACTGCATAAGCTGGCTTTACGGCGTGCATCTGCGCATTGCGGCCTTCCGCGAGGAATTGAACGGCACGGGCGTTCGCGAAGAGTTCGATATCGCCGACGAAATCCGCGATTTCACCCAGGACGTCGTTCGCGGCTATGTAGTGGAGAAATCCGAGGCTCGTGTGGAACTGCAACTCGAGCGGATGGACCGGGCGGTCATTGTCGGCCGGCGCCCGCGTTTCCGCCGTATGTACTTCAACCTGGTGATGAATGCAGTCGATGCCATGAGCGGGCGCCATGCGGGCGTGCTCCGCGTGAGTACCGTCATCGAGGGCGACCGCGTGGCGCTGCACATGCGCGACGACGGCGTAGGCATGTCCGCCGAGAAAATCCAGCAGCTACTGACCGATCGCCAGACCCTGGACGGCGAGATCCATTCGCTTGGGTTCGTGTTCGTGCGCCAGACGGTCGCTGAACTCGGCGGCGATCTGGCCATCGAGAGTACCGTGGGCAAGGGTACGACCATGACGGTGCGCCTGCCTTACCTGGCGGACAGGACCGCAGAACCGCCGGACCCATCGCGCCGGAACAAGTATCGCCTGCCGGAGCAGTACCGGTCCTTCCCGGTGGAGCCGGTTCCTGTGAAAGCGCCGGCAGAGAGTGCGACGATCGCCACTGCAGCCGCGGCGGCGGTCGCAGCGCCGCCGGAGGCGCAGGCGAGGGGTGCGCCGGACGGCGGCAGCAAAGACCAGGAGCGTGCGTGCGGCAGACTCGTCTTCGAGGCCTACCAAAAATCCAAGGCGCAATTTCCCGGGAGCATCTTCGGCATCGCCGTCACCGAGGAGGACCGGGTCGAGATGTTCACGTGCAAGCACTACGAGCGCGACTGGAACATCTCACACGAGGACCTTTCGCCCATGCACTTTCAGGCGACCTTTCGCGGGCGCATCGAGGAGGACGAGCTGAAGAAGCCCATCATGATCCTCAAGCCTCCCCAGAATATCGGCGAGTATTTCGATTTCAAGGAGGTGCCCGAGAACGAGCGTGGCCCCGAGCGCTTCAAGCGCATGGTGCGCGACGAGTGCATTCGGATCGCGCGCAAGCTCATCGCGACAGGACTCGATCCGCGAATCCAGGTTCTCCTTTCAAGCTCGTCCCGGTTCTTCGCCGCTCCCCCCGAGTTGCTCGGGACCGAACCTTTCCCGCTCGATCTGCTGGCGCATCAGAGGCTGACCGCGGAAAATGTGAGCTGATGCCGGTGCGCTTTATCGAGAGGCGCGGCAAGCACTTGTATGACCGGTGTCCGGTCTCGTTCAAAGCCCTTTTTGCATTATACTAACGCCGGCTAACTGGACCTCATCCAGCTAGCGCACCGCATGCCGCGCTCAGCGGCTCGCCGAGGTGGTAGCTTGCTCGCGCAACGCCTGAACTGCACCGGTTCCGATTGTTCGATTAATGAGATGCGAAGGAGACGATGATGGAGGCTACTGGTAAAGCCACGCTCAATTACGGTGCTGGCAAGTCGATCGATTTTCCCGTATACAGCGGCAGTATCGGCCCCGACGTCATCGATATTAGGACGCTCTACGCCAAGACCGGCATGTTCACCTACGACACGGGGTTTATGTCGACGGGCGCGTGCAATTCGAAAATCACCTACATCGACGGCGACAAGGGCGAGCTGATGTATCGCGGCTACCCGATCGAGCAGATCGCGGGGCATTGCGACTTCCTCGAAACCTGTTACCTGCTGCTGTACGGCGAGCTGCCTAACAAGGATCAAAAGGCAGGTTTCGACGATCTGGTGACGCATCACACCATGGTGAACGAGCAGATGCAATTTTTCCTGCGCGGCTTCCGCCGCGACGCGCATCCGATGGCGGTGTTGACCGGCCTGGTCGGCGCCATGTCGGCCTTCTATCACGACTCGCTCGACATCAACGATCCGAAAGACCGCGACATTTCGGCAGTGCGGCTGATCGCGAAAATGCCGACCCTGGTCGCGATGTCGTACAAGTACTCCAACGGGCAGCCCTACATCTATCCGCGCAACGACCTGTCTTACACGGCCAATTTCCTGCGCATGATGTTCGGCACGCCGTGCGAGGAATACAAGCCCAACGACGTCGTGGTGCGCGCACTGGACCGCATCTTCATTCTGCACGCCGATCACGAGCAGAATGCATCGACGTCCACCGTGCGGCTGTGCGGTTCTTCAGGCACAAACCCGTTCGCCGCAATCGCGGCCGGCGTCGCCTGTCTGTGGGGCCCGGCGCACGGCGGCGCGAATGAAGCCTGCCTGAACATGCTGCATCAAATCCAGGCCGAGGGCGGCGAGGCCAAGCTCGGCGAATTCGTCGCCAAGGCGAAGGATCCGAATTCCGGGACCCGCCTCATGGGCTTCGGGCATCGCGTCTACAAAAACTACGATCCGCGCGCCAAGCTCATGCGCGAAACCTGCTACGAGGTGCTGGGCGAGTTGGGCCTGGAAAACGATCCCCTGTTCAAGCTCTCCATGGCGCTGGAAAAGGTCGCGCTCGAAGACGATTATTTCGTCAAGCGCAAACTCTACCCGAACGTCGACTACTACTCGGGCATCGTACAAAAGGCGCTCGGCATCCCGGTGTCCATGTTCACGGGCATATTCTCGCTTGCGCGGACGGTGGGCTGGATCGCGCAATGGCAGGAAATGATCACCGATCCGGAGTACAAAATCGGCCGTCCGCGCCAGCTCTACAGCGGCCCTACCAAGCGCGACGTCAAAGCTATCGACAAACGCTGAAAAGGCTGACAACATAAAGCCGGTGCCCGAAGGGTACGCAGGGAGCGCCGGAGCTGCCCCGGGGTTTCCGCGTAGCCTTCGCGTTTTTTGTGGGGCCGTTTTTCACCCTCTTTCACGCGAGCTGCCCGTATGCTTAAGCAATTCCTGAGCAATTCCTACCTGTTTGGCGGAAACGCACCGTATATCGAGGATCTGTACGAATCCTATCTCGACAATCCGGGTTCGGTTCCGGAGCAGTGGCGGGATTATTTCGACCAGATGCAGCACGTGACCGGGGCGGGCAAGAGCGCCGAGGACCGTGACGTGGCGCATGCGCCCATCGTCGAAGCCTTCGCGCAGCGCGCCAAGCAGGGCACGCTGCGCCCTGCGGCGACGCAGAACGACCTGACCATCGCGCGCAAACAGGTCTATGTGCAGCAGCTGATCGCGGCTTACCGGAACCTGGGCTCGCGCTGGGCGCAGCTCGACCCGCTCAAACGCCAGGGGCGGCCGCAGATTCCGGAGCTGGAGCCCACGTTCTACGATCTGACCGAAACCGACATGGACACGCCGTTCGATGCCGCGAGCCTGTATTTCGGACAGGAGCGCATGACCTTGCGCGAGATCATCAAGGGCCTGCGCGAGACCTATTGTGCCACGGTCGGCGTCGAATACATGTACATCACCGACCCGGCGCAGAAACGCTGGGTACAGCAGCGCTTCGAGTCGATCCGTTCCGTGCCCACGTTTTCGGTCGAAACCAAGAAGCACATCCTCGATCGGCTCACTGCGGCCGAGACGCTGGAGAAATACCTGCATACCCGCTATGTCGGGCAAAAGCGCTTTTCGCTCGAAGGCGGCGAGAGCCTCATTCCTTGCGTCGACGAACTGGTGCAGCGCTGCGGCAGCCAGGGGGTGCAGGAGATCGTCATCGGCATGGCGCACCGCGGCCGCCTCAACCTGCTCGTCAACGTGCTCGGCAAGATGCCCAAGGATCTGTTCGCCGAGTTCGAGGGCATCCATGCGGATGATCTGCATTCGGGCGACGTCAAATACCACAAGGGTTTCTCTTCCGACGTATCCACGCCAGGCGGCCCGGTGCACCTGTCGCTTGCGTTCAACCCTTCGCACCTGGAAATCGTCAATCCGGTGGTGGAAGGCTCGGTGCGCGCGCGCCAGCGCCGCCGCGGCGACAAGGATGGGAACCAGGTCATTTCCATCCTGCTGCACGGTGACGCTGCCTTCTCCGGGCAGGGCGTGGTGATGGAAACGCTCAATCTGTCTAATACCCGCGGCTACGGCACCGGCGGCACGGTGCACGTAGTGATCAACAACCAGATCGGCTTTACCACTTCCGACCCGCGCGATTCGCGCTCGACGCTGTATTGCACCGACGTGGCCAAAATGGTCGAGGCGCCGATTTTCCACGTCAACGGCGACGACCCGGACGCGGTGGTGCTGGTGACCCAGCTCGCCCTGGACTTCCGCATGGAGTTCCATCGCGACGTCGTGGTGGACATCGTCTGCTTCCGCAAACTGGGCCACAACGAACAGGACACGCCGTCGGTGACGCAGCCGCTGATGTACAAGCGGATCGCGGCGCATCCCGGCACGCGCAAACTCTATGCCGACAAGCTGCTGGCGCAGGGTGTGATTGCGGAGACGGATCCCGAGGAGATGATCCGGGGCATGCGCACCGCGCTGGATGCGGGACAGCACACCGCCGATCCGGTGATTTCCAATTTCAAGAGCCAATACGCGGCTGACTGGATGCCGTTCCTCGACCGCAAGTGGACCGATGCAGCCGATACCGCGGTACCGCTGGCCGAACTGCAGCGCATGGCCCAGCGCATCACCGACATTCCGGCAGATTTCAAGCTGCACCCTCTGGTGGAGAAAGTAGTCGCCGACCGCAAAGCCATGGGCGAGGGCCGCTTGCCGGTCGACTGGGGCATGGCCGAGCATCTCGCTTATGCGAGCCTGGTGGCGAGCGGTTATGCGGTACGCCTTTCGGGCCAGGATTCCGCCCGCGGCACGTTCGTCCACCGCCATGCCGTGCTGCACGACCAGAACCGGGAAAAATGGGATTCGGGCACCTTCGTTCCGCTGCAGCACATCACCGACAAGCAGGCGCCATTCACGGTGATCGACTCGGTACTGTCGGAGGAGGCGGTGCTGGGCTTCGAGTACGGCTATTCCACGGCCGAGCCCATGGAACTGGTCATCTGGGAAGCACAGTTCGGCGACTTCGCCAACGGTGCCCAGGTGGTGATCGACCAGTTCATCTCCTCGGGCGAGGCCAAATGGAACCGCAGCTGCGGTCTGGTAATGATGCTGCCGCACGGATACGAGGGTCAGGGGCCGGAGCATTCCTCGGCGCGGCTGGAGCGCTACCTGCAGCTTTGCGCCGAGCACAATATACAGGTTGTGGTGCCTTCGAACTCGGCGCAGATGTTCCACCTGCTGCGGCGGCAGATGATCAGGCCGTTCCGGAAACCGCTGATCATCATGACGCCCAAGTCGCTGCTGCGCAACAAGGAAGCGATGTCGCCGCTGTCCGAATTTGCCAACGGGCAGTTCCACCCCGTTCTCGGCGAGGTCGAGCACATCGATCCGGAGTCGGTGAAGCGCATCATCTGCTGCAGCGGCAAGGTCTATTTCGATTTGGTGGCGGCGCGGCGCGAGCGCGATATCCAGGACGTCGCGATTATCCGCGTGGCGCAGCTCTATCCTTTCCCGCACAAGGCGTTCGCGGCGGAAATGAAGCGCTACCCGAATGCGACGCAGGTGGTGTGGTGCCAGGAAGAGCCGCAGAACCAGGGTGCCTGGTACCAGACGCGGCATTATTTCATCGAGAACATGCGCGATAACCAGAAGCTGCTGTACGCCGGCCGGCCGTCTTCGGCTGCGCCCGCGGTGGGCTATTACGCCAAGCATCAGGAGCAGCAGAAGGCGCTGATCGCTGCGGCGTTCGGAAAGTTCAAATCCGCGGGGTCGTTGAAATAGCGGCGCCCGGCGGAGCGGCAGCAGGTCTTATGTAGTATCTTGGGCATGGGCGCAGACGCTTGCGCGACGCAGCAAGGGCAATGACCGGGCGCGATGCGCGCACTTGTTTTTGCGGTACGCCGCCGAAGGGATACCCGAGGGCGGCGAAAAAACTGAACGGAGCCACAATGTTAGTCGAAGTGAAAGTACCGCAGCTATCGGAGTCGGTGGCCGAGGCCACGTTGCTCAGCTGGCACAAGAAAGTGGGCGATGCTGTTGCCCGCGACGAAAACCTCATAGACGTCGAGACCGACAAAGTGGTGCTGGAGCTTCCGGCGCCCGCGGCCGGCGTCATCAAGCAGATCGTCAAGGCGGACGGCGTCACTGTAGTCTCGGGCGAAGTCATTGCCGTGATCGACACTGCGGCGGACTCTGCCGCAGCCGTGGCCAAAGCGGCGGAGCGCCCCGCGCCTCCTGTCGAACAGGCGGCAAAGCAGCTCGCGGAGCAAAGCAACCTGATGCCGGCCGCGCGCAAGATGGTCGAGGACCACAAGCTCGATCCCAAGGTCATTGCCGGCAGCGGCCGCGACGGCCGCGTGACCAAGGCCGACGTCGTCGCGCACATGGAGGGCGGCTCCGTCGCCCGGCCGGCAGCGCCAGCTCCGGCGGCGGCGCAGGCTGCGGCGCCACGGCCTTCGCTGCCCGGAGTGCCGGCGCCGGTCGACGTGGACAAGCTGTTGGCCGACCGGCCCGAACAGCGCGTGCCGATGTCGCGCCTGCGTGCGCGCGTGGCCGAACGCCTGCTGCAGTCCCAGGCCAGCGCCGCGATCCTGACCACGTTCAATGAAGTCAATATGCAGCCGGTGCTGGATCTGCGCAGCAAACACAAGGAGATGTTCGAGAAGGAACATGGCGTCAAGCTCGGCTTCATGTCCTTTTTCGTCAAGGCCGCGGTGTACGCGCTGAAGAAATTCCCGCTGGTGAACGCTTCGGTCGACGGCAACGAAATCGTCTACCACGGCTATTTCGATATCGGCGTCGCCGTGGGCAGCCCGCGCGGGCTGGTGGTGCCGGTGCTGCGCGACGCAGACCAGATGAGTTTCGCCCAGATTGAAAAGACCATTGCCGATCTGGGCAAGCGTGCCGGTGAAGGCAAGCTTTCGATGGAGGAACTCACCGGCGGGACATTTTCCATTTCGAACGGCGGCGTGTTCGGCTCGATGCTGTCTACGCCCATCATTAACCCGCCGCAATCGGCCATCCTCGGCATCCACGCCACCAAGGAGCGCGCGGTGGTCGAGAACGGACAGATCGTGATCCGGCCGATGAACTATTTCGCGCTGTCCTACGATCACCGCATCATCGACGGGCGCGAGGCGGTGCTGTCCCTGGTGGCGATGAAGGAGGCGCTGGAAGATCCGGTGCGCCTGCTGCTGGAACTTTGATTCGCGCCGCTGAGCCCGCGCGGGGTGCGGGCGATAAACAAACCACACACCTCAGGTTCACGGCGTTTAAGCGAAGGTCTCAATCATGCTCAAGTCATACGAAGTAGTCGTCATCGGCGCCGGTCCCGCGGGCTATGTCGCGGCAATCCGCTGCGCGCAACTCGGCTTTTCCACCGCGGTCATCGACGAGTGGAAGAATGAAAAGGGTGAAAGCAAGCTCGGCGGCACCTGCCTCAACGTAGGCTGCATCCCGTCCAAGGCGCTGCTTGAATCCTCGGAGAACTACGAGCGCGTGGCGTACAAATTCGGCAACCACGGCATATCCGTGACCGGCGCGAAAATAGACGTAGCCAAAATGCAGGCGCGCAAGGACAAGATCGTGTCCCAGCTCACCGGCGGCATCGAGATGCTTTTCAAGAAGAACAAGATCACCTGGCTCAAGGGGCACGGCAAGTTCTCGGGCAGCGGCGAGAAGTACATGATCGAAGTCAGCGATGGCGGTTCGCCCGAGATCGTGGAGGCGAACCACGTCATTGTCGCCACCGGTTCGACCGCGCGCCATTTGCCCGGGCTGGCGGTGGACAACGAAACGATATGCGACAACGTAGGCGCGCTTGCGCTCAACGCAGTGCCGGAAAAACTCGGCGTCATCGGCGCCGGCGTGATCGGACTGGAACTGGGCAGCGTTTGGCGGCGCCTGGGTGCCAAAGTCACCATTCTGGAAGCCCTGCCCAATTTTCTTGGCGCAGCGGACGACGCTGTGGCCAGGGAAGCGTGGAAAGTGTTCGTCAAGGAGCAGGGACTGGAGATCAAGCTGGGCGTGAAGATCGGCAAGGTCAGCCGCGGCAAACGCGGGCTCACGGTAGAGTATGAAACCGCCGAAGGCAAACAGGCGCTGGACTGCAACAAGCTCGTCGTGTCGGTCGGACGCGTTCCCAACACGCACGACCTCGGCGCCGCGACCGTGGGGCTGAAGATCGACGAGCGCGGTTTCATCGAAGTGGACGAACATTGCCGCACCAGCCTGCCCAATGTATACGCGGTCGGCGACGTGGTGCGCGGCCCGATGCTTGCACACAAGGGCATGGACGAGGGGGTGATGGCGGCCGAGCGCATTGCCGGCCAGGCGGGTTACGTCAATCTGGATACGATTCCCTGGGTTATCTATACCGCGCCCGAAATTGCCTGGGTGGGCAAGTCCGAGCAGCAGTTGAAAGCCGAAGGCGTGGCCTACCGCGCGGGCCAGGTGCCGTTCTCGCACAACGGCCGCGCCCTAGGACAGGACGAGACCGCCGGGTTCGTGAAGATTCTCGCCGACGCCAAGACCGATCGCGTCCTCGGCATTCATATCATTGGTTCGCACGCATCGGAGATGATCGCGGAAGCGGTGATGGCGCTGGAATTCGGTGCCAGCTCCGAAGACATCGCGCGCATCTGCCACGCGCATCCTTCCTTGTCGGAAGTGACGCACGAAGCGGCCCTGGCGGTGGATAAGCGGGCTATACATTCATAGATGGGGACCTCTAATAATTGTCATTCTGAGGCCGGAGGCCGAAGAATCTGCTTCTTGCGCTCTATGAAAAGCAGATTCCTCGCTTTGCTCGGAATGACATGATGTGGATTATTAGAGTGCTCAAATACCAGCTTCTTTGATCAGAGGACAGGACATGGAAAAATTCAAGGCCTATCGCATCAACGAGGTGGACAAGAAGACTGTCGCAGGATTCGTCGACATGACCCAAAGCGAACTCGACCCCGGCGAGGTGCTGATCCGGGTCGCTTATTCGGGGGTCAATTACAAGGACGCGCTGGCCGCCACCGGCGCGGGCAAAGTCATCCGCCGCTACCCCTGCGTCGGCGGCATCGACCTGTCAGGCACGGTGGTCGAGTCGAGCGACGCGCGCTTCAACAAAGGCGACGCGGTGATTGCGACCAGCTACGACATCGGCGTGGCACACCACGGCGGCTACGCGGAATATGCACGCGTGCCGGCCGACTGGGTGGTGCCCATGCCCAAAGGGCTGACCCTGTTCGAATCGATGGCGCTGGGTACCGCGGGCTATACCGCGGCATTGGGCGTGGTGCGCATGGAGGCGAACGGCCTCGCGCCGGCCAACGGGCCGGTGATCGTCTCCGGCGCGAGCGGCGGCGTAGGCTCGATCGCTGTGGACCTGCTTGCCGGCCTTGGCTATCACGTGGTCGCGTTGACCGGAAAGGAAAGCGAGACCGACTATCTCAAGGGCCTGGGCGCGAAGGAGGTGAAGCTGCGCCAGAGCCTGGACCTCGCCAAGATCCGCCCCTTGGACAAGGCCTTGTGGGCGGGCGCCGTGGACAACCTCGGCGGCGACGTGCTCGCCTGGATCGCGAGCACCATGGCGCAGGGCGGCACCATCGCCAGCATTGGTCTCGCCGCGAGCCCCACGCTCAATACCACCGTGCTGCCGTTCATACTGCGCGGTGCCTGCCTGCTTGGCATAGATTCGGGCTACACGCCCATGCCACTGCGCCAGCAGGTGTGGCAGCGCCTAGCCACCGACATGAAGCCCAGGCACCTGGACGGCATGACGCGCACCATCGCCTTCGAGCGCTTGCCCGGCGTATTCGACGACTTCATCAAGGGCAAGGCCAAGGGACGCATCGTGGTCGATCTGGGGGCGTAGCGCTTAATCTCGCGCAGAGGGGAGATGTCCCATCGTATTGTCGCGGAATACTAGGAGCGGGCGATGAGCACCTACAAGGCGTTCCACCGGCGTTCAATCAGCGATCCAGAAGGGTTCTGGGAAGAGCAGGCCGGGCTGATCGACTGGCACAAACCGCATGCCAAGGTGCTCGATTACAGCCGGCCGCCGTTTGCCAAATGGTTCGTCGGCGGCGAGACCAATCTTTGCTACAACGCGGTCGACCGCCATCTCAAGGACCGGCCGGATCAGAATGCGCTGATTTTCGTCTCCACCGAAACCGATGCGGAGAAGACGTACAGTTTTCGCGAGCTGCACGCCGAGGTCAACCGCTGCGCCGCGGCGATGCAAAGCCTGGGCGTGGGCAAGGGCGACCGCGTCCTGATCTACATGCCGATGATCGCCGAGGCCTGCTTTGCGATGCTCGCCTGCGCGCGCATCGGCGCGATTCACTCGGTCGTTTTCGGCGGCTTCGCTGCGCACAGCCTGGCGAGCCGCATCGACGACGCTACACCCAAGCTCATCATCAGCGCCGATGCGGGTTCGCGTGCGGGCAAGATCGTGCCCTACAAGCCTTTGCTCGACGAGGCCATACGCCTGTCCCGATTTCCGCCGCAGAAAGTGATCCTGGTCAACCGCGGGCTCGACCCGGGCATGGCGCGCGTCGCGGGTCGCGACCTCGACTGGGTCGAGTTGCGCGCGCAGCACATGAACGCGCAAGTTCCCTGCGTCTGGCTCGAATCGAACGAGCCCTCCTACATCCTCTACACCTCGGGCACGACCGGCAAACCCAAAGGGGTACAACGCGACGTCGGCGGGCATGCCGTCGCGCTCGCAGCCTCGATGAAATACATCTACTGCGGCAACGCCGGCGAGACCTATTTCTCGACTTCGGACATCGGCTGGGTGGTCGGACATTCGTACATCATTTACGCGCCGCTGATCGCCGGCATGGCGACCATCATGTACGAGGGCACGCCGGTGCGCCCGGATGCCGGCATCCTGTGGAAGATCGTGGAGAAGTACCAGGTCACGGTCATGTTCAGCGCGCCCACCGCCATACGCGTGCTGAAGAAGCAGGATCAGGCTTTCCTGAGGAAGTACGACCTGTCTACGCTGCGATATCTGTTCCTGGCGGGAGAACCACTCGATGAGCCCAGTCACCGCTGGATAGCGCAAGGGCTGGGGCGGCCGGTGATCGACCACTATTGGCAGACCGAGACGGGCTGGCCGATACTGACCTCGGTGCCGGGCGTGGAACAGACGCCCGTCAAGTTCGGCAGTCCCTCGTTTCCGGCATATGGCTATGACCTGAAGCTGCTGCACGAGTCCACGGGCGAGGAAGTCGGCAGCGGGGAAAAGGGCGTGGTCGTCATCGTGCCGCCGCTGCCGCCGGGCTGTATGAGCACGGTGTGGGGCGACGACGAGCGCTTCGTCAAAACCTATTTCGAAACCATACCGGGCAAGCTGGTTTATTCGACTTTCGACTGGGGCATATGCGACCAGGACGGCTATTATTTCATCCTCGGGCGCACCGACGACGTGATCAATGTCGCCGGGCATCGCCTGGGCACGCGCGAGATCGAGGAGGCGATCAGTTCGCATCCGGCGGTTGCCGAAGTCGCCGTGATCGGCGTGGCCGACAAATTGAAAGGGCAGGTGCCGGTGGCGTTCGCCGTGCTCAAAGACCCCGGCCAGATCGCAAGCAGCCAGGGGCGGATGCAGCTCGAAGGCGATGTGATGAAGACGGTGGACCAGCAGCTCGGCGCCATCGGCCGGCCGGCGCGGGTGCATTTCGTGACGCTGCTGCCGAAGACGCGCTCGGGCAAGGTCTTACGCCGTTCCATCCAGGCGATCTGCGAAGGGCGCGACCCGGGCGACCTTACCACCATCGAGGACCCGGGCGCACTGCAGCAGGTGCGCGATGCAGTAACCGGAAAGGCATGAGCAGCAAGCCGCTGCCCTTGCGCGCCGGAGGCGTCGCCGACCGAAATGCCGCCTTACGTTTTGAGAACACGAGCACAGCCCCATTTAGGATCCCATGAAAACCAAACCCTGTCTCACCCTCGACGATTGCAAGATAATGACAGCGGCCTGCGAGGCCGAGGCGCGGCGCAACAAGTGGAATGTGGCCATCGCCGTACTCGATGACGGCGGCCACCTGCTGATGCTCGAGCGCATGGACGGCGCCACCCCGGCGAATGCAGAAATCGCCGTGCAGAAAGGACGCAGTGCAGCTATCTCGCGCCGTTCGACCAGGCAATGGGAAGAGCGCATCAAGGATGGACGCATGGCGATACTGAAGATGCCGGTGCTGCCGGTGCAAGGCGGAATTCCGCTCATGCATCAGGGCGAATGCGTGGGCGGTATCGGCGTCTCCGGCGTGCAATCGCACGAGGACGAACAGATTGCCCAAGCGGGCGCGGATGCGCTCGCTTCGTAACATCGGTCGGGCGCGGATGCGCTCGCTTCGTAACATCGGTCGGGCGCGAACGCCCTCGCCGGATAGCGGCGGCAGGGAGGATGCTTTGTCGCCGCAACAGATACAAGGCATCGCGCGTGAACTGCTCGATGCGTACGACCACGCGAAGCTGATCGCGTCGATCGCCGCGCGCGCGCCGGACTTCGATCTGGATGCGGCTTATCAAGTGGCCGCCGAACTGATGCGCGAGCGGCGCCGTCGTGGCAGCCGGCCGGTGGGACGCAAGACCGGCTTCACCAATCGCGCGATCTGGGCGCTGTACGGCGTCGACGCGCCCATGTGGGCACATGTCTATGACGATACGGTGAGCTATGCTCAGGGCGGAAAAGCCGAAGTATCGCTCGCCGGCACGGTGTCGCCGCGTATGGAGCCGGAGATCCTGTTCAAGCTGCGCGCGCCCATTCCCGTGGGCTGCGCGGACGCGGAGCAGCTCCTCGCCTCGGTCGAATGGTATGCGCACAGCGTCGAGATCGTGGACAGCCATTTCGACTGGGAATTCAAACTGGCCGACGCCACCGCCGACTGGGCCTGCCATGCGCGCCTGGTCATCGGCGAACCGCAGGCGTTGCGCCGCGGGGACATTGCGGCGCTGGCGCGCGCGCTGCCGGAGATCAAGGCGGCGCTATGGACGGGCGGGGTCAAGCAGATCGAGGGCGTCGGCGCCAATGTGTTGGGCAGTCCGGCCTATGCGCTCGGTTTTCTTGCCGATCTGGTGGCGAAACAGCCGTTCATGGAACCGATTGCGGCGGGCGAAATCATCAGTACCGGGACAATCAGCGATGCGCTGCCGGTCAAGCCGGGGGAAACATGGACCACCGAGATCAGCGGCCTGCCGGCGCAGAATCTGACGCTCTCCTATACGGACTGACTGCCCGATGATCGGGTTGCTGCAGCGCGTTGCGCAAGCCAGAGTGGAGGTCGACGGGGCCAGCGTCGGCGCGATCGGACCGGGCCTGATGGTGCTCGTCTGCGCCGAGCGCGGCGACGGCGAGGCCGAAGCCGATCGCCTGCTCGAGCGCCTGCTGGGTTACCGCGTATTCGGCGACGCAGAGGGGAAGATGAACCTGAGCCTGCGCGAGGTGCGCGGCGGCCTGCTGCTGGTGCCGCAGTTCACGCTTGCCGCGGACACGCATAAGGGCATGCGCCCCAGCTTCACCCCGGCCGCGCCGCCCGAGGAAGGCGAGCGCCTGTTCGACTACTTCGCGGCGAAGGCGCGGGCCGCGCATCCCAGTGTTGAAACCGGGCGCTTCGGCGCGCACATGCAAGTGAGCCTCACCAATGACGGACCCGTCACCATCTGGCTCAGGGTGGAGCCGGCGCGGTAGCGGAAGGTGCGCGCTGTGCCGAACGGCGCCTGGCTGTTGCCGCGCGACTTTGTAATGCAGGAGGACCCAATCATGACGGAACACCGCATCGAACGCGATTCGTTCGGCCCGATCGAAGTGCCGGCAGCACATCTGTGGGGCGCGCAGACGCAGCGCTCGCTCGCGCATTTCCGCATTTCAGGGGAGCGCATGCCGCGCGAGCTGGTCCTGGCGCTGGCGCTGGTCAAGCGCGCCTGCGCGACCGTGAATGCGGAGCTCGGAATGCTGGATGCGGGCAAGAGCGATGCCATCGTCGCCGCAGCGGACGAGGTGCTCGCCGGCAAGTGGGAGGGCGAATTTCCGCTGGTCGTGTGGCAGACCGGCTCGGGGACGCAGACCAACATGAATCTGAACGAGGTGCTCGCGAACCGTGCCTCCGAACTGATGGGCGGCGAGCGCGGCGAAGCAAGACTGGTCCACCCGAATGACGACGTGAATCGAGGCCAGTCCTCGAACGACGTTTTCCCGACCGCCATGAACGTGGCTGCGGTACAGGCGCTGAGCGGCGCGCTGCTGCCGGCATTGCGCCGCTTGCGCGACACGCTGGCGGCGAAGTCGGCGGCGTTCGCGGGCATCGTCAAGATCGGGCGCACCCACTTGCAGGATGCGACGCCGCTGACGCTGGGGCAGGAATTCTCCGGCTACGTCGCACAGCTGGACCAGGGCATCGCGCACGTGCAGGCGGCGCAGGCGCATCTGTGCGAGCTCGCGCTGGGCGGCACGGCGGTCGGCACCGGTCTGAACGCGCATCCGGAATTCGGCCGGCGCGTCGCGGCGGAACTCGCACGCCGCAGCGGCTTGCCGTTCGTGACGGCGCGCAACAAGTTCGAGGCAATGGCCGCGCACGATGCGCTGGTGCACGCGCACGGCGCGCTCAAGACCGTCGCCGCTTCGCTCACCAAGATCGCCAACGACGTCCGCTGGCTCGCCTCGGGACCACGCTGTGGCATTGGCGAAATTGCGATCCCGGAGAACGAGCCGGGCAGCTCGATCATGCCGGGCAAGGTCAATCCGACCCAGGCAGAAGCGCTGACGATGCTTTGCGCCCAGGTGATGGGCAATGACGTCGCGATCAACATCGGCGGAGCCTTGGGGAACTTCGAGCTGAACGTGTATAAGCCGCTGATCATTTACAATTTCCTGCAAAGCGCACGCTTGCTGGCCGACGGCGCCGCCAGCTTCGACGAGCATTGCGCGTCCGGCATCGAGCCCAGGCGCGAGCGCATTGCGGCCTTGCTGGCGAATTCGCTCATGCTGGTGACTGCGCTCAACCCGCATATCGGCTACGACAAGGCGGCAGAGATCGCCAAGCGGGCGCACCGGAATGGCGAAACGCTGCGCGACGCCGCGCTGGCGCTGGGATATGTCACGGCGGAGCAATTTGATGCCTGGGTGCGGCCGGAGGCGATGACCGGGGTAAAATAGGGGACCAACTCGGTACAAGGCAAAATCATGATCCATACCCCTGCCGGCAGCAAACCGGAACCCGGCCCGGAATACCTCCAGAGCACACGCTTTCTCGACGCCGACAGCGACGCCGTGCGCCGCTTCGCCGAGCAGGCGGCGGGCGCCGCAAGCAACGACATCGAGCGCGCGGTGAAGCTGTTTTACGCGGTGCGTGACGGCGTGCGCTACGACCCGTTTTCGATGCGCCTCGATCCCGCCATCTACGTCGCCAGCCATGTGCTCGCGGCGAAATCGGCGTATTGCATCCCCAAGGCGATTTTGCTCGCCGCCGCCGCGCGCGCGCTGGGCGTGCCCTGCGCCATCGGCTTATCCGACGTGGTCAACCACCTGACCACGGAAAAGCTCAAGGCGCTCATGGGTGGCACGACCTACTTCATGCACCACGGTTACGCGGTGCTGTATCTGGAGGGGAAGTGGGTGAAGGCGGCGCCCGCGTTCAACATCGAACTGTGCACGCGATTCGGCGTGCTGCCGACCGAATTCGACGGCCGCTCGGATGCGATCTTCCAACCCTATGACGCGAAGCAGCGCCGCCACATGGAATACGTCAAGGACCACGGTTGCTGGTCGGATTTCCCCTACGACAGGGTGGAGGCGGACTTCCGCGCTTTCTACCCCTTGGATGCCTTTGCCGAAACCAGTCCGGGCGAAAAATTCGAAGACGGCGTCCGCGTAATCTAATCGTGGTTCGTGGTTCGTGGTTCGTTGCTCGTTGTCAGTTGGTTAACCACGAACCACGAATCACGAACCACGAGCAACGAACCTAGTCCTCTTCGCGCGCCGCCTTGTATTGCGACGTCAGCTGCTGCTGCAGCTGCGCAGGCACTTGCGCATAGTGGCTGAACTCGACCGAGTACGAACCTTGGCCGCCGGTGATCGAGCGCAGGCGGTTCTGGAAGTCGGTCAACTCGGCCAGCGGCACCTGGCCGGTGGTGCTGATGCCGCCGCCCGGGTGCGGCTGCGTGCCGGTGATCTGGCCGCGCTTGGATGCGATTTCAGCGGTCATATCGCCGACATAGGTTTCCGGCGCGTCGATGTCGATGTTGACGATAGGCTCGAGCATGATGGGCGCCGCCTTGGAGAACGCGTCGATCACCGCCTTGCGGCCCGCGGAAACGAAGGCGATCTCCTTCGAGTCGACCGCATGGCTCTTGCCGTCGTACACGACGACGCGCAGATCCTCCACCGGGTAGCCCGCGATCACACCGGTGTCGAGGGCCATGCGCACGCCTTTTTCCACTGCCGGGATGAAAACGGTAGGGATCACCCCGCCTTTTACCTGATCGACGAATTCGTAGCCCGCGCCGCGCGGCAGCGGCTCGATGCGGAGAAACACCTCGCCGAACTGGCCGGCGCCGCCGGTCTGCTTCTTGTGCCGGCAGTGGCCTTCGGCCTTGCGGCTGATGGTCTCGCGATACGGGATGCGCGGAGGCCGGGTGTCCAATTCCAGCTTGTACTGTTGCGTCAGTTTTTCCAGCTTGGTGCGCAGGTGCAGCTCGCCCAGCGCGCGGATCACCGTCTCGTTGGTGGCGGGATGGCGCTCCATGCGGAAACACGGATCCTCGAGTTCCAGCTTGTGCAGCACTTCGAACAGGCGCTGCTCGTCGCCTTTCTTTTTCGTCTCCACCGCGAGCCCGTGCATGGGAGCGGGAAACTCCAGCGGGCGCAGATGGATGTGGTCCTCTTCGTGGGAATCGTGCAGCACCGCGTCGAATTCGATTTCATCCACTTTCGACACGGCGCCGATGTCGCCCGGAACGAGGGTGTCGGTCTCGACGTAATCCTTGCCCTGCAGCAGGTACAGGTGCGCCACCCGGAACGGCCGGCTGCTGTTGCCGATAAACAGCTGACCGTCGCGCCGCACCGTACCCTGATGCACGCGGAATACGCCGAGCTTGCCAACGTACGGATCCATGACGACCTTGAACACATGCGCAAGCACATGTTTGGCCGGATCGGGTTCGGCATGGAATTCAACCGCATCCGCGCCCTCGCCTTTGAGAAAGGGCGGCGGGTTGCCCTCGGTCGGGTTGGGCGCGAGCGTAGCAAGTATGTCGAGCAGCTCGCCGATGCCGACGTCGTTCTTGGCCGAGACGAAGCATACCGGGATCAGGTGCCCTTCGCGCAATGCGGTTTCGAACGGCGCATGCAGCTGCCCGGGATTGATCTCGCCCTGCTCCAGATACAGCGCCATCAGCGCCTCGTCGACCTCCACCACCTGGTCGACCAAAGCCGCGTGCGCCGCCTTGACCGAGGAGAAGTCGGATTCACCGTCCGGGGTGAAGAAGCAGTCGACGATGTCCTTCCCGCCATGTGCCGGCAGATTGATCGGCAGGCACTCCTTGCCGAAGGTCTCCTGAATATTCGCAAGCAGCGCGGGCAGGTCGACGTTTTCCGCATCGATCTTGTTGACCACGATCATGCAGCACAGCTTGCGTGCCTGTGCCCACTTCATCATGCGCCGCGTGGCAAGCTCGATTCCGGTCTGCGCATTCACCACGATCAAGGCGGTCTCCACCGCGGCGAGCGCAGCTATCGCCTGGCCGGAAAAATCCGGATAGCCGGGCGTATCGATCAGGTGAACGTGGGTATCGCGCCAGGCGAAATTGAGCAGCGCGGCGTTGAGCGAGTGGCCATGGATCTTTTCCAGCGGATCGTAATCGCAAACGGTATTGCCGCGCTCTACGCTGCCAGGCGTCTTGATCGCGCCGGCACGCGCGAGCAGCGCCTCCGCCAGGGTGGTCTTTCCGGTTGCGCCGTGGCCCACCAGCGCAACGGTGCGGATGGCTTCGGTGGTGTAGTTCGGCATGATTCTCCTCTTTGCCGGCGGCGACGATAGCCGCGCAATCGCCCTTTTTGAGGTTCAATTCTAGCATCGCCGGCAGGTGCCTGGGTCCGGCGCGGTGCGCTGCTTCCCCGCTATTCGGGATCGTCCAGCGCCTGCCCCAAGTGAGCGATGTCGCCCCAGCTGCGCAACTGCCAGGCGCCGCGCCGGCGCAGGAAGCGGTTGACGCCGGTGTTATGCAGGGGAAAGTCGCGCGGCGCATCCAGCGCCATTCCGCTCGCATGGCGATAGAGCATGGCGAGCACGCCGCCGTGCGTGACCGTGGCGAAAGTCAGTCCGGCATGGCGCTCGGCCAGCGCGGTGAAACAGACGACGCTGCGCTCGAACAGCTGGCGCAGGCTTTCCCCTTCCGGAATGACGTAATCGGGGTCATGGCTCTTGAAGCGGGCGTATTCCTCGGGATAACGCAGCTGCACTTCGGCCGGCGTCAGCCCCTGAAAGATTCCCATGCGCCGTTCGCGCAGGCGCGGCTCGACCACGATCTCGTGTCCGGTGCGCATGGCGACCGCGTGTGCCGTCTGCAGCGCGCGGCCCAGATCGCTCGACAGCAGCAGGTCGAAGCGCTCGGCGGCCAGGCGCTCGCCCAGCGCTTCGGCCTGCGCCAGGCCTTCCTGGTTGAGCGCGCTGTTCAGATGCCCCTGAAAGCGGCCCTGCCTGTTCCATTCGGTCTCGCCGTGGCGGATCGCGATCAGATGCGTGTCGGCCGGGGACTGCATGCGCGTCAGCGCCTCCCGGTGCCGAGAGCGATCACCGCCCCGACCACGATCAGCGCGCCCACGATCTGTCGCGGCGCGACGCTCTGGCCGAGGATGGGCCAGGC
>Ga0307377_10001109_pt1 | contig 35324 bp, 32 predicted proteins | sample TR3MG_FD_202535 | JGI IMG/M metagenome (GOLD analysis project Ga0307377, IMG submission 202535) | Soil microbial communities from Risofladan, Vaasa, Finland - TR-3 | ecosystem: Environmental > Terrestrial > Soil > Coastal area > Acid sulfate soil | place: Finland: Risofladan, Vaasa | collected... | reverse complement strand
TAAAGGCCGAGGCTTTGCTGCGCTGGAAGCATCCAGTTCGAGGCATGGTCAGTCCATCCGACTTTATTCCCCTGGCGGAAGAGACCGGGCTCATCCACGAAATCGGTGAATGGGTATTCCGGGAAGCCATTAACAGTGTGAAGCGATGGCACGATCAATTCGGGCTCATCATCCAGGTCAGCGTCAACAAATCCCCGGTTCAGTTCGAGCAGAACAACAAACTTGATTGGCTGGAACAGATCAATGGACTCGGGTTGCCCGGAAATGGTATTACGGTGGAGATCACCGAGGGATTGCTCCTCAAGGGATCTGCCAACATCAACCAGCAGTTGCTGGAATTCAGGAACGGCGGCATTGAAGTCTCGATCGATGATTTCGGAACCGGCTTCTCCGCACTGTCGTACCTGAAACGATTTGACATCGACTACCTCAAGATCGACCGTTCATTCGTCAAGGATATAGAGCTGGACGGGCACGACAAGGCGCTGACCGAGGCCATCATCGTGATGGCACACAAGCTGGGCATCAAGACCATAGCCGAGGGCGTCGAAACAGAGGGGCAGCTCAGCTTGCTGAAGTCATTCGGGTGCGACTATGTGCAGGGATTCCTGTATTCGCCCGCAGTCCCTGCGGAGGAATTCGTAAAAATGATCGAAAACCAGACATGAATCATCCCTGCAGGACATTTGCCGGGAGCTACCTCGCGAAATGAATAAAGCCAGCTTTTGGCCGGCTTATCATCAAAACTAACTGCTTGATTTTACTGGTCGGGGCGAGAGGATTCGAACCTCCGACGTGACGAACCATGATAACCCATGACCAATCAATCCGCCAATGTTGGTGCGGGCCGTTCGGCATGGTTCGTCATAATTCGTTTATTGATAGCCACCAAAACGCCACCAAATTCATAGCTACAGAAGAAGCCGTATGCCACCGGCATATCATTTGTAGGTCGCGCAGCATAGTACCACCGTTCCGATTTCAACTCCTGCCGGGAACGGTTGGAACTACTCAACGAAACCCGAAATTCAAAACTGCAGCCACCAAGTTGCCCTGGCGACTGCGACTGGCTACTGTGAAATTACTTCTTCTCCCCGTTCACAGCCACCTTAAGCGCAGCCCCGGCTTTGAATGGAGGTGCATTGGATGACTTGATCTTGATCGCCTCCCCGTACTTGGATTGCAACCAGTGCAAGCAGTACGCTTACAGGCCTCGAAAGTAGGTGGCAAAGAATTCCATACCATTGTTAAAGCAACCAGGAAGACGCTGGGTATTCAAGGTATTGGGGAGCATACTGAAAAAATTTCTGTAACTATGCCTTTTGCCATGGCAAAAGGTATGGCAAACATACAGGGCGCGGTACAGCGGTGCTTTTTGATTAAATTTGATTAAGGAAGGTCTGAATAAGTAGCAGCAAATGAGAACGACACCCCAACAATCTGCTTTGGATATTCGAAATGCCCATAAACGACCCTGGCAAGGGGCGTTTCACCGACCATTCCGGTCGATTTCCCGCTCATCAGACGCACCTTTCCTGCTGAAGCCGCAACAAATGCCGTCGCGCCATGAAGAGATTGGCCAGTGCCGCCAAGACGAACAGGCGGTTGCCGTTCTTCACCATGCCGCGATAGCTGACTTTGGCAAAGCCGAAGATGCGCTTGATGATGAGGAAGGCATGTTCAACCTTGGCGCGCACACTCGACTTCCTGCTGTTCTTCTCGCACTTACGTTCAGTGAGTTAAAACCTAACGCTTAACCACGGTGGGGCTGCTTTCGGGGAGAGCACCTCTCAAGAATACGCTTCCAGCCATTCCTGGTGGAAACGGCATCTCGAAGAATATCAACATATTCGTCTTCATCAACCCGATCATCTGGCGGCATTGACCCTTCGGCGTGCTCAGACCAAAGTCGGATGCGTTCTGAGCGGGTTTCGCCCAGTTCAATAATTCGGCTATAGGCCTCGCAGGAATAGGCAAAGGTTTCGCGCTTGGCATAATCGATATCGAGAAGCCACTCTCGACGACGAATTGCTGGCAGTCCGATCATTTCACGCTTGCAGTTGTGAAAAATATGGGCAGCTTCGTGTATCACGTAATCGTCGAGCAGATTGTTGTTGCCAAAATATTTCAAGGACACGTAGCAGGTCGTCTCTATGCTTAGGCCAACAATTGCTGGTGTTTCGTCTGTGAGCGCCTTTGCACCCAAGCTTGAGAGATAAATGTTCGCAATATTCCATGCTGTACTGAGCCATGGCATCTTTTGGATGACCGTACTTATAGCCGCAGGCGTAAGAAAGACAACCGAGCATTCAAGCATGTCGAGGATTATTTTTTGCTCGTTTTGTGGAAACAACCCTTGCACCAGTGGAGTAAATTTTGCACGGACGTTTATGTCTAGACCAGAGTAATCCTGGCATTCAGATACGGCAGCTTGTCCTGCCCGAATCAGAACCGCTGAAATAAGCGCGCTACGAAGGGCAGCATCCCCGTTTATCGAACGTTCTACTACCGAATTACCTGGCCATATCTGAAATAAGATATCGTCGTGATAACCACTTGAGAGAAAGCAATCAATCTCAGCTTGTTGCTGTATTTTCATCGTCATGATACTGAGTCTGATATTTCCTGGCGCCAGATGATTTCAAGAGCATTGGGATCGAGTGTTCAGAAGTGGATTCAATGATCGATTGAGGGAATCAGATATTTATTTCGGATTATCCCATTCTGGCGCGGGGTCTTTTTGAGCCAATTTGAGGAGCAGTTTACCTCCGCGCTCATCGTCGAACAATTCTTGGATAAAATGATAAGTCTGGTTCACCACATCAATAATTAGCGCTTTCATTTCATCATCGTTGAAGCGGGAGAGATCATTCCATGGAATTTCTCCATAAGGTGTATGGACAATAACATCGGAATAGTCACCGCTCTTCGAATCAGGAACTTTGCCGGAGTGTAAATCTTCCAAAATGGAATGTCGAAAACACCTCAAAGCAATGTGCTTGGCGAGACGCTGCTGCATTTCCGGATCAGTTATAAAATTCTTGAATGGGTCGTCTTTATTCATCATAGAGTCGCTTTTGCGTGATGGATCACATCGATAACTTGTTCGAAACAAGGACATCGTTATTATGGCAGAGGGGCAATCCTTGATTATTTCTAATCAGCTAGATAATTAGCAGAATGAAATTATGCCATGGCATGTTATTGCAGAGTGCTATGGTGAGCTTTGAGTGCTTAAGGGAGTTGTATTACAAGCGTTTGCATTCCACTTTTCCAAGAGCAGCTTGGCGAATGCGCCGCTCCAGTGACTGCGATGGCTGCCATCTACCGCCTTGTGCAATAAAGCGACTACCAGCATCAACAACAGTGGCGCGCAGTGCTGATTTGTCGCTGATCAGTTCAGCAAGCGCGAAATTCTGGCGCAAGAATGTCTTGATATCCAACCTTCCATGGTCATCGAATCTGAGCATTTCAAACAAGAGCCGATCAATTCCGCAAGGTGCTCGATTACGAAGCTCAACGATTGCTTCTGCCATACGGACTCGTTTATCGGCGAAGCGAAATAGGGGGTAGCTTTCTGGATCGTTGATCATCGCAGTAAACCTTGAACTAGCAATTCGATATAAGGTGTCGTCTGGAGCCACAATAAATATCCGAACTGAGCAAGACATGGCAAGAGTTCCTTTTAGGTTCCACGAGCTAACATCCAGACCAACTGTCCATCTGTATGTAGAATGATGATAGAAATTATATTTTAACTTGTAATCTCCAGGTTTTGGCATGAAGCAGCTGACCGTCTTTTTCTCGGCCATTGCGGAAGTCCGGCGTGCTCCATAGGGACGTCTGCTTTGCAAAAGTTAGCCGACGTTACTGGTGTTGCTTTTTACTTCCGCAATGCTCCCATTGCTGACTAAACAATTTTTCTGGAATTGATCAGAACGCAAGGTCCGCTATGTAAACTACGGATGCGTACTATCGACACGTTGCTGCCGTTGGACAACGATCGCTATCAGGCAAGTAATTCAGTGGGACAAATTTACCCTATCGACCCGATTGCGCCAGTAGAACTTCTGATTTCGCCGCCCGGAAACTGAATCTCGTAACACGTAGCTTCCGAAGCATATCGGATTGTCGTTTTCACAATAGCGAGAAGCTCAACGTTCCCCCTATACTGCGATGAAGGACCTAATGCTTGCTGTCAACTCGTTTATGCGGCAAGTTTGCATATGCACTAGCCGCCAGAATACGATGAATTTCAGGCACACATGAACCACAATTGGTTCCGGCTTTCAAACAGGTTCCCACCGCTTCGACGCTATCCAGCTTTTGTTCCTGGATCGCATTCATTATGGTTTTTTCGCCGACACTGAAACAGGCGCACACGGTGCGTCCTGTATTGGCCTCTGCGCCTTTGGGAGGACGCGCGGTCAGCAACCCGGCCAGGTCGGCTGGATCGATCGCGGTCTGGCTAAACAGGCTGGCCAGCCATTCGCGTTCCGGCAAGCGCTGGTCCGGTGCGATGAAGAACACGGCTTCAAGGCGACTGTTCTGCACGCAGGCAGCACGATAGCGGCCCATTGTAATATCACTGTACTCGATCAAATCTCCTGAACAACCCAGGGCTGCTTGTACCCAGTTTCTCCAATTTTCCGGCAGCAAATCACCGGCGACCTCATGCCTCCAATAACCGGTGCCCTGTGTGCAGGCGCAATAGCTGGCTTCCGGCAACGCAAGTCGCTCGCGGCTCAGCACGAATCCCTGCCAGGCCGCTCGATACGGTTCGGCGTACACCGGCGTATGTTTGAATTCCGGCTGGCCGGAGATCTGGTCGGTGATAGCCGCGGCCAGCGCGTCTACTCGCGCCGACTTTGCAAACATATCGTTCCAGTGCATCGGCACGAACACCGAACCGATGCGCTGCTCGTCGCTGACCTGCACGCGCGCCAGCATGTGGCCATGGCGGCTGCTCAGGCGCGCCAGCCCGCCGTCCTGTAGCTGGAACCGTTGCGCATCGCGCGCGTGTATCTGCACGCAAGGTTCATATGAATGTGCATTCAGGCGCGGCACCTTGCCGGTACGCGTCATCGTGTGCCACTGGTCGCGCATGCGCCCGGTGTTCAGCACCAGCGGGAATTCGACATCAGTTGCCACGGCAGGCAACTGCGCCGCAACGGCGATCATGCGCGCCTTGCCGCTGGGCGTATAAAACTTACCGTCGGTGTACAGGCGCTGCGTGCCTTGCGGTGTCTGGCTGTTGACCGGCCATTGCACGGGTTGCAGCGCGTCATATTGCGCATCGTCGATCTCGGCCAATGCACTGATGTCGAAGGCGCGCTCACCGAAATTCTCAAATCCCGACAGCCGCGCATGCTCCCTGAATATCTGCGATGGTTGCGTATAGGGAAATACCCCGGCAAACCCCATACGTTGCGCTACTTGGGTGATGATCCACCAATCCGGCTTGGACTCGCCCGCAGATGGCAGGAACGCGCGCTGCCGCGAGATGCGCCGCTCGGAATTGGTCACCGTGCCGTCTTTTTCGCCCCAGCCTGCAGCAGGTAAAAGAATATCGGCGCAGGCCGTGGTGTCGGTGTGCCGCACGCAATCGGACACCACCACCAGTTCACAAGCCAGCAAAGCATCGCGCACCTTGTCCGCGTCCGGCATGCTGACAGCCGGATTGGTGCCCATGATCCACACCGCCTTGATCTTTTTGTCGGCGATGGCCTCGAACATGTCAACGGCTTTCAGCCCCGGAGATTGCGCGATAATTTTCGCATTCCAGAAGCGCTTCACCCGATCCACGCTAGACGCATCGGCAAAATCCATGTGTGCCGCCAGCTGGTTGGCCAGCCCGCCGACCTCGCGCCCGCCCATCGCATTCGGCTGCCCGGTCACCGAGAACGGCCCCATGCCCGGCTTGCCGATGCGCCCCGTCGCGAGGTGCACGTTGATGATCGCGTTGCCCTTGTCCACGCCGCTGGATGACTGGTTGATACCCTGAGAGAACACCGTCACGGTGTGTTCTGCTTTTGCAAACAGGCGGAAGAATTCGCTCAAATCCGATTCTTCCACACCGCACACCTGCGCCACCTTGGGGATCGAGCTGACCGACTTCGCCGCTTCGAAGGCGGCGGCGAATCCCTCGACATGCGCTTCGACATAGGCGAGAGCTATCGCATCCTCGCGGCGCAAGTAGTGCAGCAGGCCGTTGAACAGGAATGCATCCGCCCCCGGCGCGATCGCCAGGTGCATATCGGCGATGTCGCAGGTCGCGGTGCGGCGCGGGTCGATCACCACCACTTTCATTTCAGGGCGCGCCTTCTTCGCCGCCGCGAGGCGCTGGTAAAGCACCGGATGCGCCCAGGCATAGTTGGAACCGACCAGCACGACGAGGTCGGCCAGCTCGACGTCCGCATAGCACACCGGCACCGCGTCCGCGCCGAACGCGCGCTTGTGCGCGGCCACCGCCGACGACATGCACAGCCGCGAATTGGTATCGATGTTCGCGCTGCCGATGAAACCCTTCATCAGCTTGTTCGCGACGTAATAATCCTCGGTCAACAGTTGCCCTGAGACATAGAACGCCACCGCGTCCGACCCGTGCTGTGCGATGATGTTCTTGAATCCGCTGGCGACGCGATCCAGCGCCTCGTCCCATGAAGCGCGCTGTCCGTCGACGATCGGATAAAGCAATTGCCCTTCGCTATCCAGTGTCTGGTCCAGCGCCGTGCCCTTGGAACACAGCCGGCCCAGGTTAGCCGGATGCTGTTTGTCGCCAGTCACGGTAACAGCGCCAGCTGCAACCTCCATCACCACGCCGCAGCCGACGCCGCAATACGGGCAGGTGGTGCGAACCGAATCCGACATGGTTATGCTGCCGCTTTGCATGCTCCGGCTTTCACCTCGATGAACACCATCCCATGTGTAACGCGCACTTCATGGCGATGCGCGCAACCCACATCCGGTGCGGCCGCGTTGCCGGATTCCAGGTCGATCACCCAGTTGTGCAGCGGGCAGGTCACGCGCGTGCCGTGCACGATGCCCTGCGACAGCGGCCCGCCCTTGTGCGGGCAACGATTGTTCAGCGCGAACACCTGGTCGTCCACGCTGCGGAACAATGCGATCTCGCCATCGTTCGTCTGCACCACCCGCGAACCCTGTCGCGGGATGTCTTCGATATTTCCGATTTGTAGCCAGTCCATTTTCATGCTCCTTAGGCGATAGTCGCCAATGATTCATACTCATGCGCATCCTTGCCTTCGGCACGTTCCTTCCACGGGTCGTCCTGCGAATATTTTTGCGATTCCAGGAAACGCGCATATAGTTCTGCGCGCCCCGCCGCATCGTCGACCACATGCTGTTTGACGTAGGCCAGCCCGACGCGCTCTATCCACGGTGCGGTGCGTTCCACATAGTGGGCGCTCTCGCGATAAAGCTGCATGAATGCGCCGCAGTATTCCAGCACTTCTTCCTCGGTCGCGACCTTGCACAGGAAATCGGTGACGCGCACCTTGATGCCGCCGTTGCCGCCGACGTGTATCTCGTAGCCCGAATCCACGCACACCACGCCGAAATCCTTGATCGTCGCCTCGGCGCAATTGCGCGGGCAGCCGGACACCGCGATCTTGAATTTGTGCGGCGTCCACGAACCCCAGGTCATCTTCTCCACCTTGATGCCCATCTCGGTGGAATCCTGCGTGCCGAAGCGGCACCATTCCGAACCGACGCAGGTCTTCACGGTGCGCAACGCCTTGCCGTAGGCATGGCCTGAAACGAATCCCGCCTCGACCAGCTCGCCCCACATCTTCGGCAGGTTCTCCTTGGTGATGCCATACAAACCGATGCGCTGTCCGCCGGTGATGTGCACGGTGCGCACTTCATGGCGCTCGGCGATCTCGGCGATGGCGCGCAATTCTGAGGGCGAGGTCACGCCGCCCCAGATGCGCGGGATTACCGAATAGGTACCGTCCTTCTGGATGTTGGCGTGTACGCGTTCGTTGATGAAGCGCGAGCGGCTGTCGTCCCGGTATACACCCGGCCAGGCCGCCGTCAGGTAATAGTTCAGCGCGGGGCGGCACACATGGCAGCCGTCCGCGGTCTTCCAATTCAAGGCCTGCATCAGTTCGGGAATGGTTTTCAGCTTGAGCTTGGCGATCGCCTCCTGAACGTCATGGTGTGCGTGCTCGGTGCAGGAACACAGCGCCTTCTTGCTCGGCTTGGCCGAGTAATCGCCCAGCGTGTTTGCCAGGATTGCCTCGCACAGTCCGGTGCACGATCCACACGAACTGGATGCCTTGGTATGCGCGCGCACCTCTTCCAGCGTGAACAGTTTCTTGTCCAGTATGGACTTGACGATGGTGCCCTTGCTCACGCCGTTGCAGCCGCAGATCTCCGCCGAGTCCGCCATGTTCGCGACGTTCAGCGCTCCCCCGCGCCCCGAGTCGCCGACATGCATCTGGCCGAACAGGATGTGCTCGCGCATCTCCGACACATCGGTTTCGTCGCGCATCATCTGGAAATACCACGGGCCGTCCAGCGTGTCGCCGTACATCACCGCACCGCGCAACTTGTTGTCGCGCAGCACCAGCTTCTTGTACACGCCGCGCGCAGAATCCTGCAGCAGCAGCTCCTCGTCGCCCGGCTTGAGGGTGAAGTCGCCCGCCGAAAACAGGTCGATGCCGGTCACCTTGAGCTTGGTGGAAACCGACGAGCCCTCGTAGCGCATCCGCCCGTATTCGGCCAGATGGTTCGCCGCCACCTTGGCCTGTTCGAACAGCGGCGCGACCAGCCCGTAAACCTGGCCGCGATGCTGCACGCATTCGCCCACCGAATAAATCTTCGGGTCGTAGGTCTGCATCGTGTCGTTGACCACGATGCCACGCTCACAATGCAGCTTGCACGATTTGGCCAACGCGATGTTGGGCCGTATCCCCGCCGCCATGATCACCAGGTCGGCAGGGATCTCCTCGCCGCCCTTGAAGCGTAGTCCGGTCACTTTATCCTCGCCCAGAATCGCTTCGGTCTGGCGCGACATATAGAATTTCAACCCGCGCTTCTCCAGTTCGGCCTTGAGCAGTCCGCCACCAACCTGGTCGAGCTGGCGTTCCATCGGCCAGTCGCACAGGTGCACCACCGACACTTCCATGCCCTGCAACGACAAACCGTTCGCCGCTTCCAGCCCGAGCAGACCGCCGCCGATCACCACTGCGCGTTTCATCGTTTTGGCGGCAGCCAGCATCTTCTCGACATCGTCTATGCTGCGATACGCCACCACGCCGGGCAGGTCGATGCCTGGTATCGGCAGCATGATGGGATTGGAACCGGTCGCGATCAGCAACCTATCATAGGGAATCGCCAGGCCGTCTTCGCTCTCCACCACGCAGTGCAGGCGGTCTATTTTGGTCACCCGTCTGCCGGCATGCAGCGTGATGCTGTGTTCCTTGTACCAGTCCAGAGTGTTCAGCACGGTGTCCGCAAACTTCATCTCGCCGGACAGCACCGGCGACAGCAGGATGCGGTTGTAGTTGGGCTGCGGCTCGGCGCCGAACACCGTGATCTCGAATTCGTCCGGCGACATCTTGAGCAATTCCTCGATGGTCCGCATCCCGGCCATGCCGTTGCCGATCACGACCAGCCTGGTTTTTTTGTTTGTCTTCATATCATCCTCGCAATAAAAAAGGCGTCGTCCAGCACTCAATGCTGAAGCGACGCCTTTGTCGGTATTTATCTGTATCCCCTCCACCCGCCGTTGGGTCAGAGAGGTTTCTCAGTGTTTACATTGCAATTCCTGTGCCACTACGGATTTACTGGGTTGCAGCGTGACATGCGCTCATCTATCGCATCTATTTGGTGCGCAATGGCGCACAGTCGTATTAACTTTGGTGCGTAACCGCACTGCTGTTCATCCTACATACACATCGAATCTAGCCGCATATCCCATCGGGTCCTTGCCATCCCACACCGTACCATCCATCAATCTTGAACTGCGCATCGCATCAGCGGGTACGGCCACGTTAAGCTGCGCTGCGGCTTGTCGATACAGCTCGATGCGGTTGATCTGTTTGGCGATGGCGAGATAGTCCGGGTCTTCCTTGAGCAGCCCCCACCGCTTGAACTGGGTGAGGAACCACATGCCGTCCGAGAGATACGGGAAAGGCACTTTGCCATCGTTGAAGAACTTCATGTGGTTAGAGTCATGCCATGTCTTGCCTAGGCCGTCTTCATAGTCCCCCATGAACCGTCCCGCGATGACTCCGACGGGCGCATCGACGTAATCTGGGCTGGCGATGAGTTCCGCCACCTTGGCGCGGTTGCCCTGGGTGTCGATGAACTTTGCCGCATCGAGCATGGCCATCACGAGTGCGCGCGCGGTGTTGGGATATTGCTCGACGAATTCGGCGGTGGCGCCCAGTACTTTCTCGGGGTGGTCGGGCCAGATGTCCTGCGACGAGGCCACCGAGAAGCTGACCTTGTCGTGGATGCCGCGCGCATTCCACGGCTCGCCCACGCAGAAGCCATCCATGCTGCTGAGCCGCGCATTCGCGACCATCTGGGGGGGCGGCACGGTGATGGTCCTGATGTCGGTGATCGGGTCGATGCCGTAACTAGCCAGCCAGTAATACAGCCACATCGCATGGGTGCCGGTCGGGAAAGTGTGGGCAAAAATATAATCCCGCGGTTGCGTCTTGATCAGCTTCGCCAGCGACGGCCCGTCGGTGACACCCTTGTCCTTGAGTTTCCTGGCGAGCGAGATGCCCTGGCCGTTGTTGTTGATGGTCATCAGTACGGCCATGTCTTTCTTGAGGCCGCCGATGCCGAGGTGCACGCCGTACACCAGCCCATACAGCGCCTGCGCAGCTTGCAGTTCGCCGCTGACCACCTTGTCGCGCACGGCCGCCCATGAGGGCTGCTTGCAGGGAATGATCTTGATGCCGTATTTCTCGTCGAACTTCATCAACGAGGCCATCACCACCGAGGCGCAATCGGTCAGCGGGATGAACCCGACCCTGACCTCTTTGAGTTCCGGCGCATCGCTGCCGGATACCAAATGATCTGCTGCGGTGGATTTTTCAGGTTGTGCCATTTCGATTTGCTCCTGTGTGATTTCGGCTGCTGTTATTTTATGGGGTGCGTGATTGCGGCGCTACTATCGAACCAGCAACTTGAACAGCAACGCCAGATTGGCCAGCAAGGAAACGATCGCGATCCATTTCCACACCAGCAGCGGGTCACGCCCCAGCAGCGGCGTGGGCGGCGGCAGAATGGGCCTGCGCTCGCCGACCTCCAGTTCGTGCCGCATTTCCTCGGCGGTCTCAAAGCGCTGCGCGGGGTCGTGCGCGACGGCTTTCAGCACGATTCTTTCCAGCCATTGCGGGATGTCCGGACGATAGCGTGTCGGCGGTACCGGGTCGCCAAAGCGCGGGTGCTGGAACGGTTCTACTTCGCCATAGGGATAGCGCCGCGTCAGCAGGTGGTAGAGCGTGACGCCCGCGGCATAGAGGTCGCTGCGCGTATTGGCGGTTTCACCCGCAAACAATTCGGGGGCCATGAAGCTGGGCGTGCCGGGACTGCCGGTATTTTCCCCCACCGTCACTGCGCTGGTGGCGACACCAAGGTCGAGGATGCGCAGCTTGCCGTCTTCGTCCTGGTGCAGGTTGGCTGGTTTGATGTCGCGGTGCACGATGTTTAGGCGGTGCAAAGCGCCCAATCCTTTTGCCAGACGCAGGCCGATGCCGGCGACATCGGCGGCGCTGAAGTGCTGGCCGCTGTCGAGCTTTTGTTGCAGCGTGGCGCCGGGATGCCAGCTCATCACGTAATACAAACAGCTGCGCCGCCCGGCCGGGATCGGCAGCACCTGCGGAAAATAGTGCGCGACAACCCGCTTGCCGAGCCACTCTTCGTTGAGCAGTCCGTTGTAGCTTTCGATGTCGTTGGCGAACAGCGGCTGCAGGGTCTTAAGCACGCACACCTGGCCGTTGAGCAGATTTTTGACGCGGTAGATCAGGCTGGCGCGCGATTCGTACAGCAGCTCGATCACCTCAAAATCGTCCAGCTGCTCGCCGGGCTTGAGGCGCGGCGGCAACCCGAGGCGCTTGGCTTCTTCCAGCATGTCCGCGAGGTTTTCTTCGCCGGGCTGCTCGATGCGCACCACCAGCGCGGTGGCGTTGTCGTGGCTGCCCGCCGCCAGTGCGCGCTTGACCAGGTTGTCTGCGGCCAATTGCGGGGTTTGATAGAGCTGGATGGTCTCGTGTACACCTTTTTGCCCGAGGCTTTCCCACACGCCGTCGCTCATCAGCGCGAATACGTCGCCGGCCTGCAGCTCGCCCTCGGCATAATCCACCAGCAGTTGCTGGTCAAGGCCGATGGCGCGCTTAAGTACATGACGCATGTCCGGCCTGTCCCACACATGATCGGTGGTGAGCTGCTTCATTTCGCCGTTGCGCAGCAGGTAGATGCGCGTGTCGCCGACGTGCGCCGAGGTGTAATGCTTGCCGCGCAGCACCAGCAGCGACAGCGTGGTCGCCATGCCGGACATCGCATGATGGCTGCTCGCCTGCGAGATGACCCAGCGGTTGAGCGCAGACAACACCTTGTCCAGCGCGGTGGCGACACCGAGGGTTTCCGGCGTCGCATAGTAATCGGACAGCACGCCGCGCACGGTCATCTCCGCCGCCTCGCGCCCGCCAGCATTGCCGCCGACACCGTCCGCCACCGCGAGCAGCACGCCTTTGGTAGCGAGCTGCTCACCAGTCGGCGTAGTCGCCCCGAAGAAATCCTCGTTGCGCTCGCGCTGCCCAGTTTCGCTGGTTTGGCCGAGAGTGATTGTTAGCGGCATGTGGCGAGTCTACATCTCAACACAAAGCTATACCTTCGCCAAGGTCAGCGCAGATGAACCCCATGTGGTGCGCCAGCGGGTTTTGACGCCTAGCAATCCGACCAGGGCAAGTATCGCCAGGCCGGCAAAGATCAGGAAACCGATCTGGTAATTGCCGGTCAATTGCTTGGCATAACCCAGGCTCGAGGCCAGGTAGAATCCGCCCACGCCGCCGGCCATGCCTACTAGGCCGGTCATCACGCCGATCTCCTTGCGGAAGCGCTGCGGCACCAGCTGGAACACCGCGCCGTTGCCCATGCCGAGTGCGAGCATCGCCACGACGAACGCCGCCAGGGCCAACCATGCATTGGGCAATCCGACACTGACGATCGCGAGGAACACGCCGGCCAGCAGGTACATCACGGACAGCGAGCGGATGCCGCCGACCCGGTCTGCCACCATGCCGCCGATCGGCCGCACCATGGAACCGGCGAACACGCAAGCGGCGGTGAAGTAGCCGGCGATCACCGGGCTCAGCCCATATTGCGTATTGAAATAGATGGTCAGCGAGGCCGCCAGTCCGACGAAGCCGCCGAATGTCACGCTGTAGAAGAACATGAACCACCACGCGTCCTTGTCCTTCAGCACCTTGAAGTAATCAGCCAGCGATTTGGCCGGCGGGCATTCCGGGCTGTTCTTCGCCATGATCATATAGGCGATCAAAACCACGGTCAGGGGAATGGCAGCCATGCCGAGCACATTTTGCCAACCGTAATATGTCGCAAGCAGCGGCGCGAACAGCGCTGCCAGCACGGTGCCCGAATTGCCGGCCCCTGCGATGCCGAGCGCAGTGCCCTGGTGCTCGGGCGGATACCAGCGCGAGGCCAGAGGCAGCGCCACAGCGAACGATGCGCCAGCCACGCCCAGCATCGTGCCCAGCACCAGCACCTGGTGAAAGGTATGCACGCCAAAGGCCCAGGACATCGCCAATGCCGCGATCACGATCACCTGGCCGATAACCCCGGCCAGTTTCGGTTTCAAGTGATCCACCATTATGCCCATAACGATGCGCAGCAACGCGCCGGACAATACCGGCGTCGCCACCATCAAGCCCTTTTGCGCCGGGCTGAGCCCGAGGTCGCTGGCAATCTGCACACCGAGCGGGCCCAGCATTACCCACACCATGAAGCTCAAATCGAAATACAAAAATGCCGCGAACAACGTCGGCCTGTGTCCCGCCTGCCAGAATCCTGATGCCATTTTGATTGCTCCTTATAAAATTAACTGCTTTGCTGCCAAAACAACAACCCGCAATAAAAAAGGCGCCCGGCTGCGCATATACGCAGCGGGACGCCTTTGTCCGTTCAAACTTGTGCCGGATCGACATTGATTCGGTTACGGAGAATTACCTCGCAATACCTATGCCAATAATCCAATATCGGTTGAAACGCACGAGCAGCTAAGGGTTTGGCTGATTGTCCGAGTTGGTGTGTATATGAGTCTGGTGACATCAACCGCGACGCTTTGGTGCATTTCCCATACAGCTGTGCACCCAGATGCAGCATTCAGGAGCCGAGTTCCTTGGCCATGATGATGGCCTCGGCGATCTCGGATAGGCGTTTGCCCTTGTTCATCGCCATGTTGCGCATGCGCTTGTAGGCGTCCGGTTCGCTGTAGCCGTGATCCGCCATCAGGATGTTCTTGGCGCGATCTACCAGCTTGCGTTCCGCCAGCTGGTTCTTTGCTTCCTTCAATTCATCGCGCAGTTTTTTGTGCTCGGCAAAACGCGCGGCGGCCACGTGGATGATGCCGCTCAGATCATCGCCCTGAACCGTATGCGCCACATAGGCGCTGACCCCGGCGCGCATCGCCTCCTGGATGCTGCGCTGGTCCTTTTGCGCGCCCAGCACCACCACCGGTTTTTCCAGCGTGGAGGACATCAGGCTGATCTGCTCCAGCGTATCCCGGCCCGGCGCATCGGCATCCACGATGATCACATCGGCTGAAGCCGCGCTGATGGCATGCTCGTCTACCTGCTCCCATGCCAGCAGCCCGACGACATCGAACCCGGCCAGTTCCAGACTGGCCTTCAACCATGTAGCACGATCTCGCACGTCATCAATGATCAGGATTCGTTTCAATCTCAGCTTCCGCACATATTTACTGATGCATTGCAATAAACGAGCCAATTCCAATTCAATGAGAACTTATGGTGTATTTCAGTAGATTGAGAAGTTAAATGCACTAGAACAGTGCGCTGCGCTTAAGTGATTGGTAACGTAATGGAATAGTTTTAGGGGGGAATACTATTTTTAATTTTAATCTGAACATGCTTTATTAAAACGAAGTTGATAAAGTAGATATAGCACCCGGGAATTTTATTGCGCGAAAAAAAAGACCGTCATGAACGACCACAATAGGCCGCTTGTTGCCGGTCACGATCGTCCGCTTTCTTGCCGGATATTCTATACCTCGACTGGCAGCAAATAGCACTTTCCCGAAGTCTACACCCTGAAATTGACCCTAACAAAGCTGCCGTTCACGCTTGAGTGATTCAGAGCGCCGCATAGCCGACGCTGGTTACAGGCAGCAGCCGACACATTTGAGAATTTAACTAAAAATGCCGCAAGCATCCGCTCTTCGGCCGTGACAGACCGTTTGGTCTATGGGTCGAATTGTCAACTAAGTAGCGGAAAATGGACGCAAGCGTGTAAATGATCAGTGTAGAGTGACTGTAACTACATTATTAGCGGTGCCACCCTTACCGTCGCTTACCACATACACAAACGTATCATCCGTTCCTGCGGTATAAGACGAAGCGTTTGGCGGGGTATAAGTCAGTATCGAACCGGTCAGTGACAAGGCGCCACCAAGGCTGGTGATTTTGTATGGTAGTGCATAACTCAAAGTGTCACCATCAGCGTCGCTGGTGTAGCTGCTAAGATCGATCGTAACCGCTGCACCACCGGTGGTGGACTTCGAAATCGCCAAAGCCACAGGCCGATGATTCCCACTTGAGGTTAGGCTGGTCGCGACGGTAGCGGCCCACGTGGTTTCGCTTCCGACGGTACAGGACTCCACACCGAAATATTGATGATATCCGGCGCCACTACAGCCAGGTGGATAGTCGCCGAGTCCACCAGCAATAGCAGTTGCGGTAATGTTGACTCCGGCGTTCAGAAAATTCTGTGCCATGGATTGAGCATCTGCGGGCACAGTAACGGAACAACTATCCTGGGTATCCCATGTAACGTGCATCGGAATGTGAATGGATGCAGCTTGTAATGTAGGTTTAGAGCCAGCACCACCAATGGGATCGCCACCGCCACTCGTGACCGGGCTGGCAACAGCGATGCCTGAACTCAATTTCGAATTTGATGTAGCAGAAATGGAACCACGGCTGGATCCTTCCAGAAAGACCGGCAGGCCGCTCGTGTCCGCATCGTTGATCACGGACGAGATATCGACTGCGGCACGCATAGAGGTACGATAGGCATCATACTGAGAGTTGTAGGTGTAAGTCGATGTTTCATCGGACGGATGATCAATGGTTGCCACATCGAAGCCCTGCTGAGCAAACATATTGGCACTGCGAGTTTCGTATGCCAAGCCAGCTCCTGACATAGCCCCACCACCACTGGTCGTAAGCGCTGCAATCCCCTGCCCGCCGACAAACAGTATGATCAAGCCCTTTGATGTTCCCACTGATGGATGAAGCATGTAGGCCACAGTCACCGGGTTACCAGCGGCATCCTTGCGTGTGGTCAGCGAATGGTAGGTGGGACTACCCTTGTCCCAAGCTGTGTTTAGTATTGGCGTATTACCGCTCAAGGTACTATCCACGGTTGGGTTGTTGCTACAAGTTATATTATCTACAACAAGCGATGCGCTGCTGGTGGTGCTGTTCCCACTCCCGCCACCACATGCGGAAAGAACTGATAAGAGGCACACGCCCAAGAATATTTTCATTGATCCCATTTTTAGACTCCTTTTAGATCGCTCCCTTACTACATACATATTTGTATGTAGAAATTGTTACATTTCACACCCCGTTCAATACATAAAGCATATTGACAATGATCATATTGGGGATTATTTAGATATGCATCACCTAAACTGGGTATGGAAGTAAAAAATGAATTTCCAAAATGTCGAATTGACACGCCTGAGCGAGTTGATCAGGCTAATCTATGAAGGGGCGACTGCCCCAGGCCGCTGGACAAAAGATATTCTGCCTGCGGTAACCGATTATCTTCAGGCGCCCGCCGGTATCCTGCATTCCCCTTTGCACACTCCCCAAGATGGCGGTTACTCCTTCCTGTACGGCATCACGCAGGATCACGTCGATCAGTATGTGCAGAAATACTTTGACCAGGACCTTTGGACAATTGCCATGACTGAACGAAAGATCTTCAGCACGGGAAAGGTGCTTATCGGTGATGAACTGGTTCCTCGCACCAAATTGCTTGCGTCGGATTTCTATAAGGAATGTTTGGCTCGCAACGAAAATATGGTGCAATTGGTAACAGGTTGTGTGTTCGGAACGGAAATAACCGAATCTATACCAACAGCTTATTCAATTTTTCGCGGCTCGCATCACCCTGACTTCACTGAAGAAAATCGCAGCCGCATGAAACTATTGCTACCGCATTTGTCATGTTCGCTCGGGGTAATGCAGCGTTTGCGCACGGCTGAACTGACCATTGCAACTTCGCTGAATACGCTGGATTCCTTGCCGTCCGGGATATTGCTGATAAACGACAAAGGCCAAGTGGCATTCGCCAATCGATCGGCAAAACGCATGTTGGAGGATAACGATGGGTTGAGCTTGCGCAAATTAACCCATACGCCAGATTTCGGCGAGCTGGTTGCCGAAAGTGCTTCGGCAAGGGAAGCAATTAGCGAGGCAATAAGTTCCACCTTGGCGCGCGGCCCTTACGACACATCGCATTTCTCCAAGTGCATCGCCGTGCCCCACACCTCCGGTGCCGGAATCTATACCCTGCAGCTCTCTGCCTTGGAAGGGCACAATGAATTCGGCGCGGGCAATGGTGTGTATTCTGCAATTATTTTTATTGCCGATAGCACGCAGGCTGTGAAAATTGATCTGGCCGCCTTGCAAAGCGCCTACGGCTTGACACTGGCCGAGGCAAGGGTAGCCGTTGCTCTTGTGGAAGCCAGTTCTGCCAAAGAGGTGGCTGATCAACTTGGCGTCAGCACGAATACGGTTAACACACAGATCAAGCAGATTTACTCCAAGCTCTGCGTTGATACGCGGGCACGATTCGTGAAGTTGATGATAGGCTTAGCCAAGTCAAACTGACATCTACATTATCTATGACTAAATTGCCACAGATCCATTACACGTTCTGAAATATTATTCAGCGGGAATGCGAATGGACGTAACAGGCACGAGACTTACTAGTCAAATTCTTGAATGGCAGCAATCTCAATCAGCGGGGAACAATGTTTGTGGTGATAGCCACCATTCCCAAAATAACAGACGTCTGCGTAATTTCTACTGGCCGTACGCTAAGGCACCACGCTGCATATCAAGTACTAAATTGCCTGCCGCAAGTGCCACTCTCAAATGGCAGCTTTCAGTAAATCATCATGTCCGCAATGGGCTCACGGAACATAAGTTAAACATAAGGTGCGAGATGGCCGATAGTGCGAAAACAACAGACCTCCCCACTGACAACTCAAATAGTCCGCAAAGATCGATTTCCAGACCATCTCCATTTCGGCCTAAGCCGACGCTGACAATTTTTAGAATGATGTGGATTTGAGAGTCCGGTATTGAAAATTTCGAGCTCACACAAGTAATCCTTTGCGTCTCTGGCCAGTGACCGCGCCCGCGCTTCCGGCGTCGGCAGTTGCATCTAAATAGCCTTGGATAAAAAGTAATCTGGAGAGAGTACAGGCAAGCCTAGAATGGTGCTAAACTGAACGTCACCACTGACGGAAAGCCCATTAAAGAGATTGGAAAATGAGTGGCCTAATCTTGCTCACCTTATTTCTTGGCATACTATGGCTATTCCGCTCGCCAACTAAATCGAGTCGCGCAAAGCAAAAACCACAAGCAAACGCAAAAATAGTCGTAGCACGCAGTACGGCATCAAACACAGATTCGCCGTGGCAGGCTAATCGCTCCCAAGAATCCTCGCATACAGAATTCCGTATTCCAGCACCCCCGAAAGGATTTGGCGCAGCCAAATGGATACCTGAAGGCCAGCCCATAGAAATTGCTGGCCTTACTATTCCTAGCGGAATGATATATGTTGGAACAAAATTACTTACAGGGTATGGTTCAAATGACCCCTGCTTGATTGATCCGACAAAATTTGTCGAAGCGACGGGTGATTTTAAGGAAAGGCAGTTCTCATACTGGCCGAGCTATTCAGATATTTCCCCAACCGCTCGCCATGCTTATCTCGAATGGCTTGCCGGTGGGCGCAGCCATCCTGAAGCTGAAATCGGGTATATCTTTCTGTTCTTTTATGGCCTCGAACGCCGTGTAATCATCGATGCGTCAAGCGATGCCAGCGCACTTGCTGATTATCCGGTAATTGCTAAAGAACTTCGCCGCCTGCTAAGCATATACGGCGATAAATCTGGCTCATTCAACGGTTATGCAAGCAAGCTGCTTGACTGGATTTCCATTTCGCAGCAACAAAAAAACAAGCTGTATCTTGACCCTGTTCCTGTGTTTTTAAAATCTTTTGAGTTGCCACTTTATATCCGCCTGGCGGTAGGAATGGCGGCTATTGATGGTGCGCCGATACCGAAACACCTTGCTTGTGCGTGGGTAAAACTGGATCCAAATATTTCTATCCGCACTGCCGCAAGACGTTGCCCTGAATATTTTGAGAAGTTGTTCGAAATTAAATATGCAGAAAAATTTGGCGCTGGCCTGATTGTACGTCCCAATAAAACGAAGCTAAAGGTCGTTTACCGACCGGCATCAACGGGATGTAGAGGCATCAACTCATCTTTGCTCACCAAAACGTTTGGTGAAATACCGGATGTGTCAATTCTGACAGTGCCTTTGAATAAACTGCAAGAATTAGTATTTGCAGCAAACAACGAGTTGGCACCATTTAGCCGAGCCATTGCAAAGAATACAGAGGCAAAAAATACTCTTGAGAGTTTGATTTATTTACCTCTGGCAATCTGGCCCGATGACGTGCAAAAAGCGCTTGGCGATATCAGGGTGATGCTTGACCAGGGTGCGACCACATTTAAATTTTCTGAATTATTGTCGCGCCTGAATGGGCAAGGCACATTTACAAAGGAAAAGATTAACGCTTTAGCCGGTGTATTGGAGTCTGCTGGCATAGGCATGGAACCGGATATGCTCGGCGGTGCAAAACCGCCCAAAGTAGATGAAACGGTCGCGTTGTTCGCCGAACAAAATCCAGGCAAAGAGTTATCCCGCGCAACTGGTGCATACCAAGCTGCATTACTGACTCTGCAATTATCCTCTGCCGTAGCATTTGCGGATGGGGATTTTAGTGCTGCGGAACTGACCTATCTGCAAAAACAAATCAATTTATGGACACACCTTTCAGCAGGCCATCAGCGCCGGTTGCATGCCCATCTAATCTTACTCAAATCAGCGCCGGTATCATTGATTGGAATAAAAAAGAAATTCGAACATTTATCCCCGCCAGAAATTGAGTCTATTGCGGCGTTTTTGGCGACGGTAGCCCAGGCTGATGGAGAAGTTTTGCCATCCGAAGTCGATGCTCTAAAGAAAATATACAAAACCCTTGGCGTTGACCCTAAAAAGGTGTTCAGCGATTTACACGTTGCCGCATCTGGTGCCGAGCCAGTTTCAAAAACTAAACCGAATGAGGCGGCTGGATTTGCTCTCGATGCAGACCGGATAGCCAAACTGCAACGTGAGTCGGAAAGGGTTTCAACCCTTTTGGCCGGTATTTTTAAAGAGGAAGATGTTGTAGTCCCCGATAATCCGCCAGAAGAAATCGCAGTTGAGGAAGCCGATAATACCCCGCGCCTGCTTGGGTTGGATGAGCCTCATGCGGCATTGGCGAGAATGTTATTATCACGTCCACAATGGGAGCGAGAAGACCTGTTAGACGTAGCTGCCGACCTTGATTTAATGCTTGATGGTGCCTTGGAACATATCAATGAGGCGTCATTTGACCTATACGACATTGCCTTTACTGAAGGCGAAAGCCCGATTACGATCAACCATGAAATATTCGAGAAAATTGAACCATGACTTCAATACGCGCCAAAGACCGTGATGCGATAATTCAATCCTTGCGTGCCGGTGTAGTACCCCGTGCCGGACAGCATTTGATTCAAGTGGGCCGCACAAGGGAAATTGAAACCTTGGTTGGCGATATTGATCGCATAGCTGATGGCGGTTCATCTTTCCGCCTGGTTATTGGCGAATACGGCGCTGGAAAGACATTTTTCCTGAATTTAATTCGTTCCGTGGCAATGGAAAAGAAGCTTGTCGTTACGTCAGCGGATCTGAATCCAGACCGCAGGCTTCATTCCAGCAGCGGGCAGGCACGCTCCCTGTATGCCGAGTTGATGCGTAACCTATCTACCCGAACCAGGCCGGACGGCAATGCATTGTCAGGTATCGTGGAGAAATTTATTTCGACGGCAAAAGCAGAAGCTTCTTCTTCTGAACAGTCCACCGAAACGGTAATCAGGCAAAAGCTCGATTACCTGACTGAGCTAGTTAATGGGTATGACTTTGCCGATGTCATTGCAGCTTATTGGAAAGGTTTTAACGAGCACAACGAGCAATTAAAAAATGATGCCATCCGTTGGCTTCGCGGCGAATTTTCAACGAAGACCGATGCAAAGCAGGCTCTCGGGGTTCGTTCTATCATCGATGATGCGGCGGTGTACGACCAACTGAAACTGATGGCGAGGTTTGTCCGCCTGGCAGGTTTTTCAGGTTTGTTGGTCAATCTGGATGAGCTTGTTAACCTTTATAAGCTATCAAACCTGCAAGCCAGAAGCTCAAACTACGAGCAACTGTTGCGGATATTGAATGACTCCCTGCAAGGAACGGCGGTTGGCCTCGGCTTTGTTTTAGGAGGAACCCCTGAATTTCTTCTCGACACCAGAAGAGGGTTGTATAGCTATCCGGCGCTCATGAGCCGTTTATCGCAAAACAATTTCGTTCAGGGCAACTTAGTTGATTTTTCTGGCCCAGTCATAAGGCTATCAAGCCTGACGCCGGAAGATTTTTACGTGCTGCTCCACAAAATCCGCGAAGTATACGCTTCTGGCGATGAGGCTAAGTTTCTCTTGCCAGAAGAGGGGATTAAAGGCTTTATGGAGCATTGCTCAAAACGGATAGGGAATACCTATTTCAGGACACCTCGAACAACAATCACTTCGTTTATCAATCTGCTTGCGATAATCGAACAGAACGAGGGCACGAACTGGCAGGAGCTATTGGGTACTGTTGAGGTCGTACCAGATACGGGTGGTGCAAATGACCTTAAAGTAGATACCGATATGGATGAGTTCGCCACCTTCAAGATGTAATTCCCGATGTCTGATAGCTTGTCATTCGATTTACTGGACGAACGCATACGCCGATATATTTGGGCGGAAGGTTGGGAGTCGCTTAGGGATGCTCAAGAGGCGGCTATTCCCTTAATCATTAATGCCGATAGGGACGTAATTATTGCTGCGGCTACTGCTGCCGGTAAAACCGAAGCTGCTTTTCTGCCTGCGCTGACATACCTTCTGCAAAATAATCAGGCAGGTTTGATTGTCTATATCAGCCCATTGAAGGCTCTTATTAACGACCAGTTCGGGCGGCTTGAACGGCTGTGCGAGAATTTAGATATACCTGTGTGGCCGTGGCACGGCGATATTTCAGCTACGACAAAAAAGCGTTTTATGAACAAGCCGCATGGCGTGCTGCTTATCACTCCCGAATCGCTGGAAGCGCTGCTTTGCAATCGCGGCACCTCCGTCAAATCTATCTTTAAAAGCGCTTCATTCTTTATCATCGATGAATTACATGCGTTCATCGGCTCCGAGCGAGGCAAGCAACTTCAATCGCTCCTGCACCGCATTGAGCACGTTCTTTCGAGGACAGTCCCACGTATCGGGCTGTCGGCAACGCTCGGTGATATGACTCTTGCTTCCGAATTTCTTTGTCCTGGAAAAGCAAGTTCCGTATCTATCGTTCAGTCAAAATCGGAAGGCAGTTCTCTGAAAATCATGGTGAAGGGGTACGAAGAGCCGTTGGTCGTAAAAACGGTTGATGATAAGCCCGACAAACAGGCGAAAGGGGAACCTGAACCGATAACGCCAGCGATGATAGCAACCCATCTGTTTGAGTCGCTTCGTGGCTCAAACAACCTCGTATTTCCTAACTCGCGCCGTGAAGTCGAACGATTTACACATCTGCTAAATCGCTTGTGTGAAGCTAATAAGGTGCCAAACGAATTTTGGCCTCATCACGGAAATTTATCACCAGAAATTCGCGCTGAAACTGAAGCGGCATTAAAGAAAACCGATTATCCGGCAACCGCGATATGTACAAACACCCTTGAATTGGGCATTGACATTGGAGCGGTAAAAAGCGTTGCACAGATTGGGCCTCCCCCATCCGTAGCGAGCTTGCGCCAGCGACTTGGCCGGTCGGGTCGCAGGAAAGGCGAGTCGGCGATTTTGCGGGGTTACTGCATTGAAACTGCATTAGCTGAAAATTCATCTCTGAAATCCGAGTTGCGCCTGGATACCGTTCAAATGACGGCGATGGTTTTGCTGCTTTTGGATGGCTGGCTTGAGGCTCCAAAAACTAATGGCCTGCATTTTTCTACGCTGATTCAGCAAATCCTTTCGGTAATTGCACAGAATGGCGGCGCGTCTATCGGGTATCTGTACGGGCTTCTATGTGGGCCGGAAAGCCCGTTTTATGGCGTAACAAAGGATGAATTCGTTGAGCTTGTAAGGCATTTAGGCTCAAAGGAAATGTTGATGCAAGATTCGTCCGGTGATTTGTTGCATGGCCGGCTTGGGGAAAAATTTGTAAATCATTACACCTTCTATGCCGCTTTTACATCCGATGAGGAGTTCAGGATTGTAGCTGGCGGGAAGACTTTGGGAACGCTTCCTGTCCATCAAATGCTTGTTGCTGGTCAGCGAATTCTATTTGCCGGTAAAACATGGCGCGTTGAGTCTGTCGATGAAGAGCAAAAGACAATTTACGTTTCCGGTCAATCTGGAGGGATTCCGCCACTTTTTTCCGGTGATGGTGGACGTGTGGATACGCGAATCCGGCAACGAATGCGGCAGCTTCTTGAAGAAACTTCCGTGCCCTCGTTTTTGGATGGCAGTGCCACTAAGTTCCTTACAGAAGCCAGAGGTAATTATGAACGATTCGACCTCAAGCGGGTTTGCACGCTTAACCTTGGCAGAGAAGTATTTCTTTTGACCTGGCTCGGTGACGCCGGTAATGAAGCAATGGCGTGCTTGCTTATGGCTCACGGGCTGGAAGCCGTAGCATCAGGACTGGGTGTAGAGATACATAAAAACAATCGTTCAATGGAGGAAATTGTTGAGTTAATTATTCGTATTCACGTTAATGAGGATATTTCCCTCAACCAATTATTTGAAAAATCAAAAAACTTGCAACGGGAGAAGTGGGATTGGGTATTGCCGGATAAGTTGCTCCAGAAGAGCTACGCAAGCCTATATCTGAATCTGGATGAGGCAAAGAAATGGCTTGAAGAATTTATCGCTGCTGGCGCTACATCCACATTACCGGCTGCAGACATTGCGCCACAAGAAGCGAGTGACTGTTCCAGGTTAGGTGTGTGAACTCGAATTTTTCAATACCGGACTCTCAAATCCACATCATTCTCAAAATTGTCAACGTCTCCTTTGACCGAGGAACGGACGGTCAAGTTCTAAACATCGGACAACTTGCCATACAGCCATATATCCGCAACAATCCGTCCCCGGTATTTAACCATCACTAAGGGAGCAATAATAATGAACCGCAAAGAACTGATTGACGCACTGGCAACCAAGACAGGAAGCAGCAAAGCAGATGCAGACCGCAATATCTCCGCAGTGATTGAAGTCATCACTACCACACTCAAAAAAGGCGACAGCGTTGCACTGGTCGGGTTCGGGACATTTGAGGTTCGCAAGCGCGCAGCACGCAATGGCCGCAATCCAGCGACCGGCGCTCCTCTCAAGATCAAGGCATCCAAGGCGCCGGCATTCAAAGCCGGCGCAGCGCTAAAGGCTGCAGTTAACGGTGCCAAGAAGTAATCAACTGGATCATATCCGTAAATACGACCGGTGATAATGCCGGTCTTCTCCCTTTGGAGACACGGAGAGTTTAATCGTCTCGCATATCCTCGCACTCCCAAAGGAGGCTCCAATCCAATAAAGCCCGCACGCATGAATTAAACGTAAGACTAATGGAGAAGTAAATTGGCAAACATTGCATCCGTACTAAAAGAAGAAATTACACGTCTGGCTCGCAAAGAGCTGCGCAGCGAAACCGAGAGTCTAAAGAAAGCCTCGGCGCTATACCGGTCAGAAATTGCTGCACTAAAACGGCGTACGGCGTCACTCGAACAACAATTATCTCGACTTGAAAAATCGGCCTCCAAAAATGCAGTGGTCCAGGTCAATCCTGAAGAGACAACCAAAGCCCGGTTCACGGCAAATGGATTTAAAACCCTGAGGCAGCGGCTCGGGTTGACTGCTGAGGCAATAGGTACGCTGCTCGACGTATCAGCACAGACGATTTATAGCTGGGAGGCCGGAAATACCCGACCTCGTGAACAGCAAATGGTCAGGATTGTAATGCTGAGAGGAATGGGTAAGCGGGACGTCGATTCCATAATGCAAAACCTTGCTGGGTAAGTTTTGCAGCACTAACCTCCCCTTGTGAAATTGCATAGTGCCAAAAATGTTGAACGGACGCTCGCAAGTAAACAGGATACCTTGAAATTATATTGAAGCAAGAAATGACTGAAGACGATCATTACCCAGTGCACTCCCCCCTCTCACAATCAATTACGCGGGACGGGAAAACAGTGCAAGTCGATATCTATGAAGACGGCGAAAGCGGCTGGCTCTTGGAAGTTGTTGATGAACACGGCAACTCCACTGTTTGGGATGAACCATTTCAAAGCGACCAAGACGCACTGGATGAGGCATTAAGAACCATTGCTGAGGAAGGAATCGAGTCATTGATTGGAATCCATCCTGAGTCGCCAGTGTCACCACAACTACCCAACCCGCTGCAAATGATGGCACCGCTCTCTGATGAAGAGATGGATGAGCTGGATAGTTTCTTGATGTCGGACGCTACATCAGACGAAACGATGATGCTGGATTGCCTCGACGGATTTCTGACCGCTATTGTCTCCGGCCCCGTTATGGTCAAACCCAGCGAATGGTTACCAAGCGTATGGGGACCGACAGAAAGAGATGAGCCGACATTCGACACGTTTGCACAAGCTGAACGGATTACCGGCCTGATTATCCGACAAATGAACGGCATCATTTGGAGCCTGCAGCAAGATCCTGACGCATTCGAGCCGGTATTCGACTCTGTTGTCTATCCTGACAGTCCCCGTGAATACACCAATGGTGAAATGTGGGCATACGGATTCATGGAAGGCATAAATCTTCAACGCCAAAATTGGAATGCATTTTTTGATGAACCGGACAGTGCCGAGGTGTTGCGACCGATCTATTTGCTCGGCGCTGACGAAGTCACACCAGAAGAAGAAGAACTAACCGATACGCCAGAACAACGCGAAGCGCTGTCCAACCAGATCCCTGCCAGCGTTGCCTGGATTTACCGGTTCTGGCAACCCTATCGCACGGCAATGGCAGAGCGTACTGTCGCCACCAGTTTCCAGCGCGAGCATCCCAAGGTAGGGCGCAACGATCCCTGCCCGTGCGGCAGCGGAAAGAAGTTCAAGAAATGTTGCGGGTCATCAACATTATTACATTGAGGCTTTGTAATATGGCTGGAATAGAAATACATTTCAGACGTTGGCGTTTGTAGCGATAATAAGACAAAAACCGGCGGAGGCTGTGTAAAAACACGACACGAAGTGCTTCCGCAAGAAAAAAAGAGGGTACTGAAATCCCTCCTGAGCATGTCGCAAGCTCCTATAGCTCGATATACGAGGGCGAATATTTTCGATAGATTTTTGGCTGCGTTTTTACACAGCCTCGGCCAAAACCGGACAATCGCAGTTACCAGGTAAATGAAGTATCAATACTTGCATTTATATCCATACCAGTATAATGTAGTCAGATGAAACCCGTACGATTTCTTGGCGACTCGTTAAAGCGTTTGCGAGAATTTCCTGAAGTTGCAAAGCAGGATACTGGCTACCAACTCGACAAAGTGCAAAAAGGCCAGCAGCCGGACGACTTCAAACCAATGCCTTCGATAGGCAAAGGAGTTGAGGAAATCAGGGTGCGAGATGAGACCGGCATTTACCGCACTATTTATACCGCACGCATCGCCGATGCAGTCTATGTGTTGCACGCCTTCCAGAAGAAAACGCAAACGACATCTAAATCTGACATCGACATTGCCAAAGGAAGATATACCGAATTAATGAGAGGTCAAAAATGAGCAAGTCTAAAAAAGAAAGCTATGACAGCGTATGGGATGCCCTTGCTGACACACCAGAAGGAGCGGCAAATCTGCGTGCACGTGCAGAGCTGATGCAACAAATTGCGGCCATTGTTGCAGAGAACGGTTGGACGCAGGTTGAGGCTGCAAAGAATTGCGGGGTTACTCAACCGCGTATAAACGATTTATTGCGAGGCCGCGTATCTCGCTTCTCGCTCGATGCGTTGGTAAATATTGCCACGGCGATCGGCCGCCGTGTACATGTTGAGTTGGAAGCAGCATAGAATTTTCAATGGCCGCTTCCAAGGGGTTAACGGACATGTATGTTAGCCAAGACAAACAGACCCTTGTCGGCCATGAAGCGACAGTCGAGATTGAAAACTCTATGCCAGAAAGCTGACCCTCGCTACTGACGGCAACGTGCTCTCTAGCAGTCATTCATAACATAAAAGTGATTGAAGGTAATTGAGTTTTCAGTGAGAATCAAAAGCATTCCAAGTAACGACAAATATTATGATCCGCTCTGACCTAATTGCACGTTTAGCCGAACTACATCCACAGCTTCTCTCCAAAGATGCCGAACAGGTGGTCAAGATAATTCTGGATACGATGTCCAACACGTTATCAAAAGGTGGCCGTATTGAAATACGTGGCTTTGGCAGCTTTGGATTAAATTTCCGACCGCCACGTCTGGGGCGTAATCCCAAAAACGGTAACAAGGTAAAAGTGCCAGCCAAGTATGTGCCGCACTTCAAAGCTGGTAAAGAGCTTAGGGAGCGTGTAATCGAAGGCACCTAACCGCCAGCTAAGTTCAGCGCAACAAAGTGGCCAGCCTAATCGTAGAAGGACGACGATCCTATATTTCGTTGACCGGCAGGCAAGTCTTGTCGACAACCCGACGCAGGACAAAGCTTGAATGCACCCCCGTAACGCCTTTTATCCGGGTAATACGGTTGAGCAGAAGCTCTTGGTATGCATCCATATCCTTGACGACAACCTTGAGCTGGTAGTCAGCAGCCTGGCCGGTAATCAGGAGGCACTCCATTACTTCAGGAATCTCACTGATCTGCGACTCAAAATGCTTGAAGCGCTCCGGTGTATGTTGATCCATGGAAATGTGAATCAATGCCATCAATGACAACCCAAGCGCCTTGGCGTCCAGGAATGCGCGATATCCGACGATGACACCAGATTCTTCAAGTGCACGAACCCGCCGCAGGCAGGGCGAAGGCGAAAGGCCGATCCGATCCGCCAGGTCCTGATTGCTGATACGTCCGTCATCCTGGAGTACGCGAAGAATCTGCTTGTCGTAACCGTCCAGTTCCATCCAATTGCCTGCTATATAACTAATTGGCAAGAATATTACCTGCTATTGAGATTATGAGCAATATTATGGCGAAGATAATGCAGATAACACCATAATGCGCAATCAAATTCCGCTACCTATTGAATAGAATATCGCTCAACAATACGACTATTCTACTCAACAGGAGCCACCATCATGTTGCACCAGCCAGCCACGAAATACCGTCCGTTTCCGCCGGTGGATCTCGCCGACCGCCAGTGGCCGAACCGGACCATCACGACACCGCCAATCTGGATGAGTACCGACCTGCGCGACGGCAATCAGTCTCTGATCGAACCGATGGATAGGGAACGCAAGATGCGCATGTTCCGCATGCTCTGCGAGATAGGCTTCAAGGAAATTGAGGCCGCCTTTCCTGCCGCATCTCAGACCGAATTCGATTTCGTGCGCCAGCTCATCGAGGGCAATCACATTCCATCTGATGTCACCATCGAAGTGCTCACCCAGTCTCGCGAGCATCTCATCCGTCGCACCATGGAGTCGTTGAGAGGAGCACGCCGGGCTATCGTCCATGTCTATAACGCCACATCGAAGCCTTTCCGCGAAATCGTGTTCGGGATGAGCAAGGCGGAGGTCATCGACATGGCCGTTTCTGCCGTACTTCTGGTCAAGCAGTTGGCAGCCGAACAGCCGGAAACCGAATGGGTGCTCGAATACAGTCCGGAAACCTTCTCTGCCACTGAACTCGAATTTTCTCTTGATGTCTGCGATGCCGTAACCGCTGCCTGGGGTGCAACACCGAAGAATAAGGTCATCATTAATTTACCAACGTCAGTGGAGGTGGCAACACCGAACATCTACGCCGACCAGATCGAATGGATGCATCGCCGACTTGCACGTCGCGACAGTGTCATTCTCAGCCTTCACACCCACAATGACCGAGGAACCGCCGTGGCTGCAGCCGAATTAGGCTTGATGGCCGGTGCCGACCGCGTCGAGGGCTGCCTTTTTGGTAATGGGGAGCGCACCGGGAACGTGGACATCGTCACACTCGCCCTTAATCTCTATACCCAGGGAATCTCTCCAGGGCTTGATTTTTCGGACATCAACGCAGTGGCCCGCACGGTAGAACACTGCAACCAGTTGCCCGTACATCCCCGGCATCCTTACGTTGGCGACCTCGTCTTCACGGCTTTTTCCGGTTCACACCAGGATGCCATCAAGAAGGGGTTTACCGTGCAAAATCCGGATGCCATCTGGACTGTTCCCTACCTTCCCATCGACCCGGCTGACGTGGGCCGCAGCTACGATTCGGTCATCCGTGTCAACAGCCAGTCCGGCAAAGGTGGCATCGCGTACTTGCTGGAAACCGAATACGGCGTTGTGTTGCCCCGCCGCCTGCAGGTCGAATTCTCCGGGGAGGTGCAACGTCACGCGGATAGCCACGGCAAGGAAATGAGTGCTGCTGATATCTGGCAATTGTTCTCTCAAACCTATCTCGCCACCAGTAAACCACTGCGCTATGTTGGACACCATCTTTTCGAACGCGGTACGGTACAGGGAATCCGCCTGACGGTTGAGCTGAATGGCGTGCCTCATCTACTTGCCGGAGAAGGAAACGGTCCGATTGATGCAGCCGTTCATGCGCTACGCAATCTCGGCGCCGAACTCCATGTTCGAAGCTATGAAGAACGCTCCATGGGCAGCAGCCGCGAAGGCGGTGAAGCCCAAGCCTGCGCCTTTATGGAGGTAGCTCGGCCAGGTAACGGGGCTGAATGCTATGGGGTGGGTATGGATGCCAATATTGTGACCGCTTCGATCAAGGCGCTGGTGAGCGCGGTCAATCGGCGAGGATCGATTTCTTTCTTTGAAAACGGGACGCGGGAAGCTGGAACTCAACATGAAGGATCGCGATTAAATAGCAGCCAGTTGCTCGCCAAGGAGAATCATGGGTAATCGCTACGAGGAATTGTCCGAAAAACACATCGGTTTTATCGCCCAACAGAAGCTCTTCTTTGTGGGGACGGCAACGACGGACAGCCGCGTGAACATTTCACCCAAGGGGATGAACTCGTTTCGCGTTCTGAGCAAAAGACGCGCAGTGTGGTTGAACGTCACCGGCAGCGGAAATGAAACCGCCGCTCATGTTCAATACAATCCGCGAATGACCATCATGTTCTGCGCCTTCGATGGATTGCCACTCATCCTCCGCCTTTATGGAACCGCGAAGGTGATTCACCGGGGTGATCCAGAATGGGAGACCTTGTTTTCGGTGTTTGAACCGCTGCCTGGAGCACGGCAGATTTTTGATCTGTCGATTGATCTGGTGCAAACATCTTGTGGCATGGCCGTCCCCTATTACTCATATTTGGGAGATCGCGAGTTACTGAATGACTGGGCAGCCAAAAAGGGAGAGAATCAGATAAGGCAGTACTGGGAAGAGAAAAATCAACTCAGCCTTGATGGAATTTCCACAAACATTATGGAAAAGAGTGTCTGATCCGTGCCAACGCCAGAATAATAAATATCGAATAGGCAAAGTCCGTCCAATTAGTGTCTTTCGCGAACGGCGGCTCTGCCGACCAAGATGACCGAATATCTTGCGCTTATCGGTTTTAGTCATTACGATTTCAGCACTATGTTGGATAAGCCAAAGAAACGCCAGAAGTCAAAACCTTCCTGGAGCGACATCAAAAGCAAACTTGCCGATTTTGATCGAGCGGGATTCCAGCAGCTCGTCTCCGACCTGTATGCCTTAAGCAAGGACAACCAGGCTTTCATGCATGCACGTTTCGCACTCACTGCAAATGCACTCGATGATTACAAGAAACGAATAAACCTGGCATTAGCTCCCGACATAAGTCGCCGCAACGCCAATCCATCCGTATCAACCGCCAAAAAAGCCATCTCTGAATACACCAAGGCCGTTGGTGATCCGCTCGGAATTCTTGAATTGAAGCTGTTCTGGTGTGAAATGGCCGTGGGGTTTTCCATTGAATATGGCTTTGCCGATATCGGCTATCTTGAAGCACTGCTTCGACAATACCGGGATGTTTGCCAGCTGCTTCCTGACATTCCCGAACCACGACTTACAGAATTTATTGAGCGCATGGAGGGGTTGCGGGCTGATGCAGCGCAAATTGGGTATGGCGTTTTTGATGAAATGAACGACCTGCTGGGTGATGTGCTGGTGAATTTGCCTGAATCAAATGAAGAAGCGCGTATACCGATGATAGGCGAAAAATTGGGTGTCCATGATTTCTGAGTGATTTCTGAGGCTTTGACAAAATATGCCCTCCATACGGTTACAGGTTGCAACATGACCACCAAGCGATCAAAAAGTATAAGGCAGAAGCTTAGGCAGATGGCGGGGATTGCCTACGAGCGCGAGCTTGCGACTGCAACGGAGGCGCTACGACAGGAATTTCTTCGTTGGAAAAACAAAGAAATTGATGTTTTTGAACTGAATGACCGAATCCATGAGTTTCACCATGGGATTTCACGCGAACTCTACAATCGCTACACCGGAAATGAAATGGCCGATAGCCTATGCGTTGCAAGTGCGTTACATAGAGGTATCTTGATTCGCGAGGAGATTGGAGAGGATGTATTTCTTTCCGTCGAGGACATCACGATGGCATTGTCTGCACATGACTGACACACGGGCAGGCAGCATTTGCGAGATGCTTCATCGTGCCAGAGCCATTCGCGAACATTTTCCAAAGAGCCTACACCCCTCTGAATTCCCGCCGATAATTCGATGGCGAGATTTTGAAGGCATGATTGAAGTGCTGGCGGAGTGCGGCAGGCGATCCGAAACCTGACATCTCCGCGATCAGATCAATCGGCCTGTCTGTCGTTTCGAGCAATTGCTGAGCCAAGCCTAACCTCTGGCTGAGCAGCCAATCCCCCACCGTTACACCCATGACCTGCCGGAAGCGCCTGGTAAACGTGCGGCGCGTCATCAACGCCCGCTCGGCGAGACTATCAAGGCTATGCGGTTTATCCAGATTTCGCCTAGTCCAATCCAGCACTTTCGCAAAGTGGTCTATGGTTGAAACATCTCGAACGGGTTGCTGGATATATTGGGCTTGTCCCCCTTGGCGATGCGGTGACACAACCATCCGCCGCGCAACCTGATTTGCCACTTTGGCGCCGTATCGCTGTCGCAAAATATGCAGGCAGCAGTCAATCGCTGCTGCCGTACCGGCTGACGTGATGATGTTGCCGTCATCTACATAAAGAACATTGGAATCCACGCGAATAAGCGGATAGCGCCTGGCCAACTCATCTGCCCAGAACCAGTGGGTGGTGGCAGGACGGTCATCGAGCAATCCGGCAGCAGCCAAAACAAACGAACCCAGGCACAAACCCACGATCTGTGCGCCTCGCTGGTGGGCTGAGCGCAGCGCATTCAACAAACGCTGAGGCGGCTTCTCTGCGGGGTTTCGCCAACTTGGCACGATGATGGTCGCAGCTTTTGACAAGTCCCTCAGGCCATGGCGCGTCGAGATCGAAAATCCCGCTGTCGTTTGCAGCACGCCGGTCTCGGCTGCACAAACCAGCAGTTCAAACTTGGGTATGCTCGCACCGGTTCTATCTTCGCCGAAAACCGCGCAGGGAACAGAGAGGTGAAACGGGCTGATACCGTTAAAGACAATCACTGCAATGGTATTTTCACGCATAGCGCGCCCTTCGTAATATGGCCCGATTTGATCGAATTATGTCATTCAGGCCACTGTTTCGCCAGAGGGAGAGTCCAGATAATCGTCAGTATCAAACTCAGCCCACCCAAAGGAGAATGTATGCCGAACCAATTTCGCCGCGCACTGATTGTTATTGATGTCCAGAACGAATACGTAACGGGAAATCTGCCTATCGAATTCCCCGATATTCACATGTCCCTTACCAATATTGGCCGTGCCATGGATGGGGCCATGGAATCAGGCATACCGATCATCGTCGTACAGCAATTCGCACCTGCCGAATCGCCCATTTTTGCGCAAGGAAGCATTGGCTTGGAATTGCACGAGGTCGTGCGTTCACGTACATGGGATCACTATATTGAAAAGAAACTGCCCAGCGCATTCGCGGGGACAGATCTCGCTGAATGGTTGAGTGAGCATCAAATCGATACAGTAACGGTCGTCGGTTACATGACTCACAATTGTGTTGACGCCACCATTAAGCATGCATTTCATACCGGCCTCGCCGTGGAGTTCCTGTCCGATGCGGCCGGTTCCCTGCCCTATGCCAACAAGGCTGGATCAGCCAGCGCGGAGGAGATTCACCGCACCTTCTCGATCGTCATGCAGGCACGGTTCGCAGCGGTGATGAGTACGGAGGAATGGCTGAATATGCTGCACACAAATAGTGCGGCAGAACGCGATGGCATATTCAAATCCAATCAACGTGCTCGTAAGTCACGCAACCGTGTGTAATGGGCGTAAGTCGAAAGGCAACGCAAATAAGCTGACTTGACGGCCTGACGATGCCGCACTGACCAGTTTGATTAAGCCGTATGGCATGCCCTGGATGAAGGCCGGACCATTGCTTTTTATGAGCAGATGCTCTCCCTTCTCAAGCACGAAGTCGCCAGGCTGTCCTTCGATGGTGACCCAGACTCTTCCTTCATTACATTCGATCCGGGTATCGCATGCATCCCGAATCGTTAGCATCTTCCTTTCGGCAAGCTGAATTACCATGTTATCCATTGACATTCGCATGATCATTACTCCTATAGTTAGCTATGCAACCATTTGCTCAAAAAAAACACTCACTTAAGGGCGGAGCGCACACCACTAATCTTGGTCACCGTGTCAGCGAAAACATCGGCTCCCAATAACTTTTTCAGCCGCTTGCTTACTTGCCCGCTGGCTTCATTTAACGACGCATGCATGGCAATAGCGGGAGCGGTCGGGAAAATGCACTGCTCACGGCCATCATGGCCAGAACTCCTGCGTTCGATCAAACCCTTTTCCTTGAGTCCATCCAAAGCCCGGGTTGCTGTCGGTCTTGAAATTGTCATCGCAGTGGCAATCTCGTATTGCTTTAGCCCCGGCTGATCCAATACCGCTCTGAGCATAAATCCCTGCGGCGGTGTCAAATCAAACGGTTTAAATGCCTTGGCCCACTCGCTTTCGAGCTGGCGGGCCAGGGACGCTGTATTGAAATAGAGGCAGTGATCAAACATGGAAGCAATATATACCAAACTAATTAGCTATGCAACTGCTATTTCATGGGTAAAGACACTAAACAGAAAACGGGCAGCGGTTTTCTCGATAGTGGTCAATCGTTCAAGACGGACTTAAATTCTTTCGACCTAGGCAATTTCTTCAGATTCGCAGTCATCCACGACACCGTTGCCGGGCGAGTAGAGGACTTTCACCTCCAAGTAAGTGCGCCCTGCCGGGCGCACCCAAAACAAACGGCAGGGTCGCCCCTGCCGCTATCAGTTTGGTTCAGATTTCAATATCACTGGGGTTTTGCGCAATTCTCCTGCATCTGTTCACTCATGTTCAGCAAGAACTGCAGCGAATTCACCGTTTTTTCGTCGGTCATGATAT
>Ga0307377_10001106_pt1 | contig 35355 bp, 33 predicted proteins | sample TR3MG_FD_202535 | JGI IMG/M metagenome (GOLD analysis project Ga0307377, IMG submission 202535) | Soil microbial communities from Risofladan, Vaasa, Finland - TR-3 | ecosystem: Environmental > Terrestrial > Soil > Coastal area > Acid sulfate soil | place: Finland: Risofladan, Vaasa | collected... | reverse complement strand
GTCGCCGGCTGCCCGCTGCTCACACGCGACCGGCGGCGCTACGTGGCGTATTTCCCGACTTTGGCTCTGGTCGCGCCCGCTACGCCGAATCGCTAGCCCGTATCCTCCACACTCAGCGGTTCGACCTGCTCGATCCTCCGGCAGCCTCGAAAGACCGGAGTAAACGCCCCATTCGACTTGTTGCAACTGCCTTTGCAGCCGCGTGTTCATAAACCACTTTTCAGGCCCTGGCCCTGCGCGTGCGCGCCGGCTTGTGGCGCGCTTGACGGCTCGTCGCTTGGCGGGGTACGATTTCGGTAAATACGAATTCTGACTTTTATGGAAACGACTGAACTGGACGCATCCGAAATCGAACTGCGTGAGCGCGGTCAACTAACGCTGCCCAAATCGCTGCGCGACGCCCTGCACCTCGAAACCGGCGACGCGCTGCGCGCGGTCAAGATCGGCAATGCCATCGTCCTGACTCCCCAGCGCATGGATCTCGACGCGCTGCGCAAGCAGATGCGCAAGCTCATGAAGCAACACGGCGTGAGCGCCGAAGAGCTGCTGCGCGATTTGTGATCACGGTTTTTCTCGATAGCAACATTCTCATTTCCGCCTTGATAGGCTCGGCGCGCTCAGCGCCCGTGGTGCTGGTGGATTGGCTCGCCAACAGCCGCGCCGCCACGCTGATAACGGGCCGCTGCTGTATTCAGGAAGTGGAAAAGAATCTCGCCCGTAAACTGCCGCAAGCGCAGCCGCTTTGGCAACAATTCGTGATCGCAAGCGGTATACGCATCGTGCCTTGTCCGCGTAAATCCATCGCCGGCATTAATGCCAAGGATACGGCCATTGTCGCCGCCGCCGTTTCCGCCGCCGCGACGCATTTTGTGACGGGCGATAAGCGCCTGCTTGCGGAAATGCACGCCGCGAAATCCAAATTGCCGCAGGCGCTGACGCCGCGAGAGATGCTGGAGACACTGCTCGCGCAAGAGTAGTTGAAGCAATAATCGGAACTGCTTTCCGGCAGGCGTCATGGTTCGGCTTTCAGCCAGGGAGTGCGGGAATCGGAGATCACAACGTGTGATTTCCAACCCGGGCGCAATAATGAGGCTGCGCGGCGCACCTTTCGCGTGTTTCTTGCCGTTGACAACCGTACCATATACGGTACAATTTAGACATGGCAGAACCGCAAAAGCTGGAAGCTGTCTTCTACAGATCTCAAAGCGGTGCCGAGCCGGTGCGAGATTGGCTGAAGCGCTTGCCCAAGGACGAGCGCAAGGCCATCGGAGAAGATATCGCCTACGTGCAGTTCAAATGGCCGATCGGAAAGCCGCGAGTGGATCATTTGCGTGGCGCGATTTGGGAGGTGCGTACCTCGCTGGCCAAGCGCATTGCGCGCACGCTGTTTGCAGTCGAGTCCGGGGTGATGGTGTTGCTGCACGGCTTCATCAAGAAGACGCAGTCAACGCCGGGGTCGGAAATCGACCTGGCCGATAAACGATTCAAGGAGTGGAAACATGGCGAAAGGTAACCCACACACAGGCAGTCGCTTCGACGACTTCCTGAAAGAAGAAGGCATTTACGACGAAGTGCAAGCTCGCGCGCTCAAGCGGGCGCTGGCCGAGCAGATCGGAGAAGGCATGCAGGCGGCCAGCCTCACCAAGACCGCCATGGCCTCGAAGATGTCCACCAGCCGCTCGCAGCTCGACCGGGTGCTCGACCCCGACAATCTTTCGATTCAGCTGGATACGCTTATCAAGGCCGCCCGCGCCGTGGGCAAGGTGGTCGAAATCAAGATCAGCAAGACACCGCGCATTGCGGGTGCGTGATAGGTATCGTCCGGCTTACGCAGCGATGATGCTCACGCGGGCGGAAAAAACGAGCTGACCGAGCGACTCCTCGCAATCCTCCCGCGTAAGGCCGAACGCGCGCACGTCGGCGACGCCCAGGCAGGAAACCGCCGAGCGGAGGGCGGCCAAGCCGCTTTCCTCGAACTCGTCCTCTATCATTGCGTGCTCCGCCCAATCCACCAATTGCGCGAGCACGATGTCGTGGTGAAGGTAGGCCGCGATCTTGTCCGCGACGATTTTCTTGGTGATCAGCATGGTTTCATCCTACGCTTTCCGGTGGTCCTTATCCAAAGGGTATTTTTCATGAATCATCGGAGTCGGGCACTTTTGCGATCATCAATAACGCGCGGCCATGCGCTTTGGCGCTTCGGCTCTTCCGGATCGACTGCCGACACAGCACGACGCTAACAATTGGCCTGAAGACGCCCGATCCATGCGGCTCTTCAGGCATCGGCCACTCCGATTGCTGAACCGGACCGAGGCGCTCGCGCTGCGACATGAGGTCCTTACCGCCAACATCCGCCCCCAGTTGCGGCAAGTGTGCGAAGCTATCCGCGAGCTGATGAGCCCACCGGAGCCCAAGCGCCGGCCTATCGCATTCATTGCCCCCGAAGAGAAGAAGCGCGGCCAAAACGCACAAGCAAAAACGCCCGCGGGAAGATGTGGTGTTGGCAGGGGCTGGGCGTTAGAAGCAAATGTGACCCCTTTCTATTCCTCTATTCTTGCGCTCACACGAATCAGCTCGCGGGTGAGGCGGTGAACGAGGCCAGCGAGATCGAGGAGGCGTTTGTCTTCTTCCTGTGTCGCCCAAGGGGAGACGAGATTTCCGTGCATGACCGCATGACGAACGGACGACCAAGCGCGCTCGTTGGTCTGCTCCAAGACGCCGCGCTGCACGAGTTTCCGTAGATAGCTGCCGATACTCCTCTCGCTGGCGCGTGCTATATCCGCTAGCGCCCTCCTTTGAAGGTCTTTGTTGCCTTTCCAAGCTGCGACGTGGGTCTTGAGGCTGTCGATATCGATTTCTGCAATATCGGATCTTCGCTCATCAGGGCGCATCAGCATTTTGGCAAGTCCCTCTCCCGCACTAGCGAGTGTCAGGCAAAGTACCCACCTTGATCCTTGCGTCGCCTGGATGATCTCGTCATAAAACCGAGTGATTTGATGCGATTCGAAGTTCGAGTGGCCTTGCTCATCTCTCGCTTCTGCGATCAGCGTAAGCAAGCTCGCATACAGCTCCCAAAACTTTGTCCTCGCGCCGCAGTGGTCTCCGTCGACAAGGGAGGCGATTCCCGAGCCGGTTAAACGACGGGGGGATGGACGCAGCCATACTTGTGCGGTGCCGTTCCCGAAGTTGCGAGCTACAAGGCGAGGGAAGACGAGTTGACCGAGCAAAATTCGAAGCGGCTCACCAAGCCAGTTCTCCGCATATGGGTGCTGGAGCCTGTCGGAGGTTTTTGTTGCCACCCAGAGAGAGTCGTCGGATGGTAGGTAGAAAAACGTGATCTCTGCATCCAGTGCTTGGACGGTATGTTGACCATCACTAATCCGTCGCCCAATCTCCTCATCACCGATAGATGTGACGGACACCATCGCCTTATCCATCGGAAGTGTTAGTTTCGGCTTAAAAACAAGCTCTACTCCTGAATCTTTGGAGACCCAGGGGCCGGAAGCGTGAGTGACTAAGGAAGTGAGCTGGCCTGTCAGCGGCCAACCTACCTTAGGTAATCCTTTCAAATTCGGTCGCGTCCAACCACAGGCCCATTCATGACCTTCATAATCTGTCGCGATCAAGCGGAACTGATCGAAAATCTCGTAAGGGTTATCTTTCGCACGAACGAGGCGACGGAACGCATCGCTGCCGTCGGCTGCCGAGGCAAACATCGTGAAGTCAATCGCCGTTGAGCTTCTGATGTCAATATGGCCGGGGCCGACAAATATTGGCGGGTCATGATCATGGCCGCTCAAGAGGCGCATTTCCGGGCACTCAATAGTGCTCGGAACCGCAGTTAAACGACGTTTCCAGTAGTCGAGAGTTCTCATTTTCTGGGGCTCCGACGGGGATGCTTCCTATTGAGTGTGAAACCGGTCTGGGCTTCTCTCACGGAGGCAGCGCAGCAGGATTCGGGTCTGGGGTTAGGTGCAAACCTTCTTCAAGGATGGATAAGGCCCGGTCGCGGATTTGCTGCTCTTTATCGCCGAGTAGCCTCTCCGTCCATATCCCGATCTCCCCAGGAGAGGAACTTGCTGTGGTCAAGACACCCATTGCTGCGAAGCGAACCCGTGGTTTGGGGTGTGTCAACAAAGCGCGAATTGCGGCGCGTTGATCGCTTGAAAACGGAACTTGGTCCCTGAGCGCGTTTGCCAGCCAAATTGGAGACAATCGTTCGCTGGTGACGTCGGAAATCAGTCTGTCGCGCAACTGTTGGACCTCAAACAACCGCTTGCGCCACACAGGCGCGGCTGCTTCACGAACGTCGAAGCGTTCGTCGGACATGTACGCGATGAGTTCATCGTCGCTCGGTTCCTGCATGGAAATCAACACTTCGAGTATGGATTCACGCGGGCTTTCTGGCACGGTCCGCCCGCGCACCTCACCGTCTTTCTTCTGTGCCTTTTGTCGTTTTCGCTCCGCTGCCTCTTCCTCTTGCTGCTCCCGTGCTTGCCAAAACCCAAATGCGTCTCGCAGTAGCAGAACGAGTTCCTGGCTATCCCGCGTCGCAACTTTCGCGGCGAGCTTGGCTGCCTGGGTTGCCGTGCGCGGGCCCTGAGTGAAAAAGCCGCTGCGCAGGATTTCCATCAATTCGGCGCTTGGCACCACTTCTAAATCTGCCAATGCCTGGAACAAATATTGGCATCCTGGCACCAAGGGCTGCTGAAGTCTCGTCAGGAGTAGTTCGCGAGCAGTGGATTTGTCCAGTTCCTGCGATAGCAAGGCCGCTGCCAACAACGCGATATCGCTGCCGGCGTGGAAAATGCGTTGAACCAATTCAGTGCGTTGTGCATGACTCGCAGCATACAAAAGCAGATTGGCGGCCATATACATAAGCCACTTTGATTGCAGGTGGAGTGCTCGTTCGAGTTTGGCAAGGTCAAGCATGATTTTTGAGGCTTGGCTCCAGTCAGCGTCGACGTCGACCCTAACGGTTCGCACATAAAGATTAAACGGAAGTCCCGCGGTATGACACGCCTCAAGATCCTGCAGCAGCGCCTGAGCTTCTCGCCCTAAGGCGACGCGATCAATCGGAATGATCTTGGCAGTACCGCGCAAAGTTTCCTTCACTGCGTCCATATCGATGTACTTGTCTGGCGCCCAAATAGCGTCGTCCGAATAGGCCGCACGAAACTGGGTAAATGAGAGGAACGCGCTGAGATTGAGATGCGGAAGCACTGGCTCTACAGCCGGTGCGTCGTCCGTGACGGCCGAGCGTTGATCAATAGTGAGCGCCCCCAAAATGCGCTGGTACGCTGCGCGTTGGTTTTCCCGGTGTTCGTCGCTGCGAAAGAACCTCTGAGCCGCTTCAAGGGCTGAGCGGTCGGAGTTAACAATCAGTTTTGCCAGCTCGAACTTGCCCCGCGATTTGAGCAACATGGCGACACGAGTGAAAAACCAAGCTGTTTTCCAAAACTCGTCTACCAGTACACTCCGGATCAGTTCGTCGGCTTCAGCAGCCGGATATGCATCAAGGATTTGTGCAATTGCCGCCACGGCAAACTCATCTACCTGATTTTCGTTGCCTTCATCCAAACGGATTCCTCCGGAAAGCGAGGAGATTATTCCAGGGGTAGCCATCGTCGGTAGATCCTCGAACGCCTGAACAAGGCTTTCGAGCTCGTAGTACTCATTCCCACCCATTGCGACGAGTGCCCAAGCTGCGAGCCGCGTCCACGTTTGCTCATGATTAAGCAAGGGAATAGCTCGCGGACAAATCTCAGAGGCAAACCTCGGGCACGCTTCAACCAAGGCGTCTCCGATACGTATGGCATGGTATCTCGTCGTCGAGGCGAGTAGTTTGTAGGCGCGATCAAATATTTCTGCACGCAGCAGTTGTGTGGGTGGATTTTCCGCAATATTAACTATTTTCAAACAACGTTCGACCATGGCCCGGGCGGTTTTTGCGCTCCGCCCAGGCTTCAGCAACTCGTTGACGATGACGTCCGCCATGCCGCGTGCGGCGCCAAACTTCAGTACTTCGCCAAAGTGATCATTACCCACCACACTGCCAACGGTCATTGCTTGCTCATGCGTATTCAGCGCCACAAGATAACGCGCAGCCGCGTATTCGCCGAATGTCTTGTGCACAAAGGTAATCGTCTTGTCACCTGCATGCTCAAGCGATTCAAGCATGCCAATCTGCTCCCAATACTGAATGCATTTCTCGCACTCCGTCGCCGCATTCAGTGTCGTTGTGTCGAGATCAATCGCGAGTGTATTGGCACAATGATCGAGCACGGTTTCGATTTGGGTCGCTGGATGCAGCTGGAGATTCCATCCGAACACGTCCAGAAAACGCAGCAAGATATGAGCCGAAGGGCCCTTCGAGCCCGTCCGATCGCTCGGTGCCTCCTGAATCAACCCAAACAACCGTTCATATAGCTGCGTCTTGGTTTTACCAAAATCAATGCTACGCACAGCAAGCGAAACCGCGAAGCCCAACAAAAGTGGGCTTTGGCTGACCACTTTGCTGGCACTCTCGTTCTTCAGTTGGGCAGCGGCGAATTCCAGCACGCGTTCGAGCGCATCGGACTTTGAGTTATAGATGCCTCCCAAAAGGATTTCAATATTGAGTTGGGCGTCGTTTGCTCGCAGCGCGAGCAACTCATAGTGGCGCCAATGCCTAAGCAGCGCCGAGGTATAGCCAACCGGCCGGGTGACGATCACCACGCGATAACTGGGATGCCCAGCGACGAGGTCAAGCAAACCCTGGCAGATCACATCCTGGTGCGACGGGCATTCATCCAGACCGTCGCACAAAATGACCCATTCCTGAAAGCCTGCGCGAATCGCGTCTTGAACTGAAACGTCCGAGCCAGCGAGACCCAGCGCAAACAAGCCCTCCTGGACACTACAACCCATGCTCGACAGGCGGGCAGCCAGTTGGGATAGGCTAACCTTGAGTACAGGATAGTTGTCATGCGAGTAGGAAAGAGCAAGCTTTTTCAGCAGGGTGCTCTTGCCCAATCCGGGTCCGCCGATTACTACGCAGTGACGTTTGAATCGACCGATCGTCTCTGGGTCTATCTCCTTGGCGTCGCGCGCCGGTTCGCGCCTGGCCGAAGAGTGGTATTGCTCAAGGACTTCCTCCAAACCACCACGGATTGTCGACTCTTGTTGGACTATGGTTGGTAGAGATATCCAAGCGACGGCCAAAGGAAGCGGCTGTCTGACCCCGAACACCGTAAACGATGCATTGGCCTCGAATGTCCAACGGGTCAAGGCGGAGAGGAGTGCCATGGGCGAGGCTTTGGCGTCGCTGTCTTTGATGCCGATTCCGCTACTTCTAAGCACCCTCAGAATCTGGACCGAAGTTCTATGTCCGCGGTGTTCAATTAGGAGGGTGGCATCGTGAAGCAAGCGGTCCCAAGCGGGACCGATTTGACTTGCATCGGCACACACTCGCGCCAGTTCCGCTCGGGCCGAGCCAACGGATGCCGAATCTCTCTCGAAGGCATGAACGGTAACAATTCGAAGGCGGCTGCAAACGTCCTGCACAGGCAACGCCGCAGAATCAAGCAATGTGTGAAATTGCCGAGCGAGACGTTTCAGACCATCGGACCTCCCGTCTCCCATTCTCAGAATGTCGCGGGCAAGGTCGTGGCGAACAGTGCTGCTGCTATCTGGACTGACGATCAGCAATCCGTACGCAATTGTGTCTTCATGAAGGGCTTTCGCCAGTTCGAGCAGCGGTTCCCAAAGCCTGTCACCTGCGGAAAGGTTGCGCTTGATCTGGACTTCCACAAGCGAGCCATCCTGCAAGAGTAGTCGAATATCGTCGCCCGGCCCGCCGGTTTCCGAAGAAACGGCGGTCGGAATGTCATTGGCAATTCCATTGAGCCAAAGCAAGGCCGCGCCGCTAGCCACGTGGACTTCAGCAATGGCGGTAACCGCTGCTTGAAAATTAATTCCCCCGGCGGCTGCGCTCCCGCCTGCAGTATTGCCTTTTCGCATTCCCGCCTCACTGACTCATTTTGTCATGTTATTGCAGGTACCGAGAAAAAATGCGATCTGAAGACCGCAAGGCTAGTTGCGGGCGAGTTCGTTGATGCGCCCCTTCAGCGCTTCCGGCAATTTCAACGTGGCGGCGGACATGCGGCCATCGATCCGAGGGAAGGTATCACCATGCCATTACCTGCTTCTCCGGGCATCAACGTGCCGCAGCCTTCATCGCAGCGACGATCTTCTGCGTCTCCACCGACACGCGCGTCACCCGCATGAGCAGGTCGATCACCTTTTCCTTGTAGTCGGCGAAGCGGTAGGTGTCGAACTTCTCGCGGATGGTCGGGTCCTTGGGTTTCTTTTCCTTGTACTGGTCGAGTATCCATTCCAACGCTGAGCGGTTGCCGAGTTTGTAATCCCAGGCCTCGGGCGGTATGCTTGCGAGCGTCGTCTGCGTATCGAGGACGATGCGGCCTGCTTCCCGGTCGGCCTTTAGCATCGCCTTCGGCGCTTCGGCACGCTCCGAGGCGCCCTCGCCCCGCTTGCGCGCGGACGGCTGGGGTGAGGGGCCCGCCTCGATGCGTTCGAGGGCGAACGGCTCGACTGTCTCGTAGCCGATGTGCAGATCCATGAGCGCCTTGCCCCAGTCGGCCCATTGCCAGAAGTCGGCGTAGAACGGAATGCGCGGGAACTCGCGCTTGAGGTTCACTGCGTATTTCTCGCGATAGACGGGGTCGTGTAACACGCCATAGACGTAATGGAAGATGGCGTCCTTTGTGATCGGGCGCTTCGGTTTGGTGCGGCCGGGTTGGTAATGCTTCCTGAATTGTTCGAGAGCCCAATCCGTGATGTTCTCGACCCTGTTGCCGGACTCGTCGTAACGCCACAAGCACGCTACCTGTGCGGCGCTGGGGATAAACATGTCCTTGTTCGGCAGGTGCGCAACAGCGATCACGCCGAAGTCGCTGCGCTCCTCTACCGCGAAGCTCAGTCCGACATTCGTCTTGTTGCCACCCGGGAATAGATTGAAGTTCTGATACGGGCGATGCGTTATGACCGGGGCGAAATACGTAACGCGCTTGACGAATGGCCGATAGATGGATGGCACGATCCGATCAGCTTGAAATTCAAGCTGCGTGCCACGACGCAGATGTGCCTCAAGCTCACTCGTCCACTTGATCGATCGATCCACGAACTCCGCTGTTTTCTTGGGTTGCCCTTCCTTGGACCAGCGCGTTTGTTCACTTTGATAGGCCGCGATGAATTGGCGGATTTTTGCGGACAACGACTGTTTGTCATCGTCGTATGCCCAGTCGTCACGATTGGTCACAATCCCGAGGGAATAAAGCTTGCAAATCGCCCTTTCCCGCGAAGGCTGGTTCGCGAGCTTTGCATCCTTGTCAATAAGCGGAATGAGCGAGTCGAAATCACTCTCGACGACATTGAGCCAGTTATGATCCTTGTCAGGGCGAATTTCGACGAATGCTCTATCTGGAAGAGCTTTGGACACAAGAAACTCGCGCTTCTCATCGGCTTTCGCATAGTCCCGCACCGCTTCATAGAAGATTCGACAGCCATGCGCGCCCTTTTTCCTTGCGCAGAACCAGATTGCGACCCCGACGCGGATTTTATCTTCGAAAATGTTTCCGCCCTCCCGCCGCCGGCGCTCCCCGCTGGTTCGGGCATTTCCCTTCAAATCTATGATTCGAATTTCGTTGAAATCTAAAGCCAGCATTTTGCGGAATCCGTCAAATGTGCGGCTATCGACAAACGACGAGTTACTGACGAAGGCGATGATTCCATTCTCCGCGACCCGGTCGCTCGCCCAGCGAAAGAACCTTGCGTACATGTCATAGAGCTTGGTCTTCTGCGCCGTGCTCTCGGCGATGTACGTGTCCTTGATGCGCCGGTCGATCTCCGGATATTCGCGGTTCTTGTTGTTGTCGTTCTCGTTCGCCTGGTTGGCGTTGTACGGCGGGTTGCCGATGATGACGCTGATCTTGCGGCTGTTCTGGCGCTTGATGCGCGCGAGGTTCTGCTCGCTCACGCTGCCGAACAGGTCGGCCGTGGTGCCGTGCGCTGCGGTGTGCAGGCCGACGTTGTCCAGGGTGTCGACGAAGCACAGGTTCGGGTATTCGAGGTAGTCGCCGGTGATCGCGGCGTAGGTGGCCTCGATGTTCAGGTTGGCGACGTAGTAGGGCAGGATCGCGACCTCGTTCGCGTGCAGCTCCTCCAGGTATTTGTGCTTCAGCTTCGGCTTCTGCCCGCGGAAGTGCTCCAGCAGCTCGCAGATGAAGGTGCCGGTGCCGGCCGCGGGGTCGAGGATTTCGACGTCCTTGTCGATCAGGTTGCGGCCGAAGTGCTTCTCGCACAGCCAGTCGGCGGACTCGACCATGAAGCGCACGATCTCGTTCGGCGTGTACACCACGCCCAGCCGGTCGGCCGCCTTGACGTTGTAGACCTTGTAGAAGTTCTCGTAGATGACCTTGAGGAAGGCCTGCTTTTCGTGATGGCTGCCGATCTGCGCTGCGGCGGCGCGGATCGCGGCGTAATAGGAGCCGAGGCCGCGCAGGGTGCGCTTTTTCAGGTCGCCGGTGAAAAACGTCTCCTCGAGCGCGTAGAGTTCCTTCGCCACGTTGTTGTTGTGGTGGAAATCGTCCTCGCCGAACACCTTGGAAAAAATCTCCTCGGTGAGCACGTGCTGGATCAGCATTTCGCGCACGTCGGCGTCGGTGAGGCTCTGGTTGATCGCTTCCTGCGCGTGGGCGAGGAACTTTTGCGACGCCTGGCGGAAGGCGGCGTTCTCGGCATAGGCGCGCGCGATCATGTCGCGCAGCGATTCGAGCACGGCCGGCAGGTCGGCCTTGAACTGTTCCACTGCGTGGCGGAATTCGGCGATCTCCGCGCGCTCGTAGGCGAAGAACAGGACCAGGAGCTTTTCCAGCGCGGTTACGTCGTCCACGCCGCAGCGCATCACCTCCTGCCGGTTCTGGATCAGGACCGCCTCGGTCGAGTCCTCGAAAATGATGTTGTCCTGCGGATAGCCGCGGCGGAACTTGTATTCGATCTCGGCGTCGAGGTCGTCCTTCTCGTCTTTCGCTTCCCAGTAACCGAAAGGCATGCGCAGCTCGTAGAGCAGCGCCCCGTCGACGTAGCGCCGGTCCCTGGTCTTGTTCTCGATCTCGTATTCCGGCACGAAGATGAGATCGTGCGAGCGCGCCCAGCCTTTCAATAGGTCCTTGAACGCTTCTCGCACCACAGATTCGCGGTGGGTGCCGGAGACCTTGCGCAGGTCCTGCAACTGGTTGAGGTACTGCTGGATCAGGATCTGGCTCATCGCGGGCAGGATATCAAGGTATCGGGGCTCAGGCGAATTCCGATGAACGGGTCCGGGCCAGGAGCATGATTACGTTCTGGTTTAGCCAGCCTCCCGCTGGCTGCGCAGGGCGAGTACGAATACCGTGTCGAGTTCGGCGATGTAGCGATACAGGGCGACATAGCCATGCGAGCGCCGTCCGATCACCAGTTCTCGCTTGTCTGCATGAGCCGGGCGCCCGATATGCGGGTTTCGTTCCAGCACTGCAATCGCCTCGATGATTTCCCGAATACGCGCAGGGGCAGCGGCAACGTCGTGATCGGCAAGGTGATCCAGGATGCGATCGATATCCTCCCCGACCTCGGGGGCCAATTCGATTCGCGACATGCTCAGCGGGCCAGTTTCCGGGCGAGTAGGCGCTTCGCGGTTTGGCCAGCGAGACGGTGTTCGAGGTAGCGGCGCATTTCGCTCCAGGCGATCGTCTTTCCCGAGGCGATGATTTGGGCGTAGCGCTTCTCGGCGACGTCATTGAAATCCGCGCGGCGTTCCTCCTGGTCGGCTTTCTCCGCGATCGCTTCCAGGATGAAGCTGTGCGCAGTGGTACCCGCGCGTTCGGCGGCCGCCGCGACGCGCGCTTTCAGGTCTTCGGGCAGGCGGATTGTGGTAGTGGGCATGGCGAGCTCCAGGAGCGCATTGGGATTGCATTGTAGCACAGCGGTGCTACAAATTTTAAGGCGCGTCGGTGAACCGGCGTGGGACCATTCAGACGCCGCCGGTCAAGATCAGGTGATTTTCCTGGCGGAGCAGCATACCCTGTTTCTCCAGCGCGGCTACCGCCCGGTACAAAGCCTCGTGGCTTACGCCCAGTTCGGCGGCCATGGACTTCAATCCGCTGCCCAGCGGCAGGCGGCCTGCGTCGCCCTCGGTTTCGATCAGGTGCAGCAGGCGTTCCTTGACGCCTCGCAGCGACAGTCGTTCGCACTGCGCGCGCAGGCGCTTTACCTCCTGGTTCAGCATTGAAACCCAGCGGCGCGCGAATGCGGAATCCGCAGCCAGCGCCTGCCTGATCGAAACGATGGGCATCGCAACCACCTCGCCGGACGCCGTTACGACCGCGTCGCAGTGATAGCGCGCGGACTCCAGGCTCGCCTCGCCGATAAAGCCGCGCCGCGCTCTTTGCAGTACGACGCTTTCGCCCTGCCGCCCGACGCGCTGCAGCACGACCTCGCCACGCGTCAGATACAGCATGCGCGCCGGCTTCTTCCCCTGTCGAAACAGGACATCGCCCCGGGTGCAGGGCGAAAAGGCGCACAGCGTCTGGACTTCCACGGGTAGCAGCTTGCGCAAAGTCTCCGGCAGGCGGCTGTCGATTGGGTCCGGCATATGATCGAAATCATACAGGACTGGCGCTTGCGCGGCTACACTGCCAGCGATAAATAGTCCGGACGAGGTGCACGCATGAGTAAGGTTTTGCAGTTTGGCGATCAAATGCCGCAGTACGCGGTACCGGTTCTGAACGAACGCGAGGCCCGCGCGGGAGCCGGCATCCTGTTCCTGATTGCCATCGTGGCATTCATGAACGCCTGGTTTTTCGGCGATTTTGCGCCGATCAAGCTTGTCGTGGTCGGGTTCTTCTTCGAATTCCTGATTCGCGTGTTCGTAAACCCAAAATACGCGCCGAGTCTGGTGCTCGGGCGCATCGCCGTGCGCAGGCAGCAGCCGGAGTACGTCGGCGCTCCGCAGAAGCGCTTTGCCTGGCTCATCGGCTTCGTGCTGGCGGCCTGCATGATGTACCTGGTGGTGTTCCACAATGTGCGCGGTCCGGTCAACCTGCTCATCTGCGCACTGTGTCTGGTGCTACTGTTCTTCGAGTCCGCGTTCGGCATCTGCATCGGCTGCGCCATCTACAATCTGTTCAACAAGGACAAGGCGCAACTCTGTCCCGGCAATGTCTGCGCACCCGAAGAAAGAAGCGAAATGCAAATGGTCGGCTTTGCCCAGGTCGTGGTCGTGACGGCATTCTTCAGCGGCATGTATGGACTCGGCAACATGGTCGCAGTCAGGCCGGATGCGACGCTGATACAGACTTCAGCGCGCACGGCGGCCGAAAGCGAGGCTGCGCGCAAGGCAGAGGAAATACGCTGCAAGGTCCCCGAATTCGCCATCGCGATGGGGCATGAAAAGCTGTGGAAACTGCATAACAACTGCAAGTAGATACCGGCGAGGTCCGGCGCGTTCGTCCGAAGAGTTTTGTAGCGCCGGGTATCAAACTCGGCTTGACAATGCGCCGGCGTACAAAACGCAAACGCGCGGCTTACATCGGCGTGGTGCAATGGGAACCGATGCGGCGAGATCTTCCGAAGCCCGCGGCCCACCGCGGCAGGGCAGGCAGCCGCAAGCAGTTTGCTTGACAAAAATCACTACCGGTTACGCATCAGTCCGTATCTTTGGAACGTTAAGCGAGGTCGACAATCAAGGCGGGAGTCATGCAGCTGATACGCGCGGAACAACTCGTCAAAACCTATCGCGCCGGCGAGGTCGAAGTGCCGGCAGTGAAAGGCGTCGATTTCACCATAGACGCGAAATCCTTTGTCGCCTTCGTCGGGCCGTCGGGCAGCGGCAAGACCACGCTGCTCAACATGATCGGGTGTCTGGATCATCCGACGAGCGGAAAGCTCACCGTCCTCGACACCGACGTCGCGTCGCTCGACCGGCGTGCGGCCGCAAATTTCCGCGGCCAGCACATGGGCTTCGTGTTCCAGGATTTCAACCTGATCCCGGTGCTGAGCGTGTACGAGAACATCGAATATCCGCTCATCATGGTGCAGAACTGGCCGGAGCAGAAGCGCCGCGCGCAGATCACGCGGCTGCTCGAGGCGGTCGGCATGGCCGGCCAGGCGAACAAGCGCCCGGACCAGATCTCGGGCGGCCAGAAGCAGCGAGTGGCGGTGGCGCGCGCCCTGGCGACGAACGCGAAGCTGGTGCTCGCCGACGAGCCGACCGCCAATCTAGATCACGACACCGCGTACCAGGTCCTTGGCCTGATGAAGAAGATGCGCGACGAGCTCGGGACGACGTTTCTGTTCTCGACGCACGATCCGAAAATCATGGCCGAAGCGGAGGTGCTGTTCACGCTGGAGGACGGCAGGCTCAACAATGCCACGGTCGCGGCGAAGGCGGAGGCCGCCCATGCTTAACGTCCTCAAGATTGCGCTGCGCAATCTCGCGCGCTACGGCCGGCGCACGCTGCTCACTTCGACCCTGATCACGCTGGGCGTGGTCGCGGTGCTGCTGTTCATCGGCATCGCCGGATCGTTCAAGGCGCTGATGATCGGGCAGTTCACCGACGGCGTGCTCGGCAACCTGGAAGTGCACCGCAAGGGCTACGTGGCCTCGATCGACAGCCTGCCGCTCAACCTCAACATGCCGCCGGCCATGGTGCAGAAGGTCGAGCAGGTGCTCGACAAGATGCCCCAGATCGACGCGTACTCGGAGCGCGTGAAGTTCGGCGCCATGTTCAGCAACTTCACGGAAACCACCAGCATCCGCATCAACGGCGTCGTCCCGGCGAAGGAGGCCGCCACCATCCCCCTGATGCCGGGCCGGCTGATCGAGGGCAGCAAGCAGCCGCCGCTGCTTAGGCCGGGCGAGATTCTGATTCCGAAGCTGCTTGCGCAGGGCCTCAAGGTGAAGCTGGGCGACACCGTGGTGCTGGTCGCGACCAACCTGCAGGGGTCGGTCAACGGCAAGACCTTCGTGGTCAGAGGCATCCTCGACAGCGCCTCAGGCCCGAGCGGCCGGGACGGCTACATCGACATCAACGATGCGCGCAGCCTGCTGCGCATGACCCAGCCCGAGGTCAGCGAGATCGCGATCCGGCTCAAGGATCCGGCGCAGCTCGACCAGGTGGATGCGCAGCTGGGCCGGGACTTGGCAGGGGTCACCAACCAGCAGGGCAAGCCGGTGCTGGAAGTGCACACCTGGGCGGAGCTGTCGCCGTTCTCGAGCATCGTGAAGATGATCGACCTGCTCACCCTGTTCATCAAGATCATGCTCGTCTCCATCGTGCTGGTGAGCGTGCTCAACGTGATGATCATGGCGGTCTACGAGCGCATCCGCGAGATCGGCACGATCGCGGCGATCGGCACGCCGCCCGCCAGGATCCTGTCGCTGTTCCTCACCGAGGGATTGCTCCTCGGCGTGGGCGGGACCGCGCTCGGCACCGCGATCAGCCTGGCGGTGATCTATGCACTGCACCTGCGCAAAATCGTGTTCAACTTCGGCATGCAGCAGGGCCTGGTACTCGCCCCGTCGGTCAGCGTGCGCGACGTCGTAGTCATCGCTGCCATGGTGGTGCTGATGGCGCTGCTCGCGAGCCTGCAGCCTGCGTGGAAGGCCTCGCGCATGGACCCGGTGCGCGCGCTCAGCCACGTTTGACAACTCAGGATGATCCTCATGAGAAAACTACTGTGGGCGGCCTTGTGTCTGATCGCGCTGCCCGCTGCGGCAGCAAACCTGGACGGCACGAAGATCCTGCAGCAGGTGGACCGTAATCTCGAGCCCGAATCGTACGAGTCGTACCGCAAGCTGATCGACATCCAGCCCGACGGCACCCAGAAGTCGTACGTCCTGTGGACGATCAAGAAAGGGGGCGACAAGATCCTAGCGCTGTTTCTCGAGCCGGCTTCGGACAAGGGGCGCGTCACGCTGCGCATCGGAGACAACATGTGGCTGTACATGCCCGAGGTGGGCAAGCCGATCCGCATCACCAGCCTGCAGTCGGTGACCGGCAGCGTCTTCAACAACGCCGACATCCTGCGCATCGACTACACCTCCGAGTACAACGTGGAGAGTGTAAAGGAACAGCAGGGCCAGTACGTCCTGTCGCTCAAAGCGAAGACCGGGGACGTCGCCTACGACAAGCTCACGATGACGGTCGACAGCAAGCATCTGCTTCCGGTCACCATCGAGTGCTACGCGGCGAGCGGGCTGCTGCTGAAAACGCTGCACTTCAGCGACATCAAGGACTTCGGCGGCGGCATCAAGCGCCCGGCGCAGCTCGAAACCGACAGCCCGCTCTACAAGGGCTACAAGTCGGTGATGCTCTGGTCGGGCCTGAAGAAGGCGGGCTACCCCGACGAGGTCTTCACGCTGAATTACCTGCCGCGGGTCCAAGAACTACGCAAATGAGCCTAGGAGCAGGGGCCGCCGAAGGGCGGAAGAGGGGACCTGGCGTGAGCCGGGGATCTGACCCCGTAGGCGGCCGCAGGCGACCGGCGTCCCAGTGCGACCGGACTCAGGTCGCATCCCCAGCCTTCGGCTGTGGTCCCTGCTCCACTTCGCCGGTCGCCCCGCGCAGCGGGGATGCGACCCGGGCGAGTGCGGCGGGACGCCGACAGCGCGGTCTGTGCTTTGCGCATTACACCTGGAGGCGGCGCAAATGAACGCGTGCAGAACGCGGCCATGGTGGCCGCTCGTTCTGCTCCTGGCCGCAGCCGTGGCACGGGCGGCGGATCAATACAGCTTCGACGCCTCGCAGTACGAGAAGAAGCCCTACGAGCTCGGCGGCTACGTGCAGTTCCAGCAGGACGCGTTCGCCCTCAATCGCAGCGGCGCGCAGTACAAGCTCGGCTACTACGGCGAGCCGCAGCGCGCGAGTCTGGATCAGACCACGGGAATCATGGAGCTGACCGGGAAGCTCCGCCAGGGCATCGGCACCTTCGATTTCCGCACTTTTTCGAGCGCCCAGAGCAACGAGCTCTCCAGCGACCAGAGCAACCGCTTCTACGAGGCCGCCTACTCGCTGCGGCCCAATCCCGGCATGACCCTCGAGGCGGGCAAGCGCGCGTTGAGCTGGGGCAAGGGCTACGCCTGGAACCCGATCGGGTTCGTGCAAAGACCGAAGGACCCGAACGATCCGCAGCTCGCGCGCGAGGGCTACGTCATGGCCGACGGCGACTTCATCTGGAATCCTGGAGGCGCGCTGCAGACGGTCGCCTTCACGCCGGTGCTGATGCCGGTGGGCGACCAGGTGAACAACGACTTCGGCGCGAGCGGGCATCTCAACCCCGCATTCAAGCTCTATGCCCTGTACCGCGACACCGACCTCGATTTCGCCTGGCAGGGTAAGGGCAGCCGCCCGGGGCGCTTTGGCTTCGATTTCGCGCGCAATCTCGAGACCAACTTCGAGATCCACGGCGAGTGGGCGCGCATCCTGCAGTTTCCGCGGGTGGTCACCGACGCGAGCGGCCGCACCAGCACCGAGGTCGCGAACGCGACCAGCTACCTGCTCGGCCTGCGCTATCTCACCCAGGGCAGCACGACCTACATCGCAGAGTACTACCACAACGGCACCGGCTACTCGGAGTCCGAGGCCGATCAGTTCTACCAGCTGGTCGATGCGGCGTTCGCGCCGAATCAAGCGCCCGGCGGCAAGCCGCTGCTGCAGAAGGCGCTCGCGCTCGGCCAGGGGCCCTACGGCCGGCCGTTCGCCGGCGAGAACTACCTCTACTTTCGCGCCCAGATACAGGACGCGCTCGGCATCGTCTATTTCCAGCCCGCGGTGTTCGCGCTGGTGAATCGGGACGATGGCAGCTTCCAGGTCACGCCGGAGCTGGACTACACCGGGTACAAGAACGTCGAGCTGCGTCTGCGGCTATACATGCTGCACGGCGGAAGCTTCACCGATTTTGGCGAAAAGCAGAATTCCCGCAAACTGGAGCTTTATGCGCGGTATTACTTCTGACCCGGGGACGATGCTGCGATATAGGAAGCGCATCGTCGTCTGCTTGTGGTTCCTCGGCGCAATCTTCGCCGTGGCGCACGTTTCGGCTGCGGAGGACAGCGAGGCCGTGTTCGCCGCAGCTGCCAAATACACGGTGAAGATCGAAACGATCGTACACATGCCTTTCGTGCCGAAGGATGAAGTGGGGGTGTTTTCCGGTGCCGGTTTCGTGGTCGATGCGCACCGCGGCTGGGTGATGACCAACGCGCACGTGGTGACGCGCTCGCCCGCGACCATCCGGATGAAGTCGCGCGGCGGCGCCTGGGTCCCGGTCAAGCGTGTTTATGTGGACCCCTATCTGGATCTCGCGATCATCGCCCCGCGCGAGCCGGGCAAACTGCGCGGAGCGACTGCGGCTGCGCTCGCCTGTGAGAAACTTCCCGCAGTCGGACACCCGGTGGGTGCCTTCGGTCATCCCTGGGGTCTGGACTACACCGGCACGCGCGGTATCGTCGCGGGCGTGTCGGACAAGTTCGAGGTGGGCGCGTTGCTGACGGACGCACCGATCAACAGCGGTAACTCGGGCGGGCCCTTGATTAGCCTCGTCACCGGAAAGGTCGTCGGCATCAACACCTCAGGCATCGACGCCAAGGGTGCGCAAAACCTTAACTTTGCGGTCGCCGCACGCTACGCGTGCAAGATTCTCGACCTCCTGCGCGCCGACCGCGACCCGTCGCCACCGAATGGAGCGCTCGTGTTTTTTGATGACGCGGAGAGCGCGGGCGTGCTCAAGGTGGCGCGCAACTTCATGCCGCCGGGGCATCTGGCGCTCTTGCCCGGCGACGTGATCAAAGAGGTCGTCGGCGAACCAGGCCCGATCACGCGCGAAAGCGAGCTGATCAACGCGCTACGCGGCCATCTGGATAAGGTCACGTTGCGAGTCGAGCGTGCCGGCAAGGAGATCGAGCTGACCGGCAGCTTTCCGTCGGCAAAGAAGATCCTTGACCGCAAGATCGTTTACGCCTCCGGCGTGGTCTTCGGCGATAGACGTCGTTTTGACCCAGCCGAACTTAATCTCGGCGAGATTCTCGTCACCTACGTCGAGGACGGATCGGTGGGGCTGTCAGCGGGTTTCCGGCAGTTCGACGCCGTCGCAACTATCGACGGCGAAGACGTGCAGGACCTCAATCACGTCTATCATCTCCTGGAAGACGCGCGTGCGGCGGGTAGACCCGTGAGCGTGGTTGTGACCAAGCATGTCATAGGTCCGCAAGGACGTGTGTTCTTCGCCTATCGCGAGATCAGCCTGCCCGTCGAGGAACTCCGCTGGATGTCCGTTGGTGAGTGACGGCCGGCCGCGCGTTCAATCGGATGCAGTCCATGCGATCCGTGCGTATCGCGCCCCGGCCGGAGTTCCCGGTACAATAGACAGTCAAATCCCCCATCGCTGCGAGTCCGCAGCATTGAACATGAATCGGCAGCTTGACCGGCATGAATGCGCCGACTGATCAGGAAGTCTTGGACGCCGCGCTCACGCTGATCCATACGCGCCAGCACGCCTCACCCAAGCGCGTTGGCGATCCGGGCCCGGACGCCGGGCAAATCGAACAAATCCTCGGCGCAGCGGGCGCGGCGCCAGATCACGGAAGGCTGAATCCCTGGCGCCTGATAATAATTCCGCGGGAGCGGCGCCATCTTCTGGGCGAGGCCTTTGCCGAGGCGCTGGCCGAGCGCGATGCCGAGGCGACCGCGGTGCAGTTGCAGGAAGCAAGGGCAAAGGCGTTTCGCAGTCCTTTCCTTCTCTTGGTGGTAGCACGCTTCGATCCCGAACTCGGGCCGACCCATCCGCAGGAACGCATCATTTCCGCGGGCTGCGCGATCCAGAACATGCTGCTCGTCGCACATGCGATGGGTTTCGGCGCGGGCCTGTCCAGCGGGCGCGCCCTGTATTCGAAGCAGATATGGTCGTTGTTCAAACTGAGCGCGCACGAGCAGCCGCTTTGCTTCCTGACCGTGGGCACGGTGGTCAATCGCAGATCTTTTCGGCCGCGGCCGAACGTGGCCGATTACACGTCCACTTTTTAGAACCGGTTCCAAAATGAACGGTCTTATCCTGTCATTCCGAGTGAAGCGAGGAATCTGCTGTTGAATCAAACGTCAAGCAGATTCCTCGGCCGAGGGCCTCGGAATGACGGCCCATTTTGCAATGGGTTCTTAGAACAAGTCGCGCACCGGGGCGCGGAGGACCTGCAGTTAAAGTAACATTGCGATTTAGGCGAATATATTTCAATGCGCTCAGTCGACTTACACGCGGAACCCGGCCACCGCGTCCGCCTGCAGGCGATTATCGACGCGCTGGAACGCGGCCTGGTGGAACGTCGCCAGAGCGTCCGGCTCTGCTTGCTCTGCGCCCTGGCCGGCGAGCACACGCTGCTGATCGGCCCGCCCGGCACTGCGAAAAGCGAGCTGGCGCGGCGGCTGCACACCGCGTTTCGCGATGCGCGCTACTTCGAGCGTCTGCTGACGCGCTTCTCTGTGCCCGAGGAGCTGTTCGGTCCGCTGTCGATCAAGGCGCTCGAAGACGATCGCTACGAGCGGCATACTGATGGCTTCCTGCCCGATGCCTCGATTGCGTTCATCGACGAAGTGTTCAAGGCCAACAGCGCCATACTCAACGCGCTGCTCACGCTGCTCAACGAGCGCGAATTCGACAACGGCGCCGGGCGCCAGCACTGCCCGCTGATCAGCGCCGTCGGCGCCACCAACGACGTGCCGGAGGACGAGGTGGCCGATGCCTTCTTCGATCGCTTCCTGCTGCGCCTGCCGGTGGCGGCGGTCAGCGAGGCCGGCTTCGGTGCGCTGCTTCAGGTCGGTCCCGCCGGCGAATGGGCTCCGCCGCCGCCGGACCTTGCGCTGGACCGGAACGATCTCGCCCTGATTGCGAGAGAGGCGGCAGCGGTGGAAGTTTCAGCCGCGCTGGTCGCAGTGCTTGCCGAACTGCGCCAGCACTTCGCTGCCGAGACGATCTATGTGTCCGACCGTCGCTGGGTGAGAATCGTCTGGCTGTTGCGCGTCGCCGCGGCGACCGAAGGCAGATCGGCGGTCGCCGCGTGGGACTTGCTGCTGCTTCCCTGGCTTACCGCTCCCGATGCCGCGCGCCAGGCGGCAGTGGCCGATTGGCTTTCCGCCCGGCTCGGGGTGCGCGAGGTCCTTTCGCCTGAGCGTCTCACGCGCGTGGTCGAGGCGTTCGAGGCGCAACTCCAGGCTGAACTGAGCGCCAACGATCTGGACTATGATGAATCCGGTCGTTTGCGCTTCTCCGCCACGGAACTGGCGGAACAGGTCGGCGACGCCAAGCGCGGCGCAGCGGCCCCGCGCATGACCTACAGCCGTCATCGCCGCTACGGCGAGACGCATGTCGGCGCCCGCGTAAGGCAGATCGACGCCTTGCTGCTGCGCATCGCCGGCTATGCCGAAGAAATCGCAAGTCAGGAGAAAAGCCTCGCCGCCTACCGTGCGCAGAGCCTGTGGCTCGATGACAGCCTGACCGAGCGGGCAGCGGCAGTTCTGGCTGCCACTGCCGCGGCCGTTGCGAGCCTGGCCGAACGCACCCGCTTGGCGCGGGACGGGTTCCTCGATCTGCCGCGGCTGCCGCAGGACAACCGCGTGATGCCCGAGCCCATTGCGCACGAGCCGCTCGTCGAATCTTGAACGCGCCGCGTCCACTGCTGTTCGAAGCCGAGGAAGGCCGCCTGGCCGCGCTCGATGCGCTGGCGCGCAAGCTCTGGCTTGGCGGCCTGACCAACTCCCAAGGCCGCCTGGAACCGCGGCTGGAGTCGCTGACCGCCTTGCGCGCAGGAATTCTCGCCGGACAGCTGCCGCCTGCTGCGACATGGCTCTGGCCGCCGGCTGCGATCGCAGCAGCCTTGGAGGAGGCCATGGCCGGCCTTGGGCTTGCGCACTACTGCGCGGGCGAGGATGAACTCTGCGACACCGTGCTGATGAGCATACTGTTCCATCTCGATTTCATCGTCGATTACCGCGACCGCGGGGCGGGCGAGGCCGAGGCTGCGCGCATGGCGATAGAGGCATTCGCCGCGGATTGGCAGGAACGCTGCGGACAATTCGACGAGCTGGTCGAGGTTTTCGGCTTGCTGCCCGATGACGCCAACAGCACGCGCTGGGACCAGATTCGCGGCGTGCTGCGCTCCGAAGGGTGGCAGGAGGTATTGCGCATCCGGCGGCTGCTCGAGCGCTTGCCGGAGTTGGCGCGGATCATCCGCGGACTCGGACGGACCCGTCCGGCCGAGGAGCGCGACGCCACCATGCAGACGACCGTGGAGGTCGTCGATCAGGCTGTTGCCCAGCGCCCGGAGCGTCGTACCGTGCGCGTCCCCGACATGCCGGGAGAGACCCGGGGCGTGCATCGTTCGGACCGGATCGCCCGCATGCTGCCGGCCGAAGCCATGCTCCTGGGCCATCCGCTGCTGCGGCTCGTGTGGCATGCCCGCCGGGCCGAGCGCACGCTGCTCAGCTACGAGGACGACGATCGAATGCAGGAGCTGCGCCTGCATCGGTCCCCGGTAACGCGCCCGCGCGTCGGACTGAAGCCGGGGAAGCGGCCGGACATGGGGCCGATTCTGCTGTGCGTCGACACTTCGGGATCGATGCAGGGAGGCGCCGAAGCGGTGGCGAAGGCCGTGGTGCTGGAAGCGATGCGCACGGCCCACGCCCAGCATCGTCCATGCCATGTGTTCGCGTTCGGCGGACCCGAGGAACTGCTCGAAATGGAGCTGGCGCTGGACGGCGAGGGCATCGAGCGCCTCACGCGTTTTCTCGGGCAGGCCTTTCACGGCGGCACCGACATCTGCGGTCCCCTGGAAAAGGCGATCGCCAAGCTCGAGGACCAGCGCTGGCAGTTGGCCGATCTGCTGATCGCCTCCGACGGCGAATTCGGCGCCACGCGCGAGACCGTGGCCCGCCTGGATGCGGTCAAGCGCAGGCTCGGCTTGCGCGTGCAGGGCGTGCTGATCGGCGATCGGGAGAGCGTCGGTTTCCTGGAAATTGCCGACGAGATTCACCCTGTTCGCGACTGGCGCCGCTACGGCGGTTCCAACGTCGATTCACCAGTACATTCCCATCGCCTTACCGCCATGTATTTCCCCGGGGCTCTGCGTGGCGCGGAAAGCCAAGCTGCCGTCTCCGGCGAAGCCGCCTCGGCGGCGATCCGCGCCGGCCGGCGTGGCGCGGAGCCAGGGCCGGAAAACCCAAGCTCCGACAGCACCGGCGAAAACGAGAAGAGGCCCCGATGAGCTTTGCCACCGAATACCTTGCCCAACTGGAAGCCTTTGCCGCACAAGGTCCATTGCCTCGCGTGCGTGCACTGCACCTGCCGCCGGGCCGCTGGGCCCAGGACAACAGGGGCGAATTCTGCGCGCTGGAACTCGAGGATGGGTCCATCGGCCTGTCCTACGTCCTGCTTGACGACACCCTGGAGCGGCTGCTCGACGGGAGCTACGGCCTCGAGCTGCCAGGCGCCGATACGCTGGAGCTGGCACGCCGCTACGTCAGCGACGGCGGCATCCGCAAGACCCTGGGCTTCGCCGCTGCCAACGCCCTCACGCGCTGCCTGTACGACCGGGCGGGATTCCGCCCCGACGACAGTTCGGACTCGATCGGGCATTTGAATCCGCAGCGGGGCGAGCACATCGGCATGATCGGAAAATTCACGCCGCTGCTGGGAAGGATCACCAAGAGCGGAGCACGGCTCACGATCGTCGAACTCAATCCGCAACTGGTCGGCGAGCATGAGGGCTATCGCGTGACCCTCGACGCCGAGGACCTGTCCGATTGCAGCAAAGTGGTGTCCACGAGCACGCTGCTGCTGAACGACACGCTGGACCGCATGATCGCCTGCTGCCGCAACGCGCGCTGGTTCGCCATGGTCGGCCCGAGTGCCGGTTGTCTGCCCGACGCGCTGTTCGCGCGCGGTGTGACCCTGGTCGGAGGAACGTGGATCAACGACCCGGCCGGGTACACCGCCGCGCTCAGGGCAGGCGCTTCCCTTAGCGCCTTCGCCGCGAAATCCTCGCTGACTGCAGCCAATTATCCGGGATTCGACGCGCTGCTCGCGCGCGCTGGCGGCACGCGCGCAACAGGATAACGCAGCATCGCGGGGGTGCATCATTCGAGCGCGGACGCCGCAGGCAGCGCGACGCGCAGCTGTGGCATACTCCGGCGACGGTCTCGATCCTTCGGTTTTCATTCTCCGGGTGAACGCATGGCGAACGATGCTGGAATTCTTTCTTACGGCGCGTATCTTCCGCGGCGGCGGCTGCAGCGAAGCAGCATTCTCGCCGCCAACAGCTGGTTCGCGCCGGGGCTGCGCGGCTTGGCCAAGGGCGAGCGCGCAATGGCGAACTGGGACGAAGACAGCGTGACCATGGCGGTGGAGGCGGCGCGCGACTGTTTGGCCGGGCTCGCGCCGGCGCAGCTGCAGCAGTTGATGTTCGCCTCGACCACGCATCCCTACGACGACCGGCAGAACGCCGCTATTGTCGCCAACGCGATGCACCTCGGTTCGAGCTTGCGCGTACTCGACGTCACCGGCAGCCAGCGCGCCGGTACCTCGGCGCTCATCAGCGCCCTGAATTCCGGCGGAAATTCTCTGGTCGCGGCGGCCGAGCATCGCCTGGCCAAGGCGGCGAGTCCGCAGGAGATGCATTACGGCGACGGCGGCGCGGCGCTGCTGCTCGGAAGCGGCCAGCCGATCGCGCGCCTCGTCGGAGCGCACAGCGAGACCGTGGACTTCGTGCATCAGTTCCGCGCGAGCGAGCGTGCCCACGACTACGCCTGGGAAGAGCGCTGGATCCGTGACGAAGGCTACATGAAGCTGGTGCCGGCGGCGCTCTCGGCGCTGTTCAAGGCGACGGGCGTCGCGCCGTCCGCGGTCACGCATTTCTGCCTGCCGTGCACCCTGCCGCGGGTGGTGTCCGGTGTGGCCAAGCGTGCAGGCATTGCGGAGGGCGCGGTGCGCGACAATCTCGCCGCCGTTTGCGGCGACACCGGTGCCGCGCATCCGCTGGTGATGCTGGCGCATGCGCTGGCGCAGGCGAAGGCGGGCGAATTGGTTCTGGTCGCCGCGTTCGGGCAGGGCTGCGATGCACTACTGTTCGAGGTCACCGACGCGATCGGCGCGCTGCCGCCGCGCGGCGGCGTCGATGCCGCGCTGGCGCGGCGCAGGGAGGAGACGAACTATCAGCGCTTTCTCGCCTTCAATGACCACATCGCGCTCGAGCGCGGCATGCGCGCCGAGGCCGACAAGGGCACGCCGCTGACGACGCTCTACCGCAACCGCGACATGATCACCGGTCTGGTCGGCGGGCGCTGCCGCCTGTGCGGCACGCTGCAGTTTCCGCGCGGGCGCTATTGCGTGAATCCGCAGTGCAACGCGCTCGATTCCCAGGACCCGCATCCGTTTTCCGATACGCGGGCAAAAGTGATGTCCTACACCGCGGACGCGCTGACCTACAGCGCCGACCCGCCCGCTTACTACGGCATGATCGAGTTCGACGCCGGCGGCCGCATGATGGCCGATTTCACCGACATCGACGAGGGCAAGGTGGAGGTAGGCATGCCGGTGCGCATGATGTTCCGCATCAAGGAGCACGACGCGGCGCGCGGTTTCGTGCGCTATTTCTGGAAGGCCGCGCCCAGCATCTAAGAACCGGTTTCAAAATGAACGTCTTTATCATTGTCATTCCGAGCGAAGCGAGGAATCTGCTGTTGAATCAAACCTCAAGCAGATTCCTCGGCCTTCGGCCTCGGAATGACATGTCATCTTGAAACGGGTTGTAAGGAACTGTTGCAGCATGGCTACCGTTATTCATGTCATCCCGAGCGAAGCGAGGGATCTGCTTTTCGAGCAGGAAAGAAGCAGATTTCTCGGGCAGAGCCCTCGAAATGACATTTCATGCTGCAGCTGGGTGTAGGTCGCACAGCGACCCAAAAGGAGATCGACATGGCAACTGGCATTCGCGACAAGGTGGTCATCCTCGGCATGGGCTGCTCGAAATTCGGCGAGCGCTGGGACCGCAATGCCGAAGACCTGATGGTCGAGGCGTTCGAGGAGTGCATGCAGGACGCGGGCATCGAGCGCAGGCAGATCGAGGCTGCCTGGTTCGGCACCGCGATCGAGGAGCAGCACGTGGGCAAGTCCGGCGTGCCGCTGGCGATGACGCTGCGCCTGCCCTACATACCGGTGACGCGGGTCGAAAACTACTGCGCCACCGGCACCGAAGCGTTTCGCGGCGCGGTCTACGCGGTCGCCTCCGGCGCCGCGGACATCGCGCTCGCGCTGGGGGTGGAGAAGCTCAAGGACACCGGCTACGGCGGGCTGCCGCAGCGCGGCCGCGGGGGCTTGAACAATATGTTCTGGGCGAATATTTCGGCGCCGGGATCGTTCGCGCAGCTCGCGGCCGCCTACCGCGCCAAGCACCGCGTCGATCCCAAGGACCTGAAGCGCGCCATGGCGCACATCTCGGTCAAGAGCCACGACAACGGATCGTTGAACCCGAAGGCGCATTTGCGCAACAAGATCACCGAAGACGACGTGATGAACGCGCCGATGATCGCCGATCCGCTGGGGCTGTACGACTGCTGCGGCGTGTCCGACGGCTCGGCCTGCGCCATCGTCACCACGCCCGACATCGCGCGCGGCTTGGGCAAGAAAGATCTGGTCGGTGTGAAGGCGGTGCAGCTCGCGGTGTCGAACGGGCAGGAAGTGCAGTTCGGCGAGTGGGACGGCTCGTACTTCGCCACCACGCGCGTGGCGGCCAAGCGCGCCTACCAGGAAGCGGGCATCGACGATCCGCGCAAGCGCATCTCCATGTTCGACGTGCACGACTGCTTCTCCGTCACCGAACTCGTGACCATGGAGGACCTGGGCATCTCGCAGGAGGGCAAGGCGATCGCCGACGTGCTCGACGGATTCTACGACGCTGCGGGAAAGATTCCGTGCCAGATCGACGGCGGCCTCAAGTGTTTCGGCCACCCGATCGGCGCCTCGGGACTGCGCATGATCTACGAGATGTATCTGCAGCTATCGGGGCGCGCGGGCGAGCGCCAGCGGCCGGATCCCGTACTGGGCATGACGCACAACCTCGGCGGCTTCCCCAGCCAGAACGTCTCCGCCATCACCATCGTCGGCCGCTACGGCGCCTGAGCGCCAAGCCGCAGCGGGCGCGAACTTTCAATTCGCGCCTTCGGTCAAGCCGCTGCCCGGCCGCAGGTCAGTCCCCGCCCGGCTCCATGTGGGCCTGCAGGTAGTTCGGCAGCGTCACGTCTTCGATCAGGCGCTGCTGCGTCTCCAGCCAGTCGATATTTTCCTCGCAGCGTTCGAGCAGGCCTTCGAGCAGGTCGCGGCTGACGTAGTCCTGCAGCTGTTCGCACAATGCGATGCTTTCGATCAGCAGCGGGCGCTGGATTTCGCGCTCGTACCTGAGGTCGTCTGCCAGTCGCGCCACGACATCCCCGCCGAACTGCACCCTGCCGAGGTCTTGCGGGTTGGGCATGCCCTCGAGGAACAGCACGCGCTCGATCAGCTTGTCGGCCTCCTTCATCACGCGGATGGACTGCTTGTACTCGTAGTCGTTGAGCCGTTCCAGGCCGCGATTGCGGAACATGCGCGCATGCAGGAAGTACTGATTGATCGCCGTCAGTTCGTTTTTCAGCACCTTGTTCAGGGCTTCGACGACTTTTCTTTCGCCTATCATGGTTTGTCCTTGTTACCTGCAGCGAAACTCGTTTCGTTGCGGCCCGGCTTAGGGGGGCACGAGGGGACATTCCCCCTCGTTTTGTTGCAAACTCTCAGGCCGGCGCGCTGGAGCCCATCTGGCTCTGCTGATAGTTCTGCAGGCCGACCAGTCCGATCAGGCGAATTTGTTTTTCCAGAAAATAGGCGTGGTCCATTTCAGTGTCCTGGAGCTGCACGCCCAGCATGTCGCGGGTGACATAATCCATGGCCTTTTCGCACGCGGCCATCGCTTTCCTGAGTTCGCCGACGACCTTGTATTCGACCGCAAGGTCGGACTTGAGCATGTCCGGAACGCTCTTGCCGACCTTGAGGGCTTCGCGCTTTGCCAGGTTGGGCATGCCTTCGAGGAACAGGATGCGCTGGATCAGCGCGCGGGCATGCTGGCGTTCGTGGTCGGACTCGTGCAGCGCCTTCGCGGCCAGTTGCGGGAAGCCCATGTCGGCATACATTTCGCCATGGATCAGGTATTGGTCCGTGGCGGTCAGCTCACCAGCCAGCAGGGCATTGAGGATGTCGACGATTTTCTTGTCGCCTTTCATGGCGTTCTCCTGGGTTCGTTGGAAAGCGGCGTCTGGCTGGCCAAAATCCGCCGGCGCGTCCGAGCGCCCATTCTAGATGCTGGCAGCGTCCTTTTCCACTCGGAACTTGCCGACGGTTCAGCCATCAGCTTCACGCGGACGCGATCGGAGTTGCGGACCGCCTGAGGCGGACAAAAAATCAGCGGCGCGCCGCGGCCGACCTGCCGCTCCGATTATCGATGATTGGACAAATTGCGGCCGCTATTAATCGCGTGCTGTCGCTATAATCGGGGACAACAAACGAGAGGGCAGGGAAAACAACATGAAAACACGCATCACCGAATTGCTGGGCATCGAGCACCCGATCATCCAGGGGGGCATGCACTACGTCGGTTTGGCCGAATTGGCGGCGGCCGTCTCGAACGCCGGCGGGCTGGGCATCATCACCGCGCTGACGCAGCCCACGCCCGAGCTGCTCGCAAAAGAAATCGCGCGCTGCCGCAAGATGACCGACAAGCCTTTCGGCGTGAACCTGACCTTCTTGCCGGCGTTTTCCAAGCCGCCCTATCCCGAATACATCCGCGCGATCATCGAAGGCGGGGTCAAGGTCGTCGAGACCGCAGGGCGGAACCCGGAGTCTGTCATGCCCTATCTTAAGGCGGCCGGGATCAAGGTGATACACAAGTGTACGTCGGTGCGGCATTCGCTCAAGGCGGAGGCGATCGGCTGCGATGCGGTCAGCGTCGACGGCTTCGAGTGCGGCGGGCATCCGGGCGAGGACGATGTGCCGAACTTCATCCTGTTGCCGCGGGCCGCCGAGGAATTGAAGATCCCGTTCGTTGCTTCCGGCGGCATGGCTGATGGGCGCAGCCTGGTGGCGGCCCTGGCCCTGGGGGCGGAGGGGATGAATATGGGCACGCGCTTTATTGCGACCAAGGAAGCGCCGGTGCATGAAAACGTAAAGAAGGCACTGGTCGCGGCTTCCGAACTCGACACGCGTCTGGTCATGCGCGGGCTGCGCAACACCGAACGCGTGCTCAACAACGCGGGTGTGAAGCGACTGCTGGAAATCGAACATGAAAAAGGCGATGCGCTGACCATCACCGACGTCTTCGAGCAGGTCGCGGGCATCTATCCGAAAGTGATGCGCGACGGCGACGTCGAAGCCGGCGCATGGAGTTGCGGCATGGTGGCAGGCCTGATACACGATGTGCCCACGGTCAAGGAATTGATCGACCGGATCATGCGCGAGGCGGACAGCCTGATCAATCAGCGGCTCGCGGCCATGAGCCGCAAATAGCGCGCCTGCCGCGCGTTCAACCCACCCACTGTTCGCTGCGTTCCCACAGGGTCCTGGCAAGTTCCGGATCGCGCGCGACCCGGCTGGGCGTTTTGAGGCGGCATTCGTCGTAGTAGAGGCCCGTTTCCGCGGCCGCGCCGGGCGAAGTCGCGCAGTGCAAAGTGGTCCGTGCGCCCTTTTCCGGGGAAATCAGCGCAAGCTTCAGCAGCCAGCCGAACGGCCAGGGCACGGAGCGCCAAACCTCGGTGGCAACGACGCCTGGATGCAGGGAATAGGTCGTGACGCCGCTGTCCGCGAGCCTGCGGCCTAGTTCCGCGCTGAAAAGAACATTCGCGAGCTTGGACACGCCGTATTCCTCCAAGGCCGTTGTGGTGCGCGTGGGTTGGCGCACCGCCTGCCAGTCTATGCCGCGCGCCCGATAGTGCGCCTTGCTCGCCACGGTGACGATGCGCGCCGGCGCCGAAGCCTTGATCCGGTCGAGGAGCAGCTGCGTGAGCAGGAAATGCCCCATGTGATTGACACCGAAAGCGAGCTCGAAGCCGCTCTTGGTGTAGCCGCGCGCACCCGCGAGGCCCGCATTGTTGATCAAAAGGTGCAGCGGCAGTCCGCGCGCGAGAAAGGTATTCGCGCATTGGCGTACGGACGCGAAATCGCCCAGCTCGAGCGGCAGCAGTTCGGCTTTGCCCGCGCCGGGCAGGGCGGCGATCTCTTCGAGCACGGCCCGCGCGCGTTCGGCGGAACGGCAGGCGACGAATATCCTGGCTCCCTGCTGTGCAAGCGCCACAGCCGTGACCCGGCCTATGCCGGTGTTCGCGCCGGTGACCAGCGCGACCTTTCCCGCCAATGGCTTAGCGTTGTCCTGCGCCATGTCGAGGCTTCCCTTCGGCTTGTCTATTCATTTTGACGCGCGCTCGCGCTCGAGCAGCAGCCGCCGCAGGATTTTTCCGGACGCCGACTTCGGAATCTGGTCCACGATTTCTATTTTGCGTATCCGCTTGTGCGGCGCTACGCGCTCCGCGGCGTAGGCCATGATCTCGTCGGGCGTGATGGGCGATTTCGTCACGACAAATGCTTTCGGTATCTCGCCGGCCTCTTCGTCCGGGCTGCCGATCACCGCCGCGTCGGCGATGGCGGGATGCGAAAGCAGCAGCGCTTCCAGCTCCGCCGGCGCGACCTGGAATCCCTTGTACTTGATCAATTCCTTTACCCGGTCGACGACAAAGAAATAGCCGTCGTTGTCGATGTAGCCGATATCGCCGGTGCGCAGCCAGCCGTCCTGGTCGAGCGTGCGCGCGGTGGCGCCTTCGTCGTTGAGATAGCCTTGCATGATATTCGGGCCGCGCACAACGATTTCCCCGCGCTCGTTCGGGCCGAGCTCGGCGCCGGTCGCGACGTCGAGAATTTTCGCCTCCATGTTGGGCAAGAGCAAGCCCGAGGATCCGATTCGGGTCTTGGAGGGGTCGTCGGTCGAGACGCTGATCGCGAGGCTTGTTTCCGTCATGCCGTAGCCTTGCGTAACCAGGCATCCGATGCGTTGCGCGCATTGCTTCTGAATGCCCTCGTCGAGCGGCGCGGCGCCGGAGTTGATCAGCTTGACGCTGGAAAGATCGTATTGGCCGACAAGCGGGTGCTTCGCCAGCGCAAGCACGATCGGCGGGACCAGATACAAATGGGTCACGCGGTTGTCCTGCACGATCTTCAGAAATTGCTCGAGATCGAAGCGCGGCATGGTCACGGCGAGCGCGCCTTTGTAGAGAGGATAGTTCATCAGCGCGACCATGCCGTAGATATGATAAAAAGGCAGAATCGCAAGCGAGCGCGAATCCTGGTCGAAGGTCGTGGTGCCGACGCCTTCCAGCTGCAGCGTGATCGCGACCAGATTATAGTGCGTGAGCATTACACCCTTGGCGCGCCCGGCGGTGCCGCTGGAGTAGGGCATGGCGCAAATGTCCCGGCGCGGATCGATCGCGACCTCGGGCACTCGTCCGTCGCTTTCGAGCAGCGAGGCAAACGGCGTCGCGCCTTGCGCTTCTCCGAAGACGAATGTTTCCTCGACCTGCGACCGCTTCGCCGCCGCATTGGCCTTGTCGACGAAAGGCGCGACGGTCACCAGGTATTTGGCTTTCGTGTCGTTCAGTTGAAATGCCAGCTCGTCGACGGTATAGAGCGGATTCACCGTCGTCACGATGCCGCCGAGCATGGTGATCGCGTGGAACGCGACGGCATACTCTGGAATATTCGGACTGTAGATCGCGAACACGTCGCCCTTTTTGAAGCCGCGTTTGGCGAGCGACGAAGCGACGAGCCGCGCGCCGCCCGCGACCTGCCCGTAGGTCAGCGTACGGCCCGTCGGTCCGTCGATGAACGCGGGCCTGTCCTTCCATTCCTGCGCATGCAGCAGGATCAGGGCGTAGTAGGGAACTTCGGGAATAGTCACGTCCGGGAACGTACTGCGCACGCTCATAGCGCCTCCTTTTTCCGAAAAACCTGGTATTCAAATCCGCACCGGCGCAATGTGCCGCGCGGCATTATTCTTCTTTGACGAAGTCGTATGCGCCCACGCCCTGGATCAAAAGGAAGCGGCATGGATCTGCGAACGGATTGGACACATGGTGCGCAGTCGGAGGCGTCACCGTGCCGGACTCGCCCGGCGTCAATTCGCGGCGCGCGGCCGGCGCGCCGGTTTCGATCAGCAATCTGCCTTCCAGGAGGTAGTAGTGATCGCTGACCCGGGTGTGGTGGTGCCACGGGATGGATTCGCCCGGACCGAGCACGTATTCCCGCACCAGCACATCGGCGCCCTTGGCGATCACCGAGACTTTCTTCACCTGGTAAGGCCGGGCCTGATCGTCGCTCATAACGATACTCCTGCCAAATGTGTCAAGCAGCCTTCGAAATTCATATTCGATCTGCCGCTCCTCTATCCGGCCGGAAAAGCCGCCCGATATACGCGGGAAATTCGCCATCGCCCGAGCCGGCTAAGAACAGTATCATACGCTGCAGGAGGGGGGCGGCGCGCAACGACGCGGACCCGGCAAGTAACGCTCAAATTGCCGTATGCTGGACGCGTACGTTCACGGAATGGGAGCGTAATCAATGGAGCCCAGAATCTGGAGTTTGGAGTGGAACGATGCGATGAGCGTCGGCATCCCGGAAATCGATGAGGATCACAAACGGTTCCTTGCCTTGGTGGATGCTTTCAACGAATCTGTCGCAGAATCTATGGCCTTAATCGAGGTCCAGAAGAGATTGCAGGAGATCGTTGATGATGCCCTTCGGCATTTCGCCCACGAATCAAGACTGCTCACGGAATGGGGCTATCCTGGCGTAGACCACCATGCGCGCATGCACGCACAACTGACTGCCGAGCTGCGGCGCATAGAGTCCACAATCTCTGATGGCTATGACGCGGAATGGGTGGAAGCGGGGTTGAAGATCAAGGACGCCTTGATAACCCATATCCACACGGAAGATTTGAAGTACGCGGAGTTTTACCGAACTACGCGCGGCGCCCCGGGCGCTTAAGGAAGGTGAACCGCGAATGCACGAGCGAAGGTTTCAGGGGAAAGCGGACAGGCTGCGATCCGAAGAAAGGATCGCCCGCCTCGAGGTAGACCGTGTGGTCGCAAGCTGCCTCGAGGGCCTGCATATTCAAAGCGTGCTCGATGTCGGCGTTGGAACCGGGATCTTTGCGGCGGCTTTCGCCGGGCTCGGCGCGGCGGTCACGGGAATCGATCCCAACCGGGACCTGCTGGAACTGGCCCGGCACTATGTTCCGCGCGCCGAACTCAGGGAAGCGACGGCCGAGCAACTGCCTTTCGGCGATGACGCGTTCGACCTGGTCTTTTTGGGGCATGTGCTGCACGAGGTGGACGACGCCCGCAAAGCGCTGACCGAGGCGCGCCGGGTGGCCGCCATGCGAGTCTCGATTCTGGAGTGGCCGTACCTGAGCGAAGAGCAGGGACCGCCGCTGGCGCATCGACTGGCTCCGGAAGCCATAGCGGACATGGCGAGGAGCGCCGGCTATCGACAAATCGACCGAGTTAATTTGACGCACATGGACCTGTACCATCTGCTTCCATAGGCGCAACAAAGCTCTGCTTTGACAATAATCAAGCCTGCGCAGCCGCAAACGGCCAACATTCTTATTTCTCGCAAGAATCACCACATCGTTCGCTGGCGATTAAGAACAATCGAATGGAGGCAGGGGCCATGTATAAAAAGATCCTGGTGCCGGTCGACGGAAGCCCTACTTCCAGACTTGGCCTCAACGAGGCGATCAAAATGGCCAAAGACCACCACGCAAAGCTGCGCCTGTTTCATCTGGTGGACGAATATGCCGGCATGTCCGGCAGTGTGATCATGGATGCCGGTGACCTGTTCGAAGCGCTGCGCCAAAGCGGCAGGTACATCCTCAAGAGAGCTGAGACCCTGGCAAGACGCAAGGGGCTCGCGCCTGAATCGGTGATGCTCGAGAGCTTCGGCGGGCGCGCCGCCGACTTCATCGTGCAGCAGGCAAACGAGTGGGGAGCGGACCTTATCGTGCTCGGCACTCACGGCCGTCGCGGCGTAAAACGCCTCGTCATGGGGAGCGATGCGGAACAGGTAGTCAGGACGGCGCCGGTTCCGGTGCTGCTGGTCAGGTCGAAAGCCAAGAGCCGCTGATACAGTAAAGGCCGCCGCCTTGCGCACCGATGCCGATACGGAGAGAACGGAACAGGCGGGCTTCATGCCTGTATGAAGTATGTACTAACCGCATGAGGTGATCTATGAAATTGCTGAGAGTGTTGGGTATTCTGGTCGCGCTGTTGGCGGGCGCGCCGGCGGTTGCGCAGGCGCAGTACGCTTATACAGCCAAGTACGTGCATTTGCGCGCGGGTCCCGCGCCCGATTATCCCGTGGTCGTAATACTGCCGCCGAATACGCAGATCTCGGTGGAGGGATGTATCAGCGGCTATACATGGTGCGACGTCGTGGCCGGTCCGAACCGGGGATGGATCTACGCCGCAAACATCGTTTATCCCTACCAGGGCGCGAACGTTCCGATACTCACTTACGGCGCGGCGATCGGATTCGGCATCATCACGTTCAATCTGGGCAATTACTGGGACATCCACTATCGCAGCCGCCCTTGGTATCCACAGCGGCAGGAGTGGATCCACAGACCGCGGCCAGGGTACAGGGAGGGTGGTCATCATGCGCCGCCACGGGCGCCGGCCGCCAGGCCCCGTAGCCAAGGACCACGGCCGCAAGCGCCGGTCGTGAGGCCGCGCACTCAAGGTCCGGCTCCACGTGGTCATGCGCCAAGCGCCGTCCCGCGTCCGCCGCAAGGGCGGGCGCCGGCCGCTGGCCAGCATGCGCCGGGGGGGCGTGGACCGAGCGATGGCAATCGCCCGCAAGGGGGCCACGGACGGGGTGAAAGGTAGCAGTCATAGTTCGCGCAGTCCGGAACTCCGCTCGGGTTCATCGATCTGACAGTTGGCAGGGGGGGCATATTTCGTCATACTGTCGACCCGACTAACGGAGGAGAAAGAAATGCAAAAAGAACCCGAGCAAAGCAAGGAACTGCAAGACGACCTGTCCACCGGACCCGATCGCACGCGCCGGCGCCTGGTGCAGGCCGTGGGCACGGTGCTCGCCGCGAGCAGTTTGCCCGCCGGCCTGGCGCGTGCGGCGACCGGCGGCGCGAAGACG
>Ga0307377_10001105_pt1 | contig 35360 bp, 34 predicted proteins | sample TR3MG_FD_202535 | JGI IMG/M metagenome (GOLD analysis project Ga0307377, IMG submission 202535) | Soil microbial communities from Risofladan, Vaasa, Finland - TR-3 | ecosystem: Environmental > Terrestrial > Soil > Coastal area > Acid sulfate soil | place: Finland: Risofladan, Vaasa | collected... | reverse complement strand
AGCCCTGCCCCGAAGAAAAAGGAAATGATCAGCCAGAAATTGCCGTCCCTGAACAACGTCGCGATTTTCGAGTCTTCCGAGACGGGCTGGGATGAGGGCTGGGCAGATTCGGACAGCAGCGGAGATGCCGGCTGGCCCGCGGCCACTGCCGGCAGGGAAACCTGCAACGTTTTGGTGATGGGCGGGTAGCATAAACCTTGCTCACTGCAGCCCTGGTAAACCGCAGTGAGCGTGATGGAGGTAGCCGTATTACCTGACCGATTCAGTGTAATCAAACCTTGAAACGAATGATGGAATATCTCGGTATCTCCAAAATTGAGGTTGTGCTTGATTTCTCCCTTGGGCAGGTTCAGCGATGTGATCTTTACTGTTTTTTCTTTGGTGGTAAACGAGATCTTGTCGCGATACAAGTAGTAAGTGGGGGTGACGTTGAAGTTGGCCTGCAGAGTGTGTTTGTCGCGCACAGTGACGTCAAGACCGAATGCCTGATCCGGGGTGAGGAAGTTGGTTTGTTTGGTAACGACCAACCTAGGCGCTCGATCTAGAACACCCTCTGCATTTGAGGCAGTCGTAATAAAACATATCAACAACAATACAAAACGCATAGTTTATTCCTTGGAAGAAAGCGCAGATGTCTGTTGTGTTATTAGCTAAACTCTTGGAATCAGGAATATTGTTTGAAGAAGTGCCACAAGGTGCAAATCGGTCTGTGGTCGTTTATCAAAACAGACACTCAACGACCTCATGCGTTGATTGTCTACGCAAGGACGCTCAAAGATAACTTAATGTGACCTATTAGCGCATGTAAATATGCTCCTAACCCATCAACTCGTGCGAAGCAGAAGCGGATTCACCACCAGTTGCAACCTTTGCTTGGTCCATGCCGGCTTGGCATCGTCCCAACCGTTATCAGCCAGACGGCCCTGGCGATCGATGACGAAACTTACCGGGATGCGCCAGATGCGTCCATAGTCACCGGCCCAGGGGTTCCCGAGTAGCCCCACCGGAAAACTCAGGCTCGCCGCCACCTGTTTCACCTTGGGCAGATCTTCCGGCCCGTCCAGACTGAAACCCAGCACGTGCAGGCCTTGTTGCGCATGATGCGCGGCATAGGCTGAGAGCAGCGGCAACTCCTCGCGACAGGGATCGCACCAGGTGGCCCAGAAGGTGGCAATCACCACCTGACCGAGCAGGTCGCGTGTGGCGATGTTCTGTCCATCCAGGGTGTGCAGCACCAGTTGCGGTGCCGGCTGGCCTACCTCCAGCTCTTGCGCCTGCGCCGGCAGGGCAAGCAGGCCGCCAGCCGCCGCGATTCCCAGCCCGACTGCACCCCGCAACAGGGCGCGGCGCTGCAAGTCCGGGGTAGGCTCAGGCTGGTGCACTGCTTTGCGCTTGAAGTTTGATTCGCGAGTCATGTCAGTGTCCCATGATGCAATAGAAAATCTATCGAATGCGACAATACGCCCGTTCAAAAGTGCCATGTTTCCGAACTGGTGCCTGCCGTTCAAAAGGCATGGCTGATCCCGACCGTGACCGTGTAGCGTGGGAACAGCTGGTATCCATCGAGATGGCTGTATACCGGCAGCTGGACAAAGGCATACATCTGCGTGTTTTTCATCACCTTCGCACTGATCCCGGGACTCAGGTACGCAACCGTGCCTGCCGTATCGGTAGTGTCGGCAAGCGCCCCTTGGTCGGCGCTCTTGCGGGTGAGGTTCACCTGCAATTGCGGCACGATCTTGGGGTTGGCCTCGTAGCGAACGCCAACGCTCACGGTAGCCAGGTTGCCGGGGCGGTAGTCCGCGCCGGCCTGGTCGAGCTTTTCCATCACGGCCGCCTGGAATTGGCCGTTGACAAAGGCGTCGAAATTCTGGCTCACCGGTTGGTAGTAGTACCCGCCGATAATCAGGTCGGTGCTGCCGGTACCGGCCTGCAAGCTGGTGTCGAGGAGCTGACCGCCCGCGTTGCCACCCGTGCCGAACGAGACAGGGTTGCGCCCTACCGTGCCCGTGCCGCTCGCGCTGGGTCCGCCATAATCGCCCGTGGGCAGTTTCACACCGAGCTGAAACCCGAGGTTGTGCGTGGGCAGCACGCCCTGATAGCTGACGATGAATTTGATGTCACCCAGGCTGTCGACGCTCGCACCGCTTAGCTGGTCCGGGGTGAGGGGGTTGGACGCGGCGCCATAGGTAGTGTGGCTGCGGCCTATGAAGGGAGCCAGCAGCCGGTAGTTCCAGTCCGCACTGGATGAATAGCTCAGACCCAAGGTGAGGTAGCGGTTAATGGTCTGGTGCTCGACTTCCTGATTACCGCCGACATCGTTGATCGCAGCGACTTGTGCTGGCGTTATCGTGCCCGTGCCGGTGCGCAGCTGGTCCTGGTTGATAAACGAGTAATCCGCGCTCACCCGCCAACCTGTGCTGACCGAATATCCCGTGGCTGCATCCGTGGACAATGAGCAGCCGCAAGTGGCGCAGGCCAGGGCGTTATTTATTGCAGCGAACGGCAACAAGGCAAGCGATGCGGTCATAACAACTCGCACGGTTTTTCGGATAGCAAACGGCTTATGCGCAACATTCATGACTTTGAACTCCTAATTACAAAATCTGCCCGGTGATTGAAAAAAATTGATAATCAGCATCCCCGGCAAACAACACCATATCCGCGGCTAGACTTGCCGGGAAGCTGACCGCCTCGCTTTACATTTTCATGTGCCGGCTACCATTGTCCCGTGGTGCATACCCGCTCGCGGTCAGCGACATCACTGCGGCCATGCTCCTGATTTTCATCACGCGGTGCCTGCCGACCTTGATGCTCAGCGTCAACGGCACCATTTCACCCTCCTTGAGCGGTGCCTTCAATCCAACCAGCATCAGGTGATAGCCGCTCTTGAGGATATCGACCTGCTTGCCGGCAGGCAATTCAATTGCCTTTACCTCGCGCATTCTCATCATGCCGCCCTCCATCGTCATGCTGTGCAGCTGCACTGCCTTGCTGGCCGGGCTGGAGGCCCCGACCAAAGTTGCGGGCCGTTTGCTGGTGATGGTCATATCCACCGAGCCAGCATCCTGCCCGGGAGCGGTGGCACGCGCCCATGCCCCGCTGATCTCGATTCCTCCTGTATTGCCGGCTGCATAACTTGAACTGACAAAGCCGACCAGCAAAACTGCAATCAACCAACCAAACCGATTTAATTTGCTCATGTTTTCTTTCTATCCGTTAATAAAGTCAATAAAGCACCCGGTGTAACCGCCTGTGCTGGTCGAATATCACATGGCTGCATCCGTGGACAGTGAGCAGCCGCACGTGGCACAGGCAAACACTTGTTTGCCGAAGGCAAGTATGACAGAACCAAATTTAGTTTAAGCTCAGTTCGCAAGCGTCCCGTGTTTTGAATGGTATGTGAGAGTTGCATACTCTATCCTCCCCCTTAAACATGTATAGACTGTATATCATATAATAAAACCACTGTAAAGCAGTGCCGATCATGCTGACCTGCCCCAGGCTTTTCGTACCAGTTAAAACTTGAGAGTATGGCTTCCTTGAAGAAGGGGAAATCATGAAGAAGAACAGATTTACGGAAGAGCAATATAGTCAGCATGCTGCGCAAAGCGGATCGAACATCGGTCGCTAAGGAGCATGGGGTCAGTGAACAAACCCTTTACACTTGGCTTAAGCGGTTTGGCATCATGGAAAGCAATGATGTAAAGCGCCTGCGCCAGCTGGAGCTTGAGAATGGACGGCTGACCGTCGTTGATGAGTACACACGAGAGTCGCTTGCGATTGATGTGGCTGGGTCGATACGCTCGACCAGTGTGATCGAGGTATTGTCGCAACTGATCAGCGTACGTGGCGTATCTAGGATATTGCGTTCGGACAACGGGCCGGAGTTTGTATCGAATGCATTGCTGCGTTGGGCGACAAGCAATGGCTTGGATATGGCACTGATCGAACCGGGTAAACCACGGCAGAATGGTTTGGCAGAGAGTTTTAACGGCAAGTTCAGAGATGGATGCTTGTCGATGGAATGGTTCAGATCAAGAGCCGAAGCGAAAGTCGTAATCGAAAGTTGGCGGTGTCACTACAATAGAATTCGCCCTCATTCGAGTTTGGGAAATCTGACGCCGCTGGCGTTCAGTTCAATGGGCTGAAAGACCGCTAAAACCGAGGCCATTCTCCAAGTATGAATGGCACGAAGAAACGAGGCAGGTCAATGCCAATAAAATTGCTTGACAACTAAATGTTTTAGGAATAACTTAGCTAAAAATGTATGAATGATACATGTATATAAATTCCGTGAATGCTCAGGTTGTTTTCAAAACTAAAGAGGCAGAGCGTGAATCATGAATTCATCAGGAATGTCAAGAATGCAGTTGTGTTACACAAAAAGTAATTAAGGCTTTTTTAGAGCACAAATTAAGGGGGTATTCACAATGAAATCATCCAAATTCGGGAACGCGCCGGCTTCTTATATGCAGCGGATGCTGCAAAATAATTTTTTTTTATTGACCATGGTGTTGGCTTTTTCCATGGCTGCTTTTGTCGGTGTAGGGCTGTTCAGGTTGCTTCATTAGTGAACATTATTCTTATTTAGTAAGAACAAGTTCTTGCAACATTAAATTCTAGATTTATTATATAAAATCAATGAATTGTGTCTGTTCCATCAGTGATCAATTATTAAGGGAGGGGAAATCATGTCAGAACCAACTTCAAAAAAAACTTTTAAACCTACTGTCTTGCAAAGAGTGCTGGATGACAACAGCCTTTTGTTGTTCTTATGCATTACGGTACCCACTGTGTTTTATATTCTGTGGGGAATAATGGAAGTTCTCTCCATACCATTACATAAATGAGAACAGCTACGCTTGCCTAGTTTAATAATGAAAGGAGACATAGGAAATGGGAACTTCTTATACTACCCCAACAAATCCTGACTGGGGTCGTGAGCCAATTGAACGAACCGAGATAGTGTGGATTACGATTGCATTTGCTTGGTGTCTGTTCATGTTCGCTTGGATGATCGGTTGGCACTGGATGGGCCATCAGAACATGAGGAACGAGGCCTACCGAACCACCCCTGCTGCATATGCAGAGAAACTGGCGATTCAACAGGCGAAATATACCGTTCGAATGGATGTGGCAACCGGCGAACCTGTGGTGGCACCGCCTCCGGGCAGCGATGTCTATATAGCGGGTATGCAGTGGCAATGGCGTCCTATTCTCGAACTGCAAAAGGGGAAGAGTTATCGTGTTCATATTTCTTCTCTTGATGTTGATCATGGATTTTCATTACAGCCCGTAAACATCAACTTTCAGGCTTATCCCGGATACGAGCAGGTTGTTACTATGACACCCAATAAGGCCGGCACCTACGCTATATTATGCGGCGAATATTGTGGTGGTACTAATACTATGGGGCATCAGACGATGCTGGGCAGAATTTACGTAAAGGAATGAGATTATGACAACGACAGCTATGTCTGATTTTCGCCTCGATCCGGTTTCCGGTCTCAATATCCATAGACAGGCAAACACACTGGTCAAGGCGAATGCGTTTGCAGCAGTTGTGTTTTTAATGATAGGTGGTTTTTTTGGTCTAGGGGTGGCGCTGACCCGCATGCCGGAGGTGCAATTGCTCAAGCCAGAGATGTTTTATCTGTTCCTGACCGCGCATGGCATCATTGCGCTTATGGTGTGGATCATCTTCTTTGAAATGGCTGTGTTGTACTTTGTTGGTGCGCATCTGCTAAACAGCCGTATTGCGACACCACGCTGGGCTTGGGCGCAGTTCTGGCTGATGCTTATCGGTGCGGTCATGACCACCGTGGCAATACTTCAAGGTAATTCCAGCGTGATGATGACCTCCTATCCGCCACTGGAAGCAGCCCCGCATTTTTATCTGGGGCTCATTCTTTTTGCCGTGGGTGCGTTGATCGGCTGTTTCGTGTTTCTCGGCACGCTGGTGATTGCCAAGGAAGAGAAAACCTATGGTGAAGGATCGCTTCCGTTGGTAACATTCGGCGGATTAACCGCTTGCGTGATTGCAATTTTCACTATTGCATCCGGCGCGCTCATCCTGATCCCTACTTTTCTTTGGAGGGTCGGATTGATCAGCCACATTGATCCTATGATGTATCGGGTCGTCTGGTGGGCGTTCGGCCACTCCTCGCAGCAGATCAACGTGGTCACCCACATATCCATCTGGTACCTCATTGCAGGATTGGTATTTGGTGCCAAGCCGATGTCCGAGAAGGTGAGCCGTGGTGCGTTCCTGCTCTATATACTGTTCCTGCAGCTCGGTTCTGTACACCATCTGCTGTCTGATCCGGGGTTAAGTTCCACCTGGAAGATTTTCAACACCAGCTACATGATTTACCTTGCGGTTCTGGCCAGTTTGATTCATGGCTTGACGGTTCCTGGGTCAATTGAAGTCGCGCAACGCAAAAAGGGGCTTAATAAAGGTTTGTTTACCTGGCTCCGCAAGGCTCCCTGGGGTAACCCGGTGTTTTCCGCCATGTTTCTGTCGTTGATCGGATTCGGTTTTCTTGGTGGTATTACCGGCGTGGTGATGAGCGTGGAACAGATCAATGTGCTGATACACAACACCATGTATCTGCCGGGCCATTTCCATGCCACGGTGGTAGCCGGTACCACCACGGCGTTCATGGCAGCCACCTACTATCTAATTCCGGTGGTATTCCAGCGCAAGCTGGCTCTGGCAGGGTGGGCGAAATTGCAGCCCTACATTTACAGCCTCGGTTCCTTTTCTTTCAGCATTGCTTTGATGGGCGCGGGCACCATGGGTCTGCAACGCCGTCAAGCGGATATAACCTATGCCGGCCAGGCTTTGGGTTACCAATATCCTGAACTCGGCAAGGCTATGCTGTCCATAGGTGAGATAGGTGGTGTGATCATGGTGGTTGGCGGAGTCATGTTTATCCTGATCGTACTGGCATCCGTTTTCGGAGGTGAGCGCATTCCGGAAGGTTCCGCACCATGGCCCAAAGTGGAAGATGCCGATGTTGTATATGAGAGAACCGAACATAAGAAACATATCGGTCTCCTTGGCTTCGAAGCGCCGGGCACTTTTGTGCTTGCCATGATTCTGTTCGCGACCCTTGTACTGTACTACTTCATTAACTTCAAGTATCTGTCCACTATATGGACGCTGTCCTAAATCAATAAGATGATTGGAAGGGTGCCACTGCATCCTTCCATGATTCTTGGAGGACAAAGAAGAGATTCGATTAGGAGTATCAATCATGTTTTGCCTAATCAGCATGTTCTCCAGATGGTAGTGAAGTTAAAAATGAGGAGCAGGAGATAATGATCAGTCAATATATCGATGTATTCAAGTTGCGCATTGGTTTTGTAATTGCTTTGGCTGCGCTCAGTGGCATGGCAATTACGCCGGGGGAGTCTTTGCCGGTATGGAAAATTCTAATTTTGTTTATGACGGTATTAATGGGGTCAGCGGCAGCCGGAGCCTTCAACCAATACAGTGAATGCGATATAGATGCGAAAATGACGCGGACAAAAAATCGTCCTTTCGTGAGCGGAATTTTCAAGCATAGTCGTAAGTGGCTGGTATTCATTGGGTTGTTGCTTGTGGTTGCAGTAACATCCGCTGCCCTCGCTTTTAATGCGATGACGGCGCTTAACATATTTCTCGGGGCTTTCACTTACGCCATTGTTTATACAGTATGGCTGAAACGGCGTACCTGGTTAAATATCGTGTTTGGAGGATTGGCAGGTAGCTTTGCAGTGCTCGCCGGCGCCGCAGCAGTAAACCCATCGTTCGGCCCGCTTCCATTGGCGTTGGCAATGGTGTTATTCCTGTGGACTCCGCCACATTTTTGGAGCTTGGCGATAGCCATTCGCGAACAGTATGAAGCAGCTGGAGTGCCTATGTTACCAGTGGTAAAAGGCAACCAGAAAGCAGCATACATTATACTTGGGCATACCGCCCTTTTGGTGATAGTCTCGTTATTGCCGGTGTATTACGGCCTTGGCTGGATTTATCTTGTCGGCGCCTTGTCCGGTGGTGGTTACTTCCTGTTCAAAAGTATTCAATTGGTACGTAATCCTACTAAACAAATGGCAATGGCTAATTTTTTTGCGTCACTGGTGCAGCTTTGCGTACTGATGTTCGCACTGATGCTTCAAGTGAGTTTCGCCGCCTGACCTTTCCACTTTGCCAAATAATTTTCGTTTGGCATAAGTACAAACGGGATATTTCTCAATTACGAGACAATTCTTCATGGCTAGGTTCGGGCTCCATATAAGTGAACCAAACGACATGCAAGCTTGAATTATGTATTCCTACATATCGCATCTGATTTGGATCGTTTTATTATCATCAGTAACACCTGCCTTGGCACAGGATGGCGATGCCAGTGGTATAGAATTGTATAAAAATGCCGTTACCGCAGCACAATTGCATGTAAAACCGGGGAAGACAGATGTTCAGGTATTTGATGAAAATGATGCCCTGAAAATAAGTCAGGATGCGATAGGCAAGAAACTCGGTGATTTCACTTTTCTGAATCGTGGCGGACATACTGTCCATCTGTCCGATTATCTAAGCAAGCCCTTGATTATCGAAATGGTGTATACACATTGTCCGCTTGTCTGTGCAACCGAAACATGGAACCTGAAGGAAGCACTCAAGCAGTCAGCAGATGTATTAGGGACTAACAGCTTTAACGTGCTGACCATTGGTTTTGATACGAAAAACGACACTCCGGATGCGATGGACGCCTATGCAAAACGTATGGGTGTAAAACTACCCAACTGGGAATTTGTTAGCGCTGACTCGGACACGGTCAAGAATTTGGGTAAGAATTTGGGGTTTTCTTTTTCGCCCTCCCCTAGTGGCGGTTTTAATCATATAACGCAAACGACCTTTATTGATAAACAGGGTAGGGTTTATAAACAAATTTATGGTATGCAATTCGATAGCAAGACATTGCTCGAACAATTAAAAAATTTGATATTCAACATCAAGGCTTCTGAACCAATATCCAACTTCAAGACAGCAGAGACTGGCTCAACTGGTATTACAAAAAGCGTCGGTCTATTTTGCTCAGCATATGACCCAAAAACTGGAACATACAAAACGGATTACGGCCGCCTTTTTGGTATGGGACTGGATTTTATTGGGTTACTTATTATTGGAAGGTGGATCGTGGTTGAGTATCGTCGCAAGCCAACGCGGAATTATCAAGATCATGCCTGAGATGTTAAGTCAGCGCTCTTACAGTCTTGATATGCTTTGTTTTTGGATGAAGTTTTTTCTATGGAAGTTGTACGATGATTAAGCTCATGCAAAGAATTGGACAAAGTATTTTTTTGCGTTTGGAGAGCGTATTTAACGGCATTTTCGGACCCGAATTGAATCCGCTTTATTATTTGGGCGCGATTACCTACTGGATGTTCTGGATCATCGTAGTCAGCGGTTTCTATATTTATGCCTTTTACCAGACCGGCGTGAAAGAAGCTTTCATGTCAGTGGAACATATAACACATCAACCATGGTATCTGGGCGGCATCATGCGCAGTCTGCATCGCTATGCTTCCGACGGGATGATATTGGCTGCCATTTTGCATATGGCGCGGAATTTTGCTTTTGACCGTTACCGGAATTTTCGCTGGTTTTCATGGTATACCGGCATCGCAGTATTATGGCTGATCTATATGGCCGGTATCAACGGTTACTGGCTGGTCTGGGATAAGCTGGCGCAATTTATTGCGGTAGCTACAACTGAGTGGTTGGATTATCTGCCGATCTTTATTGCTCCGCTGGCACGTAATTTCCTGGAACAGGGCAGTGTGAATGACCGCTTTTTTTCCCTGCTTTCTTTTATGCATGTGGGCATTCCGTTGATTGCTTTTGCAATAATCTGGATACACACACAGCGAGTTTCTGACGCAAAAACCTCTCCGCCAAGGACTCTAAAAGTTGGTTTAACCCTGTCCATGATCGTGCTTGCACTGGTCAAACCGGCATTAAGCCAGGGGCAAGCGGACTTGAACTCTACAATATCCGTCATTCACCTGGACTGGTTTTACCTGTTGACTTACCCATTGATTTATTCCTGGAGCCCGGGGAAAGTTTGGGCATTGACTGGTGGCATTACCGCCCTTGCTTTGTTGCTGCCGTTCCTGGGTGGGAAAAAGCGCGGCAAGGACGAATATGAAATCAACTCTATTCCCTGCGGACATATGGTTACGGCCAAAAGAGGCGAAACCATACTCGAGGCTTCATTGCGCCAGGGGTTGTATCTGCCTTACCTTTGCCGTGACGGAGCTTGCGGTGTTTGTAAGGGCAAGATACTGAGGGGCACAGTCGATTATGGTATTTACCAGAAGGGCGTGCTTACCGATGCGGAAAAGGAGGAGGGCCTTGCCCTGTTCTGCTGCGCAAAGCCACTATCTGATCTGGAGATAGAGTGTCATGAAGTCGACGAGTTGAGGCGATTCCCGGTAAAGACCATGAGTTTCATTGTTAAAAAAATGGAACGCATGGCACAGGATGTGATGGTGCTCGAGTTTCGGCCAGAGGGTGGCGAGCAGCTGAATTTTATCGCCGGACAGTATGTTGCTGTGCAATTGGATGATGGCACCAAACGCAGTTACTCCATCGCCAATGCACCGCTTGAATCAGATCACTTGCAATTGCACATTCGTCTGGTGAAAGGCGGCAAGTTCACCAGTCATGTCTTCGATGGGATGAAAGAAGGTGATGTGCTGAAAGTGGAAGGCCCCTATGGTTCGTTTTTCCTTCGTGAAGAAAGCGACAAGCCCGTGATCTTCATGACGGGCGGATGTGGTTTCGGCTCCATCAAGAGCATCGTGGAACATGCCATCAAGGTCGGCTTAAACCGCTCTATGGTGTTGTATTGGGGCGCCAGAACACCGGCTGATTTTTACCTTAAGGAATTGCCGGAAAAATGGCAACAGGAGCATGACAATTTCAGATTTATACCTGTATTGTCGGAACCCAAACCTGAGGATGACTGGCAGGGCAGAACCGGGTTGGTTACTGAAGCCATCCTGCAAGATTATCAAAGACTTGACGGCTATCAGGTGTATGCATGTGGTTCACCCGCGATGGTCGAAGCGGGCCGCGCGCCGTTCATCGCGAGGGGACTGCCGGAAAACCAGTATTTTGCAGATGGATATTTTGTTGCATGTCATACAGCTCTGGCTGAGGAAACATCCCCCATATCATCCGAGGGGGCGACCCATGGCTAAGCCTATGCAATATATTGGTCAGGGATTGTTTTATGCCCTGTTTATGGGAATGATCGGCTATTTCTCCACCTCTCCGGCATATACTCATCTGCCGCCTGATGAAGCGTTGATCAAGCTGAGTTTCAGCCATGCCGGACAACAAATAGGAGCATGTCGAAAACTTACCCCGGGAGAGATTGCCAAACTGCCGATGTATCAGCGCGCAGCAACGACGGTATGCCCACGCGAAAGAGACAATGTGATTGTCGATCTGGAAATGGATGGGAAGCAACTCTATCATGCGGTATTGGAGCCGGGCGGGTTGTCTCACAACAGTATTTCCAGTATTTACCAGCGCATCCCGGTCAAGGCGGGCAACCATACACTGAAGGTGAGCCTGAACGACAATGGAGGGGATCATTACAACTATGTACATGAGGAAAAACTTGACCTTGCTCCAGGGCGTATCCTGGTGATTGATTTCGATGATGAAGCAGGTGGATTTCTTTTCAAGAATCATAATAAAACACAAGGGTAACAACAAATGAGTTCAGCATATGAACAAGCAAGTATCAAAGAAGATGACGATGTCATCAGCGAAGGAAAATATGGGCGAGAATTTGCACTTTCCATGCCTTCTGCCGCCTGCCGTAAATTGGCTTCCGGTTGGTTGTGGCTCGGCATCATATCGCTGGTAGGTGCCGGGCTGTTTGCCATTCTTCTGGTGCTCTCCCGCACCCCTTATATAGATGATATTTTTCCCTGGGTTGATTTTTTTCATACTGCTCTGGTAGTGCATGTGGACCTATCCGTGCTGCTGTGGTTTATGTCATTCGCCGGGGTGTTGTGGAGTCTTAATTCATCATCCAGATTAATCGGTTTTGGTTGGCTTGCTCTAGTCCTGGTCTCCTGTGGTGCTGCAATGATCATCTTGTCTCCCTTTGTCGGCCCCGGAAAGCCGCTGATGAGTAATTATGTGCCAGTTCTCCAAAGTACTTTCTTTTTCTCGGCCTTGATTATTTTTTCAATTGGTATGGCGGTGCTGGTGCTGCGCAGCCTACTTGCGGTACCTCCTCCCGGCCTGTGGCAGGGAGGGGAAGGATCTATTCGCGTTGGATTTTATGCTGCTTCCATATCCACGCTGTTTGCCCTGGCTGCTTTTGGCTGGTCTTACAGCATGATCCCACACGCATTGGACAGCGCAACACATTACTACAATTACTACAACCTTCTATTCTGGGGCGGTGGTCATGTGTTGCAATTCACCTATACGTTGTTGATGTTGGCTGGATGGCTGTGGCTGGCAAATGCGTGTGGCGTGAAAATTCCATTGACTCCAAGAGTAGCATCAATTCTTCTCGTACTTGGGCTGTTGCCGGTGTTGTATGTTCCCTTTATTTACTATTCCTTTGTCGGTCTGAGGGGTGATTTTATGGGTAATTATCTGGAGCAGTTCACGCTGTTGATGAGGATTGGTGGCTCATTTGCTGCTGTGCCATTGGGATTGGCGGTCGTTTACGGAATCATTGTGAGTAGGCGCACAACAGTGAGCAGTCCCGAACGTGCGGCATTGTTGTTGTCCGTGTTATTGTTTGCCGTGGGTGGCGGAATAAGCCTGCTGATCAAGAATAGTAATACGATTATCACGGCACACTACCATGCAACCGGAGGTGCAGTCAGTCTGGCTTTCATGGGGCTGACCCTCCATTTGCTGCCTCGTCTAGGTTATCGTGAGCCGGTTTTGAAATGGGCAACGCTGGCACCTTACATATATGGTGTAGGGCAACTGCTCCAAGTACTCGGCTTGTTGTGGTCGGGTGGTTATGGTGTACAACGCAAAGTTGCAGGAGCTGCGCAAGGACTGCATGGCTTCGCGCAGACGGCAGGTATGGGATTAATGGGTTTTGGGGGGCTGATTGCCGTGGTGGGTGGCATCATGTTTCTTGTGGTGGTTTTCAAAGCTATGTACAGGTCAGCGCAACAGAGGTTGTAATTTCCAAGCATTGGTGAAGCATGTGTAACAGGTGTGCTAAACCCAGCGGAATTTGTCCCAGTTAATTCGAGTAACGTACAAAATAGCTGACGAAACCGAATGTGAAAAAAGCCAGTACCAGGATAATCAAAAAGAAAACGAGACTGCGCAAGCCGCGATTCTGAAAGCGTTCTCCACGTGAAATTTCAAAACGGTCAAGCAGCCAGTCAGCTGTGAAATAGAGGCCGCCAGCAATCAGTGTGTAGTAAACAACTTCCAAGTTAATCACCTGATTAATAGTTAAACATGACACATTATATTACGCCACCGGTCTTTTGAGAGATGGATTCAACTAAATATTTCAACTGTGATGCGGATGATATTGATTCAGGGGTACTGAATTGATCACCTCAAATCCCGCCGAATCATACGCACGAAGGATGCTACTTTGGCTTGAAGGAAACCTGAATAAAATATTTGGTAATGATTTTAACCCTCTTTACCACCTGGGTGCGCTGGGATTTTATTTTTTTTGGCTGATTGTCATTAGCGGTGCCTATATCTACGCCTTCTACAAGACTAGCATGGCATCATCCTATTCTTCTGTAGAGTATCTCACACACCAACAATGGTATATCGGCGGCATTATGCGTAGCCTGCATCGCTACGCTTCCGATGCCCTGGTAGTGGTGATGGTCTTGCATCTGTTGCGTGAATTCATTCTTGGACGCTATCGTGGAGCGCGCTGGTTCGCATGGTTCACCGGCGTGCTGCTGATATGGCTGATATTTTCCGCCGGTATCAATGGTTACTGGATGGTATGGGACAAGTTGGCGCAATATTCCATCGTGGCCACGATGAAATGGTTTGACTGGCTGCCGATATTCGGCACACCGATGTCCGGTTATTTTGTTTCCCAGGAAGGCTTCAACGATCGATTCTTTTCGCTGATATCGTTTGCCCATGTGACCATTCCACTGATTATTCTTTTTTTCCTTTGGATACATATCATGCGTATCAGCAACCCGGTGGTTAATCCACGGCGCCGGCTTGCGCTTGGAATACTGCTGGCAATGTTGGTTCTGGCATTGGTAAAACCGGTACTTAGCCAAGGCCCGGCAGATATGGGGATAGAGCCACGCAATTTAAGCATTGACTGGTTCTATTTGTATATATATCCTTTGCTGGATGTATGGTCAGCAGGGCAGGTATGGGCATTGGTAATCGGACTCAGCCTGCTGCTTGGCATATTGCCGTGGTTGCCATCCGGGTTCAGGCAAATACCAGTTGTCAAAGTAAACCTTAAGGATTGCAGCGGATGCAGGCTTTGTGTTGCCGATTGCCCCTATGAGGCGGTAGTGATGAGGCCGCGCAGTGACGGCATGCACTTTCATGAAGAAGCGGTTGTAGTGCCGGATCGCTGTGTAAGTTGCGGTGTCTGCGTCGGAGCATGTCCCTCATCAAGTGCTTTCAGGGGCGCTCAATATGTAAGCGGAATCGAAATGCCAACTCTGCCGATATCAGAGTTGCGAACTGCCATGATCAGTGACTTGGCTAAGCTTAAGGGTGATGTACGTATCCTGGTTTTCGGCTGCGATAAGGCGGCGAATATTGAGAAATTGTGCAGTGAAAGTGTGGCCGTATTAAGCCTGCCCTGCATTGCCATGCTGCCACCATCCTTTATTGAATATGCACTGCATGAGCATCATGTTGATGGCGTATTGATCACCGGTTGTCGCGAGAACGATTGCTACCACCGCTTGGGTGTGCTGTGGACAGAGCAGCGCATGACTGCAAAACGGGAGCCGCGCCTGCGTAGTCGTGCCGAGCGTGAACGAATCAGGCAATTCTGGGCTTCTTCCGCCGATTTCAAAGAATTGGTCTTGGAATTGGAGGCGTTCCGCTCCAGTCTGCGTACCCTGGCCGAGAGTGAAAATATATCAAAGTAGATGGTGAAAAACGGGGATGTGTTAATGCACGATTTAGAGCCGAGTGGCTCAATCCGGCATGTGTATAAACACTGCCGTGGCTCACGACTCACGATCTTGCGCTCTGCCGCCTCCTGCTTGGTTCAGGAGTTCACAGAGCACGCAAAAATCATAGCCTCATCCGCAGAAGGGCCACGCGTACAATTCGGACCTCATGGCTCCGTCTGAGGGTGGCTGCTCAGCAGTCACTACCATTTCTACGTCAACCTTGTTCATAACGCTTATCGAAGGCGCAGGGATAATGTGGCAAAACCACTGGCCGGATATACCGCGCTGGTCGGCGGCCTGTCCGGGATCGGCTCGATCCGGGTCGTGCGCGCGAGCAGTTCCTCCATGGCCACACGCATCTCCATACGGGCCAGAGGAGCACCCGGGCAGACGTGGATTCCCGCGCCATACAGCAGATTCGGAGACTGATCACGCTCCAGCCGCAACGTCCCCGAGTCAGCGAAAACGCGATCATCACGGTTGGCAGATATCCAGATCAGCGAGATCCGTTCGCCGGCGCCGATCTTCCGGCCCCCGATTTCCACCGGACGAGTCGTGACACGCCGGTTGGCCACCAGCGGTCCGTGGATCCGAAGGATCTCTTCGATTGCGGCGGGCAGTAAAGATGGCTGAGCGCGTAGACGCTGCTGCAGATCATCGCGTTCTGCGATGTAGTGAACCAGTATTCCGACCGCAGCAGAAATCGTGCCGATCTCACCGACGGTCCAGTTGCGCAGGACGCTGACGATCTCTTCGCCCCGCAACGGCCGGCCTCCTACCTGTTGCCGCAGCAGGCTGGTGGTGATGTCGTCGCTTGCCTGTGCGCCGGCTGCGCGCCGAACCTCCAGCATTTCTTCGACGTAACCCTCGAACTCGGCGGCGATCTTTGTCATGGCCGCCCGGTCCTCAGCAAGTGTCGCCTGCTGATTCTTCTGCGTCCAGAGACGCAGCGGTTCGTACATGTCCGCTGTCCAACCGAGAAAAGCACACTGAACCCGCATGGCGAACCCCTGAGCAAATTCGCTAATTAGCCCCACCTCGTCACGCTCCAGCAGCGATTGAACAAGGTATGCGGCGATCTTGCGACATTGCGGTTTGAACACCTCCATGCGCTCCGGCCGAAAATAGGGTTCGATAATGCGCCGGTACTCGGTATGCTCCGGGGGATCCATTCCGTTCGGAATGGAGAGATGCCTGGATACGGCATTGCTGAAGGTGCCGGTATCGTTCAGTACGCGGACGATATCCTCGTGCCGAAACAATGACCATCCCATAAAGTCGCTGTATGCGGCCGGACACCGCTCTCGCATCTCATCATAGGCTGCACGCTGATCACGCATGACCGCAGCGGATCTCGGATCCCAATCCTGTTGGAGCTTATCGTTCATGATCATTCCTGACTCATCTATTGCGGGCTTGTCTTACCTTAGTTCGTGACGCTGAATCTTTTTCTGTTTCATAACGACCGAATTAGTTCGTATCATACCTTAAGTGCATCGGACACTTGTCGTCGGAGCATAGGGACTAGCGCCTCTTCGAACCACGGGTTTCGATCAAGTCAAATGGTAGTTTCCGGACTTGGGAACGGAAGAGGAACAGTCTTGGGCCAATAGGATTGCCAACCACCAACCGTCTTGGTAAGTGATCCATCACCTGTGTTTTGCCTGCCGTACCGAGACTTCAATGTGCAGCTAAGGTGCGCTCCGCTGATTTGTAGCCTTTGAGCACATACGTGGCGTAGCGCGCGTGGCAGGTGCCGCAACCTTCCATCATTTCGGAAATATAGAACACCTCCAGCTCATAATTGTGTTCCAGGGTAGCGTGTGCCAAGCCGCCGGCATGGCGACGGAACTGGCTGTCCTTTTCAACGAAGTCTGCCGACAACGCCCGGTCGAGTCCTTCAAGCTCCCCGGGCGTGAGTTTCTGTTTCATGATGTAACTGTCGCGGATGCGTTCGGCCCGCTGTGCCGCCGCCTTCCACTCGCCCATTGCAATCAGTCTCGAAAGCTCGGCAATTCCTTCTTTGACGCCGACCATCTCCGCTATCCTCGCTGTGAATCGCCCCTGATTTTTCAGTCACTCTAGCCTAATGCTCTTTGCCATCGACTCGCGGCTGCATGAAGAAGGGGATATACCGCCATGCAAGCATCGCAAAACAGATAAACCAGCACGATGCCGATAGGTAAATCCAGAGTGTGTAGCTTATTGGATAAACCTGCGGTGCAATAATACGAAATACAAATGCCAAAATCATCGCCCGGAGAGCCAGTTGGTCGAACTTGTCAAAAACCACCTTTCTGCCTGTGTGCCCCTTCGATATTCTGATCAACATAGCGGGAATGATCAGACCCATCACGCCGAAGGTAAAGACGTGGACGGACATTGATATCCCCCATTCGGGATGGACTATCTGCCTGAGAAACTCAATCAGCAGTTGAGCGATGATAGCGAAGTAACCCATATACATAATGCCGATATCGAGCCGCTGCATGGCCAGTTGTGGCTTCCAGAAGATGAAGCGGACCGACAGCAGAATCGCGAGCAGCAGGGCGATCCAGCCCGATACCTGTGGAGGCATCAGGCTTTCAAACACCAGCAACAGCCCGAGAATCTTGATTGACTTGTTCAGCACAGGATTGCTCAGAATCGAAACCTGAAAAATGCCTTTCATGAATTGGGTCAGTGTTCGCTCCAGCATCACCAGAAAGGCCATGCGAAACAGCCCCACCGCCATGCTCCAGCCAACCTGGTAGTAATCGTGGCTCAGCATAAGGTTCTTCGCTATCAGAAAAACCGGAAGTATCAGGAGAAAAAAATAGTTGTCGCGGTAGGAGTCGCCCTTGCGGTTGCGAATCAGCGTCCACACCAGCATGGCAACGATGGCAGCTATAAACAGGTTGTTGGAAATCCGAAAAAGCAATGGCGGCCAAACTCCTTGGAACCACATCCCGGCCCGCTCAAACAACCATGAGGCCACTAGGAACATCAGCGCATAACCGTGGTAGCCGCGCACCCCAACCCAATTCTTGGTTGCGGTCAATAGGAAACCGCCCAGAACCGCCCAGCCGAAGCCGAAGAACATTTCATGGGCGTGCCACTGCACCATCGAAAAGGTAGTCTGCGGCGCGGCAATCACACCCGAATATATCAATGCCCATAAAACCGGCAGGCTTAGGCCTGACAATATTGCCAGCGTAAAGAACGGTCGAAAGCCAACCTGCCAGATCGGATGTGTAGACAGGTATATTTTGCATCCCATTCGCTGGCCTTTTCCCTCTACAACAAAGTTTCGAGCACTGGAAAAAGTTCGCGCTCCTCGAATCTGACATGATCCGACAGGCATTTTCCGAAGCTTTCCAATGCCACGGCATCGTTCTGTCGCAATGCATCGAGCAGTCCGCGCAATTGTTGATGGTCTGCCAAGGTGCGTTCGGTCAGCGCCTGTGTTGCAGTGCTGTGCAGCAGCGGCAGCAACGATTGTTCCTCGAACTGGAAGTGCGGCTCCAATTCATCCGAGAATGCGTGTACTACGCGCTGGCAGGCTTGACTCACCAGTACCTCATCGCCTGATTTTGCAGCACGTTCGCAGGCTTTCGCCAGCGTAAGGGCGGTGTGGTGCTCTCGCGACAGCGGTTGCAGGATTTTGCATCGTTTCATGTGTCAATCCAACCGGCGTAACGAGAAAAACTGCTGGATCATCGCCATGCTCCAGCAGGATGATGCGCACCCATGCTTGCCATAGCTGCCGAAATTACGCGATCTCTGCTGCACTAGCGGTATTGCCGATACAATTTGCCATAAGCGCAGGCAGGCGCGGTGAAGCCGGAACACGTTGCAGATTCGTCACCACCTGCACGGTCTGGTTCGTATCAAGTCGAGTGAAACGCATTTCTCCTGCAATTCCCACCGTAAAGAATAACCGCATTTGCCTATCGAAGCGTCCGCCAATGCCCTTGAAACCGTTACTGGACATTACGCCGGTTAGCATGCTCACGACGTTTGCGATTACACCTGTAACACCGCTTGTGCTGTCCTGACCGAACTCTATCCGAATATCGCCGCGTACCGGTGTTGCCATTGGGTAGAGGAATGTGAGTGCCTTGCAGGTTGAACAATAGGCGACAGCAACTGTCGGGCAGGAGTGGCCGGCGAGTCGTACCGCGTCAAAATAGCCATATTGCAGGATCCCGTTTCCCGTTGCACTGAGGAATTCTGCCAGTGGGTCGTACAAACTGATCTTTAGTACTTCATCAAAGAAATCTGGATGGTTCATATTTTGAATCCCTTATTGTCTACGCATGCGGCAACCACGTTCCATTTCCACCAAATGAGGGAGTAACTCAGAATGCGCCTGTATGTGGAAAATATAGCGTGGTACGTTACGTTCCGTGGACTGTGCCATGAACGGCTCACCCCAGAAACTCAGCAGAGCCTCCTCTGCCGCTTCCGACTGGGTGTCAGCAAGGATGAAGGAAATATTCTTGCTGAGAGCACACCAGCGCGGTTCCTGCACCTTGGTACTGCCGTCACAAGCGGTGATTTTCGGCAAAATTCCGGCCTGCCACAAGCCTTGCTGGCTTTCATCGAGAACGAATTGAATGGAGGTTACTTGATGGTTTTCAATTGCCGGGCGCAGCAATGCATCGAATAGCGGCTGCGTCCGGTACATCGACAGACAGACATTGAACAAGATTACTTCGCCACGCATATTGCGGGCGAACTGTTCGTTCGCCCTGCGCAGTTGGCGTGGACCGATCAGCACCACGTCTGGGGTAGACAGGGATAATTGCATCCTGGCCACCATTTCCTGTGTCCGTTCCACCTGTCCGGCGGTACGTTCGTTGTTCTGCGTGTGACGCATGAAATTGATAAATAGAAGCGCCATCAAAGCAAGCACGATAGACAGCAGGATATGCTCATCGACGATATTGAACAGATGCAGGATGAGCGCTACCACCGCGGCCAGTATTCCGGCGATGGCATCCCACTCGTAACTCAGGAAATGCTTTAGTTTCATGTCGTATTCAACCCCATGAAAGAGACTGCAGTCTTGTTCGAGATGCACCAGCCAGGTTGGTCAATGTAGGTGGCATAACTTTCCAGGGCATGGACGATCTTTCCCGGTTCCTTTCTTACCTTGCTACTGTTCTGCAAAACCATCGCATCGGGGCCGGCTCAGCAATACGGCGGTGGATAAAGTTGCGGCAATAATTTTACACTCGGCAACTATGTTCACCTCATTGACTGATAAATATCATTTTTTGCTCATTTTGAAATGTGGACTTTACTAACTTCTGGATGATGCGGTCTATGGGGAACAGGACAGACTACCCCGTATAGTCAGAAAAATGCCGAAGAATCCATCTTCGTTCGAGATGTTTTTTTCAGCATGGCCGGTCGTGTCAGCGGCTACCCCGCAGTCAGCAAAGAGTTTTTTGATAAGACGCACGTCGACAATGGGCTGCGATTGAAGAACAGGGAATTTATCGTCCAACGTGGGCGGAAAAGGATACATGCCCACAGCGGTCAGGTGGCTTTACAGTACAGCTCCCGCATCTTTGCCATGCCGGAGCATGATTTATTTACGTGTGAAGTTGATGGCAATTTGTCCCAGCTCGCGGGTGACATAGTTAATTTCAATGTTTTCGCCGTAACGTTGGGTCAGTTGGGCGAGCAAGGGTAATGGATCGTGGTCATTGACAAAGACCATCGTCTCACCGGGATTCAGCGCGTCAAGTGCGCCAAAAATTGCAGCGTGACGAAAACGTTTCGCAACGCCGCGCGCATCGAACGGATAAAGCAAGTCAGAAGAAATAGTGTTGGAGCAAGCATGTGTCATTTTGGATTCCTTTAAGATTGAAAATTGTATGCGAAATAATGTATGCGAAATGTGCCGCGAAACAAGCACGCACAATTAACATGTGTATATAATACATGTATTATTATATAATGTGAACGTTTTCCAAATTATTCAGAATTTTCCGTTACGAATGAAGCGCCTGGGACTTTTACGAGGATGCTAAAATGCAAACAATAAGGCGTAAACGACTTTTTGAACACTGGCAAGATACTGGCATGTTCGCCCTGAAAATCCAAAAAAAGATTACCGGTCTGCTGGTGCTCTTTTTTATTGTTGCCCTGCTTGCCATCGGTTCGACGCTGTATGTATCCTGGCGGCTGGATGGTGGTGCGGCGGCGATTAACAATGCCGGCAGGGAACGCATGCATTTGTACCATATGGCTTTCCTGCTTGCCCTGCAGGCGGGGAAAACGATACCACCTCAATCTCAGGGGGCGAAAAATTTGCGGGCCGATATCGAAACGGAGATCACACAGTTTGAGTCAACTTTGACCAATCTTCTGCAGAATGATCCCCATCGCTCACTTTCCCTGTACCTGGATAATGACGTCCGTGGCCAGTGGCGAATATTGCAACAAAACTGGCATAACGACATCAAACCCGACATCAAACGCATACTCAACAGCCCGCATCGGACGGAGCAGGGAAAGATGCTGGCAAAGTTTCAGCCTGTCTTGGAAAATTTCGTTGGCAGCGTTGACGTGTTGGTAGGGATGGTGGAGAGTAACAACGCTCAGGTTGCTACGCTGCTACGTTCCTTCCAGATCGGACTGGCGAGTTTGGCGTTGATTGGCACGGTACTGCTGATACGACTATTTTCGCTAATTGTAGTCCGCCCAATTACTCGCCTGCAGGAAGGCATTCGGCGCATTGGTAATGGAGATTTCGATGTGCGTCTGCCAATCACTAGCCAGGACGAATTCGGTGAGCTGGCCAAAGGATTCAACCAGATGGTCACTGAGTTGCAGGAAATCTACGCCACGCTGGAACAGCGGATAGAGGAAAAAACACATAGCATTGAAAACAAGAATCGTGACCTCACGGCACTCTACGATGTGGCTGTATTCCTTAATTCATCGATTGCAACGGAACCGCTTTGCAGTAATGTGCTAGATAAGCTGTCCGTCCTGGTTGGTGCTCATTACAGCGCGATGCGCCTGATCGATCACACAGGAAAGCAACTGAAAATCATTGCCACCCGCGGAGTCTCCAAATCTTTTTTAGCCGAGGAAAATTGCCTCCCCGTTGGCACTTGCCTGTGTGGCGATGTAGCGCGTAGCGGTGTTGCGGCCAGTTCCGATTTTCCAATTCCCATAACACCGTCGCCGCTGTATGCGTGCAAACAGGAAGGATTCGAGGGGATAGTGGTGGTTCCGATTCGTTCCAAACAGCAGGTGCTGGGCATAATTAATCTGTTTTTCAAAGAACCACGCATTTTGCCGCCGTCGGAAATCCGCCTGCTGGAGTCGGTGGGACAACAACTCGGCATTGCCATAGAAAATCAGCGACTCGTCGCGCGCGAAAAAGAAATGGCCGTGTCGGAGGAGCGTAATTTATTGGCTCAGGAACTGCATGACAGCATTGCCCAGTCTCTTGCCTTTCTCAATATCCAGGTGCAATTGCTGAACAAAGATCTGCAACAGGGACGCACCGCCGAGGCGCTTCAAGAGGCGGAACAAATCCGCGAAGGAGTCCAGGAAAGCTACGATAACGTGCGTGAATTGCTGATGCATTTTCGTATCCGTATCGACAACGCCGACCTGGAAAGCGCCTTGCGTAGCACGCTGGAAAAATTTGAAGGACAAACCGGCATCCGTGTTACCTTTTTCAGGCGAGGCACCGTGCCAGAACTGCCGCCGGAACATGTGCTTCAGGTCATGCATATTGTGCAGGAATCACTCTCCAACATACGCAAACACTCCAACGCGAACCGCGTTGACGTAGAACTCGTCAGTAATGGAGAATGCGTAATCCTAATTCACGACGATGGCAGCGGTTTCGACTTGGCGCGCGACCCAGGCGATGCTCACGTGGGTCTGAGCATCATGCGTGAGCGGGCACACCGCATTGGTGCTAAACTCGCGATGAAATCGACGCATGGCCAAGGTGTGCAGGTCAGTCTTGTCTTGCCCGCATAGTGTAAGATATGAAACCCATACGTATTCTGATCATTGACGACCACTCTCTGTTTCGCAGCGGCGTCAAGCAGGTATTGCAGCGGCAAAAAGGTTTCGAAGTGGTGGGTGAAGCCGACGATGGGCTTGAAGGCGTCAAACGCGCAATACAACTCAAGCCCGACGTGGTTTTGCTGGATTTGCAAATGTCAGGCACCGGCGGACTGGAAGCGTTGCGCCTAATAAAGGAAGATATACCGGAAACGCAAGTCGTCATGCTCACTGTTTCGGAAAATGCCGAAGATCTGCTTGAAACACTGCGCGCCGGGGCAAGCGGTTACCTGCTGAAAAATATCGACATGGAATTTCTGCTGGAATCCATCCAGCGGGCAGCGCGCGGCGAATCCGTGATGTCGCCGCAAATAGCACAAAAGCTGGCAGATTCCCTGCGTAAGCCACACCAGGCCAATGTAGCCGTGGCGGAGATTAATCTTGGCAAACTCTCCCCGCGCGAACGGGAAATTATTGTCATGCTAGCAAGCGGTGCCAGCAACAAGGAAATCGCACTTGTGCTCATTCTGTCAGAATCCACCATCAAGATTCATGTTCAAAGCATCCTTCGCAAACTCAACCTCTCCAAACGCGTGCAGGCTGCGGTGTATGCGGTGGAGCATGGTCTCACCTAGAAATATCGCCTTCCAAAAGTAGCAATCTACCCAAAAGAACTAGTTCCTTTTCCTCATTTACCCTGTTCTTCAGAAGGATGGGTGAACTGCCCGCATAAGCCTATTCTTCAACAATAAATCTTGGGATTGTTGTGACATCCTAAGAATACTCTATTACCGAGGGAGAAGCTTTGTGGTTTACGTTTTTCTTAACGTAGTTAACATGGCTTTAGGTTTTGCATAATCTTGGGGGATTTAATGATGGGCATATTAAATAAAAGCTTTTTACCATCTATCATCTCATCTAAAGGACGAGAGCGAATCCTCCGCGTTGCTGCGTGCGGATTTCTGCTTGGATGCGTGACCGCTTACGTGGGGGGGGGGGCAGCTTACGCCAGAGCTATCACATCGGGTGCCAATGTGTACGCCCGCCAATGCCTTGGGTGTCATGGGCCTAAAGGGGATGGAAACGGGGCAGCGGCAACGTATCTCTATGTCCGTCCACGCAACTTTACGCAAGGCAAGTTCGAGTTCGGCGGGTCGATCACTGATATCGAGAAGAGGGTGCGGGAAGGCATGCCGGGAACAGCCATGCCGTCCTTTGCATCGGTCCTCACTAAGCACGAGGTCGCTAGCGTAGCGGCCTATATCCGACATTTCGTACCGGGAAACGCACCTGCAACTTTTGTTCCACCGCCCCCTCCTGCTGATCTGAACGATGTCTCGCGCGTTTCGCGTGGGGCGGCGCTTTATCGCGAGGCTTGCACAGCGTGCCATGGTTCGATAGGTTTAGGCAACGGGCCGGCAGCCCTTAGCCTGACTGATTTGGCCGGAAACCCTGTTCGGCCACGCAACCTCGTCGCTGCGCCGTTTGAGGGTGGAGAGAGGCCAGGGGATATTTACTCGCGGATTCACCAGGGTATTCCCACTGTAATGATGCCTGCTTTCGGCGGCACGTATTCCACCGCGCAATTGTGGGATATCGTTGCGTATGTGAAGAACCTCCGCAAGGGCGTGAAGTTCCCGGTTGAGGCGCCGGACAGCATGGCGAGCAAGATTTTAATAGCCGGACATCCAAAAGCGCGGCGCAGCGGTGTGCTTGCGTGGAGTATCGATGACCGCGCCTGGGCGAATGCACCTGCGGTGACGCTCACGCTTCACCCGCTCTGGTACCGGCCTTCTTGGCCACGTGCGCTCGAGGTCCAGACACTTACCAACGCCAGTACAATCGCATTTCTCTTTTCCTGGCCCGACGCGACCCCGCACCGGTTGCAGGGGTCGACGGAAGATTTCCACGACGCCGTAGCGGTGGAGCTTCCACGGGAAGCTTCGAGCATGCCGCCGTACATCGGGATGGGCGGCAGCGGTGCGCTGGCGCACGGTAAGAAATCGAGAGGGAACGAGGTTTGGATTCTCCAGTGGCGGGCGGTTTCATCTGGACCGCAGTTGCCGCCGAGGACCCATCGCGATCCGAACCCTTGGGAAGCTCAGCCGTTCGCAACGCCCGCGCGCGCTGCGGGTAACCCGCTCGCTGTCCCGTCAGGCGCGTTAGCGGAATACGTCGCTTCAGGACTCGGAACCCTTACCTACGTACCGGATGATGGCAAAGCATACTCCCAATCCCGTTGGAGTAACGGCCGCTGGCAGGTGCTCATCACTCGGCCGCGCCACGGTGTCGCTTCGCTTTCAAAATCATCCACGTGGGCGGCCTTTGCCGTCTGGGACGGTGCCGCACACGACAGGAATGGGCAAAAGTCCGTGACAAGATGGATTCGACTCAAACTCTAAGAAAGAAGGAAAATGATCATGAAGAGACTTACTCGCCGTGACTTTCTAAAAATTGCTGCAACTTCTGGGGCAGGGCTTTTTGCGTCTGGTTACGGTCTTTCCGCCTTTGGCATGCTCGCGCAAGTGGCCCCATCGCTGGACGGCATCATGGAAGTGGGCAACCCACTCGAATACTATCCCGCCCGTGACTGGGAGAAGGTCTACCGCGACCAGTACCATGTTGACTCTTCCTTCACCTATATCTGCGCCCCTAACGACACCCATATGTGTCGCTTCAGGGCGTTCACGCGAAACGGCATAGTTCTTCGCACCGAGCAGAACTACGGCGCCGGCAATATCCGCGACATCGACCAAAACAGCACGTCGGCCCACTGGAATCCACGCGGATGCCTTAAGGGCTACACTCTCCACCGCCGCCTTTACGCTAACCACCGCTTAAAGGGTCCATCCATTCGGAAGGGCTGGAAGGAATGGGCCGACGACGGCTTTCCGTCCCTTACCGACAAGCCGGAACTACGCAGTAAGTACCGTTTCGACGACCGCGGCAATGACGATGCTATGCGCATCAGTTGGGACGAAGCCAACGACTACACCGCGCGCGGACTCATCGCGATCGCCAAGACCTACTCGGGCAAGGAAGGCAGTGACCGTTTCACCCGCGATGGCTACCCCGACGAGATGCTCGAGCACTGGAACGGGGCCGGCACGCGGACCTTCAAGTACGGATCGAACCTTCCGATCCATGGTGTCATCGGAAAATTTGGTATCTATCGTTTCGGCAACATGATGAGTGTCATCGATCATCATGTGCGCGGCGTATCGCCCGATAAGGCCCAAGGCGCGCGGTCGTGGTGCGAGTACACTTGGCGGGGCGATCAGGCCCCGGGCCAGCCCTTCGTCACGGGTCTGCAGGCCTCCGACTGCGATATCAACGATCTTATTAACGCAGGTCTCCATATTCAGTGCGGCAAAAATCTTGTCGAAAACAAAATGGCGGATTCGCACTGGTTCATCGAGTTGATGGAGCGCGGCGGGAAGATCGTCTCGATCTCGCCGGACTACAACGCCCCGGCGGCGAAGTCTGACTACTGGATCAGAGTCCGCGCAGGCCTGTCCGACACGTCGATCTTTCTCTATCTCGCCAATTACGTCATTGAGAACGGGCATGTCAATGTTGATTTCGTCAAGCGCTTCACCGATTTTCCTCTGCTCGTCAGAACCGACACTCTGAAGCGTGTCAAACCTGATGAGGTGATTGCCGGCTACAAGTTGCCGGATATCTCCGCCGGTCCGAGCTTCAAGATTCAGGGGCTCTCCACTGAGCAGCGCGAAAAGATCGGCGACTTCGTCGTTTGGGACGAAGGTGCAAAGGCCCTGCGGGCGATAACGCGCGACGATGTGGGTGCGCAGCTCGCCGCAAAGAACATCAATCCTGCCCTCGAATGGAGCGGTGAGATCACCGGAACGGACGGCAAGACTTTCAAGGCCATGACCATCTACGAGGCCTACAAGAGTCATCTGCGCGATTATGATCTCGCCACTGTCGCCGAAATCACGGGGGCCGACCCCGCCCTCCTCGAACGCCTGGCGAAGGACCTTGTTACGATCAGGCCCGTCGCAATTCACGTCGGCGAGGGCATCAACCACTACTTCCACGCCACGCTGCACAATCGGGCGGAGTTTCTTCCGATGATGCTCATCGGTGAGATCGGGACGCACGGCGCAGGGGTCTACACCTGGGCCGGCAACTACAAGGGCGCGGTGTGGCAAGGCGCCAAATGGGCCGGAAATGGCGTAGGGGTTTACGCCAAGGAAGATCCCTTTGCTCCAGCGCTAGATCCGGCGACGCCGGCCCACAAGGTACCGTTTCGCAACACGACGGAAGGCGAGGAAGTCGGCTACTGGGGCGCCGGCGACCACCCGCTGATCGTCAATACCCCGCAAGGCCGCAAGGTGTTCACCGGCAAATCCCACATGCCGACTCCGACGAAGGTGATGTGGTACAACAACGCCAATCTTTTGAACCAGGCCAAGTGGCACTACGAAATTATCGAGAATGTCTATCCCAAGATAGATATGATCGTCGATCAGCAGGTCGAGTGGACCGGATCGGCCGAGTACGCCGATATCATACTTCCGGCGAACTCCTGGTTTGAGTACGAGGACGTTGAGATGGGAGCCTCTTGCTCTAATCCGTTTCTTGTGCTCTCGAAGGGTGGCATCCGGCCGCTTTACGACAGCAAGGACGACGCGGCGATCTTCGCCGGCGTCTCGGCGGCCCTTGGACGCTTGTTGAAGGATAAGCGATTCGATGACCATTGGAAGTTCATCGTGGAGAAAAAGAGTTCGATTTATCTCGATCGTATCCTAGACTCGTCGACGAGCACCAAGACCCTGGACGGCCGGCGCTACACAGTAAAAGACATTATGGAGGGAAAGTACGGTACACCGGGGTCGTGCCTGTTTCTCACCCGGACCTATCCGAGGGTGCCGTTTTACGAGCAGATCAAGGACTCGTATCCTTTCTACACCGACAGCGGACGACTTGCAGCCTACTGCGACCTTCCCGAAGCGATCGATGCGGGCGAGAATTTCGTCGTTCATCGGGAGGGCGTGGAGGCGACGCCATATCTCCCCAATGTGATCGTTACGACAAACTCGATGGTCCGGCCGAACGACTACGGAATCCCGCGCGAGGCGATGGACGCCGACCTGCGCCAGGTGCGCAACATCAAGATGCCCTGGTCCGAGGTGAAGCTGACGACCAATCCCCTTTGGGCGGCGGGATACCGCTTCTACTGTTCTACGCCGAAGTCGCGTCACTCGGTACACTCATCCTGGGCGGTGGTCGACTGGCACATGATTTGGTCATCCAACACAGGTGATCCCTACCGCACCGATAAGCGTTCTGCGGGCGTCGCAGATCGGCAGATTCAGATGAACCCGGCCGATGCGAAGTCACTAGATCTGGATGACGGTGACTTTGTTTGGGTGGACGCCGATCCGGCCGACCGGCCCTATGTCGGCTGGAAGGACGAACAGGATGCTTTCAAGAAGCGTTCGATGCGGTGCATGGTTCGGGTGAAGTTCAACACCTCGCTTCCCCCGAACTTCACCATCATGAAGCACACCGGGTGGATGTCCACGCCCAAGTCGGTGCGCGCGGGTGAGACGCGCCCCGACGGTAATCCCTACCTGGATGAGAGCGCCTATCAGGCGTCCTACCGCTACGGTTCGCATCAGTCGATCACCCGAGCCTGGTCGATGCCAATGCACCAGACCGATACGCTCTTTCATAAAGTAGCTGTCGCAATGAAGTTCACATTCGGTTTCGATGAGGACAACCACGCAATCAACTCCGTTCCGAAGGAAACGCTCGTTCGGATCGTGAAGGCGGAAGCGGGCGGGCTGGGCGGGATGGGGGCCTGGTATGGAGCCAAGACCGCTTTATCGCCCGGATCTGATCCATCGCCCAGCGGCCAGGCATATCTTGACGGTACGCTTACCAAGGTGAAAAAAGCATGAGTGGACATGATGATGGCCGGGTGACTGGCGCTGATAAGGAAGCCGAATCGGACGATCCGATGATGCTTGCCGCCGCCTTTGTGCCCGGCGGACTCGATGCGATGAGCGAGGCGGTGGTCGAGGAGTACTCACAGATGGGTATGACGACGGATGAGATATTTGAGTTGTTCAAGTCACCGTTTTATGCTGCCACGCATCGTTACTATCGCCTGCGGGGTGAGGCCGAAACGGTGGCGATGATCGCGCGAGTGATCGAACGTGCACCGGTTCTTCGCTACCGATACGAGAGGGGGAATCATGAATAGATACTATATCTACTATAAGAAAGAGGCGCGTCATGACTGATGAATCAAAGGATCGGGGTTTAGGTGAATCATTTGAGCACAAAGTTCTGAATCGCCAACTCGGCCGCGAGATGGCGTACCCGTACGAAGAGCATCATCCAGACCGCCAATTCGCTTTCGTCTTCAACATCAACCGGTGCATCGCATGCCAGACATGCTCGATGGCCTGCAAGTCCACCTGGACCTACGGTGAGGGGCAGGAATACATGTGGTGGAATAATGTTGAGACGAAACCCTACGGCGGCTATCCCCTCCACTGGGACGAGAAACTCCTTTCGATGCTCGAAGCAAAGAACCCCGGAGGACAGGTGTGGGACGAAAATGGGGTCTTCCAGGGCAAGACCATTTTTGAGACCGGCATTGAACCGGGAAAGGACGAACGAATCCTGGGGTATCAGCCGACCGATCAGGAATGGCGTGCACCGAACATCTTTGAAGAAACCGCACGTAACAAAGACGGGGCAAAGGGTCCTGCGAACGGCGTGTCGCTTCCCGTACATGGAAGCTGGTATTTCTACCTCCAGCGCATCTGCAACCACTGCGACTACCCGGCGTGCCTGGCCGCCTGCCCCCGCAAGGCGATCTATAAGCGGAAGGAAGATGGGATCGTTCTCATCGACCAGGAACGTTGCCGGGGCTACCGCAAGTGCGTCGAGGCATGTCCGTACAAGAAGCCGATGTACCGGACGACGACAGGGACCTCGGAAAAATGCATCGCCTGCTACCCCAGAATCGAGGGGCGCGCCAAGGAAATCTCCGATGTTCCCATTGAGACCCGCTGCATGTCATCCTGCCCCGGGAAGATCCGCATGCAGTCGCTCGTGCGCAGGGCGGGGGACGGGAACTGGGTGCCCGATTCCAGCAACCCACTCTATTATATGGTCAAGGAGGAAAAGGTTGCCCTGCCGTTGTACCCGCAATTTGGGACTTCGCCCAACGGTTTTTACATACCTCCGCGCTGGGTTCCCAGGCAGTACCTCGATCAGATGTTTGGTCCGGGCGTCGAAACGGCCATCGAGCGGTACGTCGCCCCGAGTCGTAGGCTTCTTGCTGTTTTGGCGCTCTTCCGCGCGACTCGAGAGATAATCTTCCGTTTCGATGTGAAGGAGGGGCCAAAGGTGAACGAGCGGGAGGTAGTTCTTCCCTCCGGCCGAAGCGTTACCCAAGAGATATTTAACGATACGGTGATTGGCTACGACGCCAAGGACCGGGAAGCTGTTCGAATCACTATTATGGAGCCTACATATGAGCGTTCTGCTGAACATTACAACTCAATATAATTCAGTGCTTCTCGCGCGGGCGGCGCTGTATCGCCTCGCCGCACGGTGCTTGGTTGATCCGATGCACTCTCCATTCGCGAAGGCGGCTGATGTCGAGGCGGCCGTGGCTGCGGCGCGGTTCCTTGGCGAACCGGAACTCGCTTCGGCCGCAGCGCAGGTCGGGCTGAGTCTGCCGGTCAAGACGGCCGAGGTTCGCGAGGGCTACCTCCGCATATTTGGAATGGTCGCCTCGGGTGCGGTTGCGCCGTATGAAGTTGAGTATGAGGCAAAGACCAATGTTTTCTTCCGTACCCAGCAACTCGCCGATATCGCAGGCTTCTACCGGTCCTTCGCTCTTGATGCGGTGCCTGGCGAGCGATCCGACCACATCTCTATCGAGGCGGAATTTTTGCAGTATCTCCTCGAACGCAAGATCGCCGCACGCCAGCTCGGCCACGGGCGGGAGAAGGTATCGCTTCTCGATGACGTCTTCCTAAAATTTTTTCGTGAGCACTTCGGACGCTGGGCAACATCGTTCGCGCGCGGTCTTTATGCACTCGCGCAGGAGCGGGGTAATGATCGGTTCTACACGGCGGCAGCTACCTTTCTCGAGCTTCTTACGAATGCGGAAGCCCGACGCCTCAAACTTCCAGAACCGGCACTGCGCGTGTCCAACGTAGTTGACCTTTCCTCGGAAGCGGAAGCCTCCTGCGACAATGGGTGTTGTGAGGTCAAGTAGAGTTTCCTCAAGTTAATCTCTATGGGATCAATTCCCCGCCCCTTGGGGCGGGGTTATTCATGTGCGCCCAGCATGGGCGCGTTCTTGGAGGCGCAAGTCCTCTCTTGAGCTGGTCATGGCGAACGAAGCGAAGCGCAAATGCGCAAGGGCGACCGACCGTGGGGAGGAAGCGCGGAGCGAAGCTGCGAGCCGATGAACAAGAACCGGATAGAAGGCACTGCCGAGCAGGGCGAGCGGGCATAATTCCGCGAAGCTGTTGTGATCAAGGCGGGGCGGTGTAGATCCGGCGGTTGTGCAGTGAAGGAGTGCGTTCTTACCTGGGGATATCTCGCCTTGTGCCCGAAAGGGCGACGGTGTTGAACCGGAGCGAGAAGTCAGCAGAGGCCGTATTAGCTGCCGGTATGGAGCGAAGGGCCAAACGAGGAGAAGTGTTCAAGGCCATGTCGATGCAGCAAGCAAAGCGTCAGATGCCCGCGCAAGCGGGGCGGGCGGGCGTAGCGCGCGGTGAAGCCGCGCGTGATCCAGCCAGCGACGAAGCGAGCAGCCCGCGACATGACACCAAGAGCACAGGGTCGGCGCTGCTGATGGCGGCGCTGACGAGAGAGAACCTACAACGGGCGTTCAAGCGGGTAAAGGCCAACAAAGGCGCATCGGGTGTGGATGGTCTGGATATTACCCGGACGGCCCGCCATCTGGTGACAGCGTGGCCGACGATTCGCGAGCAACTGTTGTCGGGGACGTACCGGCCCAGTCCGGTACGACGGGTAACGATCCCGAAACCGGACGGTGGCGAGCGCGAGCTTGGCATCCCGACGGTGACGGATCGGCTGATCCAGCAAGCGCTGCTGCAAGTGCTGCAACCGATTCTCGACCCTACTTTTAGTGAGCATAGCTACGGCTTTCGACCCGGGCGGCGTGCGCATGACGCGGTCTTGACCGCCCAGTCGTACGTGCAGTCGGGTCGGCGGATCGTGGTGGACGTTGATCTGGAGAAATTCTTTGACCGGGTCAATCACGACATTCTCATTGACCGCCTACAGAAACGCATTGGCGACACCGGCGTCATCCGGCTGATTCGTGCGTACCTGAATAGCGGGATCATGAGTGATGGTGTGGTGCAGGAGAGGCATCAGGGCACGCCGCAAGGCGGGCCTCTGTCGCCGCTACTGGCGAACGCCTTGCTTGACGAGGTGGATAAGGAACTGGAGCGACGCGGCCATTGTTTCGTGCGCTATGCCGACGACTGCAATGTCTATGTGCGCAGTCGCAAGGCTGGCGAGCGGGTAATGGAGCTGCTGCGCCGGTGCTACGCGAAACTGCATTTGACGGTCAACGAGACCAAAAGCGCAGTGGCTGGTGTCACGGGACGCAAGTTTCTGGGCTATAGCTTCTGGTATGCCCCGAAAGGGGAGATCAAGCGCCGTGTCGCCGCCAAACCATTGGCGACGTTCAAGCAACGGGTGCGGGAACTGACGCGGCGTTCCGGCGGGCGCAGCATGGGTGAGGTCGTCGAACGCTTGCGGCCTTATCTGCTGGGCTGGACAGCGTACTTCGGGTTGGCGCAGACGCCACGTATCTGGCGCGGTCTGGATGAATGGCTTCGGCACCGCCTACGGGCGATCCAGCTCAAGCACTGGAAACGCGGTACGACGATTTACCGGGAGTTGAAAGCCCTTGGGGCATCGGATAGCGTGGCGCAACGGGTGGGAAACTCCCGCTGCTGGTGGCGTAACAGCGATGGAGTGCTGAAAACCGTGATGACCATCGCCTACTTTGATCGCCTCGGCGTACCCCGTCTCTCATGACCTCAACTTCTCGAACCGCCCGGTGCGGGCCCGCATGCCGGGTGGTGTGGCAGGGGCGCAGCTATAATGGCTGCCCCCTATGCCGATTTTGAAATCTGGATTTTTAGAGGTTCCCATATGATAAGGGTGTTGTTTTTCGGACCGGTCGTAGAACGTATCGGCAACAATCAGGCAACAGTTGCATTCTGTCCCGGCATCCGCTTGCAGGACGTGCGCGATGAGCTGGCTGCTAAATTCCCGCAGGCATTCGAAATCGTCTGCTTCGCCGCAGCCAATGGCCAGCATGTATGTGATATGTCGTTTCAACTCGCGGATAACAGCGAAGTAGCTTTCATGGCAAAGTTTTCGGGCGGTTAATGGGTTATTGAAAATCGTAGCGGGGAGAGCCAGATGCAAGGCGCACGGGGCACTACAACGGAAGAATGTCAAGGAGATAGACGAGGAAATGAGTACCGTGTAACTCAGCAGAGGGTCGCCCCCGTAGTTTTTCCTCTTTATGAATGGAAAACTGGGAAGAAATGAAAGAAGCAGTCGGGGTTCAGCAGGAAGATTTTCACCAGGACGTGGAAATAAGGGCGCTTCAAGCCAGCTCGAAACGCATGGGCGGCATCGCCACGTTTCTCGGATGCGCGCGCGATTTTTCGCAAGGCATTGAGGTTTTGGAAATCAGCATTATTGCTTACATTGGCATGGCGCTGCCTGAACTGAAAAAGTTACGCAGCGATGCAATTGCGAAATTTGGCTTGCTGGATGCGCGTATAGTGCATCGCATTGGCGCGGGCGAGCTGTCACTTTTCGGCATTAAGGCGCCACTGATTTCCGCCGTAATGGCGCCACTTTAAACAGCCATTTCAGGGACTCAAACTGGGGGTAAAGAATGCGTGATTTATGCTGTTTTGGCAATCGCATTTTTACCTTGGTTGTACGGGCATCAGGCCTGAGTTGGTTTACCTCCTTTCCCTGTCGGCGGTTTTGACTTTTCCGGCATGGGTTTCAGACTGCGGTAACTCTCTCCATCCAACACCACGCGGTAGGCACCGTGGCGCAATCGATCCAGCGTCGCCGCACCGACCATCTTGTTTGAGGCGAATGCTTCACCCCATTCATCAAAGTCCAGATTGCTGGTCAGAATGGTTGCGGCACGCTCGTAGCGTTCGGCGATCAGATCATGGAAGTCTTCATCTTCGGGTGAACGCAAGGGTTTGAGTCCGAAGTCGTCAATGATCAGAAGGGGTACTTTGACCAGAGATTGAAATCGCCGCGCGTAATTGCCCGTAGCGTGGGCTGCGCGCAAGCTGCTCAGGAGCTGGGTTTGCGTGATGAATAACACGTCATAGCCCTGTCTGGCTGCCGCATGCCCCAGCGACTGCGCCAGATGGCTTTTACCAGTGCCGCAGGGACCCACGATCAGCACGGCGACCTTCTCCTCGATGAAGCGGCAGGTCGCCAGATCATGGACCGCAGCACGGTTCAGATTGGGCAGCCGGTCGAAGTCGAAACCTTCCAGCGTCTTCTGGTTGCGGAAGTTCGCACGTCGCAGTCGCAGATTCAGTTTCTTCTGCTCCCGCCTGGCCACTTCGTCATGGATCAGCAGGCTGAGGAAATCGGTGAAGGCCAGCTTGCGGTCGATGGCTTCGCGGTTGCGAGCTTCGAGAGAATCGAGAATGCCGGACAGGCGCAGTTGTTTAAGCAGGGGTGTCAGTTCAGTAATTGGATGCATGGTAGACCTCATTGAAGAATGGTTTTGGTGTTGCGGCAGAAACGACCGCCGCTGGTATAGGTGGCGGCAAGCGCGTCAAAGGCCAGTAGCGGAGTGAGTTGATCCAAGCCCTTCTCCAGAATGGTCTTGACCACCTTGTAGCCCGGCGTGCCGTAATGGTTGGCGCGCGAACAGGCCGCTTCCAATCTGGCACCGCCATATTTCTGTTTGAGCCGCAGCACGCCTTGTACAGCACGCATCTTGATCAAGACATGGTCGCCGAACATCGCATGCACCATGGCATGACAGGCTGGGCCAATCTGCTCGGCACATTTCAAACACCACTGCGTGTCCTGCATTAGCCATGCCTGTGCTTCGG
>Ga0307377_10001103_pt1 | contig 35370 bp, 49 predicted proteins | sample TR3MG_FD_202535 | JGI IMG/M metagenome (GOLD analysis project Ga0307377, IMG submission 202535) | Soil microbial communities from Risofladan, Vaasa, Finland - TR-3 | ecosystem: Environmental > Terrestrial > Soil > Coastal area > Acid sulfate soil | place: Finland: Risofladan, Vaasa | collected... | reverse complement strand
GAAAAAATAGGAAAGGATGATATGTCTTATATATACCTTGCTAGGGATGAAGATATTATAGATTCAATTGTCGATGGTGGGTATTGTGATAATTTCAAAGAAGCATACTCTAATTTCTTTTCAAGGGTATACTTACCAAGGCTTCTGTTGCCATATGCACCTTTAATAAAAAAATTACATGACGAAAATGAAAAAGAGTTATATATAGTAAATCCAAACAATTATATCAAAAACACAAAAACAGAAGGAGAATTGGGTTGGTTAATAAAAGGATTTGTTTTTAATTATAAAGAAATAAATGCAGATGTAAAAGATATATGTTTAAGAAATAATCTATCTCTAAGATTTGGCAGTGGTAAATTCATAGAATAATAATTATAAAAGGAGTAAAAAATGCCTACTTATACTACACAAATATTATATATGTTATTAGTAGTATTTTCTATAATATTTTCAGTATTCATATTCAATTTTATATTATATGTTCCAGTAGTTATTAAAAACAGAAGGCTACAAAAGGATCTCGAATTAAGGTTAGAAGAATTTAGAAATGATATTTATGGTACAAAAAATAGCAAATAATAAACTAAAATAAGAGGGGGATATATAACCCCCCTCTTTATTTTTTTAAAGAATATATTAGAAATAAATAAACCAAGAAAATACCAGCTCTCTATGTAAATCTTTCCTAATAGTTGAGAATGATACTCTTGCAAGTAATTTAGAAACAGTTGGAGATGTAGCACTATCCGTAACAAACAAACCTGCTTCAGATATATCTTGATATGGATCACCAGGAAGGCCAGGGTTGACTGGATTGTCAGAATCGTTACATTGATCCGAGGCTATAGAAACTTGTATTTTTGCTATTAATTCTCTATCACAGTTACCAGTGGCACTTAATGAATCTGTATGAGAACATCCATCACCAGTATAGTCTGTAATATCCTCATCTTGTAAAAAGATTGGATATCCAGAATCAAATCTAAAATATTCATTACCACTTATAGTATCAAATGTTCCATTATCTATTGTTCCGTGAGATCCTAATTGATAGTTTGTAAGTTCTGGTGCTATTGGGCTTAATGGACTAGTAGCCAGTGATCCACCTGTACCGATTGCAAAATGATTTATATAATAACTTCTCCAGTTTCTAGATCCTACTGCTGAATAAAATGCTCTTTGCATTAACCAGTGTCTACCTCTATAAACTACAAGATTGCTAGTATCTTCTATTAAACTCAGATTATTACTACCTGGTTCTCTACCATGTATAATGACTCTTCCCTTTGGTCTTTTTTGAGTTCCTATATAAAAACTATCTTCTACTTCTCTTACATCATCTTTTATATTTTTATAAATTCTTTCAGTCATATTATCTTCCCCACTTTAAAGTGTTTTCCATATTATTACTTCTGGTAGACTATTATAGGATGTCTCCACTCCACTTACTTTTATTATTACCTCAAATCCTCCTGTTATACCATTAGGATTTGTCACTAAATCTATTTCTTCTACACCATCTCGTGCATCAAAACTAGTATATATTCTTTCGGATGCAGTAGAATCATAAAAATATGTTATATTATGTTCTATGCTAGTTGATGTATCGTCTCTAATTAACCCATCATCAAAATATTCATCTGCCCAATTTCCTGTTTCTACGTGCCATTCCTCTAAAATTGTTATCATTTCATCATATTCTAGTTGAGAATCTCCGAGTGGGTCGTCAAATGCCAATATGCTTGTAAAATCTCTTAATTGTGTATGGTAAGGTTTAAAGAAGTCTATAACATCTTTTAGATGCTCTTCTATTGGTGCTCCTATCACTAAGTAACTAATTGGAAAATCTATTATTTCCATATTATTTATCATATAAAAATCTAAATCTCCCAACAATGTTTCTATAAGATTATTCACATTCTTACCACTGTTAACATATTCATCTAACTCTTCTTTGAAATCTGATTGTATCAAACCAAGATATGTTCCCGCATCTGCTAATGCTGTTGTAACAGATTGAGTTGCTCCAACTTCTGTAAATTTTGAATATCTTTCTGCTAAGAGAGTTTCTTTTTGAGATTTTGTTATTGGTCTTATATTTATATTTTTATATTCGTCTAAAATATTAGAATAATCAACATCATCAATATCATTTCTATTTCCATCTTCATCGACAACATCTAATGGTGAGAAAAATCCATCATAAAACTGATATCTAGGATCTGAAGATGAATTTGTACTATTAAATAAATATGTTATTCCTAAAACTAAGCTTAGTAATGAACAAATACTGGTGAGCTTTGATAAATATACATTTTGATTTACAGTTCCTGTAGATAACCAAAATTCATATGACTCTTGTATCTTTCTATTAAGTATACTTAAGGCTACATTAATCTCAAGTATATCTAAGGTGCCATTCATTGAGATATATGATGTCATAGATGGTAATGTTATTGCACATTCATTATATAATTCTCTCAATTTTACTTCTGTCATTTTCCACAATGGTTTGTTTCTAATGAAAATATCGTAGTCTAATTCCTGCGATAACCTTGGATCTGTTCTATATGTTCTTGGAATTACAGGATGTGCCTTTGCATAGAAAGTATCACTTGCTCCATTACGGTGGATCCACCATTCACTTAGTACAATACTATTCAATCCGAAATATGTTTGTAGAGCTTTTACCAAAACCCAAGGTGTACCTTTTTTCTTGTATAGTTCTATTATATCTAAAATAAATTGTGCTTTTAAATTGCTAGTTACTATTTTATGTGGATACGGAAATCCAAAACATCTTATCATTTCATTTAGAGCCTCGGTAGCCATGGAATGAGGATCTAAACTTTCTATTGTATGTGTAACAGTTGTTCTATGTGCCGAGTACCAATCTATTAAAAGCTTTCTAAGTCTTTTATGATCATTTGTCATAAATGCAGGTTGATCTATTATTGTTTCAAATAACTCTACTACTTTCTGCTTTTCAGAATATCCAATTTGTTTATATTTGTAATCTAATGTTGGTGTTTTATTTAGCCAATCCTCTAACTGTGCATCATCTTCCTCTTCTATATCTTTTAACCATTGCATTAGGTCTAGAAATATATCTACATAGCCATTGCCAGTATCATAAGCCATATATTATCCCCCTCCCTGGAATTCTACATTGTCTACATACACATTTGTACCGACATCTGTAGAAGTTACTTTTGTATAGTATTCTATTACCAAAACATCGTCTTCAACTATATTTGCCTCTTTATTTTCCCAAACTACCCATGTAACAACAGCAGTAGAATCACCAGATGTAGAATCTATTGCAACTATATAGTCGGTATCTTGAACTAGTTTTTCTCCATTATGGTACACGTCAAGATTATAATCATATACAACCTCATCTAAAGATACTGCTTTTGCTGCTTCTATTGTACTAGTAATAGTCTTTACTTCATGTACTAATCGTAATTCTAAAAGATTGGCATCTATAAGATTTGTCCAATTCTTCATAGCTTTATACGATTCATTTATGACATATAATTCAAAAAGACTTTCAAGTGCATTATCATCATCGCTAATAACAGAACTATCGTTCAATACAGAATAATTTTGATTTAATATTAAATCTAAATAAATGTAAATGAGTTTTGATAGATTAGTACTAAGATTGTTATAATTTATATTAGATATACTTGGAGTTATTCCTATTCTATAACTTGATAACTTTGATAACAAGGTGAGGTCATCATCTTCAAGTGAAAATATATTTTCCCCGCTTGATGAACTCGTTGACATATATACTTCGGTAGTAGACCCACTTACTTTAAATCTTTCCTCTAGTGGTTTTGATAAATCTGCTATTTCAGTTTCTGAAAATAAATATGTATATGAAGTAGAATCAAAAGTCTGTGAGAATAAAAGTTGTAGAAAGGATCCTGTTGGTAAATCTTGATTTTCAGAATCTACTATAGGAATGTTTATATTATCTATAGTTATTTCTCCTCTAGATAACCAATAACTTCTAAAATAGTAGTCTAATTCTGGTATATATCTATAGCTCATTTTTTACCTTTCTGAAATTTATTTTTCAATCTTTCTCTTTCTATATCTATTCTTTCTTTTTCATTATCCAAAATTCTTTCTTTTTTTCTTTCTTGTTCTCTCTGTCTCTTTATAACCTTCTCTGAAGTATTTCTAGCTATTTCTGTTTTTCGTTCAGCCTCTTCTTCTTTTGCTTCCAATCTATCTTTTTCAATTGCTTGTTCTATAAAACATTTACTGATATATTTCATTTTATAGTTGCGCTCCTTCTATTAAACCCAGATAAATAATCTGTGACGTCCATTGCCATTAATCCGTTTCTACATAAAGCATATGGTATCTGATGTAATCCTTTTTGATACATAGGTGTAGAATCAATATTTATTTCATTTGGTTTTGGATTCTTGCTATTTATAAGGTATGTATCTCTAAAATCCATTGATAATAATCTAATGGACAAATTCCTTAGAGAATTTATATTCATTTTTTTATCCAAAATAATATGTATATGATAACCATTTGCTGTTGATATAATCCTTTTCCTATTCACATATGATAGATTTGAAATTGTAGAATCTAAAATATTTCTAACGCATTCTTTAATTTGTAATTCAGTCACACTCGTTCCTGGATCTATATCTAGAATTATATTGTTTGTAGAATTTTTCAATTCAGAAGATATGGATACAGTTCTACCAGTTAAAATCTTATCATAATTATCTTTAGTTATTGTAAATGGACTATTCAAAACCTTTCTTTTAACTATAGGATTATTTATATCTGAAAATATCCACAAAGCAACTGCATTTTTATCTATTTCAGAAATTATTTTATTCTTAAATTTTTGATAATGTTTCCATATCTTTAATTCGCTCAACCCACCTGGATAGAAATCGTTCTGTATTATAGTAGTGTTCGGATGTTCAGGTTGTAACAATTTACTATTCTCCTCTTCTTTTCTTCATTTTTAACAATATTTCTTTCCAATCTTTTTTATCGGTGGATGTTTTATTCTTTACTACTTCTTCCATATCATCATCTATTATACCAAAATCCTCATCTTCGCTATATCCAGGTCTAAAAGATTTCATACCATCTGTTTTTGCAGGAGTTTCATAACTTGTAATTGATTGTGAGCAATTCTCTAACCATTCTTTTGAAAACATTCTTTTCTCCTTATTTATTCTAAAATAGGGATCGGATCCTTCAAGACCCGATCCCGCATTTTATTATATACTTATTTATTCAAAGATATAGATTCTATTTAGCTCATAACTCCTCCAGCAACTCCTCCAGCTGCTGCACCTACTGCTGTATTTTTCATTCTAAATTTTTTCATTTCTTTGATCTTTGCCTCTATTTGTTTCTGTATCTTATCTTTATCAGAATCTTTTTTAGCTTTTGCTTTTTTATCTTTAAGATCTGCTAAGTCGGATTTCATTTTTTTATATTCTTTATTTAATCTCGATCCTAAATTACCACCAATCGCTCCACCAACTGCTCCACTAACTGCTCCAACTGCTTTTTTTATAACTTTTGCACTAACTTCTTCTAAAGATCTTGACTTCATTTCCCATTTATCTTCTAATTTTTTATTACATGCTTCACACAACTTTTCATTTCCTGTAGTTTTACAAGTATTTGCTTGTGCTTTAATTGTGTTAACAGCTTCTCTAAAAGCTCTTTCTAAACATTCATAATTTTCACATTGAGATTTATCTTCTCTCCATTGAACCATCGCACTTATACCAGTTGCCGTATCAGCAATAGATATAATAGAACTATCTTCTGGAAATGATGTAGATTCAGAAACATTATTAAATCTATTTTTCACAGATTCAGTTATTAAACCATTAAGTTTAGCGTTCATTCTTTTTGAAGCTTGAATAAAAACATTTTCAGATTCAGACAATTCTACATCTTGTGTCATTTCACCAAATAAGGGTTCACTATTCTCCTCAGCATTCTTGTTATAACTACACACACATTCAGCTAATTCATAGAAAGAAGGTCTAAGATTATAGACACCATATTTATTAATGACATGAATAGCTTCATTAAACAAAGCTTCTCGATCGCTATCTTCCTCTATATTATATCTATCATATAAATTTGAAAGATGTTCATTAACAATTTTCATAGATTCTTCGACAGATTTATTGTCTTCTTTATTCATTAAAGATTCGTACAAAGAATTTTTTATAGTTTTTTCTGTATCTTTCTCAGATATAGATTCTAATAATCCTTCATTGGCAATATGTAGTAATAATGCTGACTCATATACTGGAAGTGAAACTGCAACTGGGCTATCACCACCAAGGTTATATGTATTATTAAACACACCAGCACAATCCAAAATAGGATGTACGTTTTCATTAACAAATTTCGTCATTTGTTCTTTTGTAAATATAGCTTTTTCAACTATTGATAATTGTTCTACTTTCGTTTCTGATGGAATAGAACTTTCTGTTATAGTTGTTCTCAATGAAGACCTCATAGAATCTTCAATCAACTGATCTAAATCAGAATACATTGTATCATCTATGGTTTCTATTAAATTTAATATTACAGAATCCATCTCTATATTATTATCACTTTCTTTAACAACATTATCTAAATTTTCTTCCTTTTTATCTGTTTGTATTCCAGATTCCAATAAAATACTATCAAGTAATTCAAAACTCATTATAATGCTCCTTTCACTTATTAAGAGTTAAATATTCTATTTCAAAGTTTGTCCTCATTTATATTTGTCAAAAAAATAATGAGGATATTTTTTATAGTGGTATATTATAATTAAAAAATACCAGAATTTGCTTGATCCTTAATTGTTTTAATTATCATTAATATAGCCCTAGTTGTAAACTTTCCCCTTGTATCGTTTGTTTTCATTTCTATTGCTCTATCAAAATCTTTTCCTATTTTATCTGTTGTCTTTTTAGTAATATTAGACAAAAAATTAGAAATGATTTTATTATCAATACCAAGTTTCTCTGTTGCTTTCATTATAGGTTTATTTAATTCCTTTTCTGGAAAACCTATTTTTGTTTTTTGTTTGAATTTTATTATATTTAATGCAAGTTTAATAAGAGTAAGAATTACTGGCACGAATACAATTAATAATACAAATATTATTGCGTGATTCATTAATACCCATACAAATAGCAATAATGTCATTATAACTATAAATAAAAATAATAATAGAATAACACTCTTACCAATTATACCTTTTGATTTATAAAATTCTCTTATTCTGTACCAAATTCTATCTATTGCATTATTTAATTCATTTGATGCTTCGAAACTATTGCCTTTTTTTAATTGATCTATTATATTGGTTTTTGAAATAGAAATTTCTTTTCTTATTTCTCTTATAACAGTTTTCGTATCTATTCCAGATTTAGATAGATTACTTCCTATATTCTTAGTAGTATCTGCAAGAAGTCTTTTTAGATCTCCTATAGTTCCCTCATTTAAAAAATTATTTTCATACAAAGAGACAAACTTATTAGGATAATTTTCTAACAAATATAAATCGATATAGTTTTCAGATATATACATTCATAGTTCCTTTTTTAGTTTGTCCTCATTTAAAATTTATATTAGCCGCATAACATAAATATTAATTAATTATATTAATGAAGTTCCACAATTGTTACAAAATTTTGCAGATGATTTTGATACTCTTCCACAAGTTTCGCATTGAATTTTTGTTTTGACTGTCATTGGTTTACTAACAAGTTTATGTTTCCCAGCATACCCACGAATTTTTAACGTAATGACTGAAGATTGTTCTTCCAACTCTCCCATAAAAACTTCTCTAAACTTTTGGTCACATTGAGATCCTTTAACAGTTATTCCTTCATCTTCTAATGGAATAGGAGCATCCATAAACCCCATATATTCTCCTGAATATTTATGTGATATATTTGAATGCTTCCTTATTGATCTAGGAACATCAGAACAATTAGATGCTTGTATATCAGAGCAATTTGAATAGAATACGCTTATGTTATTTCCATCTTCTATGTTTAGACCTTTATCGTTGCCACAATATATATTAATATCTCCAGTAAAATCTGGATTTGGTGTATAATAATTATCATATATTATTATTGGATTTCCATAATCATAACTATGATAATTACTATATTCTGTTCTAACTCTCTGAGTTACTGTCTTTTTCTCAAATTGATATTCAATTCTTACGATACCATCATCGATTCTATCTCCTCTATACTCAGAGATTTCTTTTGTTTTTTGTATAAATTTAAATCGATTTTTAGCTGAAAATCCATTCATATATCCTTTCAGCTCAACTTCTTTATTTCCATCTATAACTAATTTTTTATTATCTAGAGTATCTTTACCATCTATCTGAATACTAACTTGTGCTTTTCTTGAATTTAAATTTTTTAATAGAATGGAATATTCACTTCCAAATGGAAGTGTTACAATATCTTCTATCTCTCTTAATATTTGCCCGTTACATTTTATTACTGCTACAAAATCTTTTTTATACATCATAATTTTTCCTTCCAAATCCAATCGTCTAGTGGATTTATAATTTGTTTAAAGACGAGTTTGTTTTGTTATGCGACTATTTATTTATAATTTATTGTTCTTATCTTTCCAAAAAGAAGGACCACCAAAATTTTTAACGGCAAGATAATACTTATAAGCCCTTCTTTTTCTTAACCATATCAAAGGATTTTTAAAACTTAATCCATCCCATCCAATTCTCTTTTTAGTTTCATGATCTATTATTCTAATAATGTTATTTAAAAAAACTCTATCGGCTTCCTTCTTAGCCTCAATATTAGGATAAGCTTTTTCATACATATAATCATGTCTGTTGCAAGCTTCTGAAATATTTAATCCATATATAGTATCTGGAACAAAATCGAATTTAGATCTAGGTCCACACCCATTACATATTCTTTTTTTATCTTCTTTAGTTAAATCATCATAACCTTCAGGGCTAAATAAATAATCATAGTTTTTAGACATATCTTTATCCTTAGTTAATAATTGTTGCTGCGCCTGTTACTATAACACCCACCGGATCTCCTACAAACTGTGATCCCACATGAGCCTTTGGAAGCAAATTGGTTGTGTTATCAACTTTTACAGAATAAACTATTGGAGCCATGTGCCCACAGTCACAAGCGACAATTCCCATAAGTAAAGCAACTCCTAAATTTTCTACTGTGTGATTTGCACTACCTGTAATAATAATACCTACAACTGGTTGTGGGTTTTTATGTGCTCCACATATACCAATTCCCAAATCTGTAATTCTTGAAGTTGCTGGCATATTAATTTCTCCTTAGAATAAACTATTGTATTCATCCCACGTTATACGTTTACGATCAATTATAAAATCATAACCATCTATTGTTATAGGAACGTTTGGAAATGCTAAATTAACAACTCCTATGTTCATTGATAAAATAGTGGCACTGTCTCGTGTTGTAACTGTTAAAGATTTATAACTCGATTCTGGAACATCTGTCATGTATAATTTAGATGTACCAGCTACTACTCCAGATGTTACAAAATCTGTAGTACCATCCCATACTGTAGCTTCTAATTCGTATATCCAATCACTTGTACCATCATATCCAGGCTGACTGACTGTAAGATCTCCAGTTCCACTTATTCTATCTATAAGTCCAGAATCATTCCAATCAGGATGGCTATGTGCAGATTTTAATATTGATGGTATATTATTTTCATCGTCGATCATCCAATCAAAACCATAAATTCCATCTCCAGTTACCACACCTACTGGTGATAAGTCTAGATCATCTCCGTCTGTTTTTGTAATAAATTCTGTAAGTAATGCAGTTGGACTTGGGCCTGGAGTTTCTGCAGCAGGTGATTTGGAACCACAATCGGTTCCACCCCATACTTTACATGTGTCATTTTCTGGACATGTATATAGGCTTGTACCGTATGTATAAGTATAAGTTACACCAAGGTCTGCACTTACAGCACTTACTATTATTTGTGATGATAAATAAGGACAAAATGCCATTTCAATATTCCCTCCGTTTTTTTATTTTTAAAGTTTGTCCTGTGTTATTATATATATTAAATTTAAAGTATATAAAATTATTAATTTATTAAAAGGAGATTTTAAATGAAAAAACTATTAACTAAAATTTTTATTTTTCCATGGAAGATTGCTATGATTAACGAGTTTTATTCTGTTATAGTATTTGTAGCAATATTATTTTTATCTTTTATTATATCTTTATTCCTATCATATTTCATACTTGGATTTTTTATAAAAGGTGAACTATTATTTTTCTTCTCATTTCTTATAAGTCTTGGTATCTCGTTTATAGTTACAGGTATATATCCAAGTATTGCAGATCCAATTTATGAAAAGGAGAATATATGAGTCTATTTTTTACAGCAGATCCACATTATGATGATGATTATATTTTAGAGTTTACCAGAAAACAATTTGAAAATGTAGATGTTATGAATAAAACAATGTTGAGTAATTGTATATGTCTTACAAAAAATGATACTCTTATTGTTATAGGAGACTTCTGTTCTAGAGGGTCTGAATATTTAAACGTTTATAGAAAATTGTTAAGTAAAATAAGAGGCAAAAAAATATTGGTTTTGGGAAACCATGATAAATTGGATCCATTCCAATATATAGATGTTGGGTTTTATTCTGTCCATACCCATCTTGAAATGACTATAGATGGGATAGATGTAGTTATTGTTCACAATCCTAGTTATTCGTGTATTGATAGGTCTAAGTTATTCTTATGTGGACATACTCATGATCTTTTTAAAGTAAGAAAGAATGTTATAAGTCTATGTGTTGAATTATGGAACTATACCCCTGTAAAATGGGATACTATTAAAATGTTTTACAACAATATGAAGGAGGGCAATTTTGGCATCACAATTTAATAATAAACCTTTAGGAGATCAAGGAGATCAGGTTTATTATATCGGAGGAGAAATTTCAAGTACTGATACAGATAAATATACTAAAGATTTAATACATAAATATTTAAAAATTGGATCTTTGTATACTATAGAGAGTATAAATAAAAATTTAACTGTTTTTTGTGATCACTATTATTTTGTAGAGGAATCTACGGAAGGATATTGTTTCCCTTGCAACCAATTTTCTTCTTTGATACCAAAAGATTATATAAGAAAAAAATATAATTTAAAGTAGAGAAACTTATGAAAAACAAACTTAATATTGTACCTTTAGGAAAAATAGGGGAAGTTGTTTATTATAATGGAATAGTTGATTATACAGATTATTTTACTATGTCATTGATGTGGGATAATTTGGATTTTTGCAAATCTTATACTATCCGTGAAATATTTGATAATTACCGTGATGAGTTTGGTAAGGTTTATTGTTATCATTATAGATTTAGCGAGATTTCTACAAAACATTACTGGTATCCTTGTAATTCGTTTACATGTGATATTAGAAAAATACTTATGAAAAAATATAATTTAAAATAGGAGGTAGCATGACAACTATTGCTAAACCAGGCGATCATGTTTTATTTATTGGAAGATACGATCCTGCTATGGATGATGGTACTGAAGCAATAATGCGTGAGTATTTATTTCTTAACCACTGGTATACTGTTTGAATATATTACTGACTTTGGTAGTTCTGGAATATTACATTATAGATTGATGAAACATGTTGTATTAGTACCTTTTGGGTGTTTTATTTTAGATAAAAAAGATATACAAAGGAGAAATATAATTTAAAATGAAAATTTTTATGAAAGATAGAAATTATCATGTGAATATAGGAGATGTGGTTATATACAATGGTCAGACAGAACATGCGTTTAATGATATAACTCTGGATTTGATGAAAGCACATTTAGTTGTTGGAAATAGTTATGTTATACAAGGTATTATGAAGCGTGGAGTTAAAGACGTTCGTTTTTACATAGTTGGAGACAAAAGAATTGAATCATATTGGTATCCAAGTAGCAGTTTCAACTTGGGTGGACTTATGGATTTCATGAAGCAAAAATATAATTTAAAATAAGGAGAGAAATAAATGAAAAGATTCCTGGGAAATATATATTTTAACATATACAGTAAATGGCCCAATATACTAAAATTATTTGTATTTTTAATGTTGGTTAGTATTCCAATAGATATTTTTAATAAGTTACCATCGTTCAGAAATATACTTTCAGCAGCGTGGTTTATATTTATTATAAGTATACCATATATCTCAGAAAAACCTAGTGGGGAGAAATAAAATGCCAACTTATGATTATGAATGTAAAGAGTGTAAAAATATTTTTGAAATTTCTTTGGGTATATCAGATTTAGATAAAGTTAATCCAAAATGCCCAAAGTGTAAATCTGAATGTAAAAGACTTGTTTCAGGTGGAACTGGAATAATATTTAAAGGGTCCGGTTTTTATTGTAACGATTATCCAAAACCAAATGCTGTCTGTGATAATTGTAAAAAATCTGAAGAAGTTGATAAGGGGGAGGTTAAAGATGACAAGCCATAATATCTTAGACATAGTATTAATAGTTTCCATGTTGTTTGTTCTAATAAAAAATATTTTAGGATATAATTTCCCATGGAAAAAATGTCCTTGTTGTGGTAAGAGATTGGATAAAAATCATAAACCTATATCTTGTAGATTGGATATTGAAGCTATTGATAAACAGTTAGATAGAGATATAGAAATGGATAAAGTAGAAAATGAAATAGAGGAAGAGTTTACAAAATGGGATGTTGCAGATAAGAAGTGGAAAGAATCAGATAATAATAAATGAATAGGAGGCATAAAATGAAAAAATTATTAATATCTATGTGTTTTTGTTTGTTCTTATTTTCATGCAGTGGTTCTACTATAGATCAGTTAAAATCTATTAGACGTGAATTTAAACAAGACTGTACATCTATATGTGTTCTTCCAATAACTGGAGAATTTATAGCTAAAGATGTGAATAGTGATTTATGGTTTATTAGATTTAACCAAAAATCAATGCTTATGGGATTACCTCCAGTTGATATTAAACATAGGATACAATTTGATATGGATATAAAAAAAGAACTTGATATAAAAATTGGTGAGCTGTAACAACAAAATAATTTGAAAGAAAGTTAAATAATGAACAGAGAGAAAGAGTTAGAAATTATAATAGATAGACATGATAAATTATTCTGGGAAGATAACAATCCAGAAATATCTGATGAAGAATATCATGAATTAACAAAAGAACTAAGAAATATAAACCCAGAAAATCCAGTATTATTAAAAATACATACTCCTACTGTGAGTTCATTGGGTGAGATTGAACACGCTGTTCCAATGTTATCTTTGGATAAAGTTTATACTATCGATGAATGGATAGAATGGGCTAATAAAGTAAAAAGAAACAATCAAGAAATATTTTATATAGAAAATAAATTTGATGGTTGGAGTGTAGAGAAAAATAGAAATATTTTATCAACAAGAGGAGATGGATTTGTTGGTGATGATATATCAAATAAATTGGTATATATAAAAATGATAGATGGTTCTTCTGTTTCAAGTGTTTCATATATTCATGGGGAACTTGTCATGTTGAAATCAGACTTTGAAAAAATTAAAACGCAAATATTTAGAAAGAATGGTAAACCATATAAAACTCCAAGAACGATATTAACAGGTTTGCTGTCAAAGGATGAAATAAGAGACGGAGTTGGAAAAGTTCTGACGCTAATTCCATTTAATTCTTTTCAAATTCAAGCTACTTTTGAAGCATTGAAAACTATAGATTTTAACAAGTTGATAGAGGAAAGAAAGAATGCTGATTATCCTATAGATGGTCTTGTTATGAAATTAGCTGATATTGATTATGGGGTGTCTTTAGGATCGACGTCTCATCATGTTAGATCTGCAATGGCATTAAAATTAACAAACCCAACTGGAAAGACTGTTTTAAGATCTATAAGATGGAGCATTGGAAAACATAAAATAACTCCTGTTGGAGAAGTCGATCCTGTAGAGATAAGTGGTGTAATTGTAGACAGTCCAAGTCTGCATAATTATAAGTATATTATTGATAATGATATACACATAGGAGATACATTAATAGTAGAACGATGTGGAGATATAATTCCAGATGTTCAGCAAGTAATACCTGGAAAAGTTAGAGAAAAAATAATTCTTGAAAGCTGTCCAGTGTGTGGTAGTCCAGTAGAATATATTTCCCCCGAACTTGTTTGTAAAAATACAGAGTGTTCCGGTAAACATTTAAAATGCCTTTTAGACTCTGTTATTAGAATAGGTATAGAAAGACTTGGAGAACCAACTCTAGAAAAATTAATATCTATTGGTGTTTCAAATCTTGTTGATATATTTAATCTTACAAAAGAAGATATTATTAAACTTGAAAGATTTGGAGAATCTTCTTCTGAAAATTTATTCAATGAAATACAAAAAGTTAAATGTGGTGTTGTTCATGAATGGCAGATACTGGCATCTTTAAATGTACATGGTGTTGGTAGGCGTATGAGTAAGATGATTTTGGAGCTTATGTCATTAGAAGAATTAAGACATAAAACAATCGAAGAATTGGAGGAGATAAAAGGTATTGGATTTATAACGGCTTATAATATATATTGCGGTCTTCTGAAAAACAACGAATATATAAATCAATTATTAGAAATATTACCAGTATCAACAAATGTGATTTCGATAGGAGAAAAAATGGAAAAGAAATGTACTATCTGTTTCACAGGTAAAATGCCTGAAAAAAGAAGTTATTATGAAAATATAGCAAGAGAAGAGGGATATGAGCCAGTCGGAAGAGTAACGAAGGATCTTGGAATACTTGTATGTATGGATCCTGATAGTAATTCTGGAAAAGCTAAAAAAGCTAGAGGATATGGTGTAAGAATAATGCATCTAGATGAATGGTTGGGATAAATGATTAATGAGATTGTGAATATTTTTTCAATGATAGTTATGGGTGGTTGTTTGGTTAAATGTAGGTGCTGCAAAAAACTATATATTCGTAATAATTTTGAACGTGGCGATTGGTTAATTTGTAAAGAATGCTTAGAAAAGGGCAATAAGGATGAATAATACAGACTTTAAAAGAATTGGACATAAACCTTTAAATGGTAAATGTTATGGCCATATAGCGCATCTAAGAGGCAGTAAAACAGGTCCTGGTGATCATATATGCAATATCGGTGATCAAATACGAGCTACAGAAAAAGTAAAAGATAAGCATGATAGAATAATAGTTTTAGAAAAATTAGACGGGTCTAATGTTGGCGTTGCTAAATTGGAAGACGGGTATTGTGTTGCTCTTATAAGAGCTGGGTATATGGCATGTCATTCAAAACATCTTTTCCATAAACATCATTTTGTTACATGGGTGCATGAAAATTATTCTAGATTTAATTCTATGTTAGATATAGGCGAGAGAGTCTGTGCAGAATGGATGGTAATGGCTCATGGTACAAAATATAAATTACCACACGAGCCATTTGTTGCTTTCGATATTATGCGCGGTAATACAAGAGTAAATTACGATGAATTAAAAAGAAGAACAGAAGAATATAGATTTATCACTCCACATCTTATACATATGGGAGGATCTATATCAATAAAAGAAGCAATGAAAAAACTTGGAACTTATGGATATCATGGAGCATTGGATCCAGCTGAAGGATGTGTATGGAGAATAGAAAGAAATAAAAATATCGATAAATATGATACTTCTAGTCCAAGGGAGTGGGTAGTAGAAAATCTTGTGAAATATGTAAGACCAGAAAAACAAAATGGAATTTATTTTGGTGATAGATACGAAGACATTGTGTGGAATATATATGAAAGTTCTAATTACGGTACAGTGAATTTAAATAATATATAAAGGAATGATTATTATGAAAATAAAATTGTCTTTACTTTTATTAGATGAAGAAGATCCTATAGATTGTATTTTAGATATACCTACTAAAGAACTTAAATACTGTATAAATATTAATAAAAAAGAATGTGATATCTTGAAGGATTTAAATGATGAATTATATGTTGCCGATTTCACTGCAATTGGAATTCTAGAACCTTGATTGGAAATAAATAGATGTGAAAACCTAATTGTTTTAAAAAGGAGAAAAAAATGAGTGACTCTTTAAAGTTGTTAGAATTGAAACGTAGAATTAGTCGTAAATTTCTTGGCAAATTTGGAATATGTGGCGTAGGGTTACGAGTAGAAGAAAACTCTGTTTGTGTTTATGTAGATAACAAGGAAAAATTTATGAGACGTAAATATGATAGATTATTCAAAATAGATATTGGAGATGTAGGAGTGGGGATAATTATAGAAGAGAGTAAACCTGTTAAATTTTCTAAATAAAGGAGAATTAAAAATGAACGTAAAGTTTAAAATAGATTTATTTGGTAAAAATATCCCCATACAGATGGTCATCCCAAACGATTGTATAGAACAATATTGTGAAATGAAAAAAGCCTGCCCAGCATTGTTCCTCATAACTGGTTTCAATGACCAGTTAACAATGATGGTTGCAGAAGCGCTCCATGACTCAGATGTTCAAGGTCGTGTAATACCAGTTAATAAAAAAGGTAAAAGTCTAATTGCTTTAAAAAAATAAAAGAAGGACAAATCTGTATATAGGGGGTTTTTTATATAAAACCCCCTTTTTTAAATTTATAAAAATGATTTATTTTTTGTTAATATACAATATGAAAGGAGATAAATATAAAACTCAATGGAAATAGTTTGTTTAATTTGTAAAGAAAAAGGAATCGATAAAGTTTTTGAAAAATCACAATCATTATCGAGGCATATTAATGCTATACATAAATGTAAACCTCAAGAGTATTATGATAAATATCTAAAAAAAGATGGGGAGGGATGCTGTCAAAATCCAAACTGTCCAAATGGGAATCCAGCGACTAGTTTTCAGTCTATAACTAAAGGTTATTCAATCGGATGTTGCAATAGTTGTTCTCAATCAGTTCCCAGTGTTCGGGAAAAAACGAAAAATACAAATATTGATAAATATGGTTATGATGTGCCTATAAAAAATCCTGATATTTTCCAGAAAGTTAAAGATACTACAAAAAAGAATTGGGGTACTGAGTTTATAATGAAAGTGGAGGAAGTAAAAAATAAGAGTGTCTCGACCAGAAAGCCAAGGCAAAAAGAGATACAAAAAAATAGAGAGAGGAGATGTAAAGAAAAACATGGTGTTGTAAATCAAATGTATAGATGTGAGGTAAGAGAAAAATTATCCAAATTCCATATAGAAAGATCTAGAGAACGAATAATAAACCTTTTAAATAAATTAGATTTAACTGTATTGGAATATACTAAATGTTCTGATAAATGTAAACTAAAATGTAACAATTGTGGAAACGAATTTGAAGCCAATCCTAATCATTTATTTGATATTCGTCGAATGAACTGTTGTCAAGGATGTGCAGAATCTAGATATGGTAAAACACAAAGAGAAATAAGTGATTTTTGTGAACAATATTTTGAAGATGTTATAGAAAATGATAGATCTATATTAAATGGGAAGGAAATAGATATACTAATCCCACAAGCTAATATAGGTATAGAGTATGATGGGTTTTATTGGCATTGTGAAGCGTCTGGAGGAAAAAGTAGAAAATATCATCTAGATAAAACTATACTTGCTAAAGAAAAAGGTATAAGTTTAATTCATATATTCGAAGATGAATGGTTATTTAAAAAAGATATTGTAAAAAGTATTTTAAAATCTAAATTTAGAAAATTAGATAAATCAATTTTTGCTAGAAAATGCGAAAAAGAAGTTGTAAAACTGGATATCGTAGATGCGAGACATTTTTATAATGATAATCATTTACAAGGATATTCTCCTGGTGATCATACAGCATTAATATATAAAGGAGAAATTGTTTCTTGTATTACTATTGGCACTCCTAGATTTAACAAAAATTATAAATCTGAGATAATAAGATTTTGTAACAAAAAGTTTACATCTGTTGTTGGCGGGTTGTCAAAATTAATATCCAATGTTTTGAATGATGATAATAATTCTATTATTACATATGCAGATGCTAGATATGGAAATGGTTCAGGTTATTTGAAGAGTGGTTTTAAATATTTAACTATGACTAATCCTGGTTATTATTATATAAAAAATTATAATAAAGAATCCAGATTAAAATATCAAAAACATAAATTAAAGAATTTGTTAGAATTATATAATCAAAATCTTACAGAGTGGGAAAATATGAAACTTAATGGGTATGATCGTATATGGGATTGTGGTAATTATGTTTTTGAATGGAAATAATATAAAAAAATATCCCCTGGATTTTTCCAGGGGATATTTACAATAAATATACTTATATTAAGCAGTATCAGAAATACTAAGAACTCCAAGAGCCTCGTGACGTATTACTTTACTAGAGTAACGAGTCATGATGGTTAATGAAGGTATGGCGCCTAAAGGATACGGGGAAAGTAATGCTGGTACATATGGGGCATAAACATATGCCGCTCTCGACAAATCATTACTTCTATATTTAGCAATAACAGATCCTTGAGGAACAACAGAACTTATTAATATTTTCCATTTTCCACCAGTAACCGTTGCACTTCTATATCCAACGTCGCCGTTGTCAGTGCTAGTCCCAGTATACTCAAAAGTATTAAGAGATTCAAATACAGCTGCATCTAAAGGATTACATGCTAACGTATTAGCAGGACCCATAAGAGAACTATTATATATTTGAGCACTTAAGTCATTAAGAGTAGGTATCATATTCTCATACCAAGCTTTTCTTCCATAAGGAAATGTGGTAGGAGGATTAAGATCAAAAGTTTTTGTATGTGTTGAAGGGTTAAGAGCACTATTGGTTGCTATAAGAGCATTGATGATCTCGCGATCTATATCAAGAGCAATCTGCTCACCTATAATGTTAACAAATTCACTTTGAAGAGCTACGTCAAAAAGAGCCTTTACATCTTGTTCCATGTTAATGGTCCATTCAGCAGAGATTCTTCGATCTACGGTCGTAAATCTAATTTTCTCAACTTCAAATCTCACGGTAGGATTGATTTGATTCTCTTCCAAAGAACAAACTGCTTGATAACGAATAGTAGTTACTGCGCTATTTGCAGAAGACCAAGTAAGAGTTCCATTCTCAAAATCTACATGTCCAGAAATAACATCTGTTTCATGACTATTGGTAACAACTGTTTCAGAAAAATTACCGTCAGTCGTCATGATTATAGATACTTCTTTTACAGTTCCAGATGTACTATCATAGATACCAGTAATTTGGAAATCATGCTCTATATGACTTTGAGTTGAATTAAGACTAGCTTCAGCTAAAATATCGGTAGTTCCGACAGTAGCAGTTTTTTCAAGGCAGATGCCTACGGATGGGCCTCTACTTATATCAGTGCTGCTTGGGAATGTATGACCGAAAGTGCTTTCTCCGTTTTTCTTGAAGTATGCATGAACAAAACCTTTGATTACATCTGGTTTGTCTATAGGCATAACATTTACAAGTTCTCTAGCAATTAATCTTGGATAGAAAACACGTAAAACAGGCATGGTTAAAGTTTCATAAGGATTAAGCAGAAACATAGAATTTTCCATAAGGGAAACTCTAGTAGTTTCGGCCATTAACATAAAGTCTTCAGTATCTGCACTAGTAAGACCTTCTGCTAATGACTTTGCATAAATACTAAATGCATTAGGATCGGTGATAACTTGTTTGAACCCTTGAGGAGTTCTAGCATCTATACCAGTCATCCTTTTAGTTCTTGTATACGTTTCTTTAAGTATATGTTTCATTTCTTCTTTCTCCTCTTTTAGGAAATTGTTATTTTATTCTGTTGATCAGATAAATAAGTAGAAAGTCTAGCTTTCAATGTCTTTAGGGTTTCTATTTCATGATCTTGAATTTTATATAAAAGCTTAGATATTTTATCTTTGTTGTTTCCAATTATGACACCTTCTTGTTTTAAGTTGTCTATCAATTGTAATACTTCATGCATTGCTTCTAATCTTTTACATTCATTCGAAACATGTCTCAATCTTTCACGTATAACTTTCAGCCTATCTTTGGATCTTAATAGATCATTTTTGGCCTTATTCAAAGACTGTTGCTTTCTCTCAATCTTTTCGTCGGTCTTACAAATAACTAGCTGTGAAAGATATGATAGTAAACCATCTAATGGAAGTAATTCCCCATTAACAGTATCTAATTCGGTAATGTTCATAGTTGAACCTCCATTTCACAAAGTTTGTCCTCAATAATTTTCCTCACTTAATTGAAAGAAAATGTTCTTCTCAATTTAAGCAGTAAGTCATTGCATTTATTGTTTAATTGTTGTGTTTTATCCATAAATTGTTCTATAGATTTTGATCCTCTATTTGATAACGCATCTGTTTCTCTTATAGATAATCTAATATTTTTTTCCATAAGATCCAACTTTTTTGTTATGATATTCTTTGGAAAATTTGATACTTCTATATAATTTTCTATTGCCTCGAATAACATACCTTCTGGAATTTCTGTATTAGAATCGTTAGGTTCTAATTCTTCTATTTTCAAATCGACCCCTCCATTTTTATTTTTTTATTAAAATTATCTATTGACTTTTTGGACTTTCTAATTTCTTATCAGCTACAGATCCTTTTGGATTTGTTATAACCTTGGCAGCAAATTCATCGTTTGGATTGCTCCCATCATTCCTAATTTCTCCTCTTAGAAATGCCGCTGATCGTTTATGCACTTCTCTTCTTGATGGAAGATCGCCCAACGCTTTATTTATATATTCTTGTGAAACTGGCATCTTAATATCTCCTTATTATATTTATAGTTTGTCCGAATTTTTATATCATCAAGTGAGGACTATCATTATATTATAGGCAAGCATCCAAAACCTTTTGGTCTATCTGGAATTTGTGGTGGGTATTTTACTAATATATAACAACATATACCATCTGATGGTTCAGATTCGTTATCGTATGAATTATATGCAGTTAAACAAAAATAATAATCTCCATTTTCAGGCAATGGATCTATAGTCACTTGTGTCATAGTCTCATCAATATTAACATCCACTTTGGTCACATTAGGATTTGTTTGAAATCCAAGAATGTCGATGTCTGCTCTTGTAGGAGCATAATATAATTTATATCCTTCTAAGTTTGTTTCAGTGTTAGCATCCCATGTAAATGTTATGGTTTCATTGGGATCTATTATTGTTTTATCTTGACTAAATGAATTGGTTGTAAACGCTAAACTAAAAATTAATACAATTGCTAATATAATACTCTTTATCTTCATTTTTTAAATTCCTTTCAATATATTCCAGGCGCATAACTTCGCCGTAAGTATATTTCTCTTTCGTGTTTATCTTCCTTATGAATTAACCAATTCTTAACATCAAAACATGGGCAACTTTTATTTACATTTGGGAAATCCCTATGTCCTAGTACTTTAGCGTTTGGAAAAATACTAATAAAAAAATTGATTGTTTTTCTTAATGCTTCAAATTGATCGTCTGTAAAATTATTTTCTGGTTTGTTGGAACTATCTACTCCACCAATCATACATATACCCAATGATTTACTATTATATCCTTTTACCTGAGCACCAATATCTGATAGAGTTCTATCTCCATACTCTATCAATCCACCGAGTTCACCAGGTTCTCTTCGTATAACTATATGATATCCTATCTTAGACCAACCACGATTTCTATGCCATTTATCTATTTCATCCACACCTATATTCATAGTTGGAGGAGTCGCGCTACAATGGCAGACTATGTACTCTATAGATTTGATAAAATTATTCATGTTTGTTTTATTTATGCCTTTAAATATATAGCAATAAGATTTAATATTATTACACCCATTAAACCCATAGCTATATATATTCTAAGTCTTATATCGTTATGTTCTTTAAGACTTTCTTTTCTATCAGAATTAAGTTTTTCAGATAGCATTGAATGTCTTGTAGATGAATTTTTTCCATGATCATCTATTTTATCTGCAACCTTATTTATATTATGATAAGTTTCTTTATGTATTTCTATCATAGAGTCCATACGTCCTATTAAATTTTGTTGCTGAGTTAAAACCTGAGTGTTAAGTTCTACTTGTTTTTTGTATGACTCCATTAATAGAGTGAGATCTTCTTTACTTAAATCGCTCATTTATATTTCCTCCCACAAAGTTTGTCCTAATTTTTTAGAAAACCTCGCTATCTTCTTTTATTTCATCTTCCTCTTTTAATTTATGTATTTCGACTATCTGATCTATTTCGTAAGATATTGTCTGGGCAAGTGCATTAGAATTCCATTTTGTTAATCTATTACCCATCTCATCATTCAAAAAACCTTGAATTATACCTTTAATTTTTGCCCCTTCTTCTTGTGTCATTTTTATGATCCCTTTCTAAAATTATTTTATTAATTAAGATCTACCCACCCATTATGATAAAATCTAAGTTTTCCAGCAGTACTATTATATAAAAGCATACCATTTGCAGGGGTAGATGTATCAGAAGTACACCCAGCTGCAAAAGACATATGAGCCTTAACTGTTGGTGTTGCACCAGGAGAACCTATGAATACCCCAAACAACCCATAAGCAGTTACCTCAATAGCAGTTCCATAACTATTTACAATTTCTATTGCATGACCACCACTACATGTATCAATACGTAAAGCAGAATTATCAGAATCTACTATATGCAAACCATATCTTCCAGAATCTGTAATGTATATTGCATCCGAACTAGAATTTCCAGAATTATTGACCTTAATACCATGAGTACCTGGACTGTTAATTTCTAATCCAATAGTTCCAGGATCTTCCATATATATACCAACTGCATCTGTTTTTTCTATATGGATTCCTGTGGTTGGACCACCTGCTACAGAACCTATTAAAATACCAGCAGTTCCAGACTCATCTATTTTTAAACCATATGTAGATGAATTAGTTATATTTATACCAGTAGTAGCAGAATTAGTAATATTAATTCCAGACATAGATGCGTTTGTATTTGTTATGTCAATACCATGTCCAGAAGTATTTGTAGTGGTTATATTTATACCATTTGAACCATCCAACCTATTTATCTCTGTAGCACTAGCGGTAATTGCTGCTAATTTAGTAAAATCTGCTTGTACTAATCCAGATACACCATCCAATAAATTTAACTCTGTTGATGTAGCAGTCATTGTAACATCTTCGTTAAACTTTGGACTAGTTAACCTTTTATTAGTTAATGTTTGATTATTTGTGGTTCCTACAACAGCACCAGTAGCACTATGTGCAGCAGATGCAGATATATGACTCACAGAATTAGAAACCGCTGTATCTATTTGAGCATGTGTATTTGTTCCTATGTTAGATAAAGTAGTATGATTAATTTGAGCACCATCTCCACCACTATGATCATGAGTATTTCCGTTTGTAACTCCTAATGCAACCACAGCATATGTTGCAGATAAATCTGCAATTCTAGCAGCTGCAACAGTTCCACTGTCTATTTCGTCTCCTGCAATACTACAACTTGTTAGTGTAGCACTTGTTATAGTCATAGCATCTCCAGTAGTAAATGCTATATTATCACCACCAGAATTTCCAAGTGTAAAAGAACCATCTTCGTTTACATCAAATCTTACAGCACCAGCTGCCTTCCTCATTGTGAGACCATTAGCATCTATTATAACAGCATTATCAGTAGTTGCAGTTCCAGATATAACAGATGAATCTACAACACCAGCTGCAGCTGCAGTTGCTCCTACTTTACTCCAAGTACCTGCAGCGGTTTTGATAAATAAATCATGATTGCTATCTACTGCTAATGCGTCTACAGCAGCACTTCCATATGTAGAATGTAAATTAGCAGCTCCAGCTACCCCAGCATTTTCAATATATAATGGTCCATAACCACCAGTAGTACATTTTGCTATACTTACTCCATAATGACCAGCATTTACTACATTAATAGCATTTGTTGTAGATGTAGTTATATTTATTCCATGTACACCAGCAGTTGTTATGTTTAAACCATGTCCTGTACCAGAATTAGTAACTTGAATAGCATCATTTCCAGCAGTTGTTACTTTAAGACCGTCTGATGTAGCATTAGCTATTACTATACCAGAGCCACCAGCATTTTCTACTTTGATTCCATTACCAGTTGCAGTTGTTATATTTATACCATCGCTACCAGCACTTACTATACTTATACCATATGTTGTTGCACTATCTATTTGTATAGCATCTCCACCAGCATCAGATATCAATATACCATTGGATGTAGCATTATCTATTTCTATTGCGTTATCTGTTGCTGTTACTATATGTATACCATCAGCACCAGCATTTGTAATCAACATTCCATGTGCAGTAGCATTTGTAATTTCTATTGCATTATCTGTTGCTGTTACTATATGTATACCATCAGCACCAGCATTTGTAATCAACATTCCATGTGCAGTAGCATTTGTAATTTCTATTGCATTATCTGTTGCTGTTACTATATGTATACCATCAGCACCAGCATTTGTAATCAACATTCCATTGGATGTAGCATTTTCTATTTCTATTGCATTATCTGTTGCTGTTACTATATGTATACCATCAGCACCAGCATTTGTAATCAACATTCCATGTGCAGTAGCATTTGTAATTTCTATAGCATCGTTACCAGCAGTATCTATGCAGATGCCATTAGCAAATGCATTTGTTATATGTAAAGCATCACCAGCAGAAGTGTTATCAACCAAAATAGCATGAGCAGAAGAATCTTCTATTTCAATGGCATTACCACCAGCGTCAACAATATGTATAGCATCTCCTGTTGAATTAGTTATACCAATAGCATATTGTCCAGCAGTTGCTATGTTCAAAGCATTGGTTGTAGCATTTGCTATATTTATAGCATTTGAACCAGCAGTTGTTATGTTTAAACCATGTGCTGTAGCATTATCTATTTGTATAGCATCACCACCAGCTGTGGTTACCCTAAGTCCATCTGCTGTTGCATTACTTATTAAAATACCATTACTTGCTGCAGTTGTTATCGTGAGAGCGCTTGAGACTGTTGTATTCGATATAGTTATACCATCATCTCCATCTATGTCTATATCTTCATCTACAAGTTGATTTAGATAACTTTTCGTCATAGATGTACTAAGACCATATAATGCATCAAAATCTACTCTATTTACATCTACTGGGTTAAATAAATCTAGATTTGCAACTCTTCCATATGTAGTACCATCATTGATATCGTCTAATGTATCATCTTCTATACAAAAACTATCTCCGCCTATATATTCTATAGTAGTATCTGTGCCTATATATAATCTTTTCTTATTTATATCAAATATTGGCTCTCCCAATCCAGCACTTTCACTATATGCTTGAACGGCTGCCGTTGTGCCTCTTTTAAAACGTATTTCTGTTGACATATCATTCAACCTCCGTTATCTATTAAATTATGAACTCTTCAGGAATATCTAACCATCCACCATCAGCAAAACCTTTTGGATGTGGTCTTCCTTGAGAAGTGTCGTCTGGATCCCAATAATATAAAGGTGATATTATTTCAACTGATGAGTCAACTTTAATTGCCCCAATAAAACAATATTTCTTTTTCAAACTAGTTGTTAGCGATGTATAATCTGTTTTTTTCATTAATCCTACATATGCAGAACTATTTATACTAGTATTATAATATATCAAAATATACACAGTTCCAGCTCCTGATATAGCATTCACCCAACTAAAATATGATTCTTCATCATTTATATATAAAGTTTTACTTCTTTTAATATCTATACAAACTCCACCGATTACACATCTTCCAGTAGTTACTTTTATAGATACTGAACTAAGTATTTCAATATCAAATGAGTTATCTGTTAAACAACTATTATATTCTATATCTTCATATAAATCATATAAATCTAAAACATCTTTGTTATAACCACTAACTGGTGGCGTTCCTACCATTGAGTGTGTTAATTTCCTAAGATTAGTATTAGTATTATCGTCAAAAGGTTCTAAAATATTATACTGATCTGGTGGTAATTGTGGTAATCCTTCCGATGAAACAGCTGGCCATGGTGTACCACTAGCCTCTGCAGATTCTGAACTTTCTCCATTTTCATCTACAGCAGTTACAATATAAAATAATTCTGTTCCTGGCTCTCTATCAGAATGAAGATAAGGAGATGTAACTCCTGTAATTTTAGTACCATTTAGTTTTGTCACACCAGCACTTGTTTTCCAATATATATTATAAGAATCTGCACCTACTGACGCTGTCCAAGAAATTGCATTCTTTTCTACTCCTTCTGTTACACCAACTCCTGTTGGTGGTTCTGGATATGGACTTGCAGAATATTCTACACTAGGATCTCCTTCTCCGTATGCATTTTCAGAAGTCATTATATAATAGTATGTTGAACTAGGATCAAGGCTACTATGTGTATACGGTGACGATACTGAAGATATTTTAGTACCATTTAGTTTTGTCACACCTGGACTGGTTCTCCAATATATATAAGTATCTGTAGCACTAGGATCTACTGTAAATGTTATTACATTCTCACCTTCTCCGAGTGTAGCCGAAATTCCGCTTGGTGGATCTGGTGTTCCAAAAGGAGTTCCTGTTACTTCTGAAGAGTCTGCTCCTTCTCCTGTTTCATTTTCAGCAACTACTACATAATAATAAGGCTGACCTTTTGTAAGGGATGTGTGTTCGTATGGACTAGTAACACCAGTTATCTTAGTTCCAGTAAGTTTTGTTACTGGAGATGTAGTAAGCCAATAAATATTATAAGAATCTGCACCATTCACAGAATCCCACGTTATAGTATTCTTTTCAAATCCAGCAGTGGCTATAACATTTAGAGGTGCTGCCGGATACGGCTGTCCATTATATTCTATAGATTCTGTGCCTTCTCCAAATGCATTTTCAGAAGTCATTATATAATAATAAGTCAGATCTGGATCTAAACTTGTATGTTCGTATGGTGATGATACTGAAGATATTTTATTATCGCCTGTTGTGACTGGTGAACTATTTGACCAGTATATATGGGTATCTGATGCAGAAGGATCTACTGTAAAAGTTATTGTATTTTTATCTTCTCCCTCCGTAACACTTATACTCGTTGGAGGATCTGGTGGTACTGCTTCATTATCCTGAAATACTGTTACATAATTATTTAGAGCAGATCCAGAATATATATAACCGCCTGTTTGAGAAGATATTGAATTTAAAGAATCTGCCCAATTTCCAGCCCCTGTGACTGATGCATACACTGATGGGTTATCTGGATCGCTGGTGTTTAATCTATATAAACCATTAGCACTGCAAGCATAGATAATTCCTTGAGATTCAACTATATCATTCAAACCTATAGATAAAGTGCCTCTTTTTGATATACTAGATGGATTACTCACATCTACTACTGTTAGATTAGAACTACCAATTACATATAAATAATTATCACTTTTTGCAATCCTCATAAGTAATGGATTAGACCAATCAGCATCTATTAAAGTGTTTGTAATGCTTGGACTTGTTTTGCTAGTGACATTTGCAACACCAACTCTATCAGCTCTACAAAAATATAAATAATTTCCATCTATAGAAAGATTACCTGCTTTGGTAACACTTGAAATTCTTGATTTGTAAGATGGAGAACCAGGAGTGCTAACATCGTAGATATCTATATAGTAGCCACCATAGGAACTTATATATAAATAATTTCCTTCTTTTGCTACTCCTAGACACTGTGCGCACGGGATTGTTGTAGTTTCTGATGGACTACTCTTATTTGTAACATTTATAATTGTACAACAATCATCACCTCTTGATGAATAATATACATAACTATCATCTTTACAACATATTTGATATGTGAGAGAGACATTATATGATGCAGTACTAAGATAACTCTGTACGAACGGGGAAGCAGGTGTGGAAACATTAACTATTGTGAAATAACCAGACGAAGCACATCCCACATATACATAATCCCCATAACATGCCAATGCTGATGGATAATCTAAATATGTAGCATCTACTACGTGTCCAAGATCATTTAATGCCATAAACTATTCCCTTATAACTCTCCACCATCTATTATCATCCAATTACCAGCTGTTACTGGTCTTTTTATACTACCATCTAGATATGCAACAGAACTTAGTTCGTATCTTCCTTCTCCAGCATTCCACACTGTTGTAACAGCTCCTAAAAATATATACTGGTGTTCGTGTCCAGTATATAATGAACTAATATCTCTGATAACTTTATACCAAGCTTTTGGAGCTGGTAACGCTCTAGAATACAAATATTGTAAAACTATGTAATATGTATCTGCAGACACCATTGTTCCAGTATCATCAATATAATAACTATTATTTGCAAAATTCATATAATAATCTTCAGTTATATGTATTAAAACATCATCCTTTATACATATACCAGGAGTTATTGTAACTTCATACCAGTTTGTCACAGATAAAGAAAAAGACTGATTTGGAAATAATATTACATCTTCTCCTGTAGATGCTATCCTAGTCATTCTATTTAGAATAGAAGAAAACCTTCTATTACTATATGGATCTACAGATCTATCTTGAATTGGTGCTGTTAATGCCACAATATTCCCCTCTTATTATTATAACGAATATTTAGTCTGTAATCTAATTATTCTTTGTTCTACCAATCTATCAAAATCATTTGGAAAATAACAATATCCTTCTTCTGTGCAAACCATACCAGCTGATTCACAAAGACCTGTTGATTCATGTATTGTTTTTGTAACATTTTCAGTTATTTTTATTAATTTTGCATCTTTATGAGAAGGATAAGATACTGCGTCCCAAGTGATGACATGTAGAGGACCAACAACTTCATATATAGATCTACCATTTTCCGTTATCTGTTTTAAATCTCCCATTCCTCTAAATGAGAATCCTACAGGTATTCCATCCTCTGCTAAATTTCTTAATATTTCACCATTTGGAGTTCTGAGTGTTTCTATGACGGCCATTAATTTATTTCCATCCCAACCCATTTCACAAAATTGGTGAGCAGCTTCTTTGTATAGCACTGTAACTTGTCTAACTGGATCTTTATCAATTGGATGGTCCAACTCTCCCAAAAAACTTCCCTCATTTATTCTAGGTGATATAGACTCAACCCCATCTCTTAATATTTTAGTGGCATATCTTCTATTATTTCTATTTACATCGCCACCTGTTTGTACTATTATATCAGCTCTTATTCTACCTTCTTTTAGTTTTTTTATTTTTTTAGCCACACACATAGTTTGGGCAGATTCTGCAAAAATATACATATTATATCTCCTATTCTTCTCTATTTGATAATTTTTCTAATTCTTCTATAGAACTTTGTAATAATTTATAATAACTTTTGATAATATCATCTATTTTATCTTTAAAGCTTTCAAAATTAGAAATAATTATATGAAACAAATCAATCGCCTCCAGAATCTCGTTTCTAAGTTCGTCAAATTTAGAATCTGAATGATAGTCTAGGAGTCTGGATATGGCAATGAGTTTGGCATATATCTTTTTTAGTCTATAAACTTTATCTACTGTAGATAACTGTTCTTCAGCATCTACTTCTTCGGTTGGGATTTCCTCATCTTCTTCTACTGGATCTTCTTCAGTTGATTCTTCTCCTTCGATGGGAGTTTCTTCTTCTGTTTCTTCTCCTTCGATAGGTGTTTCCTCTTCTTCCGACTCTTCCTGTTCAATGAAATAAAGCAAACCCTCAAATAACTTATATATCCTCTTTTTTTTCATCATATCCTCTTAAGATTTAAAGTTTGTCCTAACAATTAGAACCCACCCCCTCCGAAACTTCCACCGCCTTCTTCCTCACTACCTTTTGAACCTTTAACTTTATCATCCATACTATCATCTGTTTCAAACTCTTTCAGTTTTTCCCAATCTATGGATAGATATTTTCTTTTTAAGTATTCTTTGTTAACACCAAGTTCTACAAGGGCGTTGATAAGTCTAACAATGGTTTCCATGTGTTCTGCCTCTCTTTCTATCTGTAACATCTTTGGAGGCATAAATGTGATTATCAATCCCATTGGTAGATTTGAAGTATAAACCATTTTATAAATTTTAGAAAATAAATTATAAATATGTTTTGATAGCATGGACTGATAAGCCACTATTGTTCTTGCAAATAATTGGTTTTCGAATGATAATGCATTTTTGTTAGATAAATTCTCTTCGAGATTCAAATATGACGGTGGTACATCTAAAGAAGATACCAACTCATCTCTAAAGAATTTAAGCTCATCATGCAGATCTCTAATAGATGACGTTGCTGGTACTGTATCAAATTCTACATATCTTTTTCCTTTTGTCTGAGGTATAAAAAATGTCTCATATGATGTTATCATGTTTGGTATAGAACCTATACTTCCAACTGTTCCCAAACTAAATTTTTTCTTTTGTAATCCTTCTTTAACTTCTTCTATTAAATTCCTAGTGTTTCTCGGTATTCCAGTTTCTATGTATATTGCTCGTTTATCACTAGAATCTCCGATACGTTTAATAACAAGAGCTGTTTCAAATGCAATTAATAATTTTGCTGAGAATGTAGTTTTGTAGAATATGCTTTCACCATATGGGAAAAATCTTCTGTTGTAAATAGATACATGCTGCATTCTTTCTGGTGGGACATATCTCAATCTTAATATACCATTCTCATCATCGTCTAATTCTTTTATAACTCTAGAAATCATAGTTTTTACTTCTTTTTTATTTACAACTAAATCTGATTTTCCTATGTGTCTTTTTACTTGATCTATTACATCTTTATATAATCTATCAACACCCATAAAATCTCTATTAGTACTAGAATAGTTTAGTATGTTCCTAAGTCTGCTTTGATTTGCAGAATTTGTACCAGTACTTGGTTGTAATGGATCCATTGGGTTGCTAGTTCTTGGTAATATTAAATATCCGAGACATAACTTAAATCTTCCAGATTGTAATTTTATAACGTAAGATGGTTCATGTATGATAAGTCTAATCTTAGAAAGGTCTACAGCAGAATCTTTATCTTTTGCTTCTTCTATTATAGGTTTAATAATTACAGTTTCTTCCTCAATTACTGTTTTATTTCTAGGTGTTATTTTTGGTGTTTTATATTTTATTTCGTATTCTGCAGGATATGTATATCCTTCGTTTAGAATAGATTGAGTCAATGGTACATCTTCTGACGAATAGTTACAAATCTCTATAAATTGATCTCCGAATTTAAGTGTTTCAGATACCAAATCATGTAAGCTATCTTCTATCTTTAATACTTCATTTATAGATTTTACATTTATAAGATCTCGTTCATCGACTGGAGATATTGATTTTGTTCTAATGAATTGTAATTTTTCTTTTGTTATATCATCTGGAGAAACTATCTCATTAGACAATACTTTTAATGCTCTAGCACAATATGGTATAGAATCACAAATCTCTTCTGAGTTTGTGTATCTATTAAGTCTAGACATGAGTTCTGTTGAAAATGTTATATTTGAAGATATGTTTTCAAACATACTAGTATCTATAGTATCTGAAAACATTTTTCTTAGTAACTCTGCTTGATTCATGTTGTCTTTATTTACTATAGAATCTGAAACTCTTTTTAGTACATCATCTACTTTATCCATAGACTTATCACTAGATGTTTTTATAATCTTGTTTTTAACAGCATTAAAAGTTGCTTTTACAGGATTTATATTTGTTTTTGATTTTTTTCTAGTCATTTTCTAACTCTCTTTCCATATCTTCTTTAGCAACATCTGACATTTTACTTGTAATAACAGATTCATCTTGATCTACTCTTTGTATGAATTCGTTTGCAAGTATTGAACATATGGAATCTATATCTCCATATAATATCTCTAAGTCATTTATAATACTAACTCCGCTAAAAAGGAATACTAGTTTTATATACACAGAGTGAAGATTTCCCATCTCTTCTTTGTTTATACGAAATCCAGAAGATGATTGTACTAATACATGATCTCTAAAAGTTTTTTGATATGCCAACTCTTTTGCTCTTTCGAATATCGCCAATGTTTCAGTAAACCTATCAAATATACTATTTCTATAATTTTTTTCATTATAGATATGAAATATTATAAAAAATGATAATATAATTAAAATTACATTAATATTAATCTGACTCAACCATACCATTATCTAACTCCTCAGTATTCTCTTCATTTTCTGATTCTTCAACTTCCTCAATTATTTCCTCGACATTTTCTTCAAATATTTCTTCTTTCAAATCATTATCATCATCAATATTTCCAAGATCTATCTCTGGAACTATATTTTGTAATCTAATATTTTCATCTAACGATTCTCCATGATATTTATCATCATGCTTAGAATAATCCATACTTATATGCACACCTACAATATCTGATGGTCTAACTATCAATATATCATTATCTGTTTCAAATTTAGAAACTTTACATCCTGACATGAATTTTGATATTTTTGATGTTATTTCTTCTATAGGTTTATCTTCGTTTTGATCTGTTAATACTATAGTTCTCGAATATCCTTTTAAATAATAAATAAATTTTCTAGCCATATTCCCCCTATCCTTTTATTTTAAAATTTAAACCAATATTAAGCTTAGGTTTTTTTAAAGAAAGTTTTGGTGGTTTTTTCTTTGGTTTCTCTTTTATATTTTCTACTTCCGTTATTGTAAATTCGCTTATTGGACTAACCCTTATAAGAGATTCATATAACTGTTTTTCAGATTTATCTATTTTAAATTTTATAGGAGTTCTAACAACTCTCCCATTTGCCTTTACAAATATTATTCCAGGACTTTTTAAAAAAACTTCAAACATTTTAACCCCTCTTAAATTTTTATGGGGAGACTTATAATAGTCCCCCCCAAACTTATCACTAATTACTCTAATTAAATGCCTAGATCGTCTAATTCATAATCCTCTTGTGGAACACCAAGATCTAAATCTTCGTCATCTGATTCTTCTCCAGACATATCATTTTCAAAATCATCATTGTCAATAAAATCATCAATATCATCACCATCGTCTGAATCTAATGCATCCATCTCTGTTATCAATCTATTAAGAATTTCGCTTTCTTGATCTGTAAATTTTACACTTTCTAACGTTGTATTATCAACATTTTCTGCTTTATCAAGTTCGTTTTCTAAAATAGAGAGAGGAGATTCTTTACCATCTTCTACATCCTCTTGAACTGCTGCTTTTGTATCTTTTTCATCTTTCGTAATTTTATCCACTAAATCGTCAAGTTCCTCATGAGTGTTAAGATCTCCAGATCCATTCCAATTTACAATCTTTTCACAAGGTGCATTTGGATGAGAGCTAACTGCTGACTCTAATAGATTTACATATTCTTTACTATCCATTTTTTTAATCCTCCTTTTTTTATATTTAAAAAACAGATTTAATTCTTGTTTACAATTTGTCCTGTATAAAATTACTCCTCCACATATTAAAAACCAGCCCAACTACTACTATGAATATCATTTATCTGGAGAGTATCTACAACTGGATCTGTTTGGAGTTTTGGCATTTCTTCCATTCTGTAATTGAATATTTTTTTTCCTCCTAATCGTGTAGCAGTCATTATTTGTGTAGAATCTCCTGTTTCACCACCTCTGTTTTTTAAAACAGTCATTTTTATAGCCTTGCATTTTTTTTGTAAACCATTGAATGGAAAATATATGATAGGTTTTTGTGGAGATTGTAAAAATAATACAAAATCAGAATGTTCTACTTTTTTCATAGATTCTCCCATAGATGATAACGTTGGCTCCAGAGATTTATCATATGCACTTCTATTTAACTGTGTTAATTGTATAAATGGTATCTTGTAATCTATTCCTATTTGTTTATAATCCAAACAAGCCTGTCCAAGATCTAATCTGAGATCTGGAATTCCTCTACCACTATTTGTAAGATCTAAATAATCTAAATACACTGCTTTTAAATTTCCCATCGTACTAACTTCTGATACAATAGAGGCTATTTGGGAGGATGTTGTAATTCCTGCCTTAAAGTATCTCATTATGATATTAGACTTCTTACTATCTAAATTTTTATGAATTTCTTTTTTTAATGAGAATGTTCTATCATTCATTAAACTATTGAGCATATCCACATGTGGTTCTCCTGTGAAACAACAATACATACGCTCTAGAGATTCACTTATTAAATTTTCACCAGTTATATATAGAAATATAGAATCTGGATCTTCATTTCCACACATAACTGCATTCTTAATTAAGTTTACAGCAAAGTTTGACTTCCCAATGTTAGATATTCCTCCTATGGTATAAAGTCTTCCTCGTTCAAATCCTCCAGCAGTAAACAAATCATCAACCGATTCAAAACCAGTTTTTATAATATTCTTTTCATTATACTTTTCTCGTATATCATTTTCTACAACAGAATAATCATCATTTCTAAGATCTAAAGATGCTACTTCTTCTATTGCTTCTAATCTATTAACATCATTTATCTTAGACCAACTTCTTGATATTTCATGCTCCCATCGTTCGCATATTTCAGTATCATCTATATAATTTCCTGTCTCTATATCATTGAGCAATTTTTGAAAATTTTTCTTACCAGAAACTAAATTGCATACTTTCTTTTTTGATAATATGAGATCTTTAAATTCTGATACATCATCATCTGAAAATTCTGTTACATTTGCATTTATATATGGTACAAGATCTTTTAATTTACCATCCTTTATACCAATTATTAATTTATCAAAATTAAATTCTTTTTGCTTAGATCTATACTCTGTAAGATAATTTGCAAGATCGAATTTATCAATGAATTCCATTGGCATATCTGTTCTTGATACTTCCTTTTTATACCAAGATAGTATAAAATTAGCTGCTTCAAATATCTGTTTAACTTTAGCATGCTCCTGATCAATGGAACAACAAGCACAAATGCACCTATCTATGAAATATTCACCTAACACTATTACTCCTCTTTTAAAAATACGTTATTTTAGCATTGCTGCTTAATGACTCAGCTTCATCCTGACTCAGGTATCTATCTATTAAATAATCGCAATAATCCATATCTAAAGATGTTAACATATCCAAAGAATTATATACAGCAGAAGATCTGCTATGTAATTTCCTAGATAATTTACCATCATTTATCCTTTGCATACTTTTTTCTATCTCA